>FUFK010044981.1_pt1 | contig 28832 bp, 24 predicted proteins | sample 1021851 | NCBI WGS metagenome assembly FUFK01 (sample SAMEA51879418, study PRJEB19060) | metagenome
TTTAACAACTTCAAAATATTCCAGTTGGATTTCTCTGCAAAAACACCTCTTTCTTTCATAATAAAACTCCGTACNACAAAATNGCTTTAAATTATTATTTTATTAATTTGTCGGTGTTAGAATACANTGCATTATATACTACAGCAAAGCAAATTAAAGATCCTCCNAGAATGGTATTNAGTAAAACCTCTTCCCCAATAAANATCCATACCCAAACCGGTCCNAAAAATACNTCTCCAAGCATTAGTATGGTTAGTTGCGTTGCAGGNACAAATTTTGAGCCTANAGTATATAAAACAAGGCCACCACCTACCTGGAAGACACCTAAAATGAAAATAATGAAGAAGTCTTTGCTGATAAGCTGAAAACTATAATTTGAAAACAATATAATTAAGAAAGCAACAGAGGATGCGATGATCCCAGAAGCGAAAACAGATGGCAACATTTGCATATGTTTGTTTAGTCTTAGATTGATAGTAAAAAAAGAAAAGCCGATGGCTGAAATAATAGCGGATAAGTTTCCTTTCCAATCACCGCCACCAAAATCACCCCANATCATAATAACGACGCCCGTAAAAGCAATGGCAATGGACAGCAATGTTTTGATTGATATTGTTTCTTTTAGAAATATTGGTGACAAAATAGCTGTAAATATTGGGGCACAAGCAAATAATAGAAGAGCATTTGCTGCTGATGTAGTTAATAAAGCGTAAATTCCTCCTATATATGCAAAAAATAGTGCAGTACCACCAGACAAGTAAGACANCCAGTTTCTTAAAAGAAGAAAAAAGTTNAACCTGAAAAAAAAATGGAGCAAAAACCCAATAAAAATTGAAATAAAAATTGAACGNAAAAATAATATTTCAAACGCATTGGCCTGCTCAATGCTCTTGATACTTAATCCTATAGTGGACCAAAGTATTCCTGCGGTAACAGCTAAAAGAATACCAAAACTCTTATCTGTCATAGTCTTCTAAAATTTGCAATATTCTCATTAATCTTTTCTCAAATAGACAAAGAACCTCTAATAGCTTTAAGTAATAAAGTAAACATGTTATTCTTTACGTAGGGGGAATTGAAATGGCAGGAAAAGAATTTTTAGAGTCGATTGAAATCAATTTCAAGCAAGCTATAAAATTTTTAAACAGTAATAAATCAGAGAGTGCTTTAACTGACGATCTTGCAGAACAAATTATGCAAGCAAATTCAACTTATTTAGTAAGATTTGGCGTTAGATTAAGGAATAAAGTTTATACATTTCAAGGATATAGATCAGTACACTCCGATCACTTTGAACCTGTTAAAGGAGGCATAAGGTACGATTTAGATGTAAATCAAGAAGAAGTTGAGGCTTTAGCAGCTCTTATGACTTATAAGTGTTCGCTTGTTGAGGTACCTTTCGGGGGATCAAAAGGAGGTCTAATCATTGACCCGAAAGAATGGAGTGCGGAAGAACTAGAAAAAATTACCCGACGGTTTACTCAAGAACTGGCTAAAAGAGATTTAATTCATCCATCACAGAATGTACCAGCACCTGATGTGGGAACTGNGGAACGAGAAATGGCCTGGATGGCAGACGAATATAGGAGATTGAACCCNACGGATTTAAATGCATGGGCCTGCGTTACTGGAAAACCTGTAAGCAANGGAGGGATTGCTGGCAGAACTGAAGCTACNGGGCGTGGNGTNAAATACGCACTAAACGCATTCTTTGACTGTAAAATTGATTTAGAAAAAACNGGGCTCTCACCAGGGTTAAGTGGAAAGCGAGTAATAATACAGGGTCTCGGTAATGTTGGTTATCATGCTGCACTATTTTTATCGAAAGAGGATGGTGCAAAAATAACTCATGTTTTGGANCGGGATGGGGCTATAATAAATGAACAAGGGATCGATATCCAGAAATTACGAGACCATATAATAAAAAATGGCTCAATAAAAGGCTATCCGGGGTTTACCGATAAAGGGCCAGAGCTTCTGGAAGCTGATGCCGATATTTTGATTCCCGCAGCAATGGAGTTGGTAATAACTGAAGAAAATGCTGCAAGAATTAAGGCTCCTCTAATCATCGAAGCAGCAAACGGACCAATATCGTCCAATGCTGATAAGATATTAAATAAAAATAGTAAAATCATTATTCCAGATTTATATGCTAATGCTGGAGGAGTTACAGTTAGCTACTTCGAATGGATCAAAAATTTAAGCAGAATAAGATTTGGTAGACTACAAAGACGTGCNCAAGAAAACCAACTGTCTTCTTTAATCAGTGGAATTGAGTCTATGACTAAGGAAAAGTTTTCTGACGAGTTTAAAAAAGAGATTGTTAAAGGCGATTCAGAGCTTGATTTAGTAAGATCAGGACTAGAAGATACNATGCGAACTACGTATGATGTAATAAGTGCTCGTTGGAACTCAGATACAGATATTCCTGACCTGCGCACTGCTGCTATGATGGTTTCGATAAGTAGAGTAGCTAGCACCTATTCAACGTTAGGCATTTGATAAATTATAAATGTGTATGCGATNTAATCGCTTACATTCTACTTTCTCTGATATCAGAAATAATTAGTTCAAGCTCCTCTAAAGGCACAAAGCCCGGGAAAAATTTACCCTCGATAATAAATAGAGGTGTGCCAGAAAAACCTATTCGTCTTGCTAGTGCATTTGACTTTGCTATATGATTTATAACGAATTCACTCTCCATGTCTTTTTTTAAGCTGGTGATATCAATCTTTAAATTTTTTGCTATTTCAAAAATTTTAGCCTCTGTTAAGCTGCCCTCTTTCATAAGCCTCCAATGATATTCTTTGTACTTACCCTGTGCGATCGCTGCTAAAGCAGCTTTTGCGGCAATAATGCTATTATTGTTCAAAATGGGCCACTCACGGGGTATAAACTTTATATTCTCATCAGATTTTATTAAATCTTGAAGATCCTTNGCAGCAGTTTTGCAATANGGACAGTTATAATCGAAGAATTCAATAATTGTTATATCTCCGTCTGGATTACCAATAACAACCGTATCTTCAGTGTCAGTCAGTTCTGAACTATATTCTCTAATTTGCTTAGAAACATTATCATTCCTTTTTTGTTCTTCTCTAGCTTGTAGAATTCTAGAAGCCTCTCGCAGTATTTCAGGATTTTCGAGCAATGCTTCCAGTGCTAACTTTTTTATTGTTGCCATCTCATTTTCTGAAAAGCTGTTGTTTCTTTTATCTTGNGCAAATAAAGGTATGGTTACAAAAACATAAACTACGAANAAGATGGTGTATGAGATACATTTAAGCTTCATAAGCATTAGGAACTAAGACTCCCAATCTTATGAAATAATTGCCGATATGCCTCCTGCCCTTTATAAAAACTAGATAATCGGAAAAATTCATTAGGCGCATGCCAGTTTTCGTCATTAAGTTGAAAAGAAAATGTTGTTGTATAGACGCCTAAAAATCGGTAAAAAGCAGAAAGAATGGGAATTGAGCCTCCAACTCTTATAATATATGGATCTTTTCCATAAATATTTTTAAGTACCTCTTTTGCCAATTTCATTGAATTCAAGTCACTGGGGATTAATAAGGGATCGCCTTCATCTTGAAGCGGTATAACNTTACCAGTGACTCCNGATGGCAGATGTTTTTCAACATGTTTTTCAATCTTTTTAAGTATCTCTTTTGGTTTTTGATCTGCTACTAAACGACAAGTAATTTTTGCAAAGGCTCTCGAAGGTAGAACCGTTTTAGTACCTGCTCCTTGATAACCACCCGAAATACCATTTAAATCAATAGTAGGGCGTGCGCTTACTCGCTCTAATGGTGTATAGCCAATTTCACCATCTAAACAAATGGCGCCTGTCTGTTCTACAAATTTTTTCTCATCAAAAGGAACTCTTGATATCTCCTCTTTGTCTTTAGAAGTAAGAGGAATAACTTCATCATAAAAACCTTCAACAGCAATCTCTCCGTTATCATTCTTCATTGAAGCGATCAATTGTGATAATGCCATTACAGGGTTTGCAATCGCCGCACCATATATTCCCGAATGCTTGTCGGTATCTGGACCAGTTACCTCAATATCGAAACCTAAAATACCTTTATAAGCTACTGCTAATTCACACTCATCTTCAGAAAACTGGCCACCATCAGCTGAAAAAATCATGTCACAGGTCAGTTTGTCGACATTTTTGGAAACAAATTCAGGCATGTTTGGTGAGGCCACTTCTTCTTCCCCTTCAAAAATGAATTTGATGTTGAACGGGAAAGTCTCCGACGTTTTAAATATTGACTCAAACACAACGATAGGTATGAACATGGAACCCTTATCATCAGAAGCTCCTCTCCCAAAAATTTTGTTATCTTTAATAATCGGTTTGAAGGGATCAATATCCCACAATTCAAGCGGATCTACAGGTTGAACATCATAATGACCATATATAAGTACCGTAGGTTTATCACTTCCGGCATGCAACCAATCACCATAAACTGCAGGTTGCCCACCAGTATCCATTAGCTCCACATTCTCTATGCCAGCTTTTAACATTCGCTCTTTTAACCAGGCCGCAGCTCTTTGAACGTCTTTAGAATGTTCTGGCAGAGCAGCAATCGAAGGTATAGATATAAAATCTAACAAATCATTATTAAATTTTTCTCTATTTTCTGTTAGATATTTTTGATCATTTTCCATTATTTAAGCAACCTTCTTACCATCTATCCTAGACAACTTAATATGTTATACGTTCAAATTTATTTAAAGTAACTTTTTTATTAAGTAAACGAAGTTAGTTTATCTAAACAAACATTAATAAAGCAAACCTCATACTCAATCAGTATTTAATTGTAATAGAAACTAACCGAATGTTTAGCCTCAGCAAAAAATAACCATCTTGAAAAATAAATTCCTACAAAATGAATCCCTATCACTAAAACGCTTATACTAAAGTTACCAGGAAACATTAAAATTAATGACATTGGCAAAACAAATGCCGCAAAGAAAGAGATATATCTTATTTTTATCGCATGTTTCCTAGCAACTTTATAAACCATCTCATTAAGCAAATAGTTTCTATTAGTATGAGCAACATCAAAAGCTCTGATATCTTCATTTTTACTAAATCCCAAAGCGGTACCAACACTCGTTTCTTTATGTATAAAACTTTGGTCAGCAATATACCAAAACAAGACTTGAAGAACTCCAAAAATCAATAGCAAAACTAAGCTAGCGTAATCCAATAATAGAATTGAGCCACCTGCCAANGCTGTAAAAATAAAAAGAGCAGGCGTTAACATATTATTCCAAGATGGAACGGTTTTTAACTGTGCATAAATCATGGAAGTAGTAAAAATAGTAAATAAAGATAGAAGAAATAATATAATGCCAACCTCGTTGATATATCGATTTTGTACAAAAACCCAACCAATGTTTCCTACAACAATCGATAGGCAGAAGATCGAGGAAATTGCCTCTCGACTTAGCCAGCTAGTTTGCCATTGAGACATGGATTTGATTGCATTTTTTTTGTTTGCAAGATGAAAAAAAGAGGAAATCAATCCAATAATTGAAAAAAAAAGACCAATTGCAGAAAAAATCACAATATCAACCGTGCTGATCTGATTCAAAAATTGTAGCAGTCCAACAATTGAAATCAGCCCAAAACCGAAACCAGAAAGAACAGTAAAAAGGATTATTGATGGAGCAGGATGCATTAGAATTTACTAAGAGCTCTATCCACCCAACCAAGTAGCCCTGTAGCATCTGTTTCCTCCTCAACAACTGACCCAACAGAGCTGACAGAATCCTTAGACTTTATTCTAGGAAGTAGATATTTATTAACTGGTTTTGTTTGCATTTCAGGCATAAGATCAACTCCACCTCTCTCTCTGACCTTCTTTGAAACATCTGAATTAGGGTCATTGAAATCACCAAATGCTCTTGCGCCAGTGGGACAACTCTTTACACACACAGGCACTCTGTCCTCTGGTGGAAGCTCTTCACTATAAATTCTATCAACACACAAAGTACACTTTTTCATCACACCGCTTACTAAATCTAGCTCTCGAGCTCCATAGGGACACGCCCAAGCACAAAGCCCACAGCCCATGCAATCATCTTCATTAACAAGAACTATCCCATCTTCTTCTCTCTTGTAACTTGCTCCTGTTGGGCAAACAGTCACACAAGGTGCATCTTCACAATGAAGGCAAGACCTTGGAAAGTAAAACGTCTCAGCTTCATTCGTACTGCTGTTTTCTCTCTCATATGAATGAACTCGATTTAAAAAAGTACCAACTGGGTCCTTCTGATGAGAGTTGATATCACTTAACTGCTTTTCGTCTCCTGATGAATTCCACTCTTTACAACTCACTACACATCCGTGACATCCAACACAAGTGTCAAGATCAATTAAAAGCCCTAATTTTTTATCTTCGCATTTAGGTAATTTTGTCAATTCTTACTCATTTCTTTTTATCTACCCCAACATTTACAGGAGAGCTCAATACTGGAAACTGCGGGAGAGATACCTTACTGGGGTTGTCCACCTTCTCAATGTTAACCAATAGGTCATACCATGCAGCTTGTCCAGTAATAGGATCAGAATTACTATATCTGTAGCCGCTATCATTCTTGGGCAAGAGATCAGAAATGAGGTGATTTATTATAAAACCTTCATTAGCCTCCTCCACATTTTCATCTAGAGCCCAAGATCCTTTTCTTTTGCCAATTGCGTTCCATGTCCATACCGTATCTTCATTCTGGCTCTTCATAAGCGCAACCGGAACAACTATTGATGAATTTTCCGACGTCAATCTTGCCCAGTCTCCATCTTTGAAATNCTTTTCTTTCCAAATACCTTTAGACACAAATAATTTGTTAGAACCATGAATTTGTCTCAACCAAACATTCTGACTGCCCCAACTATGATACATCGCTGCGGGTCTCTGTGTAATTGCATGTATTGGATATTGTTTGACTTTTTTTGGATCATGATTTGACCACCAAATTGGTAATGGATCCATTTTTTCGTCAATTCTTTTAAACAAATGCTTCTGAGGTTTCAAATTATCTGGCAATTGCTGGTAATTTTGCAACTTTGCTAGTGGTTCTAAATAGATTTGAAAGACAAAAGGCTCTTCTTTATCGTAGAAACCCATTTCAACAGCCCACTTTTGATATGCTTTATTCCATGGTTTATAATATTGGGCTTCGTCGGGGATTTTTTCACTCCAAAAACCTCCATTCTTTATATAATTGTCAATTTGATCTAAGCTAATGTCTCCTCGGCCACAATCTGTATTAGTCTCACCTCTAAATCCTGCTAAGGGCCCAATGCCCGGGCGTCTCTGATGCTTCTGCATGTAATCAGCGTAATCCTCATATAATGGCCGCTTGTCGCTGTCTACCATTCCTGGTAGCTCCAGCATAACGCCAAGTTGCAGCAAAACATCTTGAAAACTTCTCACATCTCTATCTGGCTTAACAACTGGCCAGCGTATTGCATCACTAACTTGATCGGGCTCACCTATAGGCCGATCCAANAACGATATACAATCATATCTTTCTAAATATGTCGTATCCGGCAAAATAAGATCAGCATAGGCAACAGTCTCCGAGTAATAGCTATCGGAGTATATTATCCTAGGGATTCTATACGCGCCTGTNTCAGGGTCTCGTTCTGTTAATTTCTTGATTGTTTCCTCGGTATTCATAGAGGAATTCCATGCCATATTCGCCATGTAGAGAAATAANGTATCTATTTTATAAGGATCTCCACTGTGACAGTTAGATATTACNGTATGCATTAATCCATGTGAAGACATAGGGTTTTCCCATGTAAAACCTTTATCAATTCTTGCTGGCTTACCGTCCTCAGTATAAGCTAAGTCTTCGGGTCCACTTATATATCCAAGATGAGGTCCATCTAATTCACTATCAGGACTAAATTTAAAATGTGGTCTAGGGTGCGCATCAAACGGCTTAGGATAAGGCGGTTTATACCGAAATCCACCTGGAACATCAACGCTACCAATTAAAATTTGAAGCAAGTGTATAGCTCGGCAGGTTTGAAATCCATTGGAGTGCGCTGAAATACCTCTCATCGCATGGAAACTAACCGGCCTGCCGGTGAACCCCGACCTTTTTTCCCCTCTAAAGTCCACCCAACTTTGATCAATGTATATTGACTTGTTAAACGCAGTTGTAGCTATATCATCGGCCAACCTTAATATTTGCTCTTCCTTCAATCCGCACTGCGGTGCAACTAATTTTGGAGAATATGCGTTATCCAAATATTTTTCAGTTAACAAACTAAATACAGTCTTATAGGAACCATNTTCATTTGAATAAGACTTGGTCAAAGACGGCCTCACTCCCTTATCTGAAAATCTCTTTAATTCACCAGAAAAATGATCTATTACAAGAGGGCAGCCTTCTTTATCCTTTAAAAACAATCCCTTGCTATCATTAGTTGATGTAATACTCACAAGGAATGGTGAATTTGTAAAACTTTGCAAATAATCTAAATCAATTTTTTTCTTTTTAAGCAGTGTATGCACAATCGAAAGAACCAAGAGGCCATCGGTTCCTGGGCGTATCCCTAACCATTGATCTGCAACTGAATTATAGCCAGTCCTAACTGGATTAATTGCGATAACTTTTGCACCTCTATTTTTCAACTTTCCTAACCCTCTTTTAATAGGATTACTGTCATGATCTTCTGCCACACCAAAAAGAAGCATTAGCTCTGTTTTATCCCAATCAGGAGAACCAAATTCCCAAAATGAACCTCCCATAGTATAAATACCTGCAGCAGCCATATTTACAGAACAAAAGCCGCCATGAGCTGCGTAGTTGGGTGTGCCAAACTTTTGTGCCCACCAACCAGTAAATGACTGAGATTGATCTCGACCAGTATAAAAGACGAGTTTTTCTGGCGATTTTTTACGAATGGGAGATAACCACTCAACCGCTATCTTAAGAGCCTCATCCCAGGATATCTCTTCAAACTTCCCCTCTCCACGCTCACCAACCCTACGTAGTGGCTTTTTTAGCCTAGAGGCTGCTTTATGCTGAAAAATACCAGAAGCGCCTTTTGCACATAAAACACCCTTATTTACTGGATGATCTCTATTACCTTCTATATGAACGACTTCATTGTCTTTTATATGCACATCAATGCCACAGCGACATGCACACATATAACAAGTCGTTTTAGAAACNTTTNCAAGGCTNTCAGTGGNGTNAACTTCTTTNTCCATATTTTTCTTTTAGATTAATCTTTAGTATTTAATTCTATTAATTTTTGGTCTTCATCGACCATTTCGCCTTCAACTACAAAAATAGAGACAACCGTGCCAGAAACATTTGAANNAACNGGGATTTCCATTTTCATAGACTCAATAACTATNACGTCTTGACCAGTTTCAACAACATCTCCAACTTTACAATTAATTTTCCAAATCGATCCTGATATTTCTGACAAAAGAATAGCGCTTCCCACAGTGTTCCCCCTCAATAAATAAATTACAACCTAACGTAACTAAAAAATATTTAAAAGATTTAAAAAAAATATTAACATAAAAACTCGTATTGGGAGAGTCAAATGCNGGCACNTTCNTTTNAAAANAAAATAAATCCTGGCAANGCNCCAGAAAAAATCAGTGTTTTTTCAGAACCGACAGAACTAGCTCTAAAAGAATGGAATAATAAAGGNTTACAATTGCCGNACGTATCTATAATTAATTCNTATAGAAANGAGCAAGTCGTAANGCAATTANAGAAGAANANAGTCGATGCCATTTTGCTTTTTGACCCATTAAATATTNGGTACGCAACTGGNACNTCAAATATGCTTTTGTGGAATACACATAATCCTTTTAGATCCTGCTTANTTTTTGATGACGGCCACTGNATTCTTTGGGATTACCAAGAAAGCACGCATTATGTAGAATCCAATTATCTNTACATNGATGAAGTTAGAACTGGTGCNTCTATGTTTTATTTTGCAAAAGGAGATAANGTGAAGTCTGCCGCTGAANACTTTTCTCATCAAGTNAGTCAANCNTTCGAAAAAAAAAGAAAAAACAATAAGAAATTGGCGATAGATAAAATAATGCTCGATGGGTTTAAAAGTCTAGAAAGTAGAGACTTTAAAATCGAAAATGGAGAAAAAATAATGGAGCATGCGCGATCGATAAAATCTGCTGAAGAGATAAAAGCTATGAGATGCTCTATTTCGGCGTGCGAAACCTCAATACATGTTATGGAGAAAGAAACAAAGCCAGGAATGACTGAAAATGATATCTGGTCAATTCTTCATTCNGAAAACATTAAAAGAGGTGGAGAGTGGATTGAAACTCGATTACTCTCGTCCGGNACCAAAACAAACCCCTGGTTTCAGGAATGTGGCTCTAGAATACTTCAGAANAATGAAATAGTGGCTTTTGATACTGATCTAGTTGGTTGTTACTCGATGTGNACTGATATTTCTAGAACATGGTGGATAGGAGACCAAGAGCCAACAAAGGAAATGAAACAAGATTATCAAATAGCATTGGAACATATCCAAAAGAATGCTGAACTTGTTGCTCCTGGTGTTCACTTTAAAGATTTAACCTTTAAAGGACATCAACTTGATGATATGTATAAAAAACAACANTACAGTTGCAGGTTTCACGGTGTTGGGCTGTGCGACGAGTTTCCTCTGATAACATATCCAGAGGACTATGAAGAGGGTGCATTTGATTATGTCCTTCAGCCAGGAATGACATTATGTGTAGAGGCATTAATCAGCCGTGAAAACGGCGAATTTTCAATTAAGCTTGAAGATCAATTACTTGTAACAGATAGTGGATTTGAAAATCTTACCTCTTATCCATTTGATGAAAAGTTTCTAAATTAATCCTCTTTAAATTTTACCTTCTGTTAAAAACACAAGAGCAAACGAGTCCTTATTTATCTCGAAAAGTTGGTTTTCTGTGGCATATATCAAGGCTGCAATGCCTGCACCCCCGGAAGGGCTAGTTGTTATTCCAAAATCATTTATAAATTTCAGTTTTTTCTCGACATAATCATCTTCCAAGTGCATGAAATAATTGGCTGTCTTTGAAAGCGAATAAAATGCTGACCAGGATGGCTCTTTGCAATCTAAACGCCCCATTGTTGACACTTGGCCTTCGGCAACACTTGGTTTTTCATTTTGTAAAGACACAAACAAGGTCTTTGCTTGACTAGGCTCAACAACAATTATCTGGGCATCTTGCCTTAAAAACTTTCGAAGGGATAACGCAATGGCAGCCGCAAATCCACCAACTCCTGCCTGCAAAAAAACATGTGTTATTTGATTTAAATTATATGATGATAGTTGTTTGCGAACCTCTTCACCTATAATCATGTATCCTTCCATGACATCAACGCCCGACTGACAAGTTTCCCAAGTTGAGTCAGATAATAAAACATAATTATTATTACGTGCATATTTTTCGGCCTCAATCATNCTTGCCTCGTAGTTATCCCCTTTAAACTTGACATCTGCCCCTATGTTTTCAAGCTGATCTGCAAAAGCTTTAGGTACGTTTTTTGAAAGAAAAACAATCGCATTTGCACCAAATAATTTAGCTCCTACTGACATTGAAATACCATGGTTCCCGGCACTTGCTGTCACAAAAGTAACACCTCTCAACGTATTTCTTAAATTTTCTAATGAAATTTCGACTTTTGCGCCCAAGCGTGAATAAGCCATCTTTGCTATAGCATATGTTGCGCCTGTTGCTTTAAAGCTACCTAAGTTAAACCTTTTTCTTTCATCTTTTATAAGGACAGAGTTTAAACCTAGATTTTCTGCAANTGTCTNTTGNTCATAGAAGTCTGTCGGCATGTACTCTGGACAGAAATCTAAAAGCTTCAACAAAATATCTGTACTGTCATTCAAATCTTTTACATTGGAAGGCTTCTTTAAACCAATAGGAAAAAAAGGATTNGATATATAGTTCACTTATTNTTCTCTAAAAACTGCAAAAATATAGATCCTACTTCACTAGGCTGCTCAACGCACGGCAAGTGTCCAGCGTTTTTTATTATTTTAAAAATACTACCTCTAATTAAGTTTGCAGCATTCTGGACAACATTAATCGGAGTAGAACCGTCTTCGTCCCCTACTATCACTAAAGTGGGTACGTTAATCATTTTTGCCTGTTCAGTTAGATCGCAGCGAGAAATAGCTTCACAACATCCAATATAACCAGATTTTGTTGTCCTTGTGAGCATTGATCTCCACATTTGTAATTCATCAGCACTATATTTTAAAAAATAAGTAGAAAACCATCGCGCCAAAATATCATCTGAAATTGCTTCTATCCCTCCTTCTTTGACACGCTTTATTCTTTCGGTCCACATCTCCTTTGAACCAATTTTTGGTGCTGTATCACATAAGATTAATTTATTACAAATGTTTGGTCTTTGCTTAATGAATTCGAGGGCAATCAAGCCCCCTATTGATAGTCCTACCAGACAAATATTTTTAAGATTTAGATAATCAACTAAATTACTCACATCTTTTGCAAGGCTCTCAATAGAAATGTCGTTTTTAAAATTCGTTGACAATCCATGACCTCTTTTATCTATTCTGACAGTTCTAAAACGTTCTCCTAAAACATATAATAGTTTATCCCATACCCGAAAATCAGTTCCTAAAGAATTTAGAAAAACAATTGCAAAATCATCCTTGGGACCCCTGTCATCGAAATGAATATTTTCTAATCCTGATTTTAAACTTTGCACCTTTATTAAATTCTCCTATAAATTAAGTACATGTTAGAATATTAAATTTAAATTTTTTAATCAATTTTATATTCCTCAAAAAAAAGGATATCGATATGACTAAGATGACCACTGAAGAAGCCTTTGTAAAAGTATTACAAAAACATGGAATCGCTCATGCATTTGGAATTATTGGCTCTGCTATGATGCCAATTTCCGATTTATTTCCTTCAGCTGGTATTCAATTCTGGGACGCTGCTCATGAAGGTAACGCNGGAATGATGGCTGATGGTTACACAAGAGCAACCGGAGAAATGTCTATGATGGTAGCTCAAAACGGACCAGGTATCACAAACTTTGTTACTCCGGTAAAGACAGCTTATTGGAACCACACCCCTCTTCTTTTGGTAACTCCTCAGGCTGCTAATAAAACAATAGGTCAAGGAGGTTTTCAAGAAGTTGAGCAAATGGCGCTATTCAAAGACATGGTGGCATATCAAGAAGAAGTAAGAGATCCTCAAAGAATAGCTGAGACGTTGAATAGAGTTATATCTAGAGCAAAAAAGGCATCTGCTCCCGCCCAAATAAATATCCCTAGGGATTTTTGGAACAAGGAAGTTGATATAGATATTCCGGAGTTAATTGAATTTGAATTACCTGATGGGGGCGAGGACACTATAAAAACAGCTGCTAACCTGCTAATAAATGCAAATTTTCCTGTAATCCTTAATGGAGCTGGAGTGGTATTAAGCGATGCAATAAATGACACTATACAATTAGCAGAAAGGTTACACGCACCGGTATGTACCGGTTACCAACATAATGATGCTTTTCCAGGCTCACATCCGTTTCATTGTGGACCTCTTGGATATAATGGATCGAAGGCTGCTATGGAAATAATAAAGAAAGCTGATGTTGTTTTGGCCGTTGGAACGCGTCTTAACCCTTTTTCAACTTTACCTGGTTACGGCATCGACTATTGGCCAGAGAAAGCAAAAATAATCCAAATAGACTTAAATAGTGATCGTATAGGATTAACAAAAAAAGTGTCTTTGGGTATTGTTGGTGATGCTAAGAAGGTAGTTAAGAAAATTCTCACTTTTATGCCTGAAATAGCGATAGATGATAAAGTTAAAGAACGTACTGATTATATTTCGCAAACTAAGTCAAAGTGGGCTCAAGAGCTAAGTTCTTTAGATCACGAAGAGGACGACCCAGGAACAACTTGGAATGAGAGAGCAAGAAAGAGAGATCCCGAAAAAATGTCGCCTCGAATGGCTTGGAGAGCTATTCAATCAGCATTGCCTAAAGATGCTATTATTTCATCAGACATAGGGAATAATTGTGCAATAGGTAATGCATATCCTACTTTTGAAAAAGGGAGAAAGTATCTAGCTCCGGGTTTATTTGGGCCGTGCGGATATGGGTTGCCTTCAATCGTAGGCGCAAAAATTGGAGTGCCAAGTGTTCCTGTAGTTGGATTTGCAGGGGATGGCGCATTCGGAATTTCGGTAAATGAAATGACTTCTATTGGTAGGTCTGAATGGCCAGCTATAACTATGATTATCTTTAGAAATTATCAATGGGGAGCTGAAAAAAGAAACACTACGCTTTGGTTTAAAGACAATTTTGTAGGCACGGAATTAGACACCAAGGTATCTTACGCAAAAATGGCAGATGCTTGTGGCTTCATTGGAACAACTGCTAACTCTATGGAAGAATTAACATCTATTTTAAAAGAAGCCATTAACCAACAAATGGAAAACAATAAAACTACATTCATTGAAGTGATGCTAAATCAAGAACTTGGAGAACCTTTTAGAAGGGATGCTATGAAAGCCCCTGTTCCTGTTGCTGGAATATCAAAGGGCGATATGAAAGCAGTTGGCTAGTTAATAGGATTAGAAAATTGAGCCCAAGCTCTTTCATATTAGATCAATCAAAAGTATTTGCTCCAAAAAGCTTGCTAACAATGGCAAAAAACAGGGCAAAAGTAGCTAAAGTAGTAATCGCATTTTCTCATAGCAAGTCCGCTATTTCAGGGGCAAAACAAGCTTTTGATTTAAATTTGATTGAACCAATCTTTGTAGGCCCTAAAGATCAAATTGAAAAACAGGCTAGAGGTTTAAGCTGGGATATATCTTGTTTCAGAATAATAAATGAAACTGAAGAAGAAAAAGCTGGGGATATCAGTGCCCTTTTATGTGGGAACGGTGAAGCAGATATCCTTATGAAGGGGGATTTGCATTCAGATACTTTCATGAGATCTGTAATTGCGAAAAAAAATAATCTGAGAACAAAAAACAAGATTGTTCACCAATTTTATATAACTAATGACGATATGAATACAGGAATTATGGTCTCAGATGCAGCAGTAAACATCAAACCTAGTGAGAAAACTCTAAAAACAGTGATTGAAACAATGGTTAAAAGTTTGAAAACACTGGGTATAAAAACCCCAAAAATTGCATTTTTATCTGCTAGTGAGATTGTTATGGAAAATATGGAGTCAACTATAATTGCTCATAACTTGAAGGAATGGGCCACAGAAAATATTAAAGAAGCATTGTTTTCTGGCCCTCTAGCTCTTGACCTTATAATTAGTAGAGATGCTGCAATTAAAAAAGGATTGGGGAATGACCCTGTTGCGGGCCAATCGAATGGGATCGTAGTACCAGAAATTGTATCCGGTAATACTCTTTACAAGTCACTTGTATATTTTGCTGGAGGGTGCGCGGCAGGTATCGTTCTAGGAGCTAAAGTACCTGTTCTACTCACAAGTCGAGCAGATCCACCAGAAGCAAGGCTTGCTTCTATAGCACTAGCCAGCATCTTGAGTGATGACAGGGCCTAACATGGCTAAACATTATGAATAGATAAACCAAGATCTTTAATCTCTTTTTCAAAATGCTTTCCGGAAATCACGGATCTCTTAGGTTCGCCAGTCAAATATTTGTTTGAAACTTCTACAAGCCTTTCAACTGAACAATTAATAACACGGCTCCTGAAAATTTTTCTTTTGGATTGGTCTATTCCTCTTATATTTTGATTAAAATCCGCTCTTGCCTCGCCAGCGGGTGAGCCGGGTTTGTCAATCGAAGAGATAACACCTAATATTCCTTCTTCCAATTTTTCTGAGTTTATAGATTTCAATGACCATTCAATAGATTCATTGAATGCGTTAAAAGTCTCCTTGCAATTTGGGTCTCGATATGAAAAAAATCTAAAAGAACGAGATGCTGAATCCTGCTGAGCACCTGAGCCGTAAGCTCCTCCCTTTTCCCTTATTGCAGAGTGAAGAAATCCATTTCGTAAAACAGCTCCTAANACAGTAAGTATCGGTGCATCTGGATGATCATAACCCACTGTTGGGAATGCCTGTGCACAAAAATTTACNTCCGATCCAGTAATCCACGCAATTTCCTCAGATTGCANGTCNANACCATTTAGAACGTCTAANGNTTCTAAACCGGTTTTNGTTGTAGTTTCCTTATCAANNTTTTGATTACTTGCGCTTATAACTACCTCTATTTTAGAANCAGGATTAATGAAACTCTTTAACTTTGAAAATGACTCGAGCAACACTTCCATTTTTATTTTTCCGTTTGAGTCTCGTAGCNTTTTGAGATTATGTATAGACGACACGCCGCCGACAAATTCTGACACAGCACCAAACTTTGAGATTTGAGCCGACGCACCATTCATCGCTAGTATGTGGCCACTCTGAGTAATTGATTTTTCTTTTCCAGCAATTTCGAATTGNGTAAGTTCTTCCAANCTCTTNATTTCATCNAGTCGAAATCCATGGATAGTATCGTTCATTAAACTTTCAAGCTTCGAAAAGTTTTTTTTAAGGGCACTACCATGCAAACCAGCACTGAGGAGAAATTTATTACCTGAACTATCCGGAAGAACATTGAAACTTAATCCTATTCCACCAGTACTNAGTGACTGTTCTTTCTGAATTTTCTCATAATCTTTCTCTCCTACGCCTACACTTGTCACAACATCTGAGAAAAAATTACTATATCTAAGATCATCCAAATTTGCTGACTCTAAGGAGAATACTTTTGTAGTGTAATCTATCCCATTCGTTCCAGCATGGTAAAGATATTTGATCTTATCGCCATCTTCTTGTTTGCAGCCAGTNGTATAAAATCTCTCTTNCTCAATATCATTAACCGTTACACAGGGAAGCAAACTAGGATCATCTTTTGAGTTCTGCCTTATTTCTAATTTTGTAGTAAGATCACGGATATTGTCTTTCTGTGAACTTGATAAGGACCTATTTTTTTCAGAGAGTAACTTCTCTAGTTTCTCTATCTTATTTTTATCGTAATCAGTGTTTGGAATCAATTGAAAGGTGACCCTGTGTTTATTTTTAATAAAGAATTTTTCAACAAGCCTCTCTAAATGATTAGGTTCTTCCAATCTTTTCTTCAATTTTGAAAGAGATCCTTCAAGATCAAGAACTTCTAATGGATTGGAGTCATGCAAAATTGAAGGCATTGTCCCGAGCAAAAGTTGCAAACCATATGGCATACCACCTGATATCTCCCTTTGTGATATTTCGATTTGATGTAAGGAAGCCTCTATCAAATCTTTCTCAACACCATTTAGAACTAGATCCCTGAAAACACTTAAGACTAACTCCTCAACATCTTTCTCTTTTCCNTTTTNAACTCCCTCTAAACCGGCTACGAAAGCCATTTGTTTCTGTTCCGTTTCCATAAAAGTTATTGGAGATGGCGCTTTTCCTAANTCAGTGCTCTCAAGAGCTTTTCTNAGNGGTGAAGAAGAATTATCAAGCAAAATGTTTTCTAACAAACAAGCCTCTAAATGATCAACAGGATCTTTTGTAGAGTCTAGCAACCAGGCGACCACTACATGATGATTGTTTTCGTCGTCAGGAAGTGGNTTGTAATATGAATAACTATATTGTTCTAATTCAAAGGCAGGCTCTGGCTTTACCCTGAGATTATCAAGTTTTGGAGTAAACTTTTTTAAAACTGAGTCTTCAATTTCTTGCTGCAGTTCATTTGCATCAATATTTCCATAAGAAAAAAACACAGCATTTGAAGGATGATAATACTTTTTGTGAAAGTTTTTTAGATCTGCGTAAGTCAGATCAGGNATGAAATCAGGATCTCCACCAGAGTTAAANCCNTAAGTNGTTGTGGGATANAGTGACTTCGAAACCCCATGCCATAATTGCCNTGGAACNGAACTCATAGCACCTTTCATCTCNTTATATACAACTCCTTTAAGGGCAAGCTTTTCTTTATCGCCATCTTTAATTAATTCAAACCTATGGCCTTCNTGCATNAAGTCGAGCTCATCTATATTTGGAAANAANGCAGCGTCTAAATATACCGANAGAAGATTCCTATAATCCTTATCGTTCAGNGTNGCAAACGGGNAAGCAGTTATATCTGGATANGTCATNGCATTCATAAAAGTGCTTAATGAGCGTCTNGTCATCATAAAAAATGGATCTCTNACTGGAAATTTTTCTGATCCACATAAGACCGTATGCTCCAAAATATGCGCTATGCCACTGTGATCTTTAGGAATAGTCCTGAAAGCAACCGAAAAAGCCTTTTCTGTACTGTCACAATCTAAATGTAGATGGGTACATCCAAATTTTGAATGTTTAAANACGTGAGCATTTACCCTGAGCAATGGGATTTCTTTNGTATTTTGAATTTCGAACATGATTGGAAGATAATACCTTTGAATTCGAATACAAGCTAAATAACACCCAAAGTATTAAAAATTATATTTTTAATACTTTGGGTAACACTCTGGATTGTGATANTATTAACTATAATTTTTAAAGGGGGATTTTAATGATAATTGGAGTGCCTAAGGAAATTAAACCAAGTGAATATAGGGTTGGTATCACACCCTCAACTGCTTCACGATTAATCGAAGAAAATCATACTGTACTTGTTCAAAAAAATAGCGGTGAAGGTATTGGTGCTACTGATGACGACTATGTAAAAGTNGGAGTAAAAGTTGTTGATGGACCTGAAGAGATTTTTAAAAACAGCAATATGATCGTAAAAGTAAAAGANCCTCAAGAATCTGAATGGAAAATGCTCAAAGAAGAACAAATTCTTTTCACTTACCTTCATTTAGCCGCAGATCCAAAACAAGCAAAAGGCTTAATNGATGCAAANTGCCACGCAATTGCATATGAAACAATTACTGACAACAAAGGCGCATTACCCCTTTTAGCACCTATGAGTGAAATTGCTGGAAGATTAGCAGTTTTTGAAGGTGCTTATCACTTAAAAAAGACCTGTGGAGGACCTGGCTCTTTAATATCTGGTGTTCCAGGTGTAAAGCCTGCGAGGGTCATNATTTTAGGGGGCGGTATGGTTGGAACAAATGCAGCTCAAATGGCAATTGGAGTGGGGGCCGACGTTACAATCTTCGATAAATCTATTGAAAGATTAAGATACCTAAATGATATCTTCGGTAATTCAGCTAAAGTTCTTTACTCGGAACCTCTGGAGCTTAAAAGCCAACTGGTTGACGCAGATCTAGTGATAGGTGCAGTATTGATACCNGGTGCAAGCGCTCCAAAACTAATTGAAAAGTCATTTCTATCCAAAATGAAAAATAATTCTGTTTTAGTTGATGTTGCTATTGATCAAGGTGGATGCTTTGAAACATCGAAACCAACAACGCACCAAAATCCGATCTACTATGAAGACGGTGTTTTACATTATTGTGTAGCAAATATGCCAGGCTCTGTGCCTAAGACAGCATCTTATGCTCTCAATAATGTTACAGCTAACTACATTTCAAAAATAGCAAGTTTGGGACTAGAGGCTTTAGAGCAAGATCAAAATTTAGCGATGGGATTGAATGTCTCAAAGGGACAGATCACTCATTCCGCGGTAAAGGAAGCATTGCTGGAANCTGTAAGCTGTAACTAAAAAGTTGAGGTTTCAAAATGAATGTGGACTTAGTTAACACTAAAGTTTTACTTTTAGGGTATACGGGCTATATCGGCACAACTCTTGCGAAAGTTTTGTTAGAAAAAAAGGTTCAGATTATTTGCCCAATACGAAACAAAAAGAAATTTGAGAAAAAGAAAAATATTGTTTTTGTAGATATCTCTCAAATTGAAAGTTTTCTCGAAACATTAAGCGTAAAACCAACTACTATTATTTCCTGTATTGCTTCAAGAAGAGGAGGCATTTCAGATTCATGGAATGTTGAATACTCTCTAAATAAATTCTTTTTGGATTTATCAAAAAAGGTAGGCATAAAGAGATTTATTCTTTTATCTGCAATATGTGTTCAGAAGCCTCACCTAGAATTTCAAAAGGCGAAATTAGCCTTTGAACATCTTTTACAAAATTCAAGTCTTGAATATGAAATAATAAGACCAACAGCTTTTTTCAAAAGTCTCTCTGGACAGATTGATAGAGTTAAAAAAGGAAAAAGCTTTTTAATTTTCGGTAATGGNGAATTAACATCTTGTAAGCCAATCTCTGCACGNGATTTNAGCAAATTCATTATCCCACTTGTTACTAGAAGTCATTCTGAGAACAAAATTCACATAATAGGTGGCCCAGGTCCACCCATCTCCCCTAAACGCCAAGCTGAATTATTATTTGAGCTATGCAAAAAAGAAAAAAAAATTACTCATATATCCCCGAAGCTTTTCCTCGTGATCACTTATGCTCTGATCCCCTTATCGATAGTCTCAAAAAAAATACGAGATTTAAGGGAATTNCTTAAGATTGCTTATTACTACGCGACGGAGTCTATGTTATTCTGGGATGAAAAAATTGGTTCTTATAGCTCTAATAAAACACCAGAATACGGTAATGAATCGTTAGAAGAATATTACAAAAAAATACTTAAGAACGATGTGGTTTATAAAGAATTAAAGGATCAAAAACTATTTTAGATAAAAAAAATATTAATCATTTTGCTGGCGACTTTGACTACATTGTTGTGGGTGCGGGCTCTTCTGGTTCTGCAATAGCATACAGATTAGCGCAAGAAAACAATATGAAAGTTCTATTAATTGAATATGGGGGACAAAACAGATCGGTATTTATAGATATGCCAGCGGCTCTATCATACCCTATGAATTTGAAAAAATATAACTGGGGTTATAGAGCAGAACCAGAACCAAACTTGTATGGAAGATCATTAATCTGTCCCAGAGGAAAAGGTTTAGGTGGATCATCTTCAATCAATGGAATGATTTATGTACGTGGTCATCCTCAAGATTTCGATAATTGGAGCACCAAAGGGGCCTCAAGTTGGTCATTTGCAGATGTTCTCCCTTACTTCAAAAAAATGGAGTGTTGTGAAAGTCGACAATCAGCTTGGAGAGGAAAAAATGGCCCTATCCGTATAAAAACTGCAGAACAAAAAAACGTATTGCATAAAGTTTTTTCAGATGCAGCTATACAATGTGGTTACTCTTTTACTGAAGATTATAATGGCTATAAGCAAGAAGGCATTGGAGCTGCAGAAATGACTGTATATAAAGGCAAGAGATGGTCTACTGCCCAAGGCTATTTGAAAAATATAACAAAACAAAAAAACATTTGTATAATGACTTCATGTTTAGTTGATAAGCTATTGTTTTTAAATAATAAATGCGATGGAATTATTTTTAAAAAGAAATCTGAAACTTTTTCTGCGCAATGCAAAAGAGGTGTCATATTAGCCGCTGGTTCCATTGGCAATCCCTGTATTTTACAGAGATCTGGAATAGGAGATTCAAAACATATTGCGGGCATTGGTATAAAACCTTTTCTGGATTTAAAAGGTGTTGGAAATAATTTACAGGATCATCTTGANTTATATTTTCAAGTGAAATGCACTCAACCCGTTACTCTTTTTAGAAATACTCAGCTTATTTTCAAAAGCTAAAATTTTCTTACAATGGTATNTGTTCAAAAAAGGNTTAGGANTATCAAATCAATTTGAAACTCTTGGCTTTCTTAAAACAGATAGACAACAAAAGTACCCTAACCTGCAGTATCANTTTTTACCTCTAGCAATAAATTATGATGGATCATCACCACACAGAGGGGATGGCTTTCAGTTCCATGTAGGAACGATGCGGTCAAAATCTAGGGGATTTGTTGCCATTAAGAATGCAGATCCACAAAACTCTCCTACTATAAAGTTTAACTATCTTAGTCACTCTGATGACCTAAAGGATTTTCGAAATGCAATTAGAATAACAAGAAATATTCTAGATCAGCCTGCTTTTAAAGATTATGCGGGCCAAGAAATTCAACCAAAGCCAACGTTGAAGTCGAATAGGGAGTTGGATGANTTCATAAAGTCGAGCGTTGAGTCAGCGTTTCACCCTTGTGGTACCTGCAAAATGGGGGATCCTGCTGATAAAGAAACGGTTGTAACCCCCGAATGCAAAGTAAATGGTGTAGAAAATCTTTTTTGTGCAGATTCTTCAATTTTTCCTTCGATAACAAATGGCAACCTCAACGCCCCGAGCATTATGGTAGGCGAAAAAGCAGTAGACCATATTTTGAATAAGCCTTTATTACCAAAGGAGAATTTAGTTCCTTATAACTAGATCCTCATATACCATAAATATATTTCGTTATATTGCTACAATCACCCTTCCCTACAAATTTTTTGGTCAGAGATAATTTAAAATATGTCTATCACCATCAATATATGTAAAGTTTTTCAGTTGAGTATGTGGCACCCATTTAAACTCTGAATGAACATTTAGACTGATTTGACCAGATAATATAATTGCATAATAATAGTGGACATAAATATTTTTATCTGTCTTATTCAAGTCAATAGTTGCTATCATATTACCAACTTTGATATTCAGAGAAAGTTCTTCTTTAATTTCCCTTATCAGAGCAGAAGTGAAAGTCTCGTTTTCTTCGACTTTTCCCCCTGGAAACTCCCATATCCCCTGGGAATTATCTTCAAAACTTCTGTTTGCAATAAGAAATAAATCATTTTTCTTAATCACTGCCGCAACTACATCAATGCTCGCTTTATGTATAGACATCTTTAAAACCTTGTTTTCATTTTAAAGATAAAGAGCAATGAAAAAAAAGGGCATACAGACAAAGCTAACAAAAAAATAATTAAATTATTCATATTTTCGTGAAATATTCCTGATAAAAAAGGCGCACATGCCATCCCCAGCGCAGTAGGCGCCCATATGTATCCTTTAACTCTCCCAATAACTTGTGGCTCAAAAAATAAATTTGGGACATATCCACCTGTTACAGTCAGCAAGCCATGACCCATNCCAAAAAGAGCCATAGCGATAATACATACATAGAAGTTGGGTGTAAGTATTATGATTAATGATAACGGTACAATTGCGCTAGCTACTAGGCCTGTAAGTCTAGCATCCAGAAATGTGGCAAACTNCATCTCTAAAAAGCGACCTACTAGCTGAAANGGTCCATATACACTCGCTAATACTATTGCAATTGAAGGATCATTAAAATTTGAGTTAAAAAACTGAATTAATGACAGCGCAGTGGTAGAAAAAATTAAATATTCTGTAAACCCAAAAATCATCAAAACAGTAATTATGACTTTTTCTTTTTTAGACAATCTTAAAGGAACAAGATCTATANTTGGTTTTTTAGCCTCATTTTTCTTGTCTTCCTTTTTAAAGTTTAAATTTATNAAAAAATATACCGCCATTAGAAATAAAGATAATGACAGAAGCAAAAATATTGAATCCAGCCCAAAATAGTTGCGTAAAAAACCGATAGTCAACCAACATACCGAACTTGCGATAGCGCCATAAAATGTNATTATGGTAATGTTCTTTCGTGAGTTTTGGTCATCTAGTTGAATTGCCGTGCTGAAAGCTACGTTGTAAGACGCTGAACTAAAACTTATTCCTATCAGCAGCATTGAAAACAAAAATCCTAATAAGTCCTCAGTAAAATACAGCGAGATAAATCCTATTGATCCGATAAAGAGCCCAGTAGANAGAACTTTCAACCCTCCAGATCTATCAATTAAATAACCAACGTAACTGGAAATAAGTACATTTATAAACAAAGACAGACTGACTATCATGGTAGTCGTCTCAAGGGACATCCCCAGTTTTTCAGCTAACTCTACTTTGATTTGCGCAAAAGAATAAAACATCGCACCATAGGCAACGATCTGACTTATACCCAGACTATGAACTGGAACAAAGCCTCCCAAGGTACTTTTCATTCCTGTAATATTTTTAGTTTAGTTTTTCTTAGGGGGTCTTTTATCAAAGGAAGTTAAATGTTCAGGAATGTGATGATAGTCTTTGATATCACAAGTAAATATTGCGAAATCAGGAGAAAAGACTTCAGGTGTATCAAGAGTACCCACCTTAACAATAAATGAGCCTGGCCTCGAGGGACTAATGCTTCCAAAACCAGTTCCACACTTATCGCAAAAAAACCTCTTAACTGGTGTTTCTAGATCTTTTCTAGCAAAGACCGAGGGTTTTCCTTTTGTAAACTGGAAATCATCCTCTGAAAAAACCATAACAGTATTTGCATTTCCACCGGTTATATACTGGCACTCACGACAGTGACATTGGAAACTAGCTTGCAATTCTCCNTTAATTTCATATTGAATATCACCACAATAGCATCTTCCACTAAGTTCCATAACGGACTCCCCTCTTTGCCTTATAAGAGTTTAAGTCTATCACTCTATAAAGGCTCTAGCAATAGCCCCTATTGAACAGTAAAAAACGTCTCTTTCCCAACCAGGAGAAAGAAACATGCCATTTGCTGTCGTACTCTCTGTAGGCACCCTTCCTTTTTCTTCGCCGGTAATTGTATCGAAAACGACAATATTGTCATAGCCGGTACGAAAGTCATTCACTGCAATCTCCCTCGTATCGCTGTACATCACCATTTGCATAGAAATTCTAGTAGGCTTTTCCCATAATTTCTTAAAACCCAGATCTTTTGAGTAATTCAAACCCGCTAGCAAGCCATTTCCTGTGTCAAACGCTATCGCGACTTTATGAATGGGATCAAATGCTGGGGGGCTAAAAATGCTTCCTCGTTGTTTATCAAAAGGCTGTACAANCTCTAATTTTTTATCATTTNTTATATCAACTCGAAATAATTTTTGTGGCGATGATGATAACCCTTGNAAAACAGACCCTCTAGCTGGAAGGTCTTGACCAAATGGTCTTGTAGAAAATATAGTCACATTAGCTCTATTATCGCCATTATCTAAAAACCAACATCCGCCATCACTTATACAGCTATCCCAACTAAAACTCTGCTCCTCATAATTCAGTGTTCTATATTTTGGCATCCAACTCTGATCTAAAGTCAAGCTTGCTTTTTCGTATTTGTATCTAAAGAAAGTGTCTCGCCCTGGAACATATACCCATTGTGTTCCCTGTGTATCAATATCCATGGCTATTCTACCCATCGAGTTTTCATCNATGGCAACTTCATCTGCAACCTGNTTAAGAAACTCTGGTTCTAAAATAACAAATTTTGACTTTGCATCCCATGCATGCTCGATATTTTTCATNACAAGGTTTCCATCTTTCATAATCAAGAAACTGTTATATGCAGAATTTTGTGGTAATTTTTTTGAGGCNACNACTTTACAATCTGGATCCAGNTTATAACAATAATTTCCGTTATTGAGATAGAGATAGCCATTTTCATGCACAACAACACCCCCACACCAAGTATGGCCTCCAGATGGTAAATTAGGTGAACGCGAGATACATTCTAAAGAATAAGGATCTATCTTTTCTAAAAAGCCATATTTTTCAGTAGAANTAATATGGTTGTTTCCCATCAAAAAAACTTCTCCNGGATCTCTNAGAACCATCATTACNTTCCATTCACCATTNGCNCTNGTTTTNTGAGATAAATNTTCGCCGTTGCTAATATTNAANCCAGGTGATCTAGGTATTTTTTGTCTTCTAGGACCGCCACATTCAGCNGGCCAAGGGCTATCATAGTACCCTTTTATTTTTTCATTTGAGTCTAAATTTATGTGCATTTATTTNCCNAGATATGCATATTTNTCNCGCAAGACATGTTTTGTAATCTTACCTCCAGCNTTTCGTGGCAAACTATCTACNACGTGNAATGTTTTTGGTATTTTAAAACCAGCTAACTGCGACCTCAAAGATGATCTCACCTCTATCTCTGAAAAATTATCGTTATTAACGATGACTAGAGCTAAAACGGCTTCTCCCCACTTTGGGTCAGAAACGCCAATTACAGCACAATCGATAATGGATGGTTGCAACATCAAAGCATTTTCAACTTCTGCAGGATAAACATTTTCTCCACCCGTTATAATTAAATCTTTTATTCGATCTCTGATAAACAGATACCCCTCCTCATCGAGATACCCAGCATCTCCTGTGTAAAACCAACCATCTTTTATTGCCTCGTTATTTGCCCTTTCTCTATTAAAATAGCCATCCATAATTTGATCGGTGCGGCATATAATCTCTCCGATAGTATTGGTAGGAACTTCATTATTATGAGCATCAACTATTTTTATCTCTGAATTGCTGAAACATTTTCCACATGATTCTAGCCTTCTGTTTGCTTTTAATTCGCTTGGGTCCAAGGACATAAACATACCAGTTGTTTCGGTCATTCCATAGACATGAGTAAAATTTGAGTTTGGAAATATTTTTTGCGCACGCTTTAACGTATCAACAGCCATTGGTGATGCACCAAAAACAATGTTTTTAACATTTTTAAGTACTTTGCTATTTTTTTCAGCAGCCACAACTACCATTTGAATTACAGCTGGAACCATCAAGGTGGTAGCTACATTATAGTTCTCAATAATATCCAAAATCTTCTCAGGATTTATATCTACCAATAAAATATTTTTACATCCTGATGCAAGCCCAAAGAAAAGCCACGCACTTCCCGCTATATGAAANANTGGCATNCAAACAAGATTAACAGCGTTGGGATCGAATGGCCCTAAGTTATTCATTCCATTAGCAATTAAAGACATAATTCCTTTTTGAGAAATCAAAGCGCCCTTGGGATTACCTGTTGTTCCCGAAGTATACATTTGAAAAAGTGGGGTTTTAGTAGCTTTATTTACAGATAATGATACATCAAATGCACCTGGACTTTTCGACTTTAATAAATTCCTTAGTTCACTTATTCCAAAAGAAAGGTGTAAGTCAGTTTTGTCGGCATTAAGTTTTTCTACTAGCTCTTTAAATTCCTCACCAAAAATAATAATTTTTGAGCCAGAGTCTTGTATTATGAATTTTACTTCTTCATAGGCAAGTCTGAAATTTATTGGAACCATAACAAGTCCAAGAATGGATGATGCATACATAAGCTCTATAAATTCAGAAGAATTTTTTGCTAAATAAGCAATTCGGTCTCCAGATGTAACTTTATTTTCTTTTAATAATCCAACAAGGGATAACACTTTTGAGAATATGTCGGAGTTTGTATAGCTTACGCTATCCACCGANANNGACACATTGTCTGGATTNTTTNTTACGTGAAAATCTAAAATTTTATGGACTTGATNNAGCTTTTTTATCNCTTCCATANTNTANCCANAGATTATNANGANCGCATTTAGTTNACTGTAAGCTCGGTAGATGTAATTTCCGAGTCATAATTATANACAAAAATTCCNGAAAAATTNGTCTCCTTNTAAACNAAGGTNTCCTTTANCTCACTAAAAAACCCTGTCGAATGCTCTTCAAATTTTTTTAAATCACCTCCAGTTTCAAACTTTAGTGATATGGAAACACTTCCACACTGACCAATCGAAATATTNAATGATCTAATATTGAAAGCTACTATTTTTTTTCCAAGGTTTTCCGAACAAAAAGTTGCAGCAACCTTTGCTTCACTAAGGCCTGGGAATTTTAAATTGTACACTTTTGCATACATTGCTCTAATTTAACTCCTTCATCATTTCGTCTATCATTACGCTGGCATCATCACCAGTTATTTTTACCTTTTTCATCAGCCTTGCCTCAAGCCGCATATCTCTCTGTAACTCAATGCCCTTTGATGTCATTTGAATATCTCCGGAAGTATCAAACTTGCATAGCCCGGCTGCTTCAAGAGGTTTAACACTTGAATCGGCTAAATTCAGACCAGCTGACAAAGACACAAATGACTCAAAATCATCTATGTTTAAAGCTTCATCGAATTTCTTAAACTTCGCTACAGCTTCTAGCATATTTTGCGATGTCATTTGCTTTTGTTCGGTCTTTACATCCAGTAAATGAGCAATACTACTACTGATTTTCTTAATGAGTTGAACCTGTCCTTCGTTTAGGGACTTGGGCCCACTCCTATCAAACATACAAAGGGTTCCCAGTGCAAAATTATCTTTGTTAACTACTGGAAATCCTGCGTATCCCCAAGATTCAGCCTTTGGGTGAGATTTCCAAACAGGATCTTTTGAAATATCATGCATCAATAATGGCTCAGTATCTAGTAAAACAAATGAACATATATTGTGCTCCGTACGCAAATTTTTGCTCCCTGGCTTGAAATCATCGGATTCTCTTCCCGTCATTGCGATAGCGCACTGCATCTCTCCATCATATAAGCTGAAAGTCGCGTCTGTAAAACCTGTGATGTCTTTTGCCAAATCACAATATACCTGAAATAAATCTGGATTGGGGCTTTCGATTAAACCCGTTTTCACAACTGCCTTTGCTCTCTGTTCCTCATTTGCGGGTCTCGGCGCTAATCCTACTGACATTGTTCTCTCCTTTATAACAGTATAGATTGTAAACTAAAAAACTGTTTGTTCAACTTTATCTTAAAGTATTAGTGTACAAAGTTCGATATTGTTCTTAAATTTAAACAAACAATTTTTTAGAGGATAAAATGTCAAAAAAAATCTATCAAGTAGTTATCTACAAATCAATTTCTGATGAAGAAAAGTTGGCGAAATACGCAGCTTTGGCAGGTCCAGCAATTAAAGGAGCCGGGGGCAAGTTTCTTGCTAGAGGAATTCCTGTTATGACAAAAGAAAGTGGTGAAAAAACGCGGACAGTTGTTTTGGAGTGGGAAAGCTTAGAGCACGCAGAAAATGGCTATAATAGC
>FUFK010042328.1_pt1 | contig 28825 bp, 33 predicted proteins | sample 1021851 | NCBI WGS metagenome assembly FUFK01 (sample SAMEA51879418, study PRJEB19060) | metagenome
ATAAAGAAACAACGTCTTTTGCAAATGAAGGCGGTTGGTTTGATTGTGATAAGGTACGCTTTAGGTTTGGAACTCCTGAAAAAATAGGCGGATGGATTAAGCGCTCAGGTAGTAGTTTTTTAGGAACAGCCAGAGCTTTACACGCATGGGTTGCCATAGATGGCACACAATTTTTAGGCGTCGGAACTCATTTAAAATATTACATAGAAGAGGGTGGAGGTTACAACGATGCTACGCCCTTACGTGAAACAACGGCCTCTGGAGGCGCCACGTTTTCCGCGACCAACGGATCTGCGGTTATAACAGTTACAGATAGTAATCATGGGGCAGTTGCAGGAGATTTTGTTACTTTTAGTGGGGCGGCTACCCTTGGTGGTAACATTACGGCTGATATTTTAAACCAAGAATATCAGATAGATGAAGTAGTTTCTACAACGCAATATAAGTTTTCTGCAAGAACGGTTTCTACAATAGCTTCNATNACAGATGANAATCAATTAAANCCNACTGCGGTNTTAGCNNATTCNAGTGATTCTGGAAACGGGGGTAGTTCTGTTGTGGCAGCTTATCANGTTAATGTCGGATTGGACACTACNGTATCAGGAAATGGTTGGGGTGCAGGCACTTGGGGCCGTGGTACATGGGGTAGTAGTACTTCACTGACCGCAACGGGTGCTACATTAAGAATATGGTCCCACGATAATTTTGGTGAAGATTTAGTTTTTTGTATTAGAGATGCAGGTATATTTTACTGGGATAAAAGTGCTAAGTCGGCTCCAATGGCCCGTGCGGTAAGACTAAATGAGTTAGCGGGGGCAGATAGNACTGTNCCAACNAAAGCAAAAGTTGTTTTGGTATCTGATAGAGACAGNCATATTATNGCTTTTGGTTGTGACCCTGAAACAGATGTAGGTACACAAGATCCATTGCTTATACGTTTTTGCAGTCAAGCAGATCCTACTACTTGGCAGTCTTTACCNACNAATACAGCAGGTGATTTAAGNGTAAGNTCTGGATCTGANATTATTACGGCTGTTGAAACAAAACAACAAATCTTGGTTTTTACTGACGTATCTTTACACGCCATGCAGTTTTTAGGACCACCTTTTACTTTTGGTATTACCTTGATATCAAAAAATATTACTATTGTAGGTCCTTTNGGTGCTATAGCTGTAGAAGATAGTGTGTTCTGGATGGGATCAGAAGAATTTTATGTTTATTCAGGACAGGTGCAAAAATTACCTTGTACGGTAAAAGATCATGTATTTAACGATTTTAATACCTCNCAAGCAGAAAAAGTAACAGCAGGNGTTAATTCTAGNTTTGGTGAAATATGGTGGTTTTATCCATCTGCTAATTCAGAAGAAGTAGATAAATATGTTATTTATAATTACCAACAGCAAATATGGTACATAGGTTCTCTTGAAAGAACAGTATGGTTAGATAGAGGTATTAATAGTCAACCAACAGCAGCCCAAGACGGTTATCTATATTCACATGAAACAGGTTTTAGTGATGGTAGTACAGAGCCCGCTACAGCTATATCGTCTCACATAGAAAGTAGCCAACTTGATATTGGAGACGGAGAAAACTTTGTCTTTCTAAAAAGAGTCATACCTGATGTAACTTTTGAAGGAACTGAGGCCGATAATCCTTTACTTAATTTTACACTTAAAACTAGAAACTTTCCAGGAGGTAAGTATTTACAAACAGAGACAAAAGAAGTTTCTCGGTCTTCTACGACCCCCGTTGAACAATTCACGGACCAAGTGCATATAAGATTAAGAGGTAGATCTTTTGCCTTGCGATTAGAAGAAAGTGTAATAGGTAATCGTTGGCGATTAGGATTACCAAGAATAGATATTAGACCTGACGGGAGAAGATAGTGTCAAGAGGATTAGTACAGCCGTTTTTTCCAACCCCACCAAAAGAATATCAAGACGCTTATATGGCAGAGGTGGTAAGGGCGTTTTCCGTGTTTTTATCACAGGTAAACAATGCAGGTCCTTGGCGGGCCACGGATCTTGTGCTTACAAATTTACAAACAAATGACCAAGGATTAGAAATAGGGGCTTTATTTAATCAAGAAGGTACATTAAAGATTGTTATAGCTAATAGTCCACACTTGTCTGGATTATCAGCTACAGGTGGGGTTGGCTCAGTTTCTGTAACTACTTAGTCTGGACTAGAAAGTAAAAAAGTAGTATGGTATTTAAAAAGGAATAGGTATGGCTACATCAACATTTGCAGAAATAGAGATACCAGAAGGCGGTATAGCTGATTTTGTTATGTCAAAAGCCAATCTTGATTTACTAGCAAAAGAAGAAGCCGACAAATTATTTGGGCAAAAAGGCGTTGCCGAATTTCAGGATGTTGCCAAACGTATGGCAGAATATGGTCGATACGGTGATGACATGGTTGTCCATGTTGAAAGTGGTGAAATAGTTGTACCAAAAGTTTTAGTTGAAAAAAACCCAAAATTAAAAGAATCTATTTTTGAAAACCTTAGAGAACAGGGTGTCGAAAACCCAGAACAATACGTTGTGGGTCATTCTAAAAATAGCGTTAATCCCAACACAGGATTAGTTGAGTTTAATATATTTAAAGGAATTGAAAAGGCTTTTAGGGGCGTTGTAAATGTAGTNAAAAAAGTATTGCCNGCAATTTTACCTATTGCNTTATCTTTTACACCCCTTGGTCCTGTTTATGGGGCAGCTNTNGGANCAGGTATNGCNGGGNTNGCNANTGGTCAAAGTATTGGAGANGCNGCCACNNNTGCNTTAGNAGNNGGTTTNACNGGNTTAGCTNNAAGNGGNGTNGGAGCATTATTTAANNNNANNAGNCCTNTNNCTGCGATGGGCCAAGCATTAAGANATCCTTTTGGNAGGGTAGGAGAAACANTAGCTAACTTTGGNNAAGGGACTTTTACAGGTGGGTTTAGTGGAGATACTGTTCTATCTGGAGAAACAAAAACAGGTAAAACTGAATTAAAAACTGGTGAGGACCCCTCTTTTTTTCAAAAAGCAAAAGATACTTTATTACCTTCAAGCCCAACGCAAACTGAAATTTCTAATAGAACTAGAGAAATTATAGATGAATTTGCTGCTGATAGAATTACTATAACACCTGAAAAAGCATTAGAGATGGCCACCAAAGAGCTAACCCCAGGATTTATGGATTATTTACCCCTTGCAGGTGCTACTTTGGGTGTAACGGCTTTGGCAGGTGGATTTGATAAAGAGGAAAAAGATCCTTTTGCAGATGTAGAAACAGGATCTGATTTAATAGAGNAAAATAGATTTAGATATGTTACTCCAAACCTTAGATCTTATGGATCTTTTGGACCATACGAGGTAGCAACACCCTCCTATGCACAGCAGTTTGCTAAGAAAGGTGGAGAAATTTTTCCAAGGCGCACAGGTGGTATAGACCCAAGCGAGGGCATACCTGATAAGGATAGCGTTAGGGCTATGTTACTTCCAGGTGAGTTTGTAATGACAAAAGGTGCGGTAAAAGGCTTAGGCAATGGTAATGTAAGAGAGGGTATTAAAAAGATGTACTCTGTAATGCGAGATCTTGAAAGTCGTAGCAAGAGGATGGCTTAATGACGACACAAACACAAATAGTTAGAGAAGCNCCAGATATTGAAGCCTATAAACTGGGTCTTTTAGAAAGCGCAAAAGGTTTAGCCGATCAACCTGTAGGTTTAGGGGTTGTCGATGCAGAAGGTAATCCTGTTATGGAGGATTATACCTTTGAAGACGAAGAAGGTAATATACAGACAGGTCAAAGACAGGTAAGACAGCTACCTACCATGCAAGTGGCAGGTATGTCTCCTTTACAACAGCAAGCTTTATTTGCAGCCCAGTCAGGTATTGGAAACTATATGCCTTATTTACAACAGGCAGGTTTCACGATGGGCGACGCTCAACAGGCTCTAGGTGGTGCATTAACAGGAGCTATGCCTTTCAGACAGCAAGCTTTAGGTGGTATGCTTGGAGCGCAAGGTATGTTGGCGGGTGCAGGAGCAGGGATACAACCTCAAGTATCTCAGGCACAGCAGGCATTACAACAGGCAGGGGCGTTTGGTCAGCAAACAGCCCAGTCAGGTATTGGTCAGTTAGGCGCAACTACTGGACGGTTTGATCCAACTAGTATTTCACAGTTTATGAACCCTTATGAAGATGCTGCGGTAGCGCAGGCGCTCAAGGATATTAGAGAGCAAGGTGATATTCAGGCTCAGGGACAAAGGGCACAGGCTGTTGGAGCAGGCGCTTTTGGTGGATCAAGGGCGGCCATTGCAGAACAACAACTTGGCAAGAATATATTAGACCAACAAGCTAGAACGGCAGCAGGTATGCGTCAGGCAGGCTATCAACAGGCCGCGGCTCAGGCTCAACAAGCTTTTGAACAAGAGCAAGCTAGACGACAGGCGGCAGCTCAACTTACAGGTCAACTAGGTCAGGCAGGTGCGGGTTCTGCATTAAGGGCTGCCCAAGCAGGCGGTCAGCTAGGCTTGGCAGGACAACAAGCTCTTGGTAATTTAGCTCAAAACTATGGTGCATTAGCACAAGGTATCGGTGGTTTGGGTACACAGTTTGGACAATTAGGTTTACAAACAGGACAGGCTTTAGGTCAGTTAGGTGTACAGCAAGCAGGACTTGGTGAACTAGCACAACTACAGGGTCAGAAAGAACAGGGATTCTTATTTGATCTTGGTAAGCAGGAACAAGCACAGAATCAAGCTGTTCTCGAAGCACAAAGACAAAGTAATTTACAACAACTTTACGAACCATATCAACGCTTAGGCTTTTTGTCCGACATTTATAAAGGGGCTCCATCTAGCCAAAGCACAATTACAGCAACAACATCTCCGTCTGTTTCTCCTGCCCAGTCTATCTTAGGGCTTGGTATTGCAGGATTATCAGCGGCAACTGGGGCACAGAAAGCGGGGTTATTCGGATGATGAATCGAAGTGTCATGCAAAGACAAATGTTTAGAAAAGGGGGCGCTGCTTTTCCTGATCTAAGCGGTGATGGTAAAATTACCCAAAAAGATATTCTAATGGGGCGTGGTGTAATACCGACTCCAAAACAATACGGTGGAGCCGTTGGTATGCAACAGGGAGGTGTAGCCCCTCCCATGATGCCACCGCCTGCGCCTGCTATGATGCCACCGCCACCTCCTATGCCACCCGATCCTGCTATGATGCCACCTCCACCACAGATGGATAATTTAGATCCTGCCGTATTAGAGGGTATGATGGGGGCTGCGGCTGAGGGTATACAGAGTCTGGATCAAGCACAGGATTATGAGCAGGTAATGAACACCATCAGAGGTGATGAGGCTTCAATCGGTGAGCGTCGTGATGAACTGGCCTCGGTTGTCGGTGAACGGGACGCGGACCAAACACCTGAATCGGTTTTGACTTTGGTACAACCCGTTATGCAAATGGCACAGTCAGGTGTCGATCTTGGTATAGGGGCCTTGGCTCAGGACCAGATGGCAGGGGATGTACAAGGACCAATGGCAGAGGGTATAATGTCTACGGTAGACATGGGTATGGAGGAAGCCCCGCCCGTAAATTTTAACCAAGGAGGCCCCGTCCTCCCTATGAAAAACGGGGGCGAAATCAAATATATGTCACAAGGCGGTCTAGGGGGTAGACTAGGGGACATTTTCAGAGAAAAACAGGCTTTGTATGAGTCTGTTGCAGGCACTGATCCTCAAGCTCTTCAAGACCAGAAAAATATGACGCAAGCTCAGATGCTTTTTGATATCGCAAATACAGCATTAGCTTTTGCTAGTCCTATGCCTAATGAACCTATGGGGTTGAGTGGGGCAGAAAGACTGGCATTGGCGGCCCAAGGCACACAGCTTTTTGATAAGATTGGCACAAGGGGTCAGCAACTAGAGGCTTTTAAACAAGCACAGGAAAAAGATAGAAGAGCATTAAGTTTAGGTGCGTTACAATCTGCTGAATCTCAACTAGCCACGGAAAAAGCAGCGGCTGCTAAAGCATCAAAAACAGCTAAAGAAGATAAGTATGAAGGTACTTTGAAAGATGGAAAAAAAGTTTATGGAACTTTTGAACAAATTTTAACGTTAAACCCAAAACAAATTAATAAAATCGGAACAGCAGAACAAACTGAAAGTTTTTACAAAGGTTTTACACCTGACGGTGAACTTATTGTGGGACCAGATCCTAAATATGTAAGAGATCAAGGCGTTACAGATGTTGTTAAATTAACGGGACAAGTCGATCCATTTTCCTTGGCAAAGTATAAAGCTGAATTAGAAAATAATAAAATTGAACTAAAAAATAAATTAAAATCAGAGTTTTTTGAAAAACAATTTGAAAGTGAAAAAGAAAAAGAATTAGAATTTGCTAATTTGAAAAATGATTTTACTAAAGAACTTGCACTTCTTAAAATATCAGAAAACAGAAAAGATAAAGAGGATGCTCAAGCTTTTGAAATAGAATTTGCTTTAAAAAACCACGAATTAGAAAAAGAAAAAATAAAAACTAATTTTGAAAATAAAATTAAACTTCGTTTACAGGAGTTTGGATTTGATAAAGAATTAGCTGAAAGAAAATTTGTAAACGATAAAGAACTTGAAGCTTTAAAACAACAAGGTAGAAACGAAAAATTAGAAAAAGAGATAGAAGCAAGGGCTAAATTAGAAAAAGCTAAATTAGATTTAGCGACAGAAAAAGAAAATAATCTTGAGGCACAAAGAAAAATTAATAACGAAATTGCAAAAAACAATCAAGAACTTGAGTTTGCTAAATTTCAATTAAATAAAAGATTAAAAGAATACGATATGGCTCAAGGTCTTAGAAAAGCAGAGCTTGAAAGAGAAGTATTTGATCTTAAAACCCGTGTTGAAGAAGCTGCTATGAAAAATGCCGAAGCTAATTTACAGCTTAATACAGAAAAGTTAGCATTAAAAGAAAGAGAAGTAATAATAAAAGAAGAAGCTGCTAAAGTTGATAATATCTTTTCATCAAGTAATTTAGGTTCTTCAATGAATTTATTATCAAATGATGATTTGAGAAATCGATATGAAAAAGGTCTTACCGATCAGACAGAAAATAACAAAATAAATTTTGCAATAAAAATATTATCAAAAAGAACAATAATAACACTTCCTGATGGAAGTAAAAAGGAAAGTGTTCCAATTGGTATACCATCAATTTGGAAAGAAAGTATTAAAAAAAGAGCTAATCTTGGGGGAAATTTTAGTTTAGGTGGAGGTGTTGAAGCTCCTGTTGAAGAAGAAACAGTTGAAGTCTCTCAAAATTTTAGTGTAGATCCTGATGTTTTAAATATTATAAAAGAGCCCCCACCTGAAGAAATATCTGAAATGGATACCCCAGAATTTAAAAGAAAGCTATTTTCAAGAGAGGGGGGACTTAACAAAGAAAGTGAAGAATTTAAAAAAATACCTCTCAATATAATAGATCCGTCCATAAGATACCCAAGAGCCACAGGGCTTGGTGAGGCTTTAAATAGATTAAAATATTTTGGTCAAGAAGTAACCAGAGAACTTTTTGGGACACAACCTTTAGGTGAAAAAGGGATGGAGCTTGCTAAGGCAGATAAAGATATAGATAATATTAGAGAGGCTATTCTAAATACTATATTTAATTTTGCAGACAATAGAATTTTACAAGCTACTCAAAACGCTATTAGAGCAAATGCTTCTCAATTATATCCTGGTCTTACAAAGTCTGATGAAAAAGCTCTTTCTACTTTGGAAGCTTTAAGTGGCTTACTTGAAAAATCTTTTGAGGATCATGCTCAACTTGATCCTCAATATACTCCTGGTGCTAAAGGTCTTATAGGTCCTAAAACAATTCAAAAAGTACGAAAAACTATGCCTGAACTTTTAAGCCTGTTAAGAGAAGTAGATACTCTAAAAGACTCCTACGAAACTTATTTAAATGAATTAAGAACTTCTCCAAGATCAGGAAGAAATGTTAATGAAATAAAAAATATAATTCAACAACTTCAAAAAGAGAATAAAGATGAGTGATGTACCCTCTTTAGTAACTTTTACCGACGATCAGTTTCAATCTTTAATGAGAGAAGAAGGATTAGAAAATGTCGTTGCAGGCGTTGTAAAGATTGCTGAGGATAAACTAGGATCAGAAAGAGTTAATCTTCAAAGTTTACGCAGTGGAGAAGCCCCTATATTAGATCTTTTTCCAGGCTATGCTAATTTACCACCTGAAAAAAGACAATTAACCTTTGAAGAAATATTAACTATTTTTACAAACGTAGAGGANTANGGNAAATTTGACGATTCTGGAGAAGGAGCGGGAACAAGAGCTTTTGTTTCTGGTCTAGCTAGGACAGCCCCAGAAACAATTGCAGGAGGTTATGGTGCGGGAAAAGGAGTCGCTTTAGCTTCACCTTATGCAGCAATGATTCCACCCGCAGGACTGTTNGGATTAGCAGCAAAAGGTGTGGTTTTAGGAGTAGGTGGTATAACAGGTGCTTTGTTAAGTGCTTTTGCAGCCGATGAAGTAGAAAAACAATTAATCGGAGAGCAACCTCCTATAATACCATCTTTACAATCACAAAGAAATTGGGCTGAGACCACGGCTCTCGGACTTTCTTTGCTTAATTTTCCAAGACAAGTTGAAAATGTAGCTAGTCCTATGGCTAAAAACGTAGAGTTTTTACAAAATTTTAAGAACGTAGCTTCTGGTGATTTTGCTGCAAAATTAAATGATATTACAAAAAACACTGCTAAAAACGCAGGTCTGAGCGAAAAATATTTTAAAATGGCTCAAGAAGCTATGGAGAAAAAAAATAAACTTGGGACTATGTTTGGTAAGGGCGCACAAAAAAATTTAGGAATTAAATTCTTTAATCCTGGGGGATATTTATTTGATCCAACAAAAGGTCCAATCTCAGAAAGAATTGCAACAAGTATTTCAAAAGGAATAGGAGCTTCTTTAGAATTTGCCAGAAAAAAACCAAAAACTTTTATTACAATCGAAGGTGGGGCCGCAGCAGGGGCGGGAACGGCTGCTGCTATAGCTCAAGAAACTGATCCATACGATCCAAGCACACGTTTTCTTTATGAGGTAGCAGGATCTGCCATAGTTCCAATTCCTGCACAGTTAGCTGTAGATAAGGGTCCTGAAACAATTAATACTATGATTAATGCAGTTAGATCATATCTCGGTAGAAAAAAAGAGGACGTGGTATCAAATAAATTACAAAGAGAAAGTGCGGAAAGATTTTTAAAAGCTATTAGATTATCTGAAGAGTTTGATGACCAAACGGGTGAAGTTAAATTACAACAACTAATTAAAGCCTTGGCAGAAGAAGGTCCTTCTTTGTCGGTATCAGCTTTTGTAAAAGAAAAAGATTTACCTTTTGCAAGAACAATTTTAGATATTGAAAGAGAACTAATTGAGTCAAATAAAAGATTAAGCGTTGCTTCTGAAAAAGGTAGAGAGCAGTTTATGGAAAGAGCTCTTACTACAATTAACACTTTAGTTGCTAGTGGTGATCCAAATGCTATTCAAATAGCCGCCAGACTTGAACAAAAACTTTTTGAAGAAAATATTGAAAATAACATATCTCTTGCGTTGGAAAAACATTTTGACGCGATAAAGAGGGTCGTTGGAGATGAACCGTTAGACCCTTCAAGACAAAAAGAATTGTCTGAAACTATGTATAATATTTTAGATCAACAAATAAAAGCAAGCAAAAAAAGAGAAAATGAACTTTGGAAAGCTACAGGTAATTTACCTTTAACAACTTTTACAGCAAAAAATGGTCGAGTTACTTCAATTCCAAACACTTTACGAATTATGAATCAACCAACTATCAGGGGTGGATTAAGAGGAATGTCAGAAGCTGAAATAGCTGAGTTTGAAACTGCTCTTGGAAGTTTAAACAAAGATGTAGAGACTTTTAGAAAATACTTCTTACCTAGAGAGAATGATACTGATGTTCCTACAGCAAATCCTGTTACAACAGCCAAATTATATAGTATGAGACAAATTGCTTTAGAAAAAGCAGCGCAATTAAAAGCTAATAATCAAAGACAAGCATCCTTTGCTATGAGTAAATTTGCTGATGCAATTTTGAGAGATATGCAGGGTGCGGATAATGGTAACGAAGCTTACAATAAAGCCAGAGCGTATACTAATGCTAGAAATAATGTTTTTACCAGAAGTTTTTATGGAGATTTACAAGTATTTGATAGAAACAGATCTTTAAGACTTTCTCCAGAACAATTACACAGGGAGTTTTTTAAAGGGGGTAACGATAAAACAAGCGAAAGAGTAAAAGAAATTTTTGCAGGAGTTCAATTTGGTGTTGACCATGGTTTACCTGAAGAATTATTTAATCAACTCACGACTAAAGAAGCTATGGATATTTTAATTAGAGATTCTTTAAAAAAGTTTGTGTCTGAAAAAAAAGATCCAATTACAAATAAAACAATAGTACAAATAGATCAGGGAAGACTAAATAGATGGAGACAATCACCTGGAACAAAAGAATTATTTTCAATATTTCCTACCTTAGAATTAGATACTAGAACAGCAAGTAAAGCAAAAACTCTATTAGACGCTGAAGTTACACCTATTATAGCAAGAGGTGAGTCACCTGCTGCTAAAGCTTTTCAAAGCGTAATAAAATACCAAATGAAACCAATGGAGGCTGTATCAGACGCATTAAAATCAGATGATCCCATAGGTGCTTTACAAGAACTCGTAACATTAGCTAACAAAAGAGATAATTTTAAAGACCCTGTAACTGGAGCTAATTATACATCTGCTCAAGCTAGAGAGGGTTTAAGAAGAGCTATCTTAGATCATGCTCAAACACATTCAGGTCAGACTGGTTTACAATTTAATCCAACTTCTTTTTACAATAAATTATATACAAGAATTAAAGGCACAGATCCTGGCAAAAACGTAAGCATGATGGAGTTTATGCTTAATAATGATATCATAGATGTAGAAACCAGTAAACAACTTGAAAAAGCTATAAAAGAAATGAGGGGTGTTGAAGAGGCNTTTTTCACAGGTAATTTAGAAAGTGTTCTTTTTAAAAATCCTTCTCCTGCTAAATTATTTCAAGCAAGAGTTTTAGGTGCTACTTTAGGTGAAAGAGGTCAAGGGGCTGTAAATGAATTAATTTCTAAATTTCTCCCAGGCTCAAGGGGATTAGGTGGTGGAATTATAGCTGCTGAAGCGGGATCTCAAGCTGTAGTTAATATGTTAATTAAAGGACCTGAGACACAAAGGTTAAAATTACTTTCAGAGGCATTAGCTGATAAAAATATACTTGGCAAACTATTGGAAGATATATCAACAAGAGAAAAACAAAAAAATGTTTTTAAATCCTTAGAGGCTTTATTTTCAGGATTAGCAAGACAAGCAGGTAGAAGACTACCTTATGGAGCGCCTTTAGTGGGTGATGTAATAGAAGAGGATTTGCCAGAACCAGAGGTTCAACAAGAACAAAGCATACCGCCTTCTAATCAATATTTACCAACCCCTCTTGAAAGACCCGTTCCCGTTCCTGCCCCAGTCCCTGCACCCGTTCCTGCTTCTACCCCTGCCCCTCCTCCACAAAACGTGGCCCAAGGACCTGTAGATAGATCAAGATTTGCAGCCTTGTTTCCAGAAGATGCTGATTTAATTAGAGGTATAGGTAGCTTAGGTTAGCCATTCTCTAAACTCCTCACCTAAAACCTGACTAGCTATATTACTTTTATCTTTCAAAGCACTNATTATTTTCTCATCAATGGTTTTAGGNGATACCAAATCTATATACGTCACCGATTTCTTTTGACCAATACGATGCGCTCTGTCCTCACTCTGGACACGTATTTGAAGATCGTAGGAATTACTAAAGTAAATAACCGTGCTTGCTTCGTGTAAGGTAATACCATAGCCCCCTGTTCTTGGNTGACCAACAAAAAANCGTAAAGGACTATCTTTGTCCTGAAAGCTATCGACTATTGCTTGCCTGTCGTCCTGTGGTGTTTCACCATAATAAGAGGCTACAGAATCACCCCCGTAAACTTTTACAAGCTCGGTTACGATCTGTCTGATATTNTGTGTAAAGGTAGCCCATATAATAATCTTACCTTGTGTCTCTTCCACAATGTCCATAAGTTCTCTAATCCTATTACACGATACCTCTTGTATGTCACTATCGTCAGGCTGAATAAAACCACAGCATATCTGTTGTAATCGCATAATCTGGGTTAGTACACTAGCGGTTGTCGATAACTCTCCATTGTCNAGTTGAGCTANGGCTAGTTTTTTCATCTGCACNTATACCCGATCNTGCTCTGCGGTTAACGGCACATGGCGCTTCATATATATTTTTTCTGGTAAGTCTAGGCAATCTTCTTTTAAAACACGGTTACTAAACCGATCAAGCTTTTCGTTTAGTTCGTCTAACCGCCTGTAGCCCACGATCTGTTGAAAGCTTCTGTGACCCATCGTGCGTTGCTGTATGTTGGCATAGCGTCCTTGAAAAGCATAATAGCTTGAAAATTGTAATACCCTAAAAGATAAAAAGGCACATTGCGAAAACAAATCCATAGGAGACTTCGTAACAGGGGAGCCCGTCAATATGCGTCTATACCTACTGCGGTCAGCAAGTTTCATAATTGTTTTGGTACGGGCAGCCTTTCTATTTTTAATNGTTGTGCTTTCATCTACNATCACAATATTCTCAGGGTTTTTGTCCAANAATACTTTAGCTACGTGTTCNCCNCTATGNGTAGACAAAGCTTCTACATTCATTACAAAAATCTTNAANTCATCACTTTTGTTTAAAACAAAATCACCAAGTTCTTTTTGATACCTTTTTGAATTGTTTGGCATCCATTTAACAATCTGTTTATTAATACGATCAGGTAAATGTTTTGGTATTTCACCTTGATACCAATTGTCATAAACCCCTTTGGGTGCAATAATTAAGGATGCTTTTATTTTATTTTCTTCAAACAACAAAGCCATTGTATCCAAGGCAACTTTTGTTTTACCTGTTCCCATCTCCATAAATAAAGCGTAAAATTCCTTATCATAGGAATCCTCCAAAGCTTTCTTTTGATGAGCAAAAGGTTTTGTTTTAAATTTATAATTCATTTTTTTCATAAAACTCCTTGACTAATATTTATTATAGGACTATATAGGTATTTGTCAAGTTACGAAAGTAACTCTAACCACGGACAAGAAAAGGAGAAACACGTTGAACGATATACTAGATATGATGGAAGACGACTTTGAAAAAACGGTATCCTCTGTCGAAAGTGTAGATCAAAATAAATTAACAAGTGTTGCCAGTGTAGCTAAGGCTATAAAGTCAAAAGAAGATTTGATTGCAGACCTTGAGAAAAAACTCAAGGACGAAAAGAAATCCCTTCTTAAAATGACTGATGAAGATCTCCCCTCCATATTATCTGAAATAGGTATGTCCAAGTTTACTTTAGACGATGGTTCTGAAGTAAATGTCAAGCAAACTTATGGTGGTAGTATTTTGGTTGAAAACCGTCAAAAAGCTTTTGAATGGTTGAGGGAGAACGGATATGGAGACATTGTTAAGAACAAGATATCCTGCCAATTTGGTCAGGGTGAGGATGACGAAGCCCACCGCTTTGTACGTATGGCACAAGGCCAAGGTTATGTCACCGATCAAAAAGAAGAAGTCCATCCGCAGAAACTCAGGGCTTGGATTAAAGAACGAGTTGAAGCAGGGGAAGATTTTCCTATGGAACTTTTTGGAGCCTACATTGGGCAAAGAGCCGTTATTAAAAGGAGTAAATAGAATGGCACAATCAAAAGAAGTAGCTGAAAAGAAGAATAGTGCATTAGCACTAGACTTATCTGTATTGGAGGGAGATGCAGGGGGCGGTATGGAGAACATCACACAAGATGATCTCGCTCTACCGTTTCTTAAAGTTCTTTCTGGTAACGATGAAGTATTAGACCGTGATGAAAGCGCAAGAAAAGGCGATATNTATAACACGGTTACAGGTGGTATCTATAAAGGCAAGGACGGTATACAAGTTGTACCTTGTGCTTACCAACGTAGATTTATCCAATGGTCGCCAAGGGGAACAGGTAGCAATGCACCTATTGCTATTTATACTCCAGAGGAGACAAGACCAAAAACAGAACGATCTGCTGAAGACAATAAAGAATACGTTGTCGATGGCAATGGTGAGTACATAGANGAAACTCATCAGCATTTTGTTTTGGTGTTAAATTCTGATGACTCNATCGAAACCGCTTTGATTGCTATGAAATCCACACAGTTAAAAAAATCAAGAAAGTGGAACTCTATGATGCAATCCATCACCATGCAGGGTAAAAATGGTCCGTTTGTACCGCCCAAGTGGTCCCACATTTATCATTTGAAAACTGTTCTTGAAGAAAACAGTAAAGGTTCTTGGCACGGTTGGGAGGTGTCGAGAAAAGGACCTGTCAGTGATATGAATGTTTACAATCAAGCTAAAGTTTTTGCAGAGAGCATAAACAAGGGAGATGTGGTTGTAAAACATCAACAGGACGACAGTGGCGAAAACCCACCATTTTAATCAGGCAAGCGTGGCGGTCTAGGCCGTCACGCATTTTTTAGGTGCATAATGTCAGTAGAAAAATTTGCTTCTATATTTGACGGCTTGGAGGAAGCTTACGGAACCTTCAAGATCGAAAAACAACAATCCAACGGTAAAAATACAGGTAAAGCTGCCCTAGTACGCGAAACACGGACCACGGCTCTATGGCAAGGTCATTTGTCAGGTAAGGGTTCAGGTGTTGGTATTATACCCATTAACTCTGAGAACAAATGTAAATGGGGCTGCATAGATATAGATCAATATCCATTGGATCACAAAAACCTTATGGGTAAGATTAGAAAACTTAAATTACCTTTGGTGGTGTGTCGCTCCAAATCAGGTGGCGCTCACTGTTTTATCTTTTCAAAAGATTGGATAGAAGCCAAAGAGATGCAGAAAACCTTACAACATTTATCTTCTGCATTGGGTTATGGAGAGAGCGAGATCTTTCCAAAACAAATAAAATTACATTTAGATAGAGGTGACGTTGGTAATTTTTTAAACCTACCATACTTTGATGCAGAAAATGGTTTGAGATATGCTTTTAAGGATGACGGCACTTCTGCAACTTTGAAAGAGTTTTTTAGTTTGTACGATCAATATGTGCAAACGCCAGAAGAAATTATTAAATTACAGATTTTAGAAAACGGTAAAAAGAATTTTTTACAAGATGGCCCTCCCTGCCTACAGATCCTGTGTGCAGATAAAATATCAGAGGGTGGACGCAATAACGGTCTTTTTAATCTTGGGGTATACCTACGTAAAGCGTATCCTGATAGTTGGGAATCAGAGATATTAAATTATAATATGAAGTATTTACATCCGCCTTTACCATTGAATGAGGTAAACATAGTAGCCAAGCAGTTAGAGCGTAAAGATTACGCTTACAAATGTACAGATGCCCCTATCAATGCNCATTGTAACAAAGAGTTGTGTCAGACCCGTAAATTTGGCGTAGGAGCTGCGGTTCAGGGCGCTTCTATAGCAAACCTTAGAAAATACAATTCGACGCCTCCTGTGTGGTTTATGGACGTCAATGGGGAGCCTCTGGAATTAGATACGGATGCTTTACAAAGCCAAGCTTTATTTCAAAAGACTTGCATGGAGCAGTTAAATTTTATGCCACGGTCTTTNTCCAGAATAAATTGGGAGAATAGAATATCTGCTTTGCTAACCGAGATGAGACAGAATGAAAGTGCGATTATAGAAGTATCTCAGGATGCAAGCACCAAGGGACAGTTTTACGATTACTTAGAAGAGTTCTGTCGTCATTTACAGCAAGCCCAAGATAAGGAAGAGATCCTACTAAAGAAGCCTTGGACAGATGAAGATAAAAACATTACATACTTTAGACTTAAAGATTTTGAAAACTTTCTGAAGAAAAATAAATTCTTTGAATTTAAATCACATAAGATAGCCCAAAGGCTACGAGATATAAATGGGGAGAGCATCGTGTTAAAAATTAAGAACAGGTCAGTAAGGGTTTGGTCCATACCTTCTTTTGACGTTGCAGACGTCGATATAAGTGCCCCTGACTTTCATCAAGAGGAGGTTCCTTTCTAATGGTTACTATTTATAAATTTGGAAAATCAAAAGAAAAAAAAGATCGTAACAAGGATATTTACATACAAAGGGTTGTAGAAAAGCGAACACTACAGGCGATTGGTAAAAAATACGGCATTACTAAAGAAAGAGTAAGACAGNTAGTTCAGTTACAAAGAAAGTATTATGAAGTGCCTGACAGNGTAGAACTCATGGGTGATCTTCCCTTGAACACAAAGCTGTATCATACTTTAAAAAGGTATAAAGAATTAGAAACACCGATAGTTTTATTTATNAAGAANTACGACATTGAAAAGCTAGTTAAGATACCTGGTATTGGTCCTACGGCTGTTTGTTTTTTATATAAATTGTTAGACGAGAGAGGTTACGATGTTCAGAATCTTTGGACCCCCAGGGACAGGGAAGACTACGACACTTTTAAATATGGTCGCATCTGCTTTAGAATCAGGGACTTCACCGAATGAAATAGCTTTTCTTGCTTTTACAAAGAAAGCAGCTACGGAAGCNAAAATAAGAGCCTCTGAAAAGTTTCATTTAGATCCTGATAAAGACTTAATATTTTTTCGAACNATACATAGTTTGGCTTTGAGTATGACCGACATATCAAAAGACCAGATTATGCAGGAAGAAAACTATAGAGAACTAAGCGATATNATGGGTGTAAGCGTTACGGCTAAAAATATGGTAGGCTATGACGANAATGTATTAGAGTTATCTAAATCAAGCCATCCTATCTTGGGTTTGATAAATTTAGCCCGTCTTAAAAAGCAAAACCTCAGAGAAGCTTACAACCAATCTCATTTAGAAGAAGATTGGAATACTATCAACTATGTCAATAATGCCTTGGTTGATTACAAAAAGCGTTTTAATTTATATGACTTNACCGATATGCTAGAGTTGTTTATCAAGCAGGGGGACAANTATTGTCCTAATTTTGCTTTGACTTTCNTAGATGAAGCACAGGATTTATCCCCTTTGCAGTGGGACATTGCCCACATATTAGATCAAAGATCTAAAAAAATGTATTGTGCAGGTGACGACGATCAAGCGATCTACCGTTGGGCAGGGGCAGACGTCGATCATTTTATTAATCTTGAGGGCTCTTCTGAAACCCTGTCTCAATCCTACCGTGTCCCGAAAGTAGCTTGGTTTCTGGCTTATAAAGTTAGCCGACGCATCAGTGGTCGNTTTCCAAAAAGATATAAGGCAAGCGATAGAATGGGTAAACTAGTAAGGATTACGACNATCTCAGAGTTAAATATGGACGAGGGGACTTGGTTGATANTAGCTCAGGCGGGCTATCACCTACAGCCCGTGGCTCAGGACCTGAAAAGTTTTGGTTATCTATTTAATTACAGAGGGGTCAAAAGTGTACCTGAAAAAATTGTACAGGCCGTCAATGGTTGGGAGCAACTAAGAAAAGGCCATCAGATATCAGGTGAGATAGCCCGAAAGATCTATAGCTTTATGTCTGTAAAAAACAGAATTACCCGTGGGTTTAAAAAATTATCAGGCTTAGATGACACTGATTTTGTAACCTTAGAAGATTTACAGAGTAATCANGGGTTATTGGCAACGGACCAGATGATATGGCACGACGCTATGGATAAACTACCTGAGATAGACAGGGCTTACATCGTAGCCATGTTAAGGAGAGGTGAGAAGTTTAACAAGGAACCACGGATCACGGTTTCTACCATACACGGCTCTAAAGGTGGTGAAGCTGATAANGTAGTGATTTTTACGGACTTATCNCCTGCTGCGGATGCAGAAATGAATATAAATCCAGATGATTTGCATAGGTTNTTTTACGTTGCTGTNACGAGAACNAAAGAGAATTTGTACATTGTGGAGTCAGAGGATGTAACAAGGAGCTACGATTTATAGTTAACTTATTGATTATAAAAGAAAAAACAACGATTTTGGTTTCTAAAGTTGCCTTATAGAGAACAGAAACATTTAAAAAGGCCCCCTTTAGTACACTCAACAATTTAAAAAGGATACATTATGAAAGAAGAATTACAAAAATTAGAGAATATATTTCAAGAAATTAGAGCCATTGATACAGAATTACAGTTGCAAGCTATCTTAACTCTGCTTTTAGTTGCAAGTGCAGAAGAAAAATTTTATGAAACTGAAAATTTTGATGACCTGATGGGTAATACAGAGCTTGCTAGTATTTTAAATATGACAGGCGCTAGTGTNAGTAGAAACGTAGCTGCTTTATCAGAGGGACAAAAGCTAACAACAAGACCAAGAAGAAAGTATGGTGGTTTAAATTTAATTAGAATTGAGCGTCATCCCCTTGGATCAAGAAAAAATGTTTTGTATCTAACATCTACAGGAAGATACTTAGTAGAAAAGTTAACAAGTATGTTAAATCCTGAATATATTCCCTATAATTTAAGAGTACGTAAATCGTCTGTTAAAGATAAAAGAAGTGGTATAAACACAAGAACAGGACAGAGAGTTAATAAACAATATAAGATCCTCAATAAAATAAAAGAATTAGAAAAACAATTATTGGAAATGACATGAAACGAGCAGAAATATTAAAGAAAGCAGAGAGTCTGGTAAACGGACCACGGGCCAAAGACTATGGTAGCGCGTATGAAAACCATGAGCGCATTGCAAAACTATGGTCGGTCATCTTACAAAAGGACATTACAGTACCGCAAGTATACCAATGTATGATTGCTTTGAAGTTAGCAAGATTAGTCGAGACGCCTGACCACGAAGATTCATGGATTGATATCTGTGGCTATGGCGCATTAGGTGGAGAGAAGTAATGTCTTTACAATTAAATTTACTCACCCAAAAAAGTGAGTGGCTACCCCCACANGAATTACCTGACTTATCCGAAGCTAAAACAATAGCTATAGATGTAGAAACCAAAGACCCAGAAATTAAAACTTATGGTCCTGGATGGGCAGTTGGAAATGGTCATATTGTTGGCTACGCNATCGCAACGGATTTTTGGAAAGGCTATGTACCTATCAGGCACTTGGGCGGGGGTAATCTTGACGAGCGTATTGTAAACAATTGGCTCAAGAAAGTTTTTGAGAGTCCTGCGGATAAAATCATGCACAATGCCCAATATGATGCAGGTTGGATACGTCAGATGGGGTTTAAATTAAACGGACGACTTATAGACACCATGCTAATCGCNTCTTTATTNGACGAAAACCGTTTTAGCTATTCACTCAATGCGCTTGCTTTTGATTATCTTAATAAAACCAAATCAGAAAAAGGATTAGTAGAAGCTGCAAGAGATTTTGGTGTCGATCCCAAAGCTGAAATGTGGAAGCTACCCGCCATGTATGTGGGACCGTATGCAGAAGCAGATGCCGAACTAACCTTGGAACTCTGGAACTTTTTTAATTTTGAACTCAACAAGCAAGACCTTTGGCAAATTGTAAATCTCGAACTAGAATTACTGCCCTGTCTTATTGATATGACATGGCGCGGTGTGCGTGTCGATCAGAATAGATTGGAAAGAACTAAAGATGCTTTATTAAAAAAAGAAGTTATACTATCTCAGCAGATAAAAAAGATGGTTGGTCACGATGTAGAAATATGGGCAGCCCAATCGTTAGCCAAGGCTTTTGATGCGCTTAGTATCCAATACCCAAAGACAGAGAAAGGCGCACCGTCNTTTACCAAATCGTTTTTATCAGAGCATCCACACGAATTACCCAAGCTGATTGTTGAATCACGAAACATCAACAAGGCCAATGGGACTTTTATTAATACGATTATGAAGCACTGCCATAAAGATAGCAGAATCCATAGTCATATTAATCAGATACGTTCTGACAGTGGGGGGACTGTTTCAGGACGTATCTCCATGAATAATCCTAATTTACAGCAGATCCCCGCTAGAGATCCAGAAATCGGACCCATGATACGTAGTTTATTCCTACCTGAAAAAGACGAAAGTTGGGCGGCCATAGATTTCTCGCAACAAGAACCACGGCTCTTGGTTCATTATGCTCATGTGTATGGAAAGGCGAAAGGTAGCCCGTTGCCCGCGATTGAGGAGTTTGTCACGGCTTATAACGAAAACCCCGATATGGACTTTCACACGATGGTAGCTGAGATGGCTAACATACCCAGAAAGAAAGCAAAAACGATTAACTTGGGCATGATGTATGGCATGGGCGTCAATAAATTATCGGAACAGTTAGATGTCTCCTTGGACGAAGCCAGAGAATTAATTGGTCAATACCATGCAAGAGTCCCGTTTGTTAAAAAATTAATGAACGGTGTTACCCAGAGGTTAAATGAAAAATCAAGTAGCGGTTCTATTCGATCCATACGGGGCAGAAAATGTCGATTTGATTTATGGGAGCCCGATACATTCAGTATGAACAAAGCACTACCGTACAAGGAAGCCCTTAAAGAATATGGTGAAACCACCAAACTAAAACGAGCATACTCTTACAAAGCCCTTAATCGTTTAATCCAAGCGTCGGCTGCTGATATGACCAAACAATCTATGGTAAACCTCTACAAAGAGGGCATTATACCGCTTATTCAGATCCACGACGAGATAGCGGTTTCTGTAAAGGATAAAAATACAGCAAAAGATATTGCCAAGATTATGGAAAATGCAGTATTGTTAGAAGTACCTAACAAATGTGATGTTGAAATCGGCCCTAGTTGGGGCGAGGCAAAAGCATTGTAAGTTAGTTTTTCATATTCGTCTCCCTTGATGGCCCCGTTAAATCAAAAACGGGGCTTTTTTCTTGACATATTGTATAAACTCTTATATTTTCTTAGACAATTATATAGGAGATACGTATGGATACAACCAAATGGAAGAGTGTTTTAGTTCCGAAAGAAATTTATGATGAGATTAAAAAGCTTTCCAAGGACGAAGGACGCACCATTAGTGGTCAGTTGCGTTTAGTTTTTGATTATTATAAGAAAAAACAACCCCTCACGCCCTACAGTACCAAAGATTAAAAAATACCCATTGGAAAAGGTTTTGGAGTTCCGCCCTCAAAATCTGCACTAGGAAACTCATTTTTAATAAGCGTTTGTATACCTGACATCAGACCCTGTACTTTGCCTTGAGATTCTTTAGCCGTATCCTGCATGGCTAACATATTCAGAAAAAACTGTAAGCCTTGTAATGGATTGTTATTAATTGCAGGTAAAGCTCCAGGAAAAGTGTGAATGGAATCAAGAGAACGAGTAGGATTGTAAGACGGCATTGTTTCAGCAATAGATTCTTTTTGAGCATCTAACATACCAATCGCGGGTTGACCCTCAACAGTTGAAGTTGTGCCTCCTGTAGAGGGTGTTTGAATATCAGGCGTCATTTCCGCCCCTGAATCCATTAGTCCACCACCTAAATCCACGGTGTTTGTATTTAGCCCAGATGATATAGGTGCTTGTGCCTGTGTTTGAGCCTGCTCAAACAAACCACCGATACCGCCAATACCAAATTGATCCAAAGCCATTTTCATACGTTTATTATAATAAATTAAAAAAAAATTACAATTGTGAATTTTTTTCTTGCAATATCTTATAAAATCCTTTATAAGTAAAGTGTTTAGTTGAAAATTTTCTCAATTTAGACAACTCCGTAATAAAGACCTTGGTTTTGCCTGTAAAGATTCCAAGGTCAACTCAGGGGGACAAAAGGGCGGTTGTTGACTAACGCCTAAACTGTCCCCCCATTTTTTTAATTCATTACTTGATGACTGGTCGGTTCTTTCGGATAGTAGACTTCTACGTAGGTTCCGCAGTTGGGACAGGTAAGATTGGAAACAATTAAAAAATCACTTTCCTCGTCATCAACATCGTGATCCCCACCCCAGATTAAATTCGTGCCACAATGCCAACAATCCATGCTTCTAATATTAAAGACCTTTACAAGCCTTTTTCCCTTATTCTTTTTAATCTTTCCCATACTACATCCTCATTGCAGACGTTGCAACACCTACCCTCCTCGGCCAACGGCTCAGGGTTATGACTGTCCATAATGTGTGTAATCTTTTTTCCACAGATACAACAGTAGATAGGTTCTTTTAGTCCGTCCATAATAAGAGAATAGCAGACTTTATTATAAAAGCAAATATTATTTGACATTATCTTAGTTATTATTATATAATCTTATAGTTTATTACGAGGGAGTTAAAATAATGTTAAAATTTACAAAAGAAGAAACAGAAATGTTGCTAAGATCAGGTGTACAGTATGAACGGGCCGTAAATCTGTATGGTCCAAATGTCGATGGTCTATCCAAAAAAGAAGTAAAAGGCATTAAATCTGGATTGTTAAAGTTACAAACTTATTGGGAAAAAAATTTTAACAAGTATTCAGATAAATAATTATGAGTAAAGAAACCATAGTTGCTAAAAATTTTGTAGAAAAATTAAGGATGATAGACCCAGAAATGCAACTACAATCTGTAATGGCTTTACTTTTAATATCAGAAGGCCATGAAACAGAATCTTGGTACACAGTAAAAGAGTTAGCAAAAAAAATTGGAATATCTTCAGCTAGTGCTAGTAGAAATGTTGCCGTGTTAAGTAAATGGAATCGACACGATAAAAAAGGTCACGATTTAGTAGTAAGTTGGGAAAATCCAAAAAAACGAGTAGAAAAATTTGTTAAACTCACACATAAGGGCGAAAAATTTATACAAGAAGTTAAAAATTGTTTAAGGTAATAATGATGCAAGTACAAAAGTTTTTATTAGTAGACCATGTCTTACAACAAATACAGGACGACGTATTAAAAGGAGATATGACGGCCATTGAAACATTAATCTCAGAGCTGCCCGTCGATACACTCAAAGCTTTTCTTTCGGAGGTAAAACAAAATGAAAAAGATAATTGTTAGTCCCATTGTAAAGGACGCCATGAAAATTTTTTCGTTAGAAAGAGTATACAATCCTTATTTGAAATGGGCNGACGATCCCGATCCAATGGACTTTGACCATCTTTATGAAAAAGACTTGGTAGCTGACGCCAAGAAGTTATTAGAAGATGAAGATAAAATTTTTGATCCAGAAGATGTTAGACGATTAAAAGATTTTGTTCGTAAGTGGGATGTTGAAGATCTACCTGATCCCGACTAGTTGGTTTTGTCACAACTGTCACAGGTGTTTTGTAACTTTATATAAATAAAATTATTTAAAAAAGTTTTGTTTTAGCTTGTGACAAGTGTGACAAGTATTTAGGTGCGACACTATGTCGCATTAATAACCCTTGACTTATATGAGATTCTATGATACAATCTTATATGGTTTAAAAAACCATATTGCTCTTTGACATTGATAGAAACCTTATTCGTAGACAGGAAACTGTCAGTGATCGAAGATTATTTTAACGAAACTTACGGAGTTCAATATGTTAGAAAAAGACTTAATTACTTTTAAATTAACCAAGACCGAATGGTTCTTGCACCATGATAGAATACAGTTGTCGGATTGTCTTGAAGATGTTTTCGAATGTTGGTTTCAATATGAAGATGACCCAAGAGAAGCCGTTACTAATCTGTTTTCAAAAGTTCAAGATGCTTGTTACAATGAACACAAAAATGGTTCTTGTACCGTAACCTTAAATTTAAATAATAGATGGGACTTGGAGCTTTGGAACGAATCTATAGATGGTAATGCAATGGTATGTGGTTGGATTTCTGATATAAAATCGGGATATAATGATGATAAATCACTTTTAACACATTGTCGTAACATTAACAAAAAATTAGATTCTATTGACCCACATGGCCGTTATTTGTGGGCAAGGTGGATAATATAACAAACAAAGCCTCGTGGATCACGGGGCTTTTTCTTTGCACAGGAGATCAAGTAAAGTTATACTNGTTTAGGGCTCAATGCTCACGGACTGGGGATCACGGCTTGCTGACTTTGTTTTACGTATCAATATTTATTGCTNTGGTTTATATNNTTGTGGGGCTTGTTTATATATTTCTCTACAAATAACACGNTTTATGTTATATAGCCGAGAAATTAAAAAAATATTTTTTAGTGTTAAATAGGTGTAACTAGTGTAACCATGTAACTTTNGTGTTCAAGTACCTTATTTATAAGGACATAATTAGGTTACATAAGTAGTTACACTAAGAATTAATAAAATGTAACCAAATCTTCTTAAATATCAATATTGCGTTATGGGGGGTCTGCGACTTTTTTTTAAAAAAATATTTTTCTGGACTATATAACTAGAATCGGTATTTTTAAGAGAACTATCGTTTATTAACTAGGAAAGTATTTATGGCTAGAAAAAAAAGAAGATTGGTAGAAACCAGAGGTAGACCTAAAGCAACTGTTAACTCAACTTTAACAAGACGACAGGAACTTTTTGTAAAAGAACTTGTTAGTAAAGATGGACAGATAACTATGAGAGAAGCTGCAATTAATGCAGGCTATCCTGTTTCTTCTGCACATACGAGAGCTTATGAACTTACTAATCCAAACATGAGTCCTCATGTTGTAGCTAAGATTAGAGCNTATCGACAAGAACTAGATGAAAAGTATGGNGTAACGTATCAAAGACATTTNAGAGANTTACAAACTATCAGAGATTTGGCTTTACAGAACGGAGCTTACTCAGCCGCAGTTCAGGCCGAGTATCGTAGGGGACAGGCACAAGGCGATATTTATATTAGTAAATCCGAAGTAAGACATGGTTCTATTGATAGCATGAGTAAAGAAGAAGTAGAGAAAGCACTAAAGGAGATAAAAGAGCAATATGCCCCGATCACCATTGATGTTACTCCAACCGAGGAGAGCAACAAACAAAACCGCAGTCAAGCGAGAAAGCGGATTTTATCAGCAGATGAAAACAGGAATCAAGAAGACCAAGAGGAACCTCATCCTGACTAGATTGGAAACTTGGGCAACCCCAGGTATTCCTGATCTAATTATTTGTGACGAAAATGGTAAGTTTCATTTTATTGAACTTAAATATACGGCAACCAAAGCCGTTCAAATTAGTCCACACCAAGTAGCTTGGCTTTCAAAACATAANCATAGTAGCAGTTGGATTTTTATAAAAAGAGATTTTTGTAAAGAAAATACGAGCTTTATTATTATTTACAAAGCAGAAGATGCTATTGACCTAAAATTACAGGGATTAAAAAAGCCTCCGTTTTATTGTGAGGAAGAGCCTTTTGATTGGCATGAAATTTTATCCTTGACTATTTTTTAGTAAGGTCTTATATTATCTCATACATTTAATTATTACGGAGATATAAAAATGAATGTAGAAAATTATGAGGATTATGAAGTAGGCTGTTGGTCTATGGAATTCTATTTAATTAATGATGATGGAGACCCTTTAAGAAATGATGACGGAAGTATTAAACTTTTTGATGCTCCTAATATTGATTTTAGTAGTAGCACAGAGGGTATCGAACCAAATGATTTAGTTGAAATTAAACAAAAAAAAGACACAGTAACGAAATATTGGATAGCTGATATAGAAGATGTAAATGGGGAGTTTGAATATAAACAACCTATAATATTTAAAGCTAAAACTAAAGAAGAAGCTGACAAAATACATTATTTTCATACAAGCACATGGTACGGTGAAGATCACATGGTTTGGNATGAGAATCATAATTGTTTTTATAATGATTATATTGCAGTTCGTGAGGGAGCTATGACTCAGATTGACGAACACACTTTTAATCAACTTCAAAAACATCATATGCCCGACATGACACCAAGAAAGGGGGAGTTAAGTGATGAAAAGTAGAACTAATTTACCTGCAACATATCTAATATGTGATTTGACTTTTTATGCAGTTGATGAGGATGGCAATGAACTAAAGAACAGTAAAGGAGAGTTAAGAACTTTTGTACCAAAGGGTAGGTGGAAAGAACTTGAGTACCTTACTGAAGATAGAAACGAAGATAGCTTTGAGGAGGTTAAATGATGACAGAAGATCAAGTAATAAAAATCCTTAACATTCATGTTACGAAAAGAATGAAAGTAAATGATGCAGGGGTCTGCACTATGATTGAAAAGAATAATATTGATGCAGATAAAAACTTTAGACAATTCATGTCTTTATTCGGGGTGGACTACGAACTTCTGGGTAAAGGCGGTAAAAATGGTAGGAAACTACTTGCTCANTANTGCAATGGCGATCCTTGTGTAATNAATTGTTACATTGTTAATGGNAAAGGTGGCCGNAAAGATAGACGATTTTCGCTATCNAAAATAAAAAAATATGCACAACCAAATGATCTATTAGCTTTCACTTTTAAAAAAGATGAAAACGGTAATACTATTTTAATAGTAAATGTAACCGCCTGTGCTAAACAAAATAGAAAGGTGGGTTAAATGGCTAAGACCTTAGATGTAGACATTGTTTCTGGAGTTAATGTTTCTTTAACAAAAGATTGGCATGAACAGGCTATTAAAAAATTTATTGAATCTTTGAATAATAGAGAAGTATCTTTTGAATATAAAATTTATAATGACGAAGATGGAACTTCTTTAGCTATAGAAGATGAGGACGAACTAGAAAAAATAATAGAGATGGAGTGCCAAGATGTTTCTAATTAAATGGTTAGCTATTTTAATTTATGGTCGGGATAACGTAGAAGAGTTTGAAAAATCTAATGCTAAACCTATTGTTAAACCAAAAAGAAAAAGGAGGAGATAGAGTATGACAATTAAAGAATTAATGAAAGAATTAAAAAATTATCCATCTGACACTAGGTTAGAATTTATAATGGTAGATAGGAATTGGGAAGATGTTCCCTATAATCCAGAAATAAATTATTTTGGCATTGTTGGAAGTGGAGAACAGGCTGATAATTGTGAAAAAGGATATATCGAAGTAGCCTTTAAAGTTCTTCCAGAAAGCAGAGAAACTTTAAAGCAACAATTAATCGATTATGATGGATACGAAGAAGTAAGTAATAATTAAACCTTGACTTTATCTCATAAATGATTATTATTAGGGACGGGACATTTTCCGTCCCTTTTTATTATGGAGACTAAACAATGAAACTAGAACTTAAAAGTATACAATATTCTAAATTTGCATCTCAGGAAACGGCTTGTTATGAAGCAAAACTTTATGTAGATGGTAAGCCTCTTGCTTTAGTGGGTAATCAAGGACATGGTGGTTGTGACTATCAATATTCACTTAACGATCAAAGCATTGATGATAAGTTAAGAGACATTAATAAATATCTAAGCACCTTACCCAAGATGAAAAGTAAATTTCATTACGGGGACGGAGAAATGACAACACATGAATTTACAGTTGATTTAGAACTTTGGTGCGGTGAAGAATTAAATAAATGGATAAATTCAAAAAAACTTAANCGTATTTTGAAAAAGGGTTCAATGATTTTAGATAGTGANGGTGACTTGTTTTATTGGAAACATTTCATTNCNTCTGATACAATNAGAAAACANCACCCAAAATCAATTGTTTTGAATGATCTNCCTTTTGAAAAAGCTTTAGATGTTTTTATGAGTAAAGACCCAGATGTATTTTGCAATGAATAANTATTCCGTAAAACAGATTGAGTATAAAGATACAAAACATCTTATATTAAATGTTCATTACGCAAAACGTATGCCNAGCATATCTTTTGCGTATGGACTATTTGAATANGATAACTTNGTTGGTTTGGTATCTTATGGCACTCCTGCTAGTCCCTCTTTATGTAAAGGTATTATGGGCGAAGAATACAAATCTCATGTATTAGAATTAAATCGTTTGGTTTTGATTAATAATAAAAAAAACGAAGCTAGTTATTTAGTTAGTCAATCTTTAAAATTACTACCCAAGCCCAGATGTATTGTAAGTTATGCNGATACACAACAAGGTCATGCGGGTTGCATTTATCAAGCTAGTAANTTTTTGTTTACAGGAACTACNAAAGCCAGAACAGATATGGCGGGTAAAGATGGNAANCATAGTAGNCATCACTTAGGCGATAGAACNAACAGAGTTTATAGATCAGCAAAGCACAGATATGTNACTTTTATTGGTAATAAAAAACANAAGAAAAAATATTTTAAACTTTTAAATTATCCAATATTAACAACTTATCCAAAAATTAATGGAGTAACAAATGATTAGCACAGATAAACTAACTGAGATGTACAACAAATGGGGCGACGAACAAAATCTACAACCTCTCGGTTGTGCGTTAGAAGAATTTATGGGTAATGATAAAATATCTGAGAAAAATAGAGATTGGTTGAAAAGGTTTATTGATGTTTGGGAATATGCACAGAAAAAAGAAGATAGTAAAATAGAAAAAGTAACCGACGAAAAATTAAATAAACTTTTAACAGAAGAAGTTATGGATTATTGGCTAGGTGACGCAACTAATAAACAAGCCAGAATAAATCTTTTTTATGAATGTAAGAATGATCCAGAAATATTAAAAAGTGTTTTGGATTATTGGAGATCAGCAGAATAAAAAACATTGACTTTTTCTTATATAAACTGTATTAGTAAAGGCGGGGTATTTATCCCGTCTTTTTTATTATTACGGAGATTATATAAAATGATAGAACAAACTATTTATAAAATGTTAACTGAAAATACAGGAATTAATTTTTTGGATTCGGGCGGGTGTAATGGTAGGCATTGGCAACGTAACCAAATAAAAACAATCAAAGACTTTCAAGAT
>FUFK010038646.1_pt1 | contig 28814 bp, 32 predicted proteins | sample 1021851 | NCBI WGS metagenome assembly FUFK01 (sample SAMEA51879418, study PRJEB19060) | metagenome
GGAGTGTATTATGAGTGGATCCCCAGTACGGCACTGATGCTCAATATTGCGGTGACGCTGATCGGCAGTATCAACTACTGGAAGCAGGGGCATCTGAGAATGAAACTGATCGGTGTGTTTTTGCTGAGCTCCATGCCGATGTCCTACCTGGGCGGGGCAATTGCCCTGGACAAGGAGGTCTTCTACCTGCTGCTCTGGGTGACCCTGGTGTTTGTCGCCATCAGAATTTACTGGAAGGGAGAACTGCGTCTGGAATTCAAAATCCATCCAAAATCCCAACTCTTTGTTTCGCTTTTGCTGGGAGCGGTTCTTGGTTTTGTCAGCGGAACCGTGGGCATCGGTGGCGGGATTTACCTGGTGCCGTTGATCATCCTTTTCGGCCTCGGCACCGAGCAGGAAGCCGCCGCTTCCGGAGCGGCCTTCATCCTGCTCAATTCCATGGCGGGTCTGGTTGCACGTTTCCAGCGGGGTGCTGTGAGCCTCGAACTGATGCTCCCCCTGCTGCTTGCCGTGCTCGCAGGTGGTTTTCTTGGTTCACGACTCGGTGCCGTACGTTTCAATCCCCTAACCATCCAGAAAATTCTCGGCCTGGTGGTGATTTTGGCTCTGTTGCTGCTNAGCCGGAATATATGNTTTTCCTGANATTTTAAANGCACCCTCNANNCATTTCAGAAAACCCGAAGGGAGGGAAGATCAACTCAGTTTCCGGAATCAGGTTTGGGCGTTTCTCCGGTTTCCGTGGTATTGAAGGAATAAGAACGGACAATCCCTGCTTGGTTGAACTTGATCATCAAATCCCTTCCCAGTCCTTTTCCTGAAAAATCGTAGCTGTAATAGCCAAAAGTCCAGGTTGACATTCCATCCTCGATCCCGGTCCGCCAGGGAGCACCAAAACGTTCCCGGATTTCAGCCCGGGTGGTCACACCAATCTCGATGGAACTGACTTGATCCACTGGAAAATCAGTTCCAAGGGTCATTGACGAACAACCATTCAAGGAAATCATCAGGGAAATGAATATGATGATTCCTGTAAAATTCAAATAGCACTGATTCCATTTTTTTTCTGATTGGAATTTCATAACTGCTCCATTTTTTGGTTCAAACTCAGACATTCAATAACATGAGATTAAACAGGTCAAGATTCCCGATTTCATTAGCCCAAGTGATGGCAGTTTTTCCAAAGGAATCTTTCTTTCTAGTCCTGGCACCAAATTTCAATAGAAGTTTTACCATTTCCCTNTTCTGCTTTTTGACCGCAAACATCAAGGGGGTCAGTCCTTCGAGATTCGGAGGATCAACCCAAGCACCCCGCTCCAACAGCCTTTCTGCAGATGATCTGTGACCATTGACGACAGCAAGGGTCAGAGCTGTCCTTCGGCTTCGGTCCTGATGATCGATCAATGCTCCATGATCCAGCAGCAGGGAAATCACCTCCACCTTTCCAGATGCTGAAGCAAACTGGAGGGCAGTCGTATGATCACGGTCCCAGAGGTTGGGATTGGCCCCTACTTTCAGAAGACGTTCAACGATTTTCAAATGACCCGAAGAAGCAACCTGCATCAAAACTGACTGTTTTGTCACAGGTTCAACATGTTGATCCCGGGCTCCATGGTCGAGAAGCAGCTCAAATACATCCATTTGTTCCGATGCTGCAGCAAGCATTAAGGGAGACCAGCCCTCTTTGTCCAGACTGTCAGCAGAATGTCCGGAATCCAATAAATGAATGATTTTGTTGGTGTCCTCCTCTAAAATTGCCTGGTGAAGAGTCATTCCTGGAAGGGTTGCAATTGCATGAAAGGTTAACTTAGAAATTAAGGAAACATACGAAATTATTGATGTTTCCAGACCGGTGTTCTTTTTTGCATGAAGGCATCCACCCCCTCTTCGACATCGTCGGCCATCATGTTTCCTGCCATCACCCCGGACGCATAGTCGTAGGCCGATTCGAGGGGTAACTCGAGCTGTTTGTAAAACATCCGTTTCCCCGTCGCCACTGCAACCCAGGACTTGGACATGATCGAACCGGCAAGTTCGGCAACTTCCTGATCGAGGCGGGAAGCAGGGACAACACGGTTCACCAGACCCCATTGCAGGGCGGTGTGAGCATCGATGAAATGACCGGTGAGCAGAAGTTCCATGGCCTGTTTGCGTCCCAGATTGCGGCTGACTGGGACAGAAGGCGTGGAGCAGAAAAGCCCTACATTAATTCCTGAAGTGGCAAAACGTGAGTCATCGGCAGCCACTGCGAGATCGCAGGCGGCCACCAACTGGCACCCGGCCGCCGTGGCTATNCCCTGGACCTTGGCGATCACCGGTTGGGGCATCTGATTCAGGGTCAGCATCATTTTGCTGCACTGCTTGAAGAGCGTTCGGTAATAGTCCTCTTCACGCTTAGCACGCATCTGTTTCAGGTCNTGTCCTGCGCAAAATGCCTTCCCATTCCCTGCAATCACCACCAGCCTCGCCTGCTGATCTTCTGCAATCCGGTCCAGTTCCTCCTGCAGGGCAGCTAAAACTTCCTCGGACAAGGCATTGAACTGACGCGGACGATTCAGGGTCAGGGTGACCAGACCTTCATTGTCTTCACGCAGAACCAGGGCTTCCGATTCGGAAACGGTTTCAGATTGAGTCTGGATTTCTGTGTTCATTGTTTCTTTTCTGCTGGAGTTTTTGATACTGCAGGACCAGGTAGCGTTCTACAAAAGGCACTACGCACTGTGCCGTGATTGAAGGGAAAATGTCAAATCCGTGCTGTGCGAACGGGACACGAAGCAGGATCTGGTTTTCTTCTGCTTCCTGCTTCAGGTGATTTTGCATGCTCAAGGCCTCTTCCATCGGGATCAGGGTATCCTGTTCGCCCTGGAGCATCATCCCCGGAGGAAGATTTTTGGAAGACCAGTGAAACGGTGAAGACTGCCGATAAATCTCCGGATGGGAATCCGGAGTCCCTCCGGTCACCACTTGCAGCAGGACACTCCGTGCATTTTCTGGATCTGATTTTTCAAAACAGGAATAAAAATCGTACGCTCCATAAAAACCAGTCCATCCCTGGACCCGGGTGTTCACTTCCTCAAATCCGGGCTGGAATTCAGGGCGGTTGGGGGTCAAGGCCATCAGCAGTGCGAGGTGTGCACCGGCGGAACCTCCGGTTAAAAAAACAGAATCCGGATCAAATCCCAACTCTCCCGCATGATCCAGGAGCCATTTCAGAATGCGCTTACAGTCGATCAAATGCTCCGGCATTCGAATTTCCGGACTGAAGCGGTAACCGATGGAACACCCGACCCAACCCCGGGCAACCATCCGGCTCAAAAGGTATGCCCCCTGACGCCGGCTTCCGATGACCCAGCCTCCGCCATGGATTTGGATCAGCAGCGGACGCTGGGTTCCAGGAGTCCTGGGTCGGTACAAATCCAGTTTTAAGTTTAAACCCGGCTCCGCTTCGAACTCCCGGTTGAATTCCACATCGAGGTCATGATTTTTAAAAACGCTTGCGGGCAGGCCTAACAGTTTCCAGTTCACCTGACGGAATTTTTTGGGTGGAGGAGTTTCTGCCTCCGTCATCTGATATTCCGTCCCCAACTGATTCAGCATTTGATCTTCCAAATACTCCACTTGGTTGAGCACCAACCAAAGCCGAACCAGAAGNAGAATCCATAGAAACAGATGAATTCCCAGCATCCATGAAAAAACCAGGACTTCCAGATCCGCAAACACCAGGAGAAGCAAAAATATCCCGGCGTTAAGCAGAATCCACTGAATCGTCAGTTCTCCAATGAGCCATCCNAGNCCAAACCCGAAGATCAGGCTGAGCGGCCTGGCCCTGTCGCGGTTGATCAGTGGATGGAGGACATTTAGAGTCAATCCCAGGGAAATCAGGGTCCATAACACCAACCCGATGGAAGTCAGAGGGTCCATTTCTTCAAAACCAGATTATTGATTTTGGAAACAAAGGAGATCCGANGGTAGGATCTTGAGTGGAGGATTCCGCCTGAAATGGANGNGAAAACTTCGAAAACCCCCATCCGNTTGGGAANGGNTCCGCTTANNGAAAAAGGGAGGAGANAAAACCGNGAGGCTCGGAAGGAGCCGAAANTTCCAGAATNAGCGTTTNGAGTACTGGTAGCTTTTACGGGCCCCGGGCTTGCCGTATTTTTTACGTTCCACTTCACGTGCATCACGGGTAAGCATACCCGCTTTTTTTAGCGGACTACGGGAATCTTCAACGGCCACCACCAGGGCTCTCGAAAGTCCATGGCGGATCGCGCCGGCCTGTCCGGAAAGACCGCCACCGCTGACATTGATAAAGATGTCAAACTGGTTGCCGCTTTCAATGATCTCCAAAGGCTGCCGTACGATCATCTTGAGTGTTTCCCTGCCGAAATAATCATCCAGGGATTTTTTGTTGACGAGGATGTTTCCTGTGCCGGGCCTGACGAAAACCCGGGCCACGGACGATTTACGACGGCCGGTTCCGTAATATTGGATGGTGGGAGTATTCATTTCAGAGAGAAAGCTGTTTCGGTTTTTGGGCTTCGTGTGGATGTTCCGAAGTATTGTAAATTTTCAATCGGTTCAGCGCGTGACGGTTGAGTGCGTTTTTTGCCATCATCCCCTTGACCGCGTTATAGACCAGCTGTTCCGGTTTTTTCTCACGCAGTTCAGAGAATCGTGCTGATTTGATTCCACCGGGATAACCCGTATGGTGATGGTACATTTTTTCACGTTCCTTGTTACCGGTCACCCGNATTTTTCCTGCATTGAGCACCACCACAAAATCTCCGGTATCGACGTGGTAGGAATGAATCGGTTTATGCTTGCCACGCAGGACATTGGCGATTCGTGTTGCAAGACGTCCCAACGTCTGCCCTTCGGCATCCACCACCCACCATTCGCGTGGCCTGGTGCCATCAATAAAATCTTCTTTTCTGGGGAAAACCGTTCTCATACCAAAAGGCCTATTAGCGTTTTTTCAATTCATTAACAAAACACAATAATATATAGCCCTTTTTTCAGGAAAACAAGTAAAATTTTTCCAGATTTATGAGCGGAGGCTGGAGGCACTGACGACTACATTTCGGCCGGCTTCTTTTCCGTGATAGAGGCAGTCATCGGCTTTTTTCAAGAGCACTTCCACATCATCCGCGTCATCCGGGAAAGTTGCTACCCCGAAGGTGGCAGTCAAATTTCCGAGCGGCTGCTGCTCCTGGTAGGGAATGTCTTCTTCTTCAACTGCAGAACGGAGTTGCTCGGCAATCAGCATTGCATTTCCACTGTCGCATTTGGGAAGGATGACCACAAATTCCTCACCTCCAAAACGAGCGGCGAGGTCACCACGCCTGACCCTTTTCTTCAGAATCCCTGCAATCCTCGCCAAAACCACATCACCCATCTGGTGACCATGGGTATCATTATAATGTTTGAAATTATCAACATCGGTGATGATCAATGAAAAAGGCGCTCTTTCTTCAGGGTAGAGGGTGACGAGGGCTTCCACGAATTCATCAAGCCGCCTTCGATTCGCAAGCCCAGTCAAGCGGTCGGTATCTGCCGCCTCTTCCACCCGCTTCAATTCCCGTTCACGATAGTGGATGACGCGTTGACGGTTGAGTGCGTGCTCAAAATCGAAGTCAGGACATGGTTTCGCAAGAAATTCTGAAACTCCCCATTGGGACAAAAGCCTCCGGTTTTCAGCNTCATCGGCAAACTCGCTGACAATCATGATGGATCTTGCCTGCTGTTTGGCAACAAGGATGGCATCCCTGATTTCATTCATCGACTGATAATTCCCGGGGTCCATGATGAGCAGGTCCATCAATTGATTTTCTTTTTCTCGGAGGAAAGTTTGGGGATCCTCATAAGTTTCCAGAACGACATTTTCCCAATTCTTCTTAATCAATGATTCAAGATGCTGCCTCATGGAAGGATCACCCTCGACTAANGCCAGTTGAGGCTGGGAATTGTCCTCTTCCCGGATGTTGCCTTCCAGCATCACCCTTGCGGAGGTGATCCGAAGTTTCTCGCTGAGGATATGGGTGAAAATCAGGTAGGCCACCGAAACTCTGGAAGCTCCCGCTTCCACCTCAAAAAGGCTGTTGGGAAATGCAATCAGGGTTGAATCCGATTCCGTCACCACACTGGTTGTGTTTTTCTCACGGTCATCAAGAATCGACATTTCCCCGACCATGTCCCCGGCCTTTTCCAGCCTCATCAGAAAGGTGCCCTTGGAAAGCACCGCCAGGGAGCCTTCAACCAGAACATAGATTTCCGGTTTTCGTGCTTCATTCTCCTGGATCAGATGCTCTTCCGCCTTAAAGTTGACGATCTCTCCCTGACGCAGAAGTTCTTTCAGCAGACTGATGTCGATATTCTGAAAATAGCGGCTTTCTTGAATCCTGCCTGCCAGGACTTCAAAATCCTGGTGATCTGTGCGTACAGATAAGGGAACACGTTCCATGGTTCAGGTTCCNTTGATGTCAGGAAAAACGAAGGAAATGATTCAGTTCTGAATGGACATCCTTCCGTCGAGACTTAGAATATGCCATGGAGTTCTTCATTAAGCAATCTTAGTTAGGACAAAGCATGTTCTCCACTGCCGGACTGATTCTGGCACCGGCAATGCTCTGGGGCTGGGTCTTTTACCACTCCCACCGTTACAAACAAACCCGGCTGCTTCTGCTGCTGTTACTTTTTGCAGGAGGCTTCCTCAGCGGGCTGCTGGCCCTGGTCCTGAATCATTCCATTGAAAAATACACGGCATTCTGGCCCGGTGCGCGATTTCCCTACAGCGAAATCTTGGGCCAGACCGTCCACTACTACAGTGCGGGATTCTGGATGATGGTGGGAGTGAATGAGGAATTGGCCAAGCTGGTGATCCTGCTCTTGTTGGTTTATTCCTCCCGTCATCTGGAAGAAGCGTTTGACGGAATTCTCTATGTGGCAGTCATCGCCCTCGGTTTTGCCACCATTGAAAACTGGTTTTACCTGGAACAGTATGGGGTCCCGGTCATCATCTCCCGTTCAATCATCACCCTTCCCGCCCATGCCTTCATGAGCGTGCCGATGGGCCTGATGGTGGCCAAATCTAAGATTCACCTCAAAGAGCATCAAAACGTACCCCATGCCTACTACATTCCCATGCTCTGGATTCTATGCGGCTGGATGTATTCCGCCCTGCTGCACGGAGGCTATGACCTGCTGCTCTCCCTGAATCTGGAATATTACGCTTATGGATTGGTGCTGATGATGGGCCTGCAAACAGCATTGCTTGGGAGGGAGGCGCTGAAACGCTCCAAACTCATACCCCAGCAAAACTTCACCTTGGATGAAGCAGGAAAAACCTAGGGCATTCCGACTTTGATCTGAGCGATCAGACGGAACATCTGCGGTCGGAGGTCCCTGTTCCGGTGCAGCTTTTTGAAATCACCAAGAATTTGATCGAGGGCGTTTTTCCTCACCAGAGGGTCCTCAGTGACGGAAATCATGTTCCCCATCATATTCATCAGTTCTTCCGATTCTGAAGCCGATGAGGACTGAGAAAGTTCGGCAGTCACTAATTCCAGAGTTCCGCTTAAAACTTCAGGGTCTCTTATTTCCACAGCCATTTCTGACATGATCCCCAAGGCTTTGATGCGTTCCTCTCCCTCGAGGTCCTGGAATCGTTCCTGTTGCTGGGCAAGAATCGCAAACTTGAGAAAACGCTGGGCCTTCTCGTAATCCGGGGAGGTCTTGTCAATTTTGCGGAATTCCCGGACGGCTCGATCATAATCCTGCATTTCAAATGCCTGTAGCCCCTTCTGGAAGGGGATCTTNAGGGTCATCTGAACCGCTTGATTGTAAAGTGCTGACTCGGGAGGGACCTGCCGGAAAAACCCAATCGCCTGGCTGAATTCTCCAGACTCATAAGCATCCGTCCCACTCTGGAATGCTGCGGCAGCACGTTCTTCCGCACTCATCAGCAGCGACCAGCCACAACCNCCCAAAAGAAGAGAGCCAAGCATGACTAACATGATGTTTAAAAATCTGATCTGACTCATCCTTTACCCGGTTGAAATTCAATCATCTGCAGCTTGAGTGTAAACTGCATTTGATTCGGAATGCACAGTGCAGGCCAGTAGAAACCCTGTTTGCTCCCAACTTCCACCCTTATCACTTTAACTCACAAACCTCACAATGAAAATCCTCTCTCCAGTGAATATTCAGGACAGTTCATGATTCTTTCTAGAAAAATAATCTTCCAAACATTTTTGGAGTATATTTTGCAGCTATTGTAGGAAGTATTTTTACTAAAACTTAAAATCCTAATTCCATAATCGAGTACTTCTGAATGGAATGGCTGAATCAAATACCGGTCAATTTGGACGGAGGATTCATTTCCCTGGGAATATTGCTCTGTTCGTTGGCAGTCATTACCTGGGTTGTGTTTTGGATTGGAAAGTTTGAAAAGGAGACCCCCAGTGCCAGTGGCAGTTCCACTTCAGAAATGAACGGGGAATTTAAATTGATGAAGGAAATGACCGAAATGACATTCAACGATGCAATTCAAGANGATCCTTCCATCATGAACCCACTTCCTGAAAACCCTGTCATCCCGGATGGGAACCTCCGTCCGTCCTTTGCGGAAAACCCGAATCCATCTATTGCGAATCCGATAATTTTCGAAAAAAAGGATTCACCCGAGGATGACAAAGAACCCTTACTGAATCCTATCATTTCCAGCTGCAGTTTCCGGAAACTTTCTCCTGAAATGTCCTCCATCCTGAAGCCCCTCCCTCCAAAATCGATTCAAACCAAAAAACAGGAAACCGAGGCTGAAGCTGTCGTTTAATTTTGCTTTTTGATCTGATTTTTTAGCAAAATCCTACTCAGGAATCATTCCTGAACTCCCTGATTTCATCCCAACAACATCATTTCACCTCCGTGGTTATTCAGAAATCCTGAAATAGGGAGTGAGTTGGAAGGGGTTTTGATTGTGCCAGTTGCTTTTCGTAGAGCTCTTTCAACGGAGACGCCAATTGAATTCCAGCAAAGGAAATCTTTTCGGTGATAGCCATCAATTCATCCAAATCATCAGTTTCCAACGGAACGCATACCGCATTGTGATTCTGCATTTTCAATTTGCGGTTCATCGACTCAAGCTGGGGTGAACCATTGGCCTCTTTGCCTGCATAGGCGAAGATTTGTGCTTCCCGGTTCAGGTTCTGGATTTTGAACAACTCCTGGAGTTCATTCATGGAAAGCTGACCGGGTGCGACTGCTGCACCAAAACTCGCATAGGTGATCGGGGCTCCAAACACGGTAGTCAGAATTCTGCTCGAAGTGCCATAGACTCCCATNGCNAAGCCAATCCTCGAAATCTCAGGTTTCGCATCACTCACCCAGTTCAGCATCTGAAAGGAATGGGACAGGGATTTTGCGGTCGGGACCACTTTGATTGCACGGGGAGCCAAAGCCTCCATTTTCCCGGTCAGGTCATTCAACTCTTCTTCACTCAGCATCCCCTCAAAATCATGGTGGGAAATCACCATCGGAGCCTGCTTTTGAACCATGGCTTCTGATGCGTCCGAGGCCCATTCGAGGTCGATCAGATCNGCTCCGGCCTCCAGGGCTTTCTGATTGATCTGAACCCTTTCATCCTCGGTTCCTGAAAAGGTTCCCCCATGGCTCGGATGTCTCAGGGTCATGAGGGAGGCAAGACCCTTCGATTTGGCATCCTGGATCAATTTCAAAATCTGATTCAAGGAAATACCNGCATCCAGAAGGAGGTCCGCACGGACTTCTACACACTGCAAGCCCGACTCAAGCGCCAAATCCAATTCATTGGGATGATTGGCAATGATCCCGATGACCCCGTTCAATGGAAAATCCTGCTTCATGTTATGATTCAATCGCTGGGTTCATTTTCAAATCGAGGAATTGCCTCTTTGAAGATCATTTCGGAAGGATGGCCGTTTCCTGATACTGTTTTAAAAGGTGGATGAACCGGGCTTCGCTTTCATCCCATTCCTCAAATCCGAGCCTTCGGCATTTGTTGTGCGAGAGGATTTCATCCCAATAGCGTTCCAGGGTCGCATCAGCAAAACCCCAGTTGGCCACCTGCTTGAGGTCATTCGATTTCAGCCTGCATTTTTTGGCAATAGAATCCCAAAGATCNTCTCTTTCCGACATAACCTCTGCCAGTTTCAAGGGCCTGACCGAGCCTGCAGGCATATTAAAGCATTCTGCAATTTGGGGCCAGAGATGCTTCCAGCGGAAAACATCGGTATTGGTCAGATTGAATGCCTGATTTTGGCAGGAGGATTTGGTCACCATCCAGGCAATCCCCTTTGCCAGAAGTTCGATGGTGGTCATTTGCGTGATGCTTTCGAACGCGCCTGCATTTCCGGGGAAGTCAAGTGCCGCCCCCAGTTCACGGCAAATGGCCGCGTAGGCTCCCAAGGTACTGACGATGTTGCGTGGGATTTCCGGAGAATAATGAAGCAGGGTGTTTGGTCTTGAAGCCGACCAGGACCAGTTACTCCCTTCCGACCTTTGCGAAAGAAAATCCTGCTGGTCGTAGTTGAAGTTGGGAATCGGGGCACGGGCATCCTCTTCCTGAGCAGGAGTTGGAAAAGGCCCGACATGCACTCCGTAATATTTCCCTCCCTGGACCAGGTGGACGTGCTCCAGGTTTTTCGCTGAAGCTTCAACTCCTGTGACCAGATGATCAAGCAGCCTCAGGTTNTCGTCTGCATTTTCCAGAACCTGTTCCGCATGGGTTGCTCTTCCGCAGTAGAAAAGGTGGGTGACCTCGTTAATCTCAGCCAGAGCTTTCCGGGAGCCATCCCAATCATTCAGATCAATCTGTCGGTATTCGACACCGTTGATGGGTANCGAAGGNGGATTCCTCGAAAGGCCAAAAACAACCCACTCGTCTCTGGAACTCAGTTCCCTGGCAAGTGCTGATCCCACTGCCCCGGTTATCCCTGCGATCAGGGCGACATGTTTATTCACAGAATACCGAAAGGATGAACATTAAATTGATGAATTACTTGGCACCGAATTCCGAAAGGGTCTCCAACACCATTTCCTTTTCGATGGTATTGCAGACAAATGGTTCCCCAAGACCCTTGAGAAGCACAAAGTTGATGCTTCCGTTCACCGTCTTTTTATCATGCATCATCTTCTGATAAAGTTCCTCCTTGATCCAGGTGATCCCTCCATCCAGATCCTGAAGTGTGACAGGCATCCCTGCATCCGAAGCATGTTCTTCAACCCTTCTGCTGAGACCGTCCTCACAAAACCCAGCTTTTTCGGAAAGCCGGCATGCCGCNATCACTCCCANACCGACGGACAGCCCATGCTGAAATTTTCCGAATCCTGCAAAGGTTTCAAAGGCATGAGCAAAGGTATGTCCCAGATTCACCAGTGCCCGTTTCCCCTTGTCGAGTTCATCTTCGCTGACAATCATGGCCTTGGTCTCGCAGCCCATCCGGATCACTTCCACCAATTCCTCACTTTTCTGATTCATGATTGCGGAATGATTTTGTTCGAGCCATTCAAACTCCCGGTTGCCACGAAGAACACCGTATTTGATGATCTCCCCATAACCTGATTTCATTTCATCCAGGGGCAGGCTGGACAGAACGGAAACATCATTCAGGACAATTCTGGGCTGAAGGAAACTCCCCACCAGGTTTTTCCCCAGACGGGTATTGATGGCATTTTTTCCTCCGACGGAACTGTCAACCTGCGACATCAGGGTCGTCGGGATTTGAATCAATTCAATACCGCGCATCAGCAGGGCAGCAGCAAAACCCGCTACATCTCCCACCACGCCGCCTCCGAAAGCAACCACCGTACATTGGCGATCGATCCCGTCTGCCAGCATCCGGTCCAGCAAGTCCTCGAGACATGAAAATGATTTGGCGTCCTCGCCCTCCTGGATTGGATACAAATCCCAACGCGAAGTAATCGGATCCAGGGTCGTTTTCAACAGGTCCAGATACTTCTCGGACACCTTGGCGTCGCTGACCACTGCGACCCGTTTTCCTGAAATGATAGGCTCAAGCTGTTTCCTGGAATCTTGAAGCAGATCGGGTCCTATGACAATGTCATAGCTTCTAGATCCCAACTCGACCCGGACGGTTTGCTGCATGGTATAAAAACGAGTTGTAGTTGCCCAGGCTGAAAATCTGGAAATCATTCGCTTACAGAGATTGGAATAAGATTTTCATTCAGCCTTCATAGGAATGAAGAATAACAGTTATGAAAGAAGCGGTCTAATTGGGAATCAGTTCAAGCCAATCAGGAACTTTGATTTCCTGATCCTGTGTGTTGTTCAAATGGTAAATCGTGTCCTGTGACTCTCCGAGTTCGATCATTTGTTTTCCGGAAAGATTCTTGCGAATGCCCCTGATGAATTTATTGACAATGCCGTGGCTGACCAGCAGTTTGGGAGTTTCATGGTCTGCGATCTCATCCATGAATTCCATGAGCCGCGCTTTAAAATCGGCACCGCTTTCTCCACCGGGAGGATGGAAGTGCATGGGATTGTTGAGCCGTAAATGGGCCAGTTCCGGATATAATTCAGCGACTTTNTCCCACCCGTAGGTCCCGGCAATCTCTCCAAGATTGAAATCATTCAATCTGGGTTCGATGACAATTGATTCCACAGATTGATTGATACCCTCTGCAATAATCTCTGCGGTCTGTTGTGCTCTGCCGAGGGGGCTGGAGTAGATNTGAATCTGATCATAAGAAAGGTGATCGGACAAAAAAGAACTAATGGCCTTGGCCTGGGCAACACCAAATTCAGTCAACGGGGAATTAAATTGTCCCTGAATCCGGCCTTCACGGTTCCACTCGCTTTCCCCATGGCGTACCAGGTAAATATCAGTCAATCGGACCTTGTGATAAATCAGGATTAATGAATGAGTGGATAAGCTAGGTTGAAAATATTGGAAATGCAATTTCAAAAAGTTTCTGAAATCAAGAGCCTAAAGATTGACTCNTCATGATTCTCAAAGGGATGGAAACTGATNCCGATCAAGAAGGAGAACCTCTGTCACTTCCCGGGTTCTCGAAACCCTCCATTTGATTCCATCATTTTGGATGGAAAACCAATCCCTGAAATTGTATACCTNCTGTCTCCAACAGGCTTTTCATTCAAAACTTCATCAAAATAACTGGAAACAGCTTTCTGACTCGATGGTGAACGCCTTAAGCAATCCAGAAAAGTTAAAAAATCTTGCGTTAAAATTGGGAAATGCATGGCTTCAATGCAATCAGATCCCAACACCCGGCCCGGATGAAATTCCCATTTCCCGAAGCGAAGCTTATTTCGTCCAGGACCAAATGGCAGAGGTGATTGGAGACTCGGTCAGTGGTTGGAAGGTCGGAGCCACCAGTGCCAAAATGCGGGAACTGGATGGGCATGACGACGTGATCCCNGGAAGGATTTTTGAAAGTGTGACTTTTTTGGGAGCCAAACAANACCTGCCCATTTCACGTTTCATGGATGCCCGTGCAGAAACCGAATTTGCCTTCAGGCTTTTGGAAGACATTCCTCTCCGGAAAACTCNCTGGAACGCCCAAGAACTGAAAGAAAAGGTTGTGTTTCATCCAGCCGTGGAATTGATTGGAAACCGTCATCAACTTCCNGAGGGCAGCAAGTCCCAAAAATCTTTGATGACCATNGCCGACAACGGTGGAGGCATCGGATTTGTTTTTGGTGAAGAGATCCAGGACTGGCAGTCGGTCNACTTTCAGCACCATCTGATCGACCTTAGGGTGGATGNCCAACCTTCCGCAGACAACTTTCTCGGGGAGATGAGATGCATTCCCATCGAAGCCCTCGCTGATCTGATCAATCATTTGGGAGAACGGGGCATCTCCCTGAATGCAGGAAATTTCATCTCCACCGGGGCTGCCACCGTGCCCCAGCCTTTCAGCAAGGGATCAAAGGTCTCCGCCGATTTCGGGGTTCTTGGTCGGATTGAGCTTCAATTTTCCTGATCCAAAAAAATGANCCAACCTGAAATCCTGATCGTGGGTGCTGGAGGCATGGGAGCCTTGTTTGGTTCGATTCTCCATGAAAACGGACTGAAGGTGGTGCTCTATGACACCAATACCGAACATATCAGGGCAATTCAGCAGGCGGGCTTGAAAATCGAGGGTTATGGAGGCGACCGAACCATTCCCATTGCTGCAACTTCAAACCTTTCAGAACTTGAATCGGCAGAAATCATTATTTTTCAGTGCAAGTCACATGGAACCCGCCAAGCCNCAAAAGCGGTCAAACCTCTTATCACTCAANAAAGTGTTTGCATCAGTTTCCAGAACGGTTTGGGCAACGAGGAAGTGATGGCCGAAGAACTCGGAGAAGACTCTGTGATGGGCGGTCTGACCGCAATGGCAGGAGTCCTTCTGGAACCGGGGAAGATCCGTGATTTTTCAAGAGTTCCTTCCCACATCGGCGAGATGAGGGGTGGGATTTCTGAACGAGCCCAAACCATTGCAGATCGATTGAGCCAAGCCGGGTTGGAAACCCATGTTTCTGAAGATATCGTCCATGACATTTGGAAAAAACTTCTGGGGAATGTTTCCCTGAGTGCTCTTTCCGGACTGACCGATCTCAGCAGCGCAGCGGTCAATGCGATTCCCGAATTGAAAACCGTCAGCCTCAAAGCAATGGAAGAAGCATTCAACGTCGCCCAAAGCTGTGGAGTTGAATTGGACCGCAGTTCCGTGGTTAAGGGAATTGAAATGATCTCCCAGCCTGGAGGAACCGGGGATAATAAATCCTCGCTCTGTGTCGATCTGTTAAANGGAAGAANAACCGAAGTCGATTTTATTTACGGCAGTGTCATTCAACGGGGGTTGGAAAACCAGGTACCGACTCCCACCCTCCAAGTCCTNCATGGANTGGTCAAGGGAATTGAAGCAAGAAACATAAGCATCGTATGAATTCAAATCTGGAAAGNAAGAACGCGCTGGTCACAGGAGGATCGAGGGGGATCGGACTCGCCTGTGCAATCAAACTGGCGCAACAGGGTGCAAATGTGTTTTTNGCAGCCTCAGATAGTGGACGCCTGGAACAAGCTGCAAAAAACATCCGCGAACAAACCCAGGCAAGGGTAGGCTTCTATGCCTCGGACCTNAGAGAGCTTGAGGGTTGNANGAAAACCGCCGATAGCATGATGAAAGAATTCGGGCAGTGCGATATNCTCATCAATTCGGCTGGCGCAACCAAAGGAGGATTGTTNCCGGATCANCCCGATGAAGAGATGCTGGACGGGTTTGCCCTGAAATTCCACGCTGCGGTCAGNCTCTCCCGTTTTCTCTGGCCTCACCTGAAACAAAGCAAAGGAACTGTGATCAACATCGTTGGAGGATTTGCAAGAACCCCTTCCAGTGATTTTATGGTCGGGGGATCCGTCAATGCCGCTTTGGCAAATTTTACCAAAGCCCTGGCCAACCAGGGACTGAAGGATGATGTCAATGTCAACTGGATCCATCCCGGCATGACCGTCACCGAGCGACTCAAGGNAACTTTCGAAACCCGCGCCGCTCAGCAGAATCTGAGCAGGGAACAGGTTCAGGAAAATGCCGTCGCTGCCGAAGGATTGAGACGCCTGGGGGAACCCGAAGACGTTGCAGAACTCGTGGCCTTCCTCTGTTCACCGCAGGCAAGGCATATTCACGGAACCGGGATCTCGGTCGATGGCGGAGGAAGCAAAGGGTATTACTGATGGATTTTTCCCTCTCCCATGAACAAAAGATGCTGGTGGAAACCGTACAGCAATTCATCAGCAAGGAACTGGAGCCGTTGGAAGAGGAAGTCGAACGAAGCGGCATGCTGGACCCGGATCTGGCCGAGGAAATCAAGAACAAATCCCTGGAACTCGGGCTCTTCGCAATGAATGTCCCCGAAACTTTCGGGGGTACAGGTCTGAACACCCTCGACTGGATTTTGGCCGAGGAACAGTTCGGACACACTACTGATATTCTTGTCCGCCGGGCCTTCGGAAACGTTTATGACATCCTTTTCCAGGGCAATCCGGAGCAAATTGAACGCTGGCTTCTTCCCTCTGTCCGTGGAGAACGTGTCTTCTCCGTCGCCTTCACCGAACCCGAAGCGGGTTCCGATGCAGCGGCAATTCGGACCCTGGCCAGAAAAAAATCNAACGGTTGGCAGATTAACGGGAAAAAACACTTTATTTCGGACGGGGCTTTCTCCGATTTTTTCGTCATCACGGCGGTGACCGATCCGGAAAAGAAACACCGCGGAATTTCAACCTTCATTATTGACAAAAATTCTCCCGGAGTCACCGTCGGACGCGACCAACCGATGATGGGCCTCAGGGGAACGAGTCATGTCGAGTTGTTTTTTGATGATGTCCAGGTTGGTCCCGAGCATCTGCTTGGCGAGGAAGGCCGTGGTTTGAAACTCGCACTGGAAACCTTGGGAAGGATCCGTCTTGCTCAGGTCTGTGCCCGTGCTGTTGGAAAAGCAACCCGGGTTCAAAANCTTTCCATCGACTATGCCTCTCAACGATCCCAATTCAACCAAACCCTGGATCAGTTTCAGTTGATCCAGCAAATGCTTGCGGANAGCGCGATGGAGATCAACGCGGCCCGTCTGACCGTCCTGCAGACCGCCTGGGAAGCAGACCAGGGACAGGATGTGAAAGCCAGGATCTCCATGGCCAAGGTTCAGGCCTCCGAAATGCTGGGACGAGTCGTCGACCGGGGAGTCCAGATTCTCGGAGGATTGGGCTACTGCAAGGACCTGCCGATGGAACGTTATTACCGCGACTCCCGTATTTACAGGATCTATGACGGCACCTCGGAAATCCACCGTACCGTGATTGCCAAAAACCTATCCGGCGGCAATTCCTCACTTTATCAGATTCCACTGAACTCCTAATCCTGTCCATGCCCGTTCAGTTTATTAACGCAGAAGAAGCCTGCCGTTTGGTCCCNGACCGGGCTACCGTTGGTTTGATCGGTGGGGGAGGCGGCCTTGTGGAAGCTTCACTGCTCCATGAAAGTATGGAACGCCGTTTCCTGGAGACAGGAAAACCTGAAGGATTGACCTGTATCCATGCCCTGGGGATCGGGGATCGTGAATCACGGGGGATGAACCGCTTTGCCCACGAAGGAATGGTTCGCAGAGTNATTGGTGGGCACTGGGTGTGGTCCCCACGAATGCAGCAGCTTGCCAGGGAAAACAAAATCGAAGCCTATGTGCTGCCTGGAGGAGTGATCATGCAGTTGATGCGCGAAGTCGCGGCCAAGCGCCCCGGTTTGATCACCCATGTNGGNCTTGGAACCTTCGTCGATCCTCAGAAGGATGGAGGNAGAATGAATGAAGCCGCCCAGGATCCCCTGGTGGAACGCATCACCATCGATGGCCAGCAATACCTGAGATACCTCCCCCTGCCGGTGGATGTTGCTCTGCTCAAAGGCTCCACTGCAGACGAAGACGGAAACATCAGCCTGGAGGAAGAGCCTGCCAACCTGGACATCTATGCAATGGCGGCTGCGGCACACAATTCCGGAGGCAAGGTGATTTTCCAGGTTCGACGGAAAGTTCCCAGGGGGAAATTGTCCGCACGATCCGTCCGGATTCCTTCTGCCATTGTGGATGTGGTGGTGGTCGATCCGGATCAGCGCCAAAGCTATGAGATCGTTTACGATCCTTCGATTTCAGGAGAACANAGGGATGACCAACTGAGTCTCGAAGCTCCGGATTTTTCACTCAGGCTGGCCATTGCCCGAAGAGCAAAAACCGAACTCCGTGAGGGAGACGTGATCAACTTCGGATTCGGCATCCCGGATCAGATTGCATCGATGCTGGCGGCAGAAGGAACTGACGAACGCTATTACCAAACGATTGAGCACGGAACCTACGGGGGGAAACTGCTGACAGGCACCCTGTTCGGCTATGCCAGAAACCCCAGCTGTATGATCGATGCACCTTCGCAATTCGACTTCTATTCCGGAGGNGGTTTGGATACGGCATTCCTCGGATTCGGTCAGATTGACCAGGAGGGAAATGTCAATGTCTCCAAACTCGATGGGGTCACCGTCGGTCCCGGCGGATTCATCGACATTGCCCAAAACGCGCGTAAGGTGGTGTTCTGTGGGACCTTCGATGCCAAGGGTGCAAAGTTCGAAACCGGCCATGGACAGCTTTCCATCACCCGTCCAGGACAAATCAGGAAATTCGTGGAGAAGGTGGACCAGATCACTTTTTCAGGAAAACAGGCCCGTTTTCAGAATCANCAGGTGCTTTACGTCACGGAACGTGCNGTGTTCCGGCTTCAGGAAAAGGAACTGGAATTGATGGAAATCGCCCCGGGCATTGATCTGCAGAAAGACATTCTGGACCAGATGGATTTTCTGCCCCTCATTCCGGAAAACTTGAAAACCATGGACGCTTCGATCTTCATGGACGACCAAAATGGATAAGACACGATTGGCCCTGATCGGGGTGGGAATGATCGGGAAGCGTCACCTGAAAGCGATGCGNGANGTTGAGGAAGCCGAACTGGCCGCCCTGGTCGACACGGTTCCCGGAGTTTCCGGGCTTGCCANAGAATGGTCNGTGCCCTTCTTTGAANCCACCGATTCGATGCTCAAGGAAATNGCNCCGGATGGANTCATCGTCTGCACTCCAACCGAGGTTCACCTCGAACCGGTGCTGCAATCCCTGGATGCGGGAGCCCATGTCCTGGTAGAGAAACCGATCACCGCATCACTGGAGGAAGCCAGACAAATCATTGAAAAAGCCTCAGCGACCAGGAAACAGGTGTTGGTCGGGCATCACCGAAGGCACTACGGCATCCTTCACAAAACGAAGCAGTTNNTGAACNACGGTGCCCTNGGACAACTGATTGCGGTTCAGGGCATGTGGACCACCCGTAAAGCCGATGCCTATTACGAACCCGAATGGCGCAAACTCCGCAGTTCCGGACCGGTTTTGATCAACCTCATCCATGAAATTGATACCCTGAGATATCTCTGCGGGGAAGTCAAAAGCCTGAGTGCAAAAGTCAGCGGAGAGGTGCGGAATCATCCCAAGGAAGAAACGGCTGCACTGGTGATGGAACTTGAAAACGGGGTCCTCGGAACCTTCCTCCTTTCCGATGTCACGCCTTCCCCATGGACCTGGGAACATGGCACCGGAGAGAATCCTGGATTTCCGAAATCAGGCCAGAATGCCTACCGTTTTGTCGGAACCAAAGGCTCCCTCGAATTTCCGAATCTCAGACTCTGGAAAACCGACGGTGAGCCGGATTGGCATCATCCCATGATTCAGCATGACGAAGGTCTCCCCTTAGAAGACGCATACATCGCCCAATGCCGGCATTTCTGCAGGGTGATTCAAAACCTGGAACCACCGAGGATCACCGCGGAAGATGCCACCCGAACCCTGGCAGCCACCCTGGCAGTGTTCGACTCTGCAGAACAAGGAAGGCAGATTGAATTATGATGGAGAAAGATCCTGTCCTGATCGAAATCGATGCCCCGTTGATGCGGATCACGCTTCAGCGTCCGCATTGCCTCAACGCCCTTGACCGGAAAAGTCACTTCATTTTGGCTGAAGCATTTGACCGGTTTTCCAAGGATGCCTCCCTCAGGGTTGCGACCATCACCGGCTCTGGTTCCCGCGCATTCTGCGTTGGAACCGATTTGAAGGAAAGAGCAGAGGCCGGAACAGATGATTTTCCTGAAACCGGATTCGCAGGTCTCACCCANCGTTTTGATCTGTTCAAACCGGTGGTGGCCCTGGTCAACGGCGATGCAATCGGGGGTGGTTTGGAAATCGTTCTCGCCTGTGATCTTGCCCTCAGCGTGAGCCATGCCCGTTTTGGATTACCCGAACCCCGGATTGGTCTTGCTGCCTTTGGAGGATTACACCGGCTCAGCCGATCTCTTCCAATGAAACATGTGATGGAAATTGCNCTTCGGGGAAAATTGTTTGATGCTCGCCAGGCCCAGGCCTATGGATTGATCAACCAGGTGATCANCCCGGAAGATTTTGAGAAGGAGGCTGATTGCCTCATCGATGATTTGCTTGCAGCCGCCCCCCTCGCCCAGGCAGCCTCCAAACAANTGNTGNTGCAGGGACTTGAAGTCCCNTCGATCGAANAAGCTTTTGAGAAAAAATANCCGATTTATGATCAAATGCTGACAAGTCAGGACGCAGAAGAAGGGAGNCGGGNATTTCTTGAAAAACGNTCTCCGGTTTGGAGCGGAAGATGATTTTAATCACGGATGAAAACAAATGACTGAATTTTATGTCNAAAAAGGGCAGGGTGCGACTTTTTCCAAAACCGTTTCGGAAAGCGACGTCTATCTCTTTGCGGGAATCACCGGAGATTTTTCTCCGAATCATGTCAACAAGGCCTACATGGAAAAATCCTCCTANGGGCGNTTNATGGCNCATGGTGCCCTGCTGGTCGGGTTCATGTCCACCGTCTCCACGATGGCCATCGCCCACACCCGGGATGCCGAAGAAACTCCGGTTTCGGTGGGTTATGACAAAGTCCGGTTCCTGGAACCGGTTTTCCTTGGAGATACCGTGACCCTCCAATACACCATCAACGAAATTGAACTCGAACGGAAACGNTCCTATGCTGACATCGAAGTGACCAACCAGGATGGAAAACTGGTTGCCGTCGGNAGACACATCCTGCANTGGGTTCCGAANACCTCCCAATGAAAAAATGAGCTTTGAACTCGAAGGGCAAAATTTTGTAGTCACCGGGGCTGCCCGCGGAATCGGACTGGCCATCAGCCGCCGGCTCACGGAACTTGGTGCCTCGGTTTCCGGATGGGATTTGGATCAGGATGCCATGTCCGGAGAGTCCCTATTCCATCATCGGATGAGGGTCGATGTGTCTGATGAAAAAAGTGTCAATGATGCCGCAGAAGCAACCCTCAGTCATTTTGGAGTCATCCATGGACTGGTTGCCAACGCAGGAGTCAACGGCCCGACCAAACCGGTCTGGGAATATTCCCTGGAAGAGTGGGACAAGGTGATTTCNGTGGACCTGACCGGGGTTTTTCTCACCAGCCGTGCTTTTTTGAATCACTTCAGGGATCAGGATTATGGAAGATTGCTGATTGTCGCATCGGTTGCAGGCAAGGAGGGCAACCCCGGGGCCTCACCCTATGGCGCCGCCAAAGCTGGCGTGATCGGGTACGCCAAAGGCCTGGCCAGGGAACTGTTGCCTTCCAAGATCACCGTCAACTGTCTCGCCCCCGCAATCACGGAAACGGAACTTTTTGAAGAAATGAGTGAAAGCTACATTCAGGAAAAGAAATCCAGAATCCCGATGGGCCGTTTCTGTACCACTGAGGAAATCGCGGACATGGCCGCCTGGGTGGTCAGCCCGCGCTGNTCCTTCACCACCGGACAGATCTTCGACCTCACCGGAGGAAGAGCCACCTACTGATGGAAAACCTCACCCTCGAGGAACTTTGTGTCCATCAGGTCTGCATCTGGAAAAAAAGCAGTTTCAGAGAATCTCTTGAATGCATGGCGAGGAACGGCGTTTTCAAAACCGCCGTCTGGAAACCCCTGTTGGATGAGACCGAGCTGAAATCTGCAAAACAGAATCTTATTGATTCCGGGGTCAAGGCCATTTCGATGTGTCCTCTGGTTTTGCTGGATGAGGATGCCTATCCCGATCCGGATGGACGACTGAGTNCCCACCAAAAGTTCCTGGAAAATGCTGCAGAGTTGGATGTTGAAAGCGTGGTGGTCATCACCGGCGGATTGCCNTCCGGCAGTCGGGACCTGAAAGGACAAAGGCTGAGGGTTCAGGAAGAACTGTCGCTCCTGATTCCATTGGCCAAAGCAGCCGGGGTCAGATTGGCCCTCGAACCACTCCATCCGATGGTATGCGGACACCGTTCGGTCATTTCAACCCTCTCAGAAGCAAACGAAATCCTGGATAGCCTGGATGCCAATGAAACCCTGGGGATCGCTGTCGACAGTTATGCACTGTGGTGGGATTCTTCGCTGGAAGAACAAATCGAACGCTCAGGCCAAAGACTGTTTAATTTTCATGTCTCAGACTGGCTGCCCGAAACCCGGGATGTGCGCCTTGACCGCGGGATGCCCGGAGATGGAATCATCGATAANCGGNTGATNCGGAGTTGGATGNAAAAAGCCGGATTTCAGGGTTCCGTGGAAGTCGAAATTCTTTCCGAATTCAACTGGTGGAAACAGGACCCCGAAGTTGTCCTGCAAAGCATTGTTAAATCTTTGCCAAATCTTTGACAACAGAATTTCCGATTGCTAAAGTGGCGGACTTTATTGAATTAAATCTGAGATTCCAGATTTCGGGGAAAAAACAGTTTTTACAGGGACGGTTGACGAGTGCTTGAAATCAAAAATGTTCATGCAGGATATGGAAAATTAAAAATCCTGCGTGGAATCAATTTATCCGTTCCCAAAGGAAAAATCATNGCCCTGCTCGGTGGAAACGGCACCGGAAAATCGACCCTCCTCAAAACCATCTCGGGGCTGCTCCCGCTGATGGANGGCTCCATCGAATTCGANGGTCAAANCCTGGATAAGAAAAAACCCCATGAAATCGTCAAAGCCGGNCTGGTACAGGTAACACAATCCAAAGAGTCTTATCCGGCAATGACGGTAGAGGAAAACCTCATGGTAGGATCCTATGTCCGTAATGACCGCCATGGCGTCCAGCAGGATTTGGAAAAAATATACGAATTCTTCCCGATTCTGAAAACACGCCGCAAGACCCTTTCCGGAACCCTGAGTGGCGGAGAAGTGCAGATGCTGGTTATCGGCAGGGGGCTGATGGCGAATCCAAAGATGCTGATGCTGGATGAACCNAGTGCAGCACTGGCACCCAAGGTTGTTCTCGAAATCTTTTCCAACATTTATAAGATCAGTCAAACCGGAGTTACCATCCTGATCGTCGAACAAAATGTCAGAATGGCGCTACTGCTCGCAGAATACGGATACATCATCCGGGACGGAGTGATCATGCTCGAAGGAAAATCGGACAATCTGATTCATGATTCCTCGGTGCGTGAATCCTTTTTGGGAGGAACCGTGGCAGACACCAGCAGGGAACTTTCTGCATGACCGAAAAGGACTAAAACATGGAATTCGATTTTAATTCTCTTTTTGCATTTATCATTTTCGGGGTCACCATCGGGGTGGTCTACGGAATGGTAGCCCTGGGGATCTCGCTGATTTATTCAGGTCTGGACATCGTGCATTTTGCCCATGGTGAAATTTACATGTTCGGTGCATTTTTTGGGCTGGTTATGGCCAAGGACATGAGCATTCCCTACCCTGCAGCGCTGATCGGTGCGATGATTCTGGCAGGCTTGATGGGAATGCTGATCGAAAGGGTGTTCTACCGAAGGTTAACCCGTTCCGGGGGCGGCTACACGGTCGCGGGAATGGGAATGATCATCTGCGGTTTTGGAATGTCGGTGGCGCTGATGAATGTTGCGTTCCTGATATGGGGTGCNGATGCAAAACCATTTTCAATTAATCTTGGAATGCCGCTTCAAATATCAAATATCTCAATTCCTCAAAGCTATCTACTCACCGCTGTGGTTTCTTTTGCGTTGATGGGACTGCTTCATTTCTTCCTCAAATACACCAAAATCGGACTGGCAGTCAGGGCCGTAGCGCAAAATAAGGACATCGCTTACCTGATGGGCATCAACGTCCCGGTTTTCATCTCTCTNATTTTCGGNCTGGCCTGCGCACTGGCAGCCGCCGCAGGTGTCCTGATCGGGCCAATGCAGTCGGTCCAGGTGGAGATGGGTTATCTGATGCTGATGAAAGCCTTCGCCGCAGCAGTTGTTGGAGGATTCGGCAGTCTCCCCGGAGCACTGCTGGGCGGAATCCTGGTTGGCATATTTGAAAATCTTGGGGCGGCCTACATCTCTCCAAGTCACAAAGACATTTACGCCTTTTTGCTTCTGATCCTGGTTTTGATGATCCGTCCTTCGGGTCTCTTCGGGATCGAGGCGAAAGTCAAGGCATGAACCACTTCGTGCCTTAATCGCACAAATGTGCAAAACCTTTTCATTAGGAGCAAGCAAATGAAGAAAAGGAAAAATTTTATTTCAGTACTTGTTATTGCAGGCATGATGCTAACTGCATTATCTGCGGTTGCAGGAGAAATTAGAATTGGTATTACCATGCGGATGGTCAGTGAAAACGGCCAGAAGTATGGTCAAATGATGATGGATGAGATCGATATGATCAATAAAGCCGGTGGAATCAACGGCAATCAAATTAANGCAACACTNATGAATGATGAATGTAAATCAGATAAAGGTGTTGCTAATGCCAATAAGATGATTTTTCAAAATAAGGTCCATCTTGTAGTTGGTTCAAGTTGTTCTTCTGTTACATTGCCGATTGTAGATGTAACAGCAAAAGCAGAAGTGCCCCAAATTGTTCCTCATTCCACCAATTCGAAAATCACCCAAAAAGGAAGTGAATGGGTNTTCCGTGTTCCAGTTTCAGGAAGATTTTANGGTGGTGTAAACGCAAAATACACTGGTGAAAACATTGGTACAAGAATCGCCTACATTTGTGCAGCAGATGCCGCATCTCAAGGAGATTGTGAGAAAATGCAAGGACAGATGAAGGCACAATTTGGTGCAGACCCTGTCTATGTTGCTCAAGTTCAGGAAAAGGAAGTTGACTTCAGAACCCACATGCAGAAGATCAAATCTGCAAATGTAAATGGCGTAATGATTGCCGCACTTGCAGAAACCATGGCAAGAGCTTTGGTTCAATCTTATGAAGCAGGCATAGGTCCTGAAGTAAGGAGAATCGGTTCTTCTTCTGCTTCCAATTCACCTGTTCCAGCAATTGCCGGTGATGCAGCAAAAGGTGTATTCTTCGCCGCGGCTTATTCCCATTCAGATAAGCGACCTATTGCTCGGATGTTCAATGAAATGACCCGAACAAGGTATGGAATTCATGCTCCAGATCATGACTTTTCACAAGCTTATGACCTGATCAGAATTGTAGAAATTGCTTTACGAAATGCGGATTTGGAATTAACAAATAGTTCTCTCAAACAAGATCGAATCGCTATTCGAGATGCAATTGCAGGAGTCCGTAATTACCAGGGGCTGGCTTCTGGACCGATCAGTTTCTGTTCTGATCCTTCACCAGTCTGCAGGGATGGCAACAGAACTGCTGTTTTGATTGCCTACACCAAAGGTGGTGAGGAATACGAACTTGAAGTTCTGGCACGTGTGACCATGCCAATGGACTTCGGTCTCTGATGATTCAACCTCCGGGAGGTCAAGGCTTCCCGGGGGTGTTCCGGTATTTCCAAAAATTTCTATTCCATGATCGGATTTTTTACAGGCGTTGAGGCCTTTTTCACAGGNCTTTCAAGAATCCATCGCCTGCTTCCCTGGATCCTAGCCTATCTTCTGCTGCTTCCACTCCCGTTTCTGTTGAAGTTTGGCATCAGTGAATACTATGTGGATCTTGCCAACCGGGCCTGTCTCTTCATCCTGCTTTCGGTCGGTCTGAACATCGTCAAGGGATTCTGCGGCCAGGTCACCGTGGGCCACATCGGGCTTTACGCGATTGGAGCCGTCACCTCCGCTTTGCTGGCCATCAATTACCAACTGCCCTTCTGGGTCAGTGCCCCGATTGCCATCCTGATCACCGGACTCGCCGGAATCATCGTAGGACTGCCTTCGGTCAGGCTTGAAGGTGCCTATCTTGCCCTGGCCACCCTCGGTTTGGGAGAATCGGTGCGGATCATGATTGCCGTCACTCCCGCCNTCGGGTCGAGCACAGGGATCATGATGATTCCCGAGCCCAAAATCGGAGAATTCATTTTCAACAGTTTCGAAAGTTATTATTACCTGGTGATGACCTGCGCGATCATCGGCATCTACCTTTCCTTTGCAATCTTGCGTTCTTCGACGGGGAGAGCGTTTCAGGCAATCCGTGAGGATGCGATTGCCGCTTCGGTGGCAGGAATCAATGTACCGTTCTACAAATTATTGGCCTTCGTCATCAGCGCCCTCTATGCAGGACTCGCAGGAGCATTGTTTGCCCATATGCCACCGGGATACCTCCATCACAACAATTTCACCATCATCGAAATGGTGACCCTCCTGCTCATGGTCGTTCTGGGAGGAATCGGAAACATATGGGGAGGTGTGATCGGTGCCATCTTGGTAACCGTGATTTATGACCAGACCAAGGATTATTATTTTTACCAACCCCTGATCTTCGGCATCATCATGGTGGTCATGGTCGTCTTCATGCCCCATGGCATCGGTGGTGTGGTGAAACAGGCGATGATCAAACGCAAGTTCATCGAAAATCAAGAGGAGTCCCGTGGCTCTGCTTGAAACCAAAGGTTTGAGCAAAAGTTTCGGCGGGGTGCAGGCACTTCAGGATGTCGATGTTCACATCGAAGAAGGTTCCATTCATGGTCTGATCGGACCGAACGGATCCGGAAAATCCACTTTTTTCAATGTGATCAGCGGGGTCTATCGTCCTGATTCCGGAAGTTCCGTCCTCTTTGACAACCATGAGATCAGCCAACTCCCTCCCCACAAAATTACTGAACTCGGAATTTCAAGAACCTTCCAGCTGCTTCGGCTTTTTCTGGAAATGACGGTGCTGGAAAACGTGATGGTGGGCTATCACTGCCACACTCCTTACGGATTTCTCTCCCCGATTCTTCAGGGTTCCAAAGTCCGGGAAGCAGATGAAAAAATCCAGGATGAGATGATTGAAATGCTCCAGTTTCTTGGTCTCGCCAGTTATGCCAACCTCCCTGCAGGGGAACTCTCCGGAGGCCAGCGCAGGCTTCTTTCATTGGGGAGAGCCATCGCGATGAAACCCAAACTGCTTTTGCTTGATGAACCCGGTGCCGGTCTCTCTCCGGTCAATGTNGATCACCTGATGCACACCATTCTCTCCCTCAAGGAAAAATACAAACTGACGGTGGTGGTGGTGGAACACATCCTCAAGGTGGTGATGAATACCTGTGAACGGATCACCGTTCTGGACCACGGCCAAAAAATTGCCGAAGGATCACCGGAAGAAGTCAAGAATGACCANGCAGTGATCGAAGCCTACCTCGGAAGGGAAATGGCCGACGAGGACATCCGTCAGGTTATCCGGGCCTGATTGGAATTTNAAAAAAAGTTAAACTTAGTTTAGTACTTCCAGTTTCCATATAATGCGGAAAGAGTCCCATAAGTCCGCACCCTCCCTCAGACTTAAGTTCATTTTTTTTTGAATATCGTTGAGGTTTATAAAGTGTGATGCTCCCGCAAGGTCTAAAAGGGAGATCGGGAGTTTAGGAACCTTCCCCAATAAGATTTTCAGAGCGCATACAAAATCTCCCAAGCAGTCCAGAAAATCATCATTTACTGTAATTTTCTGAAAACAGAATTTTATATTTAAACCTCCTAATTTATTATTTTTTCATGAATTTCAGATTCCTGGCTTACCATTCGGCAAGGGAATCATCTCCATGGACGACTTATCAGTACCTGCTTTTGCCATGATTGCTGCTGCTTCAGGGGTTTGCATCATTTTTTGGACAGTTTGTGGATCGTCCATTTCAGCAACAGTAAACACTCTTTCTTTTTCAGCGTTCCACCCATAAGCTAAGATTTTTAGCCCGGCATCCGCTCTCATTTTAATTGCCTCTTGGGATTCAAAAACTTGAACCCAGGAATCATAGTCTGTTCCTTCAACTAGCTTTGCACTTTGTATCTGTATCATGGTTTCATTTTGGTGTGATGTTAAGGGATACTTGTATCATCTAAATTTTTTGTTCCATCCGACTCATCCTTGCATTGGTTGAAGTTGATAGACTTCATGCACAAGTCCCATTTCTTCCTCTATTTTTTTCATCTCTGGATCTTCAAACATTGCCTGCATTTTTTCAGGGTCAAAGACATCCATACTACAAATGGCGGTATGGTCATCCACCTTGCCTACAATCACATCTCTCATGAATTGGGCATCACTGGCAGAATCGGCGTCGAATGCCTTTTTCCACTCGTCATAAGTACAGTTATTCATTTTTACGATTACCATTGTATTCAGCATTGTTTTCCTTGGGGAAGTTAGTGAAAGATAAAATAAATATTGGAAAAGACGGTACTACCTGAGAATGATCCGTCCAAGGCAAAAATCCTCCGCCTTTGTTTTGGAATAGAGCCACGGTCAAGCCATCTCATAACCATAATTCTCATCAAACAGTTCCAAGTCCTTCTGAAATAAAGAAAAAAACAGAAAACTCATCTGGTTTTAAATTTCATCAGTCCATTGACCTCAGATCCATGATTTTGTAAATATTGGTTTTGATCAATCTCAATCAAAGGATCATTCATGGAAGAAATAATTCATGCTGCAAAAGAGTTAGGGATAAATTACAAAATTTTCACTTCTTCCAAAACTTCAGAATTCTATTCTGATCATCAATGGAGCGTGATTCAAAATTCACAAGTGGGGCCAGTGATCAATGCTGTCCCTGATATTAAAATAGCTGACACAGTCCCTTGGGAAGAATGGTTTTTCATGGATGAAGAAATACACCACCACATTCTTTTTCTAAAAAAACATCCTAAAAGTACTGAGGTTTGGGAAGGAAGTCTTGACGACAAAGAACACCCAAAGCAGGTTTTAGGGTTTACCTGGCATGTCTTTAATGAAAAAGATGTCACTCCCTACTTAAATAAACTACCCACAAAAATTCCATAACGCGCTTCATTGTGCTTTCCAGTGGGACGAAACTGGAGGATTCATCGCCTTT
>FUFK010042260.1_pt1 | contig 28814 bp, 31 predicted proteins | sample 1021851 | NCBI WGS metagenome assembly FUFK01 (sample SAMEA51879418, study PRJEB19060) | metagenome
GGGACACCGGATTTCAAATCCGGCGCAATACCAGGCTATGCGACGTCTGCAGTAGTCACCCGTAGTAGCATCTTTTGATGAATCTATGTGGAGGTCGAAGACCAATCAAAGACCATAATTTCCGGGTCTACACCAGTCTGGTAGGCCGGATGCGGCATCTGGGTGAGTAAGTCCAACGAATAACACCATGATGATGATGAAGAAGGCTGGGAACAATGCTGTCATAGTCAATATCTTCGAGTCAGCATCACCGTAGAGGTGCATGAAAATGGCTGCAATCATGATGAATTTTGGAATTGCAATTATTGTCAAAATCCAAAGCGTAACCACTTTCTCTGTAGTACCACGTTCCTCGGCAAATTGAGTCAGATCTAACCCAACAGCAGCCACTTCGATTAATGTTAGAATCATTAATCCGTAGAAATTCATCCAGTAAGGGTCTTGTCCAAAAATCTTGTAATTTGCCATACCTAATCACCTCAATAAAGATAGAAGAATGGGAATACTAGTACCCAAATCAAATCCACAAAGTGCCAGTAAAGACCGAAGTACTCAATCGATACTGCATTCTTTGGAGAGTAACCGCCAAGCCATGCCTTGTAGGTCATGTAAGTCAAGCCAATGATTCCACCAGCAACGTGAGCACCGTGAGTTCCGGTAGTCACGTAGAACAGAGATGCCGAGACCTGTATGTCCGCTACCATATGTGCCCCTGTTGCTTCATCAACGTAGGAGTGGTGTTGGTAGTGGTCGGCATTAATTGTGTAGCCTTCATCTACGAGTGAGATGATGTCATGTTCGTGTAGTCCAATCGCACTAATCTCTGGAACGTAGAATCCGACAAACCACTCAACCATTTTCAGAGTAAGGAACAGAACTGCTAGGAACCATGTTGCTCCTAAGTATCTGTAGACCTTCTTTCTTCGANCTTCATCGTCTAGGTCAGGCTTCTTTGCATAACGAAGTGCCTGGACAATTGTGAATGAAGATATGATCAGAGCAAAGGTGTTGATTGCACCAGGTGCGATGTGCCACCAGCTGGATGCGATAAGATGGCTTGCTGGTTCGAAGCATGTGACGACAACACCTTCCTGCCATCCAGTCGGGTTAGTTACCGGGTCGAACATTCCTCTTTCGTATACGGTACCACAGTTTTCGATTCCTAGTCTGTACCTCATGTAGGTACTGAACAAAGATGTGAAGACCATCATTTCGGACATAAGGAATACCCAAACACCAACCTTCCTAATCTGAATTCCACGGAATGGAACACCTGTTGCAAGAGGTTCGTAGTGTCCATCAAAGGATAAGTCCTGTCTCCACCAAATGAATAGTGAGAATCCAACCACCAGTAATCCTACAAGAATCATAGGAATATTTCCAGGGTTGTAGGTTCCATAGGACCAAGCCTCCGCCATTCCAAAGAGGAAGATTGCAATTCCGATACTCATGAATAACGGCGAGAATGAATTGTGTGGAGCGCCGTGCCCCCAATCGTGTGGACCCCATGGTTGAGGTGCATGATGGTCATCGTGNTAATCGCCGCTCAATGGCTCACCTCCTCATGATCCTCTGGCACCATCAATCGATTGAACCACTGTCCTAACCTTCCTGGCTCATGTGCAATGTGCTCGTTAGCATCCTTGAGAACTGGAGGGTTATGCCAATCGAAGGAGGGCGTCGGTGGTGGTGATGATGTCATCCACTCGAAGGACCATCCACCCCATGGGTCGGCAGGAGCCTTTTCTCCCCTGACCAGACTAATCAACATGTTAGCAACCATGATGAAGTTGGAAAAGAAGAATAGGAATGCACTGACAGATATGAAAAGATTCCACTCAGCAGCCCATTCTGGTAGATTTGTGAAATCGTCTGTTGTGATGAAGTAAGTGTGATGCCTTCTTGCCATTCCAACAACACCAAGCTTGTGCATAGGCCAGAAGATTCCGTTGTAGGTAATGAATGCGGTTAGGAAGTGTAGAGTCCCCAATCTCTCGTCAAGCATTCGTCCGGTCATCTTTGGATACCAGTAGTATATTGCTGAGAAGAATCCGAAGACTGTACCTCCAACCAGTACATAATGGAAGTGAGCTACAACGAAGTAAGTCTCGTGAAGGTGAGTATCCATTGCGATGGATGGGAAGAACATTCCAGAAATTCCACCAAGCGTGAAGGTAACCAAGAATCCTAGCGCCCACAAAGTGTGTGTGCGATAGACGAGTGAACCTCCATGCATAGTTTTCAGCCAATTGAAGATCTTGATACCAGTAGGAACAGCGACTAACATAGTTGTCAGCATTGTTACGAATCTTAGTGAAGGCGACATTCCCGACGTAAACATGTGGTGTCCGTAAACGATGAAAGCTACGATTCCGATTCCTGCCATTGCGTAAACCATTGAGCGGTATCCAAAGATAGAACGCCTTGCGGATGTAGCAAGAACCTCGGAAATAACACCGAATGCAGGCACAATAACGACGTATACCTCAGGATGTCCGAAGTACCAGAACAAGTGACTCCAGAGTAATGGGTCACCTCCAGCAGATATGTCATAGAATGCGGTGGAGATAGTTCTGTCAAGGTAGACTTGAATTAACCCTACACCGAATGCTGGAATTGAAAGGAATAGCATTAGGTTAGCAACCAAAATGCTCCATGTGAACAATGGCATCTGCATCCAACCCATACCTTCTGCACGCATTACTGCCATTGTTGTAAGGAAGTTAATTCCAGTTAGAGTGGATGATGCTACCAGCATTATCTGTCCTGCAACCCACATTGTGACACCAGTATGTGCGCCTTCTGTTACGATGTAAGGAGCATATCCTGTCCATCCAGTATCAGCTCCTTCTCCGGTGAATACACCGGTGAAAATCAGTAATGCAGCAAACGGTTGCAGCCAGAATGATAGAGCATTCAATCTTGGCATGGCAAGGTCCGGTGCTCCAATTTGTAGGGGTACCATCCAATTTGCAAAACCGTTGATCAAAGGCATAGCAGCGAGGAAAATCATAGTAGTTCCGTGTAAAGTAAAGAAAGAGTTGTACTCATCTTGAGAAATGAAGTCATTACCAGGAACTGCGAGTTGAATCCTAATCATCATCGCAAGAATCCCACCGATTCCGAGGAAGAATAGACCCTGAACGAAATATAGAGTTCCAATCTTCTTGTGGTCTGTGCTGGTGAGCCACTCGGTCAACCACGGTGCTAGGTGCTCCCAATCGAATGCATCAGGATTGGTTCTGTAGAATCCATACAGAACTGTGATTGTTAGAAGTATTCCAGAGATGATGATTAGTGTGGCCAATACCTTGTATGGATCTGCTTCTTCCAATCCAGGACCTAATGATCCTGCTACCTTCAGAGTCATTTTATTCCACTGATCTTCGGGGCCTGCATTTCCATCTCCGTTAACAGAGTTGACGTGGACCACGAAGTCAACATCTCTACCATGGCTTGGAGCAATCCACTCGACAGTCCATGATGTGTAATCGTTGCCCGCCTCAGTGTGAGTAACTTCGGATGGNCCATTGGATTGAACAGTCGCATCTAAAGGAGTAATTTCACCGCCGGATGCCCATAGGTTGAATCCTCCAAGATTTGCATTTCCTTCAGCAGATGGACCACCAGTGAATGAAATTGTAACTTGATAGGTTTCAGACATATTGTATTCTTCTGGAAGACCATCCAAAGTCACCATGACTGCAGCATTCGGAGCAGCGGCGTGACAGTTACATCCACCAGCACTAATCTGATCATAATTTACTCCGGTCGGTAGGGAGTTTACAGCCGGTGATACGACCATCGCTATGGAGATTAACAGAAAAGCTACCATACTTCGTGAAATTGTAATGTTTCTTCCCATATCTTTCAACCTCCTCAGGCATGGATGCTAACGCCCGCCATCATGTAGGCGTGGTCATCACCACAGTATTCAGTACAGAGTAGTAGGAAGTCCTCAACATCTTCGGCGAGAATCCAAACAGTGGTTGTCTGTCCCGGAAGAACGTCTTCTTTGACTCCTAACGAGACAAACCAAGGAGCATGAGTTACATCTTCTGAAGTCATGTATGCGAGATATGCATTCCCCGCCTGTAAGGAGAGATGAGGCACGGCTCTTCCGTCTGCTTCAGTGAATCCTGATTCACATAATTCCGCCTCTAGTGTCCCACAATCAAAACTCCAAACCCACTGCTTGGCTGTTATCTCTATGGTGTGATAGCAATCTGCTTTGTATTCCCCTTTCAAATTAGCATCAGGGTTGAAGTATAGGTTCGAACCGTCATATTCTGGGCTATCGTAAACACACTCATCACCAAAGTGTCCTCCATCGGCAGCACTGGTTGCAGACCATACATTGTCTAGTGGTGCCCAAGAGATGTAAGTAAGGTAGACGATTAGGATAAATGGTACAATTGTCCAGGCCAATTCCAATTTTAGGTTATCATTTTCAGCAGGAAAAACTCCAACTTCTAGATTGTCTATATTGGGGTTTTCACCATCTTTTGAGCGATAGAAAAATGAGTGGTGATACAGCCACCCGAAGGTGAACAATGCAACCAATGCCGACCAAACAAGATACTCGTTCCAGAGGCTATCGTATAGAGGTGTGATGAGACTCATCGTTATCTCCGGTCTGAGCGCGTGTGAAAGTCCCTCATAAGTGTGAGGTTTGTGATTCCTGAAGAGAGGTCCGACGTAGTCGGAAATGACTTCAAACNACCAACCAACGTGAGCCCATCCAGATAAGGTCAGAATTAGTCGAATAAACTGAGNTTTTTGTTCAAGAGGCGGAGACAGATGGGTGCTAGTGATTGGGTCCAAGATAAGGGTAAAATTTCCGGCCCTCCAGATCGTGAAATTCGCTTTAATTTAGCAGCTCGTGCCTTCGCAGAAAGTCAACTCCGAAATCGAATGCCGTCAGATGGAGGAGCCGGATGTCCAGTTTTGGTAGAGGGCAAGAGAGACAAAGTGGCTTTGAGGGCTCTAGGATTTGAAGGGCCGATTGAATTGATTAATCGTGGCTGGGATAGATCTCGACTTGTAGCATATTTCTACGATACATACGGAACTCGAAATACAATCGATGGCGGCCCACCTCTAATGTTGCTAATGGATTGGGACCGTACCGGAGGTCAAATTCAGACCTCTCTTCGAGATCGACTAAATTCACTAGACGTTCCAATCGATGAAAATCTCAGAAAGGTTCTGTTGAAGACCATGAAGCCAGAAGGTAAAACCGTCGAAGCATTAGCACCATTTGCAAAAACTCTGAGGCCCTTAATTGAAGAACAACTGGATGCAATCTAACTTATTTTGGAAATGATGTGGGACTCTCTTTGACCGTATTGAGTACTAGGTGAGTAACCGAACGTTTCACACCATCCATCGAGAGGAGATTTTTCGATAAATCGTCGAGGTCACTTCTATCGCTGGCTCTGGCGATAATCATTGAATCGAATTCGCCGGTAACATCGTAAACGCCGTAGACTCTCGAATCGCGGGCAATAATCTCTTGAATTTCGATTAGACGCCCCTTCTGAATTCTTAGTCCAATTACGACATTTAACCCCCATCCAACCTTATCCGAATCGAGAATCACTCGGTACTCCTTGATGACTCCACTGTCTTCTAATTTCTTTACTCGATTGCTAACTGTACCTAGAGAAACACCGACCTCCTCTGCTATACCGCGAAGCGATGTTCTAGCATCGCGTTCCAGCACCTCAATGATTCTGCGGTCAGTGTCGTCGAGCATCAATCTCCCTCTGGAGACTGTGCTCGAGGCATTAGGCTATTGAACATTCACTTCAAAATCCGTCAGTAGATTGAACGTTTGTTCATTCTTCTTGATTGACTATGATACCTCTCATTAGTCGTAAAACATGTACTTCTGCGGGTCTAATCATCAGACTAACTCGTCCTCCAATCCAAACCGGAATAGTGGTTCCATCCGATTCATCGACCAACAGAAAATTCCCTCTCGTGGATGATAGTTTTGTACTCACCAAAGTGGGTTCTGGCTCATCTCCTGAGAGTAAGGAATCGATAACTTTCGATGGCACTTCAGTACGTCCTTTTTCGATTATATCGGCGAATTTTTTCGCTGCAGAACCAACAACTCGTTCAAACTCTCCACGACGTAAATGAATTGCTTCGAGCCCGAGATAAACCACTTTCAAAGGACGCCAACGCCTACCCGGAATCCGGATCCTTCCGCCTTTTCGACTCCTCTCAGAGGACCAAATATCGTTAGCTTCGGCAGTTGACCATAGAACCTTCTTACCTCGTACCCAAAGGTCCTCTGGCAAGCCCCCCAATTCCTCTTCCAAGATTGTTCTAGTCTCCGATGAAATTGGTTGGGGAACATCCTCGTTATCTACGGGTGCTTCTTCTTCCGTCAACTCACGATTAACCTGAGTATTTGATTCTGTTTCTACTGAGGATTTTTTCTCAATTACAGCAAGGAAAAATCCTCCTGCTGTCGACTCATCATTCCACACTCTCATACATAGTGGCAGAGCATCAATGATTTCTTTTTCAGAAGGAGAAAGAAAATTGTCTTCTTCTTGTTCATTCTGAACGATTGAACATTCATCAGAAAGCACAGGCCATTGTGTCATTCCTTCAGATGCGGGCAATTTTGGGATCAAATCATGTGCTGAAATCAGTTTCAGAGAAGGATCGTTTCTCAGAACCTCGGCAACTACAGCTTCGTTTTCGATAGGATCTAGAGAACAGGTCGAGTAAACAACTCGTCCTCCTGATTTGACAAGTTTTGTAGCCCGGCTCAAAATATCGATTTGCAACTTCTGCATCGAACGTCCACCACTTGGCTTCCAGCGAGACCACACATGGGGGTTCTTTCGTGTGGTTCCAGTTCCTGTGCAGGGTGCATCAACCAATATACGGTCATAGCCAAATTCTGGAACCTTGGGAAAATGACGTGCATCGTGGTTGACGATGATATTGCTTCGCGAACGGTGTCTCTGCATATTGGAAACTAGTAGGTTTACTCGACCTCTGACAATTTCGTTCGCGACAACGACTCCAGAATCATTCAGATGTTCTGCAATTTGTGAAGTCTTAGATCCTGGACTGGCGCATAAGTCGAGAATATATTCACCAGGTTTTGGGTCCAAAGCCAGTACTGGCAACATCGACACAGCCTCTTGCCGAGTTAATCTTCCAGTTTCATGTAAAGCGGCAAGGGCAGATTTCACCTCACCTTCAGCCTTGCCGCGTGAGAACGGCATAGTCCAAGCAGAACCAACTCCATTAAACCACTCAATAGGCTTACAGTCTAACGATTTTAACCAGTTTTCAAGCCATTCTTGATCTGCTGATAAGGGGTTCACTCGCACTGTTTCGGGGAGTCTTTCGTACGCGTGTGCGAACCATGATTCAGAATTTTCTCGCCAGCAACTTACCGCCTTCAATAACAGGCTGGCGCGCGCGGCCTTATCCCAATCGACCTCCTCTCGCACAAGGTCGCGTCAATCATCTTCAACATCAAGCGATTGGCTCTGGCAATCTCACTACCCCCAAGAATTCTCATTCTTCCCCCAAACAAATTCGTAAACGGTTAAACCTCTAACTATGCGCTCACGACTCACGGCCTATGCCGTATGGGATGCACATGACAGGACTGAGAAGAAGAATAGCGAGGAGCCCAACCGAACCTAATCGAACGACAAATACGGAGGCAACTCAAAAGCTGTTTGGGCTCGTTGAACGAGCACGGACGAATGGAAGAGAGCAAGGTCCACTAGTGCCTGTTGAGGCATTAATCACAGTCGATAAAGAAGAATGGGTTTGGCAGGTTGTAGACAGAGATGTACTGGAAGTCTTGTCTCACAGATTGGTGTTCGAATCATCGGCTGGAAAGCGCCGAGAAATTTTGATGACCGCCGGCATCGATGCTGCCATGGATGCGGCCTCAAAGATTGTCGAACTCGATGGTGGATGTGTACTAATTGAGACACTAGACCCTTGATTTTGAATCATTTAGGGTAATTTATCGTAAATTTGCTGATTTATTCTGTTTCGCCGTCTTGAAATAGTGCAGGTAGGTGCGACGGCCCGATGGCGAAGGAGAAGAAGGGCAGCGGCATCCAGCAAGCAGCGGGTTTAATCCGCTACTTCGACGAGGAGTCAGAGGATGCCATTCAGATCAGTAAAGGAATTGTCTACGCTGCATGTGTGGTCTTCTCCGTAGCAATTTATCTTCAGCACCATGGAGTATGGGCATGGATGGGCGACGTCCTTTCCGGAATTGTCTGATTACTCTTCACCGGTCAAATCGACAACTGGTAATTCATCATCTAGTAGGTGCGAAGCATCTATCTCATCTTCCTGCTGGTTCTTGTCCCACCAAGTGAGAGTTCCCGAACCGATTGCGGCTGCCTCCGATGACCTGACTTCGGTTGTTGGGTCTGCTTCCACTAGAGCCTGTGTTGCCCTTGCTAGAGCCCTTTCCACGGCTGGAGCATTGTGATCGGCAAGGGCAGCCCGAGCCTCATCCAAATTTTGTTCGGCTTGGTTTAGGATGAGCTCGATATCCTCGCTTCCACGAAGCGCCGATATTTTTTCAGATAGATTGGTGATTTCTTCATTCATCTCATCTCTTGCGTGATGAATGAGCCCTTCCCAAGCGCTACGATGTTGGGAAATTGTAGCGCCTGACTTTTTTTCAAATCTCGATGTCCATGATGGCTCCCATGGATTTCGGCCTAAGGTGGCTGCTATATCGTGTACAATGCGCGCACGTAGAGCCAATGGACCAGTTATTTCGATTCGATTGAGAAAACATCTTGCTACTAATCCGAATCCCCAATATGAGTCCGATTTTACAACCATAGAAACATCTCCTGCTGAGGTTGAAAACCTCCACCTCTGTTCATCATAACCAGGTTTTGATTCGAAGAATGGTGGGTCAGCAGGGCCTAGAGAGCGGAGAGCCGATCTAGCAACATCTCCGAGATATACAGTTGAATTGCCCTTGATTCCAGCGGGTCGTAGTCTTCCTTCAATGTCTATTGACATCTGAGGTTGTCCTTCTCTTACCTGAGCCCATAGTATGGTTTTGTTTGGATCGAGGCCGATTGTTCCCTCCTCTACCGACTCGGCCTCGTCATCCATGATGACGGCTGAACTGCCTTCGCGTTGAACGTTACGTGCAGACGAGAATGCTCAAGTCCCGTCTGTTTGAACACTACCACGTGCCACGACGCAAGTACGGACGACTTACCAAAGTCGTAGAGATTCCACCAAAGGATAACTGCTCACGCTGTCGTGCTGGAAAGTATTGCCCACTGCCTGGTCATTCGGGAAATAATGTTCAAGCTGAACGTGAATGGCAAGGGCCAGAAGTTGTTGATAAGCGACAAAATAAGAAAAATCCAGCAAAAAAATGAGACTGCTAATCTTGCTGAATCGCAGTCGCTGGAAGTATGAGATATTCGCCCTCTAATTCATCTTCAACTTCTGAATCAATTTCGAACTCTTCCAATTCTGGTAAACGCTGAGCCCTGTGGTAAATCTCTCTCAGTGTTTGGTCACTAATCTCCAGATATACTCTGGTTGTTGCGATACTTGCATGCCCTAATAATCTCTGAATGGTAACTAAATCTGCACCACGCTCAAGCAACCCTGTCGCGAATGTGTGTCGCAAAGTGTGAGGGGATAGTCGAGCGCGGGGGATTTCAGCCTCATCAGCCAATCTGTCAATTAATTTCTGAATAGACCTAGGATTGATCCTATTTCCTCTGCTTGAAAGGAAGAGGGCTCTTTCCGTGTCTTCATTTTCTAACATCTTTGAGCGCATAGTTCTGATCGGATTCCACGCTTCAATTGCTTCGGTGGTCTTCTTGGTAAACAGAACAGTTCGATCCTTTTCTCCCTTACCACCGATTACAAGAGCAGATAGGTCTTCATGGTCAACATCATCGATGTCTAAATTACATAATTCAGAGATTCGTAATCCAGTGTCCAACATTGTGGTAACTATTGGATGAGCTAATGGGTCTTCCATTCTAAGCGCCGCTGAACGAACTTTCAGTACCTCTGAACGACCTAATGGCCGTGGCAGAGGTCGGCGGCGCGCCGGTCTTTGTACCCATTCTGGAACAGCATATCCTAGCCATTTGAGAAGATGAGATACCGCCGCTAGTCTGGCGTTTATTGTAGCAGGACGCAACTCTCCTAGGCTGTTTAGCCAAGCATCTACACGCCCAGTAGATGGATCAACACGCTCGTGGTAAACTCTTACTGGGATATCCTGAGCATTTTCCCAAGATAGTTCTTCTTCACCCGGTAAAGCAGTAGTCGAGAAATCACGCGCCGCTACAGTGTATGCCCGAATTGTGTGCTTTGATTTCTTTTCAGTGCGTAATTGCCCTGCCCAACACTCGAACCAAGGAAGGGCTGCCAATCGCATTAGTCTCGTAGGTAGAGGGTTTACCGGGTTGGACTGACTAATTGTAGAGGAAGTTTCGAACCGCCCCTGCATAACCTCTTGGCTAGCAATTCCTCTATCTTCATCTTCCATATCAAGGTCCCTCGCCTATTTCCGTCGCGAACGACGGGTGCATCCCTGCCCATACGGGCGAACCCAAGTGGGTCTATCCNAACTTGAATGCTTCTGATGNGGACAGCCTTANNGCTAGTTTTTTNGAGCAATAGCAAAAAAGCCGTTTACTGATTTCAATCAGTAGTCATTGAGGACTCGTCAGAGGCTGAATCTGGCAATTCTGCTTCTTCTTTCTGTTGTCTTTCGAACGCTTCCAGACGATTATTCAGATGTTCAGCAACCGCTCCAGCGACATTTACTCCAGATGCACCCTCGATTCCTTCTAGGCCAGGACTTGAATTGACTTCCAGAACAAGTGGGCCGTTACTCGATTCCAAGAGGTCGACACCNGCAATATCCATGCCGAGGATATTTGCCGCTGAAAGCGCTACTGAGACAAATTCCTCATTCAACTGAACTCTCTCTACACTTCCTCCAAGGTGGAAGTTAGATCNGAACTCACTTCCNGATGCTCGACGTCGCATAGCAGCGGCGACTTTTCCACCGACGACGAGAACTCGGATATCTTTACCATGAGATTCCTCAATATATGTCTGGACTAATGGTTTCATTCCTCTCTCCAGCATTTGGCTTACGAGTTGTCTAACCTGAGGATAGTTTCTAGCGAGGAATACACCAGAACCCTGAGTCCCCTCGGTTGCCTTTACGACACAAGGAACTCCACCAACTCGAGCCAATGCACTGTCTACGTCTGTGGTAGAAGCGACATGGGCTGTTACGGGGATAGGAACTCCTGCATCCGCCATCAATTGGCTAGCTAGGAGTTTGTCCCGACTCTGTTCAATCGAAAGAGACTGATTGAGAACAATTACTCCCATTTGCTCGAATTGACGAACTATTGCCACACCTCTTCGAGTAATGGAGAATCCAATTCGCGGAATCACCGCTTCACATTCGATTGGCCATCCACGGTGGAATATTCGCCCACCCTTCTCATCAACCACTACAGTGAGCCTTAATGGATCGATGATTCGAACCGCCCATCCAGCCTTCTGGGCTTCTTCTGCAAGACGGCGGGTTGAGTACAACCTCGGACCGCGCGAGAGAATGACCAGGCGTGGATACATGTTCCGCGCCCACCACCACCCCCTCTTGAGTCTGACGGATGCAGAGTGGGATGAGAATATTCTCTATTTCCTAATCTAACTCAAAAAATTGTGAAAATTAGCCATTCTGGCGGCTTCCCTCNCACGCGCGTATGCGCGTTCCGCAAAGCGGAACGCCGAAGGAGTTGAAAGCCCCNGTGTGCGACTCCCTAGCGTAAGTCGAACAGGAGGGATGGGTCTGGACCGTGATTCACTATCATCAATGAAGGTCTCAGAACTACGTACTTTGTGTAAAGAAAAGGGGCTACTCATCTCCGGTAAGAAGGAGGAGTTAATCTCTCGTTTACTCGGAGAGAAGACTCCTGAAAGCTCACCTGAAACCAAAACCCCATCGTCTAGTTCAGAACAAGACAAGGACGATGCAATAGATCGACTTCTTTCCCGTTTTGAGTCCGGTGGGGAAGGAGAACCACAGGAAGTAGCTGTAGAAACTGAACCCGAACCTGTAGAAATTCTCGAAGCAGAAGTCATGGAGGCCGATATAGTCGAGGCCGAAATTGAGACCGAGGCTGAGGAAGACCTAGATTTGATCCTCGAAAGTGACGAGGAAGAAATAACTCCTGTAACAAAAAAACCAGAGTTAATCCTTGATGAAGAGGAAGAAGACGCTTGGACTGGAGGCGTAATTTCCGATGAAACTGAGCCGGCCTTAGTCGCTAGTGAAATCGAATCAGATGCGGAAGAGGCCTCGATTACGATTACTATACCTAGCCTATCTTCAATTCAATTCTCTCCGAAAGTTGTTGCAGCGATTACAATTACAGCCCTAATTCTTGGAGCAATCGTATTCTCCCTGTTTATGCAAGAAGACTCTTCATTCCAGGCAAGAACTCTTCATTATGGAGATAGTATGGAATTCAACATTTTGAGTTCCAGCATAGATGTCGAGGGCGACGACATGGTTGCGATATTCCGAGATGCTGCTTCTGGGCCTCTCGATGACGCCTGTGGGGAACTTTCGGCAAACATAGCCTCTGGAGTTGGAAGCATTAGTATTCGAAATGGAGATCCTGCGGATATTATACATCCATCAGATAAGCAATATAGCGGCGCAGTGAACGCCTTGGATGCATTTGGAAGAACACATTTGACCGCTGAGAAAGTTATCGACCATGAGATGAATATAGACTTGAGTGGTAAGACTTGGAGAGATGAAGGGGAATGTGGAACTGTAGGTTGGATTTTGGATGACAATAACTTGGATATGACAACCAGAACTTGGACTGATATTGGAGATAAACAATTGATAAGAACAGGTACAGATTTGACGATTTTGGATTCGGAAAATCAAGCCACAAACCTAGAAGCCACAACTTTTGGGTTAGAATCGATTTCAGGATTAGGAGTGGTATCGTCCTACGTCTTCCTACCACTTACACCCCTAGATNTGCACGAATTCTTCGGCGATGAATCTTTGACTTCAGGCACAACATCTGAAGCAGGCTCAGAGTGGTCTTGGTCAGTAGGTAAAGAAATCAATGACAATGACCATGGTTTGGTATATCCAATTTCTATGTCTCATCCGGAATTTGATGCTTGTAATGGCCACATTACAATCAATATGTTGGTCAAGAGTAATGTCCCGTGGCCGGTAGAACAAACTGCTAATATCGTAATTGATAAGAGTCAAAAATCAAGTGACTGCGGCTTGATTGAAACATCGCTTTCCGACGCCGCAATCCCAGATGGACGAATTACAATTTCATTCTCAATGAGAGCCGTGAAAGGCGGAGTCACCTCTGGTTCAACGGCAATTGAATGGTTGGTGGATTACACCAGTAAACCAGGCCCCGGGGAAGATCGTCCAGGAACTAGTGCTCAGAGNTCATGGGGTGCNGCTATGCCAGATGAGAGTGCGATTAGGTCCTGGGATCTCGAGTCAGCCTTGGAGTGCACTCTTGCAAACTATTCCACAAGCGGTGTTGCCACCGCCATAGAAGAAGGCGGATATGTTTGGAGAGCATCAACCATCGCTGTCAACTCAAACATTCAATGGAATATGTCGTGGGTGACCGAAGATGAGAGAGCTGGTTGGACCGTTGTAGAGGAAGAAAATGGTGGTTGTTCACTAATTGAAGATGAAAATATGGACGACGGAACAGTTCAATGGAATCGTAACGCTATACCAGAGACATTAACCATGAATTCATTGGAGTCTAGATTGCTCTCATCCTCTAGATATCCTGGATTGAACACTCACATCAATGACGGAAGTGGAGGATGGGATGCTGGAGTCGAATATGGTTACAGACTATCAGTAACACAAGAAAATGAAATCTTGGACCTAATTCCAATTAGTTTGGGAGAAGGTGCAGTCACCGTCAATGTAGAGAAATCTTGGACAGATGGAAATAACAGAAATCACGATGTTGTTTGTGTTATGGATGCTGAGAATGCAAGGCTACTAGGTTGGTATCATTTCTGGGCGCCTCCTAACTGATTCGGCACCGCCAATCTAGTCTGCTAAAGGCATCTGAATTGTTCGTCAGTGTCGGCACATTGAACAGCCCTCCGAGCGCCGTAGGCGCTCGTATGTCCGTTGATAGGGAGGTGAAGGATCTGCCTGAGGCAGGCTCAGCACCACTGATTATCGATGCGGAATTTACCGAGGTTGAGGACAAGGGTCTTCCAACCTTGGACAATGTGGATGAGATTAGTGCACCTCGCCCGAAGCATGCACTGGAACTACCAACATCTGAACCTACACCCGAGGGCAGGGCGAGGGTTGTTACCATCATCAATCAGAAAGGAGGAGTCGGAAAGACGACGAGTGTAATCAATATCGCTGCACAATTGGCCTTACGTGGACACAAGGTATTGGTTGTCGATGCAGATTCACAGGGCAATTGCGCAACAGGACTTGGAGTAAACAAGAGTCGAGTGAAAACCACCACTCGAGATCTAATTCTCAATCCAGAAAGTGCAGTGGAGAGTCGCCATGCGACCGCCGTTGATGGCGTTCACATAATCGTGGGAGATCGTTCTCTCGTTGGCCTGGAACAAGAGATGCTGAGACAACTTGGTAGAGAGCGAAGGCTGTCGGAGGCATTAGCTCCACTTTTACCGCATTATGATGTTGTAATTATTGATACTCCTCCCTCATTGGGAATAGTGACAATCAATGCACTGGTAGCAAGTGATGGAATAATAATTCCAGTCCAGACGGAATATTTTGCCCTCGAGGGCTTAGCCATGTTGGCGGGGACAATTAGAGAGGTAAGAGGACTTCTAAATCCTAGATTAGGAGTTGATGGAGTGATGCTAACTATGCATGCTCCAACTACACTTAATCAACAGGTTGCGAGCGAAGTCAAAGAGACATTCCCAGAATTACTAATCGAGCCAGCAATCCGACGCAATATCAAGTTGGCAGAAGCACCCAGCCATGGCATACCAATCCATCTTCATGACCCTAACAGCAATGGTGGCCAAGACTACCAGCAAGTTTCCAGTGTGCTCGAATCACGTTGGGGGCTCTGAGTTTGTCTGATCCAGTTGATACACCCCATGTAGCTGTGCTATGGATGATTTTCGGAAGTCTTTGCTTTGGTACGATGAATGCCTTGGTCAAGTACACCAGCGGTTTGGAAGGAATCGATGTTTGGATGATTATCTTGGTTCGTTCAGCCGTCATAGCATTCGCAGTCGCTGGCTTTGCTGCAAGTCGTGGAATTTCCCTGAAGATCAATGATCCGAAAACAATGTTCCTTCGTTGTGCTGTAGGCCTAACAGCGATGATTCTCTATTTTTCGTCATTAGCGAAAATTCCACTCGGGCAAGCTGTAACCCTGCAATATACTGCGCCTTTGTTTGTAGCATTACTTTCGGGAAGAATAATTGCTGAAAAGGTACAGCCCTCTGTAATCACCCTCGTAATTACTGCATTTACAGGAATTGTTCTGATTGTATCGCCCAACCTAGATTCAGTTGAGCCGTATGCCTTGCTTGCACTTGGCTCAGGTTTCTTTGCTGCTTTAGCGTATATTCACGTCAGAGAATTGAGAAAGACAGATTCTGCCACCTCAGTTGTATTTTGGTTCGCAGTTTTTTCAGTCGCAGGCTCAACTATTCAGGCCGCTCCAGATTTGCTTAGTCTGGACCTCCATACCTTTGTCGCATTGGTCGGTGTTGGTATTGGAGCAGGTGGAGGTCAGGTTGGGATTACTATGGCTTATCACAAAGCAAACGCAGCTTGGGTAAGTGCCTTTTCCTATGGTACTGTGCTGATCGCGACAATGTATGGCTTCTTTTTGTTCGATGAGGCGCTCAGTATTGCTGATTGGGCTGGTGGAATACTGATTGTTGGTTCGGGAATCGCTTTGATTTTCCTAGCACCGCCAGCACAACCTCTGGATAAATCAAGTCAACATTAAAAACAGCCCACTCTTCAGATAAATGATGGAAATCACCATTATTTGGGCAGCTTTCTTTGTTCTTGGGGCTGGCTTAGGTTATCCGATAATGGTTTATTCAAAGAATCGAGGCCTAATTCCTTGGGTGTTGATTCCTCTAATTGGTTACTCAATTCCATTATTCACAATAGGTCCTCATCCGATTATTCTCGGGCTATATCTGCCACTAGCTGCTTACTTGCTATATGTTGGTCAGATGGTGATTCGTAATCCGAGTGCAATCAATGAATTCTGGCTAGAATTAGCGAAGAAAAATGAATAATTTCTTCTGACAAAATTTCTTCATTGTTATTCTCCGGTTCAACCAATGTATGGAAGAGAGATTCGCTGATAACCTTCCTTGGCCATATCACCTTATTCCTGTTTTAACAGGACTGATTGGGCTCCTTATCGGAAGTTATCTAATCGAGCCTTACGGAGCATTAGCGAAGACCACTTTTCCTGCAATATGCCTGATAATTGGTGGCTTTGGTGGATTGATATTGTTAGGTAACATATCTGACAAAAAAGAGAACGATGAATCATAGGGTACCCTTTGATTCACTCAAAAAATTCTGAGATATCTTCCAGAGATTTACGATCTAAATCNGGCACCTGTGCATCATCTGCAGGATACCCAACCGGCATCAACAGCATCGCATGCTCGTGATCGGGTCGTTGCAAAATTTCACNCAAAAATCCCATTGGGGAAGGAGTGTGGGTAAGCGTTACCAATCCCATATTCTGAACTGCAGCAATAAACAATCCAGCGGCGATTCCACAGGATTCCTGAGAATAGTAAGTTGGCCCCCATTCTCCATTATCTCGTAGCCGCTTATTTTGCCTAAACAGGACGATTACCCAAGGAGCATCGGTGATGTGTTCTTTGACAGCGTCGGTTCCCAAGGGAGCGAGAACTTCAGACCATGCTTCCGGCATCCGTTCAGAGTAGGTTTTCCTCTCCTCCTCTTCGGCTGCTTGGCGAATCTTCAGTTTCAATTCTTGATTAGAAATCGCTACGAATGTCCATGGTTGTAAATGAGCTCCAGAAGGCGCGGTTCCAGCGGTTTTGATTGCCGCTTCAATCAACGAGCGCGACACATCGCGTGTTGAGAAATGCCGCGTAGTTCGTCGTTTATTCATTTCTTGATAGAATGAATCTGCTCGCGAAATCATCTCCTTCGGAGTCAATTCCTCGAAGACCAAATCGATGAATCCCGACTCATCATTGGCCTTTGCCATAGCAATCGCTCAGTCACGTCGAGCCATCAAGGCTGCCATCGATAGGCCTGCTACAGTTGCTGGGGCTAGAAATCCGGGAAGGAATCCCTCTTCCTCTTCTTGACAATCGGTTGAAGGTCCACCCCAAGTGCCGTTGTCAAACCAGCAATCGGACCAAACTTTCCATCCGAAGCCTGACTCTGGAAGTGTCTCGGTGCTGTCATCGCTTCGGGTTATGTCGAAGCGCCAATTGGCATATGTTGCGTAATCGTCAATGAGTACGGATCCAGTGAAGGTAAGTCCGTCTCCAGAATCAACTAACTCGGTCTTTTGCGGCGGCCAGCAAATACCTGTGTTGATGCAAACCTGGGTAATCCATTCGATTTTGCTAATGTTGTTCCCTTCATCCAGCGTAACAGAGATTTGGAATTCAGTATTTTCCTTTACCACATCAGCATAACTTAGCGATGAGATTCCTGTTCCTTCAGTTGATGTGGAGTCGTTAACACCGCCTTCGCCAGCACCACTGACTGATAGGGCGAGCATTGCTACCATCAGCAAGGCCAGGAACTGTCGCACAAAACAACGGGGCGGTGGTTATCTTTCAACCTCTTGTAGGAATTACGACTCAAGATTCCAGAGGTCATCTCCAACCCAATGTAGCGTATTGATTGCTTTCCCCTTGTTCATCGCTACCATTTCCTCACCATCTACCATAGCGATTCCCAAGGCCAATGGTTTGCCATGTTCTTCATCACGAACCCAAACCAAATCTCCCGCAGTAACCGCTGGGTCGGCCATTTGCACTCCAGCAGCCATGCAATCCGCCCCATTCATCAGAAATGGAATAGCACCGTGATCTACTGCAGCCCAGCGACCATCTGGTTGCCAAGCGAGTATTCCTCTTAATGTTGGAAACCACTTCTTTCCATCATCCGTTTCAACCTGCATTGCTAATGCTGTCTTGTCAACTAATATCAGGTCACGATTATCGAAATTCGCTTTCTCCAAGAAAGATGATTTAATGTCAATATCTACAGCAATTCTTGCTGACACTTCTGCCGCAATATCCTTGATTTGTTTGAATCTCACCGGAGTTCTGCGGCGTAATCTCTTGTCGCTCACGCGTGCTTGGAGTAAACCACGCTCAATGAACCTCGCGGAGCGATACTTGAGAATATCTTGAAGCGGACAGGCTACGGCGACGAATCATGCTGGTGGTCTGCTTCGACCTCGAAGGTGTGCTAATGCCAGAGGTTTGGATTAACGTCGCCGAGAAGACGGGAATAGAGGAACTTCGGAGGACGACGAGGGACGAGCCTGATTATGACAAATTAATGCGCTACCGGCTTGATATCCTCGATGAGCATGGAATAACAATCGACGATATTCAACAAGTGATTGCAACAATGGATCCATTGCCGGGGGCTAAGGAATTCCTCGACGAAGTCCGTGCGCGATGGCAAGTGCTGATTCTCTCGGATACTTTCTATCAATTCGGGGAACCAATGATGGTCAAACTTGGCCGCCCAACCCTCTACTGCCACGACCTAGAGATTGACGAGGATAGTCGAATGCTTACAGGTTGGAAAATCCGATTGGAAGATCAGAAGAGAATAACTGTCGAAGGCCTACGTGCAATGAATTTCAATACCTTAGCAGTTGGAGATTCTTACAATGATACCAACATGCTAGCAGAAGCACATGCAGGCATACTGTTCCGCCCTCCTCAGAATGTGATCGATGAATTTCCTCAATTTCCAGTCGTTGTGGATTATGCCGCATTAATGGCTGAAATTGAATCCATTGCCGCAGATTTGGGCGAGTGAATTACTCTACACGACCCGTAGGGTCGACTCAGAAAGAACCGCCATAGTCTCCGTTCCATTGAAATAAGGATGGCCGGTCGGCGAGGCGCATGGCACAATGGCATGGTATCTCTCGACGCAAGCCGACCGGCGGACGCTTGAAGCGACCAAACCGCTATCGAGGCAAGCGCCGAAAGGAAATTTCCAGTGAGAAGCAACATGCTTTCATTGGGGATCAAGACGATAACAAAGTGTACCGAAAGCACGCTGGTTCAACTACCGTTCGAGTCATGCAAGCAACTTCGGTCAATGTTAACGATCCAAAGACTGGCAAGACCACTCGCTCGAAGATTACCAGCGTTCTAGAGAATGACGCTGACCCTAACTTCGTTCGTCGAAATATCATCACCAAGGGAGCAATCGCTCAGACTGAGGCTGGCAAGGTACGAATCACCTCCCGCCCAGGTATGGACGGCGCTGTCTCAGGTATACTTCTGGAAGACTGAGGCTCACGAAGCCCTCAAGTCGCACCATTGCCCCGAGTGGACTGGTAGTCGTGTCTTCGCGCAAGGATGAGATGTGGGTTTGGACGGGATATTTCGACTCCCGATTAAGCCGTTCCCAAGGTCGTCGCGTACCCAAGGAAGCAGCGATTCCAACCCCTACTCTGGAAGCTGTTGCTTGGGCTGCCCGCGCTGCTGGAATAACCCGTATGCGAAGGAAGCCCGAGACAAGTCATCCTTCACGTCCGTTTACTCAAGAAGGACGGCTAGAGATTTCAACAAAGGATGCTTTGAGTTCGACAGGCTCTGATTCGAAAGAAGGTGTCCTACAATCGATCGGGCTTCGTCTTAGAAAACAAATGAAAGAGGCGAAGTCGGCAGAATCCCAAGGCGCAAAGAAAGGACCTGCCAAGGGCAATAGGCAACAAAGAGCCCAAAGAAAATCTTTCAAGAAAAAGGGCGGCCAGAGAAAGAAGAAATTCGGCCGGAAGTGATTGACTGTTTTCCATAGAAGTCGCAGTTCCCGATGTTGCGACATATCTGCGTCTACGAGAAAAGGCAGCTATGCGCCCTAGAACAGTTAGCGGAGCTACCAAAGGACTTGGTTCGGAATTGTATTCAGTTTTACTTAGGCATAATGAATCGAATGAGATTGTAGGTATGGGTAGAGTCGTAGGAGATGGAGGAACTGTGTTTCACATTTGCGATATGGCAGTAGAGGAAGAATGGCAAGGCAAAGGAGGCGGTTCTATGATTATGGATTCGCTAATGGAATACATTACCTGTGAAGCATCTGGCTATTCTTACATCAACCTCATGGCAGACGTTGATGGATTCTACGAGAGATGGGGTTTCAAACCTACGTCACCCAATTCAAGAGGAATGTATCTGAGACTTTCAGATTCATAATTATCAGAATGTGCCCGAGTGGCCGGTATTGCCGACCACTCGGGTTACGTATTTCCGTTACTTTGCTAAATTGGTACTAACGATTACTCGTCATGCTTTGCAGCGTACCAGATCATCATACCGAATGCGGTTTTGTTGACCAAGTCAGCAATGTTGTACAGGATGTTCATATCACCCTCGTTGTAGTTGCCTAGCATGTCGTTACCCATCATGTATCCTATCGGGTAAATTGCCCATCCAAATGTTACAATCAACTTCATTGCATTGAATCCATATTGGACTCCTGCGCTTCCGCTCTCTGCAGCTGCACCGACTTCTCCAGCCCATAGTTCGTAGAGAATCCATGCCCATCCGGCCATTCCGATTANNNACCAGANTNTNNGTGNTAGTTCCAGAGTACTGTCCATAGCTCCGGATTCACCGAAGTATCCTGCAACTAACATTACAATAGATGCTCCTAGTAGTCTTTGGAACATGATTGCAGTACCTACTCCGATTGCCGCTAGAATTAGGTAGAATTCTACGACTTGTAGTGGTACTGTGATTAACCAATCAATGTACCTGAGTACCATCGGGCTCTCGCCAGTGATTACCCAGTGTTCGCGCATGTATGTGTAGTGGTACCATGCAACACCAGTTACTAGTGCAGCAACTGTCATCGATGTCTTCCACTTTTCAGGGACATTGTTTCTTTCAACCAAAAAGAACACAGTTGATGCAAGCATCATGGCGGTTGCAATCCAAAAGCTGACTGCAACATAGTCTGTGGNCTCGATGGTGGAGGTTTCGGCAGCCACAGTTGGTAGGAACATAACAGCAAGTGCTATGCTTGACCCAATGGCTACTCTTCTCGTTCGTCTGTTAGGCTTGGAATTATGTGACTCCATATCTAGCCNCTGAGAAGAAGTTGGTTATAAACACATGTTATGTTGCAGGAAATTATTCAGATTTCGCAGATGATAATTTCCAAATGAAAATTATTGTTCTCTCAGGTGACTACAGTCATATATATGCTAACAGCAATCGGCGGCGACTCATGAATGCCAAACAAGCACTTGCCGCCTTGCTAATGACCGCCATGTTGTTTGCCTCTCCCGCAGCTGTTGCGGACCAGCGAACAGCCCAGGAAGATATCCCGTCCAACGCTGCCGGGACAGGGATCCACGACTCATTGGTCGCAGCTCTTGACCGAGCAGATTTGGTAACAACACTTTCCGGAGACGGTCCTTTCACAGTGTTTGCCCCAACCGATGATGCCTTCACCGCTGCCGGTATTGATCTAGATTCGTTCAACACAGACGACGAAATCGCCACATTGGTAGACATACTAACCTACCACGTACTCGCGGGAGAAGTAAACTCCTCACAGGTCACTGATGGAATGACAGCGACAATGCTCAACGGGGATGATGTGACTTTCTCAGTGACTGACGGTACAGTAATGATAGGTGACGCTACAGTCACTACAGCAGACGTAATGGCGTCAAATGGAATAATCCATGTCATTGATACGGTACTGATGCCGCCAGTACCTGTAACAGAAGCAGATGGTGACATATGCTACAACATGTACACACACGCTATAGCGGCTGGTGCATCCTTCGAGGAGTGCATGGCCTATGCGTATTACGTAGATTACGAGATGAACGGTCAGACATTCACAGGTTGTTACAACCTAGCAACTCACACGCTTNCTATGGTAAGTCAAGAAGAATGTGAGGCTTACATGTGGACTCCAGCCATGGACATTGCTATGACCGCTCAAGCCACAACCATCCACAACTCCTTGGTTGCTGCTTTGACTCAAGCCGAACTTGCTGCAACACTACAGGGAGATGGTCCATTCACAGTCTTCGCACCGACAGACGATGCATTTNCNGAGGCAGGAATCGATCTTNCTGCNCTCGACAATGAAGAGGGCAAGGCTCTNCTAACTGANATNCTGCTNTACCACGTAGTATCNGGTGCAGTTCCATCCTCGGCAGTCACCGACGGTTTGGTAGCCGCGGCAGTAAATGGAGACGATTTGACTTTCACAGTCGGAGACGGTGTAATGGTCAATGATGCAAATGTCGTATTGGCAGACGTTCCAGCATCAAACGGTGTAATCCATGTAATCGACAAGGTATTGATGCCTCCTGCAGAAGTAGATACCTCTGAGTGTGATGTAATCATAGGAGTCGATGACACAGGACTAGCGTATGATAAGCCATACGTAGAAGTCGATGTAGGTGCAACTGTTTGCTGGATTTGGAACGATGAGTCGATGGCTCACAACGTTGCACAGATCGCAATGGAAGGAGACACTTCTCGATACATGAGCGGAGTCTACAGTGGTGAATCGATGAAGAGTGTCGATTTCAGATATACATTCGATGTCGACCAGACGTTCAACTACATCTGTGAGCCTCATGCGACCTCCGGAATGGCAGGACAGATTGTGGTTGGAGAAGGTTCGATTGTAGAGCCAGAAGAGGAGTCGAACAACACTCCTGGATTCTCCGCTGGAATCGCAGCGTTGGCTGTCATCGGTGCGTTGATGATTGCAGGACGCAGACTACGCTGAATTTTGTTTTGAAAAACAGGATTACGTAACCATGAGTTCGGGCAGTTCCGTATTCATCTCGAAGCTTCGGGATGATGCGGCTGCTCGACCCAAAAGATGGTTGTATCTTCTTTACGACCAACTAAATCTTGAATTGAATCCATGGAAAGATGAGCCTGCCAAATCAACGGGAATCATTCTGATAGAATCATTATCGAAAGGTAAATCTCGACCTTATCACAAGCAAAAGTTAGGACTAATCATATCTAACATGAGATCATTTGCACTTGAGTCTCAATCCAAAGGACACCCTGTGAAATACATATGTACCAATTCCAAATACTCCGAGGCTTTATTGGATCTGAATATTCCTATTATTCATTGCCTAAAGCCAGCAGAACTTTCAACACGGAAAGAATTGCAACCATTATTTGATTCAGGAAAATTACAGCAACACCCTCACACAGGATGGCTTACTCCAAAGAATTGGTTTGTCGAGGAACTTGGATTAACCCCCCCTTTCAGAATGGATAAATTCTACAGAAGATTCAGGAAAGAAACTGGAATACTGATGGATGGTAAGGCTCCAGTAGGGGGCAAATACAGTTTTGATTCAGAGAATCGTATGACATGGAAAGGTCAACCCATTGCACCAGAAGACCCTACATTTGAGGTTACAGAATTAGATCGAGAGGTTGAGGAATTAGTGAATACAATGTTTTCTGACAATCCCGGAAAAATAGACTTGAGGAAAATTCCAACAAATCATTCACAAGCCCTAGAGGCGCTCGATTTTGCAATGCTACATTTGCCTAATTTTGGCCCGTATGAAGATGCAATGTCAACACAAAGTAAGGGTCTTTTCCATAGCAGATTGGCTTCATTGGTAAATATACACAGGATTATGCCCATAAATTTGCTTGAATCAGTCTTGAGAACACCAGCTCCAATGAACAGTACTGAAGGATTCGTACGACAACTAATTTGGAGAGAATATGTGAAACATGTTCATGACATTACTGATGGATTCGAGAATATCTCAGTCAATCGGACATTAACTCAGGTTAGAGATGCAATGTGGTACGGCGGAGGGTCTTCCGACCCCCATCCTGGGAAAAATAGACATCCTAATCACTTAACTCAAGAAAATAATCTACCAATGGCTTACTGGAATGCAGATTCCGGGTTTAATTGTCTGGATACAGTTGTAGAATCTGTAATTGAAGATGGTTGGACTCATCACATCCCTCGCTTGATGGTTTTGGGAAACATTGCCTCACTACTAGACGTTAATCCGCGACAATTGACTGATTGGTTCCATGCCGCATTCATTGATGCCTATGACTGGGTAGTTGAGCCTAATGTCTTGGGGATGGGTACTTTCGCTCTAGGAGAATCGATGATGACAAAACCGTACATCTCTGGCGCCGCATACATCAATAGAATGAGCGATTATTGCAAAGAATGTCAATATGATCCAAAGAAAAACTGTCCAATCACAAATCTATACTGGGACTTTATTTCAAGACACTCAGAATCTTTCATTGGCAATCATAGGATGTCAATTCCAATGCGAAATTCATTACGTCGAGATGAGGATAAAAAGAATATTGATAGACAAACGTTTGAAGCATGGACTCGCCGGTTGTGTAAATCAACCTGAGGATATTTCCTAGACTGAAGGCGTCCAACCAAAGGTGTCTGCAGCGCGGCCTTCTTGAATTGAAGTTAGAGCATCGTAGAGTTGCTTTGTGATAGCACCAACTTCTCCGTCACAATAGGTTGCGATACTGCCACCGTGTTCAATTGAACCAATAGGGGAGATAACAGCAGCGGTCCCTGCACAAAATGCTTCATCGGAATCCATTGCAAAATCGATATCCACTTTNGTCTCGAGAACTTGGTAGCCGAGACTTCGAGCNAATTCAATNACCGATAGGCGAGTAATTCCNGGAAGGATAGTTCCGGTTAACTCTGGAGTGTAGAGGACTTTGTCTTTGATACAAAAGAAATTGGCCGCTCCAACTTCTTCGACATAGCGATGGTTGACTGCGTCAAGATAGATAATCTCAGCATATCCATCGGCTTTTGCGTTCTTTGAAGGCATCATTCCGGGTGCATAGTTTCCGATTGCCTTTACTCCTCCAGAGCCACCTGGTGCGGCTCTATGATATTCGTCTGATACCTTGAGCGAAATCGGATTCAATCCTCCTTTGAAGTATGGTCCAACCGGAACCACGTAGACCAAGAATGTGTATTCTGGTGCTGGTGCTACTCCGAGGATTGGGCCACTTCCAAACACGAGTGGCCTGATGTATAATTCTCCTCGGCCATTAGGTGGTAGCCATCTGAGATTCTCTTGGACAACNAGGTGAACAGCATCGAGGAACATTTCTTCCGGCACGACAGGCATTCCTAGTCGCTTACAACCATCTTGAGCGCGCCTAGCATTCAATTCTGGACGGAATAATAGAACTCTACCATCTTCGGCTCTTCTAGCCTTCATTCCTTCGAATAATCCCTGTCCGTAGTTAATTACTCCAGCAGCGGGTGATAGCGAGAGATCTTGGAAATCTTGCATAACCCCTGGTTCCCATTCCTCTCCTTGTTTGCAGGTTGCAATATACATCCTGTCAGTTTCGGTGAAGCTGAAAGTAAGGCTGTCCCAATCAATAGAAGGCTCGTCGCCAGACTCGGTCTCCTCCATCATTGGCTCACCATCCGATGTAGAGGGGGACGACTCGGCTTTCAACAATTTCTAACAAATCACCTCAAACTGTCGTTCCAAGCCACCACACAAGGGTTGATTGCTTACTCTATTTCCCTCTGAGCAAGGTGTCACAATGCGATGGGATGGAGAGGTTTGTATCGTCTCTGGTTCTTATCAAGCGGTGGCTTCTACACCGCCGCGCACAGTTGTCGAGTTATGGTGTCGTGCTCGAGAAGGCCATTCCGTGGTACTGCTAGTAGATGGCCTAAGTCCATTCCTAGAGATTGCTCCCTCCGGTAAAGCAGGCCGAGATAGGGATTTGAAAGATCATCTCGAAATCATTCAGGAGATGGATGAGGTTGTATCAATCGCAGAGCCGATTGACAAGTGGACTCCATTTGGAGTAAAGCCGCATTATAGAGTCGAAGTTGAACAGCCATATGTAGTTCCGAGGCTAAGGAAACGACTCGAGGCAGAATGGGAAGTTTCCAGCGCAGACATTCTCTTTGTTCAGCGCTTATTGTTGGACTTAGACCTAGGGCCCCATATCGCAAGCGGTGGAGAGGTTCTGTGGGCAGGACCTCGCGCACCTTCTAAATTAGCCAGTGAATTTGATGGCAAGAGGGTCGAGGCCGCAGAGAAGATTCGCGACTTCGGCGGTTCTGGCCTATATCCGTGTGATATGGTGGTAGCCTGCAATATCGCAGATCTATCTCGCACAGACCCATTCCCGACTCCCTTTGTCACTCTTTCATTAGACCTAGAGACAAGCGTTCAACACAATACAATACTTTGTGCAGCGGTTATAATTGCAAGAGGTGAATCTCGAACCGAGCACGAGTTCCGCGGTTCAGAAAAAGAGATTTTGGAAGGTATGACCAGACTTGTTCGAGATGAAGATCCAGATTTCATCACTGGATATAATATTGATAATTTCGATCTACCTAGGATTATTGAACGCGCTGAGGAAAATGCAGGTAAGTCAAAATTTGAACAGGCTGCATTATGCGGTTGGGGAAGAGTTCCAGCGATCGAGAGTGAATCAAAGCGGCTTAGCCCAGACCGAGCTAGAAATCGAGTTTGGCGATTAACTGGTCGAATACCAATGGATGCTTGGTGGCAGGTTCGCCAAACCCTCCGTCCTGAGAGAGAATCTCTTCGCTTTGTTGCAAACATGTTGTGGCCAGAGTCTGAAGATAAACAAAAACTCGACATCGATGCAAGCAAAATGGATGAGGAATGGGCTGCTAGACCAGACGAAGTCATGGAATATTGTGTCAGAGATACCCATCTTCCTCTCGATATACTCGGTCACTTACAATCGGTAGCGCGTAAAGAAGCCCTAGCGGCGGTTGCAAACACTACGGTTCCCAGAGACCGCCGCAGCCGGAACCACCAGTCAATGGATTGACTCACTGGTCATTCGCTTAGCAGANAAAGAAAAAATCGCTGTTCCAATGACTCAATCCGGTCCACGCCGCCGCGACCAAATCGCGGGAGGCTATGTCCACGAAGTCGAACCAGGACTCAAACCATGGGTGGCTGTACTCGATTTCAAATCGATGTATCCATCAATCATGATTTCNCAGAATATNTGNTCNACAACTCTNGTNAGAGATGNNANCNANGAAGANTCTCACAATGTATCTCCCNACAGGCNCNNCANGATACGTTTCTTCAGATGAGCGTCGAGGCTTAGTGCCTCGTTTGTTGAGTGAATTAATGGAGCAACGGGATTATCACAAATCCGAGTTGAAAAAGGCTAGAGAATCTGGTCAAGAAGAAGCCGCTTTCCTTCACGACCAATTACAATATGCGGTTAAGATTCTGATGAATTCTTTCTATGGAGTATTCGCCTCCTCATTCTACCGTTTCACCCATCCAGATTTGGGCGCGAGTATTACTGAATGGGCTCGACACAATATTCGCACGATTATCAATAATGTCGAGACCGACGGACATGATGTTGTATATTCGGACACGGACTCAATTTTTGTCAAAGCACCCGTTCAGCCAGATTCACCGATTAATCGACCGCCGGAGAACTCCTTGGTCTTTGAAGACTGGAAAAATGCTAGGAAAGAGACTTTGGATTTTGGCAATTCACTGGCTGATAGATTCACCAAAGAAGGTGCTGAATTAGAATTTGAGACAGCCCTCTCGGCCTTCTTTTCACATGGTGCAAAAAAGCGCTATGTCGGCCGAGTAGTTTGGCCCCGTGAAGAGATGTTGATTCGAGGCTATGAGGTCCGTCGCACGGATTCATTCCGCCTCCTTACTAGCACCATGACCGAGATGTTTGAATTGATTCTATCTAACGAAGAATGGTCTGCTGTAGAGATGTCAAAATCGGTAATTGATGATATCAGGGCAAAACGGGTAGAAGTGGCCGACCTTGTGATTTCTAGATCATGCAAAGGAAGTCTAAGGAGGGATGGAACTGTGGATTTCCATAAGACCTACAAGAATCCAGATTCCCTACCTTACGTGCGCGCGGCTAGACAAAGAATAGAGGCGGGACTTGGGCTTCACACCCGGAATGAAAGTAGGTTGGATAGTCACCAATGCGAAAACATCGCCTATGACAGTTCAAGCTTGGATGGTAGATGAATTAGGCGTAGAATCTCCCGAGTACGATCCAGAGTTCTACGCTAAGCGATTGGCAACTGCACTAGGTAGAATTACCGAAGCCTTTGGATGGAACGAGAAAGAATTACTGGAACAAGGCACTAGACAACAAACTCTCTTTGATTTCTAGGGATTACGGGAATCCGTAGGGTTGATGACGACCACCATCACACCCATGGCTATGAGAGGAGCGGGTGGATTGGCCCCGATGGTCGTATTACTATTGCTCAGCGCGGCATTTGCAGGATGTTTGGAGACCTTCAGTTTGAATGGAGCTCCAAGTGCAAAAATGAGTATTGATCCTGACGGGTCAGTGCGNGCTGGNGATTCGGTTACCTTCAGCGCAGTAGGCTCTTCTGACCCAGACGCAGATGCTCTAACNTTCACATGGGATTTCGGTGA
>FUFK010044427.1_pt1 | contig 28803 bp, 25 predicted proteins | sample 1021851 | NCBI WGS metagenome assembly FUFK01 (sample SAMEA51879418, study PRJEB19060) | metagenome
TAGTTGTTTGATAGCGCCTAATAAAACTGTATTGTGTGGTGCTGATATGACCTCTCTTGAAGACACTACCAAAAGACATTACATGAAACCATACGACCCAAAGTATGTAGAAGAAATGTCAAGAGATGGTTTTGATCCACACTTAGACCTTGCTAAACATGCAGGTAAGATTACACAAGATGATATTAATAAACATAATAGTGGTGAAAAAGATTTGAAGTCACTACGAAAGAATTTTAAAGTAGTTAATTATTCTGCAACCTATGGTGTAGGTGCAGCTAAATTATCCAGAGAGACAGGTATGTCTGTACGTGAAGCACAAGAACTTCTTGATGCTTACTGGAAAAGAAATTGGTCTGTTAAAGCTTTCTCTGAGTCTCAACCAATACGAAGAGTATCAGGTGAGATGTGGATACAAAATCCAGTTAGTAAGTTTTGGCATAGTCTTCGCTACGAGAAAGATGCATTCTCTACTATTAATCAAAGCACAGGATCTTATTGCTTTGACAAGTGGGTAGCATTCTATCGTACTAAAAGACCAAACATTGTGGGTCAGTTCCATGATGAAAGTATTAANGTAGTTCCTTTNGGCGAAGAGANGGANCATNANAATGCATTNTATTGGGCAGTTGATAAGTTAAATGAACAGCTTAAATTAAATGTACAACTAGGTATTGATGTACAATTCGGAAAAAATTATGCAGAAATACATTAATACTATTGACAACACAAATAATAATTTGTTACAATAACTTTTTGATAAATAATAGGAGTCTTAAATGGCAACAAGAAAAGTAATATTAACTGGCATCTCTGAGTGGGCAAAAGTATTTGAACAAAATCGAGATAAGACTGGTTATAAACCAACACCTGAAGCACAAGGTACATATGAAGCAAGTGATGGTGCTTGTACTATTGATGTAATATTAGACAAGGATAACTTTAGTAAANTAAAGTCTTCTAAGTCTATGAAGAAAGGTGTTGTAGATGCTCAAGGTAGAGGTCAGAAGATAACTTTTGATAGNAAGTTCAAGACCAANAATGATTGGGAATGTGGTCCACCAGTTGTTGTAAANANTGATGATACACCTTGGAGCTATGATGAAGATGGACCNATTGGTAATGGGTCTACTGTTCAAGTTCANCTATCTGTNTATGATATACCCAAGTATCAGAANGTNGGNACTAGACTAGANAANGTAAAAGTNCTTGAGCATGTAGAGTATATTCAACCACAAANTGATGGTGACGTGCCTCCCTCNACNAAAAAACCATCTAAGNNAACNAGTGAAGAAGTACTCTTTTAAGAGACCNAAACCNNGAAACCTTGAGGCTAAATCTTTACAATCTCCTCAGTTTAGTCTCAAGGTTATTCCCNTNAAANTTAAAAANNTATTTAGAAAAAGAAAACATAAAGGATCANCTTATGAAAAAGATTGATACACTAGTAGAAGANATNTACTCTACTATACANGGTGAAGGNAATTGGAATGCAGCTGTTACTAGACACTTTAGTTCNANNNTNNCAATGCTNTCTTGCCAGAGGTTTNTNAAACCACAAGANCCNAGANNCTATCTNTCTTTGTCGTCAGTTGGAACACCATGTAAACGTAANCTNTGGTACAAAATNAACNTNGTAGGTAAAGGTGAACCATTAGAAGCATATACANTNCTNAAGTTTTTTTATGGGGATATGATTGAAGAATTAATACTNTGTTTAACTGCTGCTAGTGGACANAANGTNGAGGGAATGCAAGANANNCTAGATGTTCATGGTGTNAAAGGNCACAGAGATGCNATCATAGATGGTATGACNNTTGANGTTAAGTCATGTAGTAGNTATGCNTTTAAAAANTTNAAAGAGGGNAGGTTAAGAGATGATGATCCATTCGGTTATATATCACAGCTTAGTTCATATGTTTACGCAGGTAAAGATGATCCACTTGTTACTAATAAAACACATGGTGCTTTTCTTGCAGTTGATAAACAGAATGGACATGTTTGTTTGGATGTTTATGATTTCTCTGAAGAGTTAAAAACTAAAGAGAAAGAAATATTAGAAGTAAAAGATATGGTTAAGGGAGATATACCAGAAGATAGGATAGATCCAATACCACAATCTAAAACTAGTCCTAACACTAAACTAAGTGTGCAATGTAGTTATTGTGAATATAAGAAAACTTGTTGGCCTGAGATGAGAACTTTTCTGTATTCTTATGGACCTGAGTTTCTTATCAAGGTAAAAAATAAACCTAAAGTAAAAGAGGTAGTAGATGAGCAGATCAGCTAAAGCAAAAGGCAGACTAGGTCAACAAGAAATACGTGACAAATTACTAGAGTCCTTTCCTCAGTTTGAAAAAGATGATATTAAATCTGCTATTATGGGTGATACAGGTGCAGATATACAGTTCTCTCCACAAGCTAGAAAAAGAATACCATTATCAATAGAAGTTAAAAGACGTAAGAATGAATTAAAAACTGTGTATACTTACATGGAACAAGCACACAGCCATAGTTTAANTAAAGGTGGAGAACCAGTAGTATTCTATAGATCAGATCATAGACCTTGGGTTGTAATGATAGGAGTAGAACACTACATGGATTTATTAAAAGATTGGAAAATAAATGGAAATTAAGAAGATGAAAATATGGGCAATGACAGAAGGTCCATATCACTATACAGATTTACCACCTGAAGATATTGAAGAGTATCCTCACATAGGTGAACTAGAATGGTTTGCTGTTTGTAAAGTAGAAGTAGATGGCAAGCTTATAGATCATGAGTTTTTCTTTGANACTCTTGATCAAGTATATCAATGGAAGAACTATTTTGACAACAACATGGAGGCATTAGAAATAGATATGAGGGACAGTAATTATACAGGACTTTTATCATGAGTAAAACAGCAGTAGTATACACATGCGCTCATGCAGATCCAGAGGTATCTAATGAGAGATTTACTTGGTTAGGTGAAATGATATATGATATTAAACCTGACTATGTAATTGATCTTGGAGATGGAGCAGACATGAGATCACTAAACAGTTACGATACAAAGTACCCTACTGCAATAGCATCACAAAACTATGAAAAAGATATTAATAGTTATAATGATTCTCAAGAACGCATCAGATATAAATTTAAAAAGATGAAGAGAAAAAGACCTGCTTTCTTTGGAGCAGAGGGTAATCATGAGCATAGAATAAAAAAGGCTGTGGGTTTTGATCCTAGATTAGAGGGTTTAAAATACGGTATTAGTTTTAGTCACCTCCAAACTAAAACTTGGTTTGATGAATACTATGAATATAGAAACTCAGCACCAGATGTATTTACAAAAGATGGTGTATCTTATGCACACTANATAGCNACTGGNNNNTANGGTACNGCTATGTCAGGNGANCANCATGCNTATAGTTTGATTAAGAAAAGACATTCTTCTACTACTGTAGGACATAGTCACAGAAGACATCTTTACTTTAAAGATGATGCATTTCCTAGCCCATCTATAGGATTAGTAGCAGGTTGTTTTAAAGGTGGTCAAGAGGGGTGGGCAGGACAAGCTAATTTAGAGTGGTGGAAAGGTGTAGTAATTAAAAGAAACATAAGTAATGGTGCATACGATCCAGAATTTGTTTCATTAGAAAGATTAAAAGCTGAATATGGCAGTTGACATTTAATAATATTTAAGTATAACTAGGGGTTCTTGTTATGAAGTATGAAGTTGTAATAAACATAAACGTAGATGATGACTCTAACATGTTAGAAGTAGGAGACACATCTAATATAGATACTATTACTAATATAATAGAGTCTGCTCTTTATGATGTGGATGACCTAGAGATTGAAGATATAGACGTGGTAAGGAGAAGAGATTGAAAGTTAAAACATATTGTGAAGAAGTAGAAAAATTAATTATTACATCAGGTAATATTAGATTGATAGAAAATACTCTAGGTTTAGTTGGAGAAGCTGGAGAAGTTGCAGAAAAAATAAAGAAACATTTTAGAGATGAAAATTATTCACAAGAAGATATTGTTAAAGAGCTTGGTGATGTTTTGTTTTACGTTACTGCTTTGGCTAACCATATAGGTTCTGATTTACAAACTGTAATGAATACAAATATTAGTAAACTACAAGATAGATTAAACAGAAATAAAATACAAGGATCAGGAGATAATAGATGAGTAATGCACTACCAACAGATTACCAAAACTTTATTGCAACATCAAGATATGCACGTTGGCTAGATGACGAGGGTAGAAGAGAAACGTGGAGTGAAACTGTTACTAGGTATGTAGATTACATGGCTGAAAAAGTTGGCCTAAATGACAAAGATAGTAACGACATATGGGCAGCTATACACAACCTAGATGTTATGCCGTCTATGAGAGCTTTAATGACTGCAGGTAAAGCTTTAGATAGAGATAATACAGCAGGTTATAACTGTAGTTATTTACCAGTAGATGATATAAAAGCTTTTGATGAAGCTATGTACATACTACTATGTGGTACTGGTGTAGGGTTCTCAGTTGAAAGACAATATGTAGATAAGCTACCAGAAGTGCCTGAAGTATTATCTGAAAGTCAAACTACTATTGTCGTTAGAGATAGTAAAGAGGGTTGGGCAAGAGCATTCCGTATGCTTATCGCATTACTTTATGCAGGTGAAATACCAAGCTATGATGTTAGTTTAATTAGACCAGCTGGTGCTAGACTAAAAACATTTGGTGGTAGAGCATCAGGTCCTGCTCCTCTTGTTGATCTGTTTAAGTTTACTATTAATATGTTTAAAGAAGCAAAAGGTAGAAAGCTATCTAGCTATGATTGTCACAGTATCATGTGTAAAGTTGGTGAGATTGTAGTAGTAGGTGGTGTTAGAAGATCAGCCATGATTAGTTTGTCTAACCTATCTGATATTAGAATGCGTCATGCTAAGACTGGTCAATGGTGGGAGACTGCACCACATATGGCATTGTCTAATAATTCTGTGGTCTATACAGATAAGCCTGACTCTGAAACATTCTTACGAGAGTGGACTTCANTAGTAGANTCTAAGTCAGGTGANAGAGGTATCTTNAATAGAGTATCTGCTAAGAAACAAGCTGCAAANAATGAAAGANGAGATCCTAACTATGACTTTGGTACTAANCCTTGTAGTGAAATAATACTAAGACCTTATCAATTCTGTAACTTAACAGAGGTGGTGGTAAAAGAAGGTGATAGCGATAAAGATATAGAGAATAAAATTAGACTTGCTACTATACTAGGAACAGCTCAAGCCACACTTACAGACTTTCCATACCTAAGAAAAATATGGAGAAACAATACTGAAGAAGAAAGATTACTTGGGGTAAGTCTTACAGGTATTATGGATAACATACATACTAATTGTTACCTAGTTGATATGGATAAAAGATTACCAAGATTTAAACAAGTAGCTATTGATACTAATAAAAAGTACGCTAAAGAGTTTGGTATACAAGAAAGCACTGCTATTACTTGTGTTAAACCTAGTGGTACAGTATCACAGTTGTGTGATTCAGCTAGTGGTATTCATGCCAGACATTCTAAGTATTATATAAGAACAGTGCGTGGTGATAACAAAGATCCATTAACAAAGTTTATGATAGATCAAGGTGTACCTAGTGAACCATGTGTAATGAAACCTGATACTACTACAGTATTTAGCTTTCCTATGAAATCACCTAAAGGTTCTAGAGTTAGAGATGAACTATCTGCTATAGATCAGTTAAACATCTGGTTAATATATCAAGAGCATTGGTGTGAGCATAAACCATCTATTACTGTTACTGTTAAAGAAAACGAGTGGCTAGATGTAGGTGCATTTGTATTCAAGCACTTTGACAAAATGTCAGGTGTGTCTTTCTTACCACACTCTGATCATGTTTATCAGCAAGCACCTTATCAAGAGTGTACAAAAGATGAATATGATGATATGCTTTCTAAAATGAATACTAGAATTAACTGGTCTAAGTTAAGAGAGTATGAGATGATCGATACCACATCAGGCAGTCAAACTATGGCTTGTAGTGGTGACTCATGTGAGATTGTAGATATAGGAGTATAATATGGTTACAATACATGCTAAAGATACTTGTTCTATGTGTGGTAATTATTTAGATGATGATCTAAACTGNCCTGAATGTGAGATCTGCAATCCTACAATGGGTGGTTATCTTGACGATAAAGGTGGTGAAATATTTACAGGAGAATATGGAGTTATGAAAAACGATCCAGTTAATAATCCTAAACATTATAACAGGGGTAATTTAGAATGTATTGAAGCTATAGAAGCTATGACAGAAAAAATGTCTGGCGATATAGCACCACATGCTGCAAATGTATTAAAGTATTTGTGGAGATGTGAGTATAAGAATGGTCTTCAAGACATTGATAAAGCACTATGGTATTTAAATAGACTTAAAAATAGGTGGATAGAAAGAGATGAAGTGGAAAAATTTAGAACAGGAAGCTAAAAATTTTCGTAAACTACGACTAGTAAAACCTACTAGAAAAGCAAAACCCTTAACAACTAGACGTTATCTTGCAGGACAAGCAATGTCAGGTCTAATTGCTAAGGGTAAAACAAATAAAGTAGAGGTAGCTAAAGAGTCTTATGACTGGGCAGATAGTTTATTAGATCAAGAAGATTAGTCAAAAAACTTTTCAACTCCATCATAATCTCCATAATTATCTAGAAGATGTTGTATAGTTTTAAGAACTTTTAGTGCATCTGGTCTTTTAATAATGTCTTCTAGATTATCTTCCTCTAGCCGTAAAATTTTAATTATAGCCTTAACTTTTTTTTCATTCTTATTACTAAGAACTCTCATAATATTAATAGACTCTGGTACAGAAGCTTCCATTTGTTTTAATACATCTTCCTTAACTTTTTTTGCTATATCTACTAATATTTCTTTTTGAGTATTAGGAACTAAATCAAAATAGTCAGGGTTTTTTCTTAAAGCTTCGTCAGCTCTCAGTTCAAAAAAGGGATATGCTATTTGATTCATTTGATTACGTATACTATTAGGAGCATCTACTCTGTAAATATCGTACCACTTCATACCTGCAACATTAGCCATTCTTTCAATGGTATTAGGTTCTTCAATTACACGAACACCTAAAGCATTTTTACTTACATTTAAAGATTTATTAGTACCTCTAAATGGTGTTGCTTTTTCTGTTAAACCCTCTGACAATGGTTGCATACCAAACAAAGCAGGTAAATTATTAATATACCTCATTGCTTCTCCCTGCAAAAATATACCCTCTTTTAAATTAGGATTCATGTTTGCATCAGTAAACATACCTATAATTTGATTAGGTGTATCAAAAGGTCTAGTTGCACCTTGTATTATACGACTTCTTGAATCTTGTAAAAAATCTACAAGTGGTCCTGCATCACCTTCTAATAATTTATTAGCTACATTTTTAAGAACACTTCCTGCCATATCCAAGTCTCTAAAAGCTTGTCCACCTGTTTGAATAGCTAACTCAGCTAAAAGATCTTTGGGTATTCTTCTAAATTGAAAATCATTAAAATTGTTAGTTTCTCCTATAGCATGTGCAGTAATTTGAGATAATAGTCTGATGGTAGACACAGGCCAATCATAGGTTTTATCTTCTATGTCACCCATATCTTGACCACCACCAATAGAGTAAGGTCCTATTTTTAATACTTCATTATTTCTTTCTTGAGAATAACTTAATCCTTGATCTATTCTATCTCTTGCAGCAAAAACTCCTAATGAAACTAAACTCATTGATGCAGCAAATTTTCCAAAAGCTTCTGATACTTCTGGATCAGCAAAATCAGCTTTCTTTCCAGTTAAAGATCTATAACTAGCTCTAAAAGCGTTTATACCTGTCATGTCTCCCATAGTAGCAAGAGTAGTATTTAAAAAACTTCCAAATGGTACTATGAAACCTGCAGGTGTGGTATTTGTAAATTTTTCAAAGACTCTAGCTGCAGCTCTCATACCATTTTTAGCAGGTAGTGTTGACCAATTAACAGATGCAGTCTCTCTCATTGTTCTATATGCAGCTTTGTCTAATAAGTTTTGAAACTTCTTTGATGCCATCTCTATTGATACATCTACTTGAGAAAAAAATTGCTCTGGAGTCATTCCATAGTCTCTCATTATGTATTGATTCATATTAGAACCAAATGACCAACGCTTAGTTAAATCATCTTGAAGCCTAACAAATGTTAAAGTTTGTGCGCCCTTAGTTGCAGCATCCATAACCTTACCTATACCAAAAGTTATCATATCTGCTTTGTCTAAATTAAAATGTTCAAAAGATTCTCTTACACCACCATCACCTGCTATATCTCTAAACAATTTAGCTTCAAGTTTAGGGTTCATATCTAATATTAAATCAGCATATTCTATAGGAATGTCTGGTGAGATAACATCAACACCTCTGCGCAAAGCACCATAAACACTGCCGTAATACTTATTATAAAACTCTTCTGCTTTTTTAGGATCATTTAATCCGTACTTATAAAACTTACTTTGACTTAAATTAATAGCACCTGTAAAAAAATCAGCATAAGTATTTAAACTAACTAGTCCTTTAAAACCTTTTAAGTTAGCACCAGTTGTCGATAAGTGAGATGTTAACAATCTTTTATAAACAGATAAACCAAACTGAAATCTTTTAGGACTGTCTTCTTTACCTGCATTCCCAGCTGCAATGTCTATAGCATCTCTAACATCAACTCCTGCTTTTTGTAACCTACTTAATTCAGACGGCAACCATAAACTTTCAGCTGCATCTCCTATTGATAGTACCCAACGAGAAGATAAACTTAATGGAGTTACTTTAGAAGATGGAACAATCTCAATTTTTGGTTGTGAGGGATCATTATTTTTATAACTTATCTGACTAAAATCTAATTTATGTTTAGTTTCTGCTTCCCACTTTGCTACTATCTTTTTAACTTGAGCAGGACTTAAAAATTCTTTCATTGCATTTGCATATACACCAGTGATATTACCATACTGTTCTATCATAGCAGGGTGTGGTACAAAACCTGCATCATTTAATGCTTCAAATAATCCTTTGGTTCTACCTTTTCCGTTTTTATCTCCCGGATTTCCTAAAAATAAATATCTATAAAAAGCATTAATTTGTTCTTGGGGTGTGATTGTCTGACCTTTTATTCTTTTCTTGGATCTTTCTTTTATTTTATCCCAAACTAAAAAATCTTTACTGTCACCCTTAATTAAACCAAAAGTATCATCTAATGCATCAACAATAACATTAGTATTCATTCTTTGTTTCATTCTCTTTTTAGCTTCATCAAAACCAAGATTAAGTAAATCTGTATCAAACTTTTGATAGCCTAAAAAAGTATCTTTAAAAACACTTGATCTAAGTTCTTTTACAGTAGCTCCCATACCTGTAAGTATTGGTATTGAAAGCATCTGCGCTCCTGCATTAATAGCAGTTTGAGCATAACTATATTCTTCTTGAACACCAACATCTATTAACTGCATTTGAGAAAGAGCATCAATACTACCACCAATAGTTGCATCTATAAAAGCAAAAGGTAAACTATTTTTCATAGCATTACCAATCATTGCTTTAGCACTTGATGTGGTTGCTCCCTTTTTTATAGCTTCTGTGTAAGCTGATTTCATTAAAGATTTAGCAGCTTGAGCTGAAGTTCTAGTAGCACCAAAACCCATCAACTTTCCAAGTCCAAAACCTAATAGTGTTGCAGGATCATAAACACCTGCTTTTGCATAATCCCAAGTAGCATCAGCCATTTCTGCCCAACTACCATCACCAGTAAAAGCATTAGTCATCTGATCAAATAATTTATAACCTGCACCTAACTTAACTTTGGTATCATCTGAAGCATTCATACTATATGCTATCTCATTACCAACAGTAACAGTTTGACCTGCACTAAAAGATCTTTGATAGTTTTGCCATATCTCAAATAATCTTTCAGCATCCATGTTCATATAATCTCTACCATAGATACCACCAAAATCACCACCTGCTAAACCAACACCAACTCTTTTAGCTCTAGTTAATGCATCACCCGGTGTATATCTTGCTGTTAAATTATTTCTAATAACATTAACAAACCTTCTGTCGTTAAGTATTTGTTCTTTAGTTAATCTTTTATTATCATAATCAGTAGCAAATATTTTATCTAAATCTTCATAAGCTGTTTCATCAAGTTCAACAGGAACATAAACAGGTTGATCTTCTTCTTCACTAGTAATATTACCACCAGTAATAGGAAGTGGATAATTATTTGTTTCTGATGTTAATTTATTCCAATCTATTTCCATTTAAAATCTCTTGTTTTTAGAAAAAGGATTGCCTAATTTCATACCTATAGTAGTCTCATCACTAAAATTTTCTCCTGCAATTAGTTGTATAACCTGATCCCTATGAAGAATACCTCCATATAATAACCTGTGTAAAAAACTTTGTTGAGATGGAGGTATTTGTGAGGGTTTGTATCCATCCAATAATACTGCTTGCACATTTTCTATTTCATCACGAAATACAGGAATCTCTAATATCATTCTAGAATCTTCACCTGCTACACCACCATATAGTCCCATATACTGTTTGACAAGAGGTTCATTTAATAACCTAGGCATTCTTTCAGCCTCAGCCATTAAACCAGTTACACCATATAACGCAAACAACCTTATAGGATTATCGGTTTCTTTATAAAAATTATTGGCATCTTCCAATTGTTGTCCATAATTTATTAAAAACTTTTGTTGAGCTAGTTCTTTATCTGTTAAAGCACGACCTCTTACATTTTGATCTTTAGGTTGTGCTATCAGTGTAAGTTTTTGTAACTCATCTTTTATTCTTTTATCAGCATTTTGTGCAAACATAATTGAATAACTAACAGCTGCATCAATATAAGGTTTTGCTTTCTCAGGTCCAAGATCTTTTGTTAAAAAAGTATCACCTAATATTACTTGACCTCTACTAATATTTTGTGATTGAATAATAGACTTCATCATAGAATCCATTTCTCTTTCAATATAAGATTCTACTTTATTTATATCTACCTTACCACCTGCTCTTGCAGGAATTTCTGCAGATTTTTCTAAAATAGTACTTATGATACTTTCAGGTGGTGCTACTCCTAATTCTCCTTCATAATATTTAGCTTTTTCTTGAGCTTTTTCATACATCCTTTTAAAAATAGTAGGATCACCATTAGCTATAAGTCTGGCAGCAGTTTCATCACTTATATTATAGGGAGCTTTTCTAAGTAGTTCTAAATAACCTGCTTCTTCCATACTAACATCTTGTTCTGTAAATACTGGATTTAAACTATCTCTTTTTATTTTAGAAAACCCTACAGTTGGTTTTTGTTCTTTTGTTCTACTTATGTTGGAAGACCCACTACCCATAGGAAATATTTTACTTAAACCTGCGCTACCATATTTAGCATAAATATCCATAACGGCTTTTTCTCTAGCATCTCTTCTTGCTCTTGTTTTATCTATGTAGTTTCTTAAACCTACTGCTGTTAATTTAACCATATTATGTCCTCGCCATTAATCCTTTAGGTTCATTTGATGCCTCTAGTACAGGGTCTTCTTCAACAGGCATGTCAGGATCTACAACTCTACCTTTAGGTTCTACCTCTGGAATGTTCTGCATTCTTATATTACCACGCTCATCAAAAAAATTCATACCCTCTTGTTTAGTTAATCCTGCTTCTTCATCATATTCAAAATCTCTTTCTTTTTGATCAGCTAACATCTTTTTAGCAAGAAGTAATCTTCTTCCATACATTATGTTTTCTTCTTCTTCTTTATCTTCAAACCCTTCATCATAATCTATGTCTAATGCATCAGCATAACCTTTAATGTACTCGTGTATCACAGGGGCGATAGATAGACTAATATCTATAGAGTGTATACCATCAAGAACAGCTTTNCTAGCAACACCNTCNACTAATGTTGATAAATCTATTCCTAGTTGTAGAAAAAACATTAATTCTTCTACAGTTTTAGGATCATCTAACTGCTCTAAATGATAATCAATAGCTTCTAAAGGATCAGAAATTTGTGGTGGTCTTTCGTATGGCGCACTCTTTGGGGGTGTTGTTAAAGACTGACCCGGTATTGCTCTATTAAACTGCATCTACTATTCCTCTCTACTTCTTGCACTAAACTCTGAATAATAGTTATTGGCAAGTTTTTTTCTTCTCTCTAATCTTTTAGTTTTAGATCTTAAATACCTATTCTCAAACATTACTGTTAATTCATCAACACTTTTTGAGGGATCATTAAAGCTATCAAAACCTTTCCAATTAACAAAACCATGCGTCCTATCATTATTTAACTCATAAATTAAAAAGTCTCTGCTTGCTTCATAACTCTTAGGATCTAAATTATTTTCTTCTGTAAATTTTCTAAATTTATTTCTTCTGGTTGCAGTCCACTGTGCATCACCCTCACCACCAACTGAAACACCTTCTTCATAAAATTTAGTAAATCCTTTAGATTCATGATCTAGGTTGCCAATAATAGCACTTATTTGTTTTGTAGATAAATTAGGAAATTCTTTTTGTAAATCTTCATAATATCTATTAGGTCTTTCTCCACTATCTTTTATGTTAGAGGTTTTAATTAACTCTGAGTCCTGACCAGAACTAGTTCCAACTGAACCCTTCTTCATTTTATTCATTAATTCTTTTGTGTATTTTTCTTTTAAATTTTTATTACGTTCTCTAATATCCATAAATCTTTCATATATAGCTATGTTTGTAGGTATACTAGCTATTTGACCTTCAGGACTTGCATATTGCTTACTACCTAAACCACTTGGTCTACGCATTGGTGGAGCTGATTTATCTACTCTTGCCGGATAAGATGTATCACTCTCTTGTTGTAATAATTTATTGTAAGCCTTTTGATATATACTAGCCATATCTATTCCTTTTAATATTAATAATAACGAAGCTAAAACAATTAAACTTCTGAATAACATTTAGCATNNNNATTTATTAAATANAGAAAAACCACCAAACACTAAATCAAATATGTTCTCTGTAAAAGCATCAGCTTCTTTTTGTTCTAATTGGAGTCTAACTGCTTCAAGATTTTTATCTCCTAAAACAATGCTTAAAACTCTATCTTTTGCAGACTCAGCTGCATTAAAAGAATAACTCATTAAGTCTCTTTCTTTTTGCCACAGCTCGTCAATAGCTTTATTAGTTAATCCATTAACATCTTTAGCATACTGAAAGTTACTCTCATTAGCTGCTGCAGTATTAATAGTTTCTGTATCTTGTCTCCACTTAGCATTAGCTTGTGCTATCTGTGCATACATAGATGCATTAAACTGTTCTCTTTGACTTTGTAACTCTGAGTTAAACTTTTGTATTGCGTTAGCTTCACCTGCATTAAACTGATTCATAGCATTAAGTTGTGCAGAATTAAACTGATTAAGNNTNGNTTNCATNGTATTATTAAANTGATCTACCTGCATNTGACTTGANGCATTAAACTGTTCGTTTGCATTAGCTGCAGCTGTGTCACTTAAAATAGTATTAGCTATTGTTTGAGCTTTAAATATCTCTGTTTGTTGTTCATTATTAAGATTAGCCATATCTATCTGTAANAAGTTTTTAGCATTCTCTACTTGAGCTTGTTGNAANTTACTTAAACCTTGTGTTTCAAGTTGAGATAACTGTGCAGCTTCAGCCATTACTAATGCTTGTTTATTATTAAGATTTTGTAGATCAACTGTCTGTGCCATCTTAGCATTCTCTAATGCTACCTGTTGATCAGCATTAAAGTTCATGTTAGCAATCTCACTAACCTTAGATGCATTTATAACCTTAGCTTGAAAAGCTTGATCAAAATCTTGCTGTAAAAACTTAGCTCTTTGTTCTGCTTTAGCTAAAGCCATCTGTTGTTTATTAGCAGTATCAATCTGTGCTATTGGTANTGCAGCNTCCATTGCAGCTTGTATTACAGCTTGACCTGCCATACTTGATGCACCTAAACCTCTTGAAGCCATCAGCATGTTTGCTTTACGCATAGCTCCTGCAGCCCAAGATGGTGTATTACCTCCTTCAAACTGACTCATTAAAGTGGTTAGTTCATCTTGTACAGATGCAGCTTTTACTTCACCAGTACCAAATGCTTCTCCCACTTTAGTTTGATCAACAGCACTACCTGTTACTTCTTCTCCTGCTTCAAATTTACGATCCTCTATTTCTTTTACTGTTTGAGCTTGATCTATCTGAGCTGCATCTAAATCTGAAACAGCAGTGTCAGTTTTTGTTTGACCTATTACTTCTTGAGTAGGACCTTTTGAAGTAGCAGCTTGTACACCTTCAGATGTAAAGTCTTTAGTGTCAAGTCCATAAGTTTGTGCAAACTCTTCTGGTGTTATTTCTTTCTCAATAGTTTGAAATTTTTGATCTTCATTCGGACCTGCAGGTAAAACAATTTGTTGCTTCACTTTTATTTTTCCAGTTGAAGGATCATAACTAGCATCTCCAATACCCTTAGGAGCTGCATTTATCATAGCTATTGGATCAAGACCACCTTCTAGTGCTGCTGTTACAGATGTTTGTGCTTTTTGGAGATCAGCAGTAGTAGCCTTAACATCAGAAGGTTTATCTGCTGTAGCAGCTGTGGAAACTTGTGCAGGAGTAGTAACAATAGGAGCAGTACCTAATGCTTGACCTGTAGTAGCTGATAATACAGTGCCTGATGCATCAGGATTAATAGTAGCGACAGGAGCTGCAGCAACTGTACCTGCAGGATTTAATACTGCACTTGCTGTAAGATCTGCTTGTCCTTGAGCTACTTGTTCTTTTGTCAACTGTTGTCCACCAACATTAACTGTAGGATTTTTTTCATCTGTTGACACTGTAGGTGGAACATAACTAGGAGGTATTTCTGTTGGTACAGCTGGTAAAATTACAGGTGGTTGTCCCTCTATTACACTTTCTTTCTTTTCTCCACTTGCTTCTACACCAACTTTAGGAATAGTAAATTTCTGAGTAGCCACACCACCAGTATTCATCTGTTGAGCTTGTGTATATCCTTGTGGTACAGGAGTAGTAGGAGAAAACTTACCATCAGGACTAACTGTTCCTGTAACGTATGTAGACATACCTTGTGGATTTCTATAAAGTCTTTGTTCTATAGTACTTGCTGTACCTGCTGCAGCTTTTTCTGCAAGAGTTTGAGGTTGAATAAGTTGAGCTTGTTGTATTGCTCTTTGNTTAAAGTCAGATGCTTGATCTGTTATATTCTGACCAAAAGTTTGTGTAGGTACTTCAGTAACTCCTTNTACAGGTGCAGGAGCAGGTGTAGGAGTAGGAGTAGGAGTAGGAGTAGGTGTGGGTGAAACAGGAGTAGTAATTGGTAAAGGTATTTCTTTAGGTATATCTGGATCTGGAGTAGGTGTTGGTGTTGGACTAGGTGTTGGAGTAGGTGTCGGTTGCTCTCCTACATATTCACCTTTATCATAATCATAACCAACAACATTTTTTCTATTTTCTTCAGACACCCAATCTTGCCAGTTACCTTCTTTTTCTAAATTTTCTGGAAAAGTTGCTTCTTGTTCTAAAAAAGTATACAATTCTTTTAAGTTATCTTCATCTAAATTAAAACCAACTTTGTCTAATAGTTGTTGAGCTTTAGTTTGTCTAGCTGCAACAGTAGGATCAGAACCTACACCTGCCTCACCAACATTACCTGTTTCAGGGTCTCTAAAAGCATTAAGTATATCTGTTTGAACTTCATCTAGTTTAGCTCTTATTTGATCACCTGACGCACCACTTTTAGGAAAAGGTATACCACCCTTCTTAAAAGTTTGTACAGGTAAATAGCCGGGAGGTATAGCAGTAGTAGGTGTAAATTTACCATCAACCCCTACTGTGCCTGTGACATAAGTTGTCATACCTTGTGGGTTCTTAAACATTCTTTGTTGTATTGTAGATGCTGTACCTGCAGCTGTTTTTTCTGCTAGTGTTTGTGGCTTAATTAACTGAGCCTGATCTATAGCTCTCTGATTAAACTGAGAAGCTTGTTGATTAGTAAACATTTGAGTAGGTGCTTTAGTTACACCTGATGGTAGCGTAGTTGTTGATTGTGCAGGTTGGAAGTCCTGAAGAGGTTGTGTAGAATAAAAAGGTGGCTCAACAGGCACAGTCTTCTTAGGAGGTTGATAACCAGTAGGTAATGTAACTTTACCATCAGCTCCAAATATTTTTTTAGCTTGTTCTACTTCTTGTGGATTAGGTGTTATTGGAATACTAGTAGGAAAAGGAGTAGTAGTAGGAGTAGTAGAAGCACCAGAAACTTTATAAGTATAACCTAACCTATCTTTTGCTCCATCTGCTTGTGTATAACCACTTTTAGACCAAGCTTTTTGAGCAATTTGTATACCCTCTTGATAACTCTTTTTAAGATCATCAAGAGTCATACCTTTTTCTGCAAGAGTTGTGTAGCTAGTTTGATCTGCAGTAATACCCTTATCAGCCATAACTTGTTCTGCAAAAAGTTGATTAGCAGCAGAGCTGTTTATAATCTCTTCACCTTTAGAAAAAATATCTTTATCACTAGCATCAAAAGCTTCTGCAATAGGATCTACAGCTTTGTTATCTCCATAAAACTCTAGTGTATTACCACTATCAGTATAACCACTCTTACTTAATACGTCAGTTAAAGCATTAGGATTGTAGTTAGGATTTTTAAGAATAGGTTTTCCAGTATGAGGATTTGTACCTACTACTTCCCAATTACTTGTATCAACACCTCTATCTGTAAAATAACTATCAGGATATCCACTAGTGCTACCCACATTGTAAGTAGGATCTATTCCTACATCGTTAAGAGCCTTAGACATTTCTGAAGTAGATACACCAGTTTTATACGACAAATATCTTAAGTCAGCTAGTTTTTTAATAGCTTCTTCAGATTGTCCTGTAGATCCACCTTGTGCAAAACCTAGTGCCTCACTTTGTACAAACATTCCTCTATTAGCAGTAACTGCAGCTTTAGCTCTAGGATTAGCCTCTACAAAAGCATCTATTGATGCCCACTTAGCAGGACCTTTGTAACCAAAAGGTTCAAGGTTTTGTTTGGCTTCTCTTGCTGTCATTTTTCTTTTTGCCATTTACTTAATCCTTGCTCAATACTTTATCTAATTTATCTTCTACTCTGTGTAGTGCATCCATAACTTGTGTAAGATCATCTCTTAGTTCTTTACGAGTAGCATACTCTTCTCTTGTTTTATTTAATAGTATGTCTATACGTTTTACTTCCTGTATGAGTCCTCTGAATGCCCATACAGCAGGAGCTATTACTAATGTTAATATAATATTCCAAAACATCCATGCACTAATTTCCATGTATTACTCCTGAATCGATTTTAGATACCAAACAAGCCAACCTAGTCCTATTATAGTGCATATTAAAAATAGTATAAATACACCCTCTATACATCTATCTTTAAATTCTTGCCTCTTGTACAACTGTTCTTGTCTAGCTTTTCTAATCTTACCTTCCATTGCTAACAACTGATCCCAAGCTTTGTGACCATGTGTAAATTGAATGAAAGTTTTAAGTTCGTATCTTTGTTCCTCTAACTTCTTTTTAGCAGCAAATGCTTCAAGTGCTTCTTGTTCTACTGACCCAAATACTTTACGAAAAATAGGTGGATTCTTAGCTGACTTTTCTTTTTGCTCTATATCTGACACAGCACCCATCCATCTAGATAAATCACCTGTCATAGATTCTATATCACGACCTGCTTGAAATGCTTTCTTTAGACCTGCAAATGCTGTACTTGCTGTGGTTAGGCAAGCTCCAATAGTAATGGGATCGAACATATTTTACCACGGTTTTCCTGATCCCTGTGTGGGCTTTTTTGCTAAATTTAGCTGATTTTGTACTGTATCCTCATACATCTTTACTTGTTCATCACCCATAATAGCTTTACACCAAGTCAGACAATTTTCGTGTGTTACCTTTGCATATTCTATGAATATACCTGATGGCTCTGGTATACCTATTGATCCATACACTCTACCTCTATGCGTTACAGTTTCGCCATCAGTTGTTACATCCTCACTGTCTGTACATTCCCAATATAATCTAGTTATTTGATTATCACCTTTTGACCCTTTGATGTCATATTGAGTATTTGTTATTTTCCATGTAGCTGCCATTTTATTCTGATCCTTGATTACTAGCTTCGGTTTTTGCATATTTTTCCATAGCTGATATTGAAGGCACAGCATTTTCTGGATAACCCCAATTATTTTTAGCAAAATTTATTAGCTTTGTTTCTAATGCTGTTCCAGATAGAGAATTTATATCTGTAAATTTTGCATCATCTCTAGTTATATCAGGCAATGCTGTACAAAAAGACTGAGACCAAGCTCTTTTTCCAGTTTCTTTTGCCATCATATTTAATGTAACACTTAAAACAATACCATTGTCTGATGGATTAAATTTTGTTTCTATTACTGTATATGTAATTGTCGCTGACATTTTACTCTCCTATTAACTAAATGCATAAGATGCACCTGTGCTTACATTAAAAGCTCCACCACTTAATTCTATTGAACCATACGCAAAGTTACTTCCTGCGTTTACTGTAACAACATAACTTGCAAGATTTTTTGTTATACTAACACTCATAGTAGACGAATCATTAGCAACTACAGTTGCATTATAACCATTACTAGAAGAAAACATTGATCCACCTAATTCAACAACAACATGTGCATATTGAGCATTTCCATCACTGTAACCTATTTTTAATGTAGCATAGCCTTGATACATTCCAGTTATTGTATGAGTTTTAGAACCATTAGGTGCTATTGAAACTCTATTAGAAACAAGAAATCTATGAGGATTACCACCAGAAGTGTCACACGTATATACTTTACCACCACTAGCTAGTCTTAATCGTTCAATTAAATTTCCACCATTTGCCCTTGTAGTAAAACGTAATGCAGTAGCATAATTTCCATCAGTAGTGTTTTCTTTTATTCCTTGTACAGTTGCAAAATTTGTTGTTGAACCACCATTATTATACTTACCTCTAAAAGTAACACCACCACCAGGATTTGTGCCATTGTAAGCAGTTCCAGAATCAAGAAGACATAATGTAGCTAATCCACCTCCAGAACTAATATTTGAACCTTTTACAAATAATGGATAACTTTCACTATTAGTTGAACCAATGCCTACACCACCACTTGAGTTTACAGTAAAATGATCGCCAACTCCATTTTCATGAATTTGAAACACACTAGAACTTGCTTTTAGCCACCATTCTGATGTACCATTTCTACTAAATTCCATAGCATAATCTGTATTTGTGCTATCAAGTGATAAAGGATAATAAGTACTATTACCAACTATATTTAGTCTTTTAGGAGTACTAGTCGTATTAATACCAACATTACCTGTGCTATCTATCCTTATGCGTTCTGATCCACCTGTAGAAAAAGCAAGTGTGTTTGCAGCAGCTCTAAACATTCCAGTGTCTGCATCACTATAGAAAGTGTGTGTTGGTGCAGATTCTGATCCGTTTGTTGGTCCAATTGCGCCACTTACACTTAGCTTAACAGCACTGTCTGGTGTCATTGCAACACCTACATTACCAGAATTATCTATCCTCATGCGTTCAGTAGGACTAGCTGCACCATCAGCAGTTGTTGAGAAAACAAGTCTTGTAGGCATATCATTTTCACCCGGTGTGCCATCTACCACTGCTTGTATTGTAGCACCATAAGTATCAAGGTTTGTTCCATCATCACCAATAAAGGTAATACCACCGAGAGTATCACCATTTGCAACTATTGAATAATTATCTGGAGTTGTGCTTTTACTTTTAGAAAGTATTAAAGCTGGTCCATAAACACCACTATCTCTTCTAGTTATAGCAGCCATTCCATCAAATCCAGAACCAATAACTTGAAAAGCAGGTTTACCACCTGATATAGTAGTGTCTGGTGCGTTTTGTCCTATAACTAAAACATCATTACCGCCATCTACAAATAACATATTAGCGTTACCACCACTCTCAATACGAAAGTCTAGGTCTGCACTAGCGTCATTTATAACGCCACCACTTTGTAGATTAGCAATGTCTCTTGCTCTACTCATTTACCAAGGCTTTCCACTACCCTGTGTGGGTGCTTTACTTAATGCAATCTGATTAGCTACGCTATCCTCATAAGCCTTAACTTGATCATCACCGATCACTGCAAGTAACCATTTTTTTGCTTGCTCTTCTGTAACTTTTGCGTATTCAATAAACGTACCTGATGGCTCTGGTATGGCTGTTGATCCATAAATTCTACCTCTATGTTCTCCATCCTCATCAGTACATTCCCAATGTAATGTTGTTATTTGATTATCACCTTTTGATCCTTTAATATCATATTGGGTGCTTGTTATTGTCCATGTCGCTGCCATTTTTAAGCTCCTTCTAATTTAGCTATTCTTGCTTCAAGTTCTTGTATTGTTTTTACTAATAATGGTACTAATTTACTATGATCTATACCTTGATATTCTGGATTACCTTTGTCATCTAGTTTATCTTTCTCACCTATTACACAATTAGATACAACAGATTGAGCTTCATGTGCTAAAAAACCTGTAATAGTGTTGTCTGTATCTGTTTTAAAATTGAACTTACAAGGCTTTAACTGTTTAATCGTACTAGTTGCATCCCAATCATAATTAACATTTTCTTTTAAACGATAATCAGAAGAAGTATTAAAAGCTGTAGCACTACTTGTCATAGAAACAGAACCTACAATACTATTACTTCCATTAATAATTAACATAGGATACCTAGTGCCTGTATTATTTTCTGCGTGAAAACCATAACCAGTATAACCTTCTCTGGCTCTACTAACAATACAACCATTATTTTGATTTTCAGCATTAATGAGCAACTTAGAAGCAGCAAAATAATTAGTAGTGTTTACAGTATCTCTAATCATTAAAGCATAACCATTCATAGTCATTACTTGATATGGAGCAGAACCCGGACCAACACCATCTGGTTTACACCAAAACTCCATTTGTGTTCCTGCAACAGTTCCACTGTGATCTTGTGTTGCTTGTGCTACAATTCTGGCTTCAGCACTAGCTAGACTATTACTTGCTTCAGCATTACTATTCCAAGCATAACTTCCTAATTCTTCTCCATTTGAAGGATTACCACTATCTGCTAGTCTTGTTAGATTAACACCATGACTATCTTCATCTGCTGTTATTGTTAAACCTACTGGTGGAGATACTGTAGTTCCTATAGATACGTCACCTGCTGACCCTATCCTCATGCGTTCTGATCCAGCAGTAGAAAATGCTATCGTATCTGCTTCACCTGAAGGTTGAAACATTCCAGTATTTAAATCATTGTTGAAAGAATATCCTGGACTTCCTTCTGTTCGCCCAGAGTTTGTTGTACCTTGAATTAAAGGAGAATGACTATTTCCCGCCCCAAAACGCACATCACCATTGTCCACAATTCTCATGCGTTCTGTGTTAGCTGTAATTAATCTAAAATCCGTTGAAGTATATGTTCCCATTGTTAAAAATTGTTTTTGCCCACCTATATAAGCATTTAAGTCGCCTCCATTATGAACAAACGCAATAGCACTACCATCAGTACTTGCATTACCTGAACTTCCAATGACTAAGTCTGGCCCATCATTAACGTTTACATGAGAAATATTACTTCCTATTAACACATTACCTGAAATATCTATGACCATCTTTGGTTGATTGTTTATTTCAGTGCTTATAGTTGAACCTGCACTTGCAGAAGCTGCAGTAAAAAATTTGTGCGCTCCTTGATATTGAAGATAACGAGAAGCTCCTCTCTCTGATATATTTTTGAATGTGTCACTATTATCCACATAAGAATTGTTCCAGAGTTCAGTTGTTACACCACTATCCGAAAAGAGAGTTGCTTCTGTACCAAGCATTAAAACTTCTTGATCAGCTATATCATTACGCCAATTAGTATTAGGTGTTCCTCCTATGCCAACTCTACCAGAGCTATCTATCCTCATGCGTTCATTTGATGATGCTGCTTCTGAAAAAGCTGTATAAAATGCTAATGCACTTGCATTTGATGTTGACCCATGCCCACTTTCAGAGAAACAAGCAATACGACCACTTTCTAAGTTAGCATCACTTCCACTTCCCTCTCCACTAGTTGTAAATCTAATTGAACCTATATTTTCATTTGCACCAATTACACTGTCAATATTGTCAAAAAGCAAAACTGGTTCTACGTTTGGAGAATTACTTGATGATCTACTTAATACTGCATTAGTTGCTGTTAAAGTTCCTGTTGAAACATCACCTGTTGTAGTAATTGTAGATGAACCAGTATCAATATTACCAAAACCTGAACTAATACTACCACTATTTAATGCACCTGTTGTAGTAAGACTTGACAAGGTATCTATTGTAGACTCCATATAAGTAACAAGTAAATCCACATCACGATAGCCAATATTATTACCATTATCAAACATTAATATTGCATCATTATTAGCTATAGCTGTGCTTGTATCAACACTTACAGCTGAAAAGTCAGCTACTGTATTTAATTCTGCACCTGTAGCATTAAGTCCTGTTACATTATTAGCAGCTGCTGATACTGAGTCTACATAAGCTTTAATGGATTGTTGAGTAGCTAAAGCAGAATCTGAATTACTACTCATATTATCTTCGTCATTTATAGCTGTAACTGTAGAACCAGAGGCAAGAGTTAAACTTGTATTAGCTGTAATACCTCCACCATCAGCAATAGTAATAGCATCATCTCCATCTGTAAATGCTACTTTTGCAGTTTGTACTTCACCACCAACTTTTATATCTCCTGATACATCTACTCTAGTTGAAGCATTAAGATCAATAATAGCCTCACCATCAATAGTTAAAGTACCATCAGCAGACTGATGAATGAAAGATGCTGTATCACCAAACTGAATTTTCTGTGTGCTACTCATCAAGATGTTATCTGAAAACTGAAAGTAGTCCTCATCTTCCATCCAAGTAATAACACCATCAGAAGTATTAGCATTAAATGTTAATACAACATCTGTGTCTCCACCATTACCTACAGATAAAGCATCTGTTTCTAAGTTAATACCACCACTAGAATCTAATGTTACTGTTGTACCTACAGCTTCAAATGTACCATCTGCTGTAATTGTAATATTAGCTGCAGCTGCAGAATCATCAGTTGTGGTAATAGCTAATGTTCCATTTGTGCCTACTGTAATAGTTGCTGTATCACTACTAGAACCTGTCATAGTAATAACTTTACCATCTATAGCTACATCATCTACAGTAAGGGCAGTCAAAGTTCCTAAGCTTGTAATATTTGATTGTGCAGCAGTTGTTACTGAACCTTCAAGATCAGCTACAAGTGTTCCTGCAGTTATATTAAGATTTCCTGTATCTCCTGCTGATGCAGTAGTAGTACCTAAAGTCCATTTATCTTCAGACTCATCCCACATAATTAAAGCATCATTACCGGTAGATCCACGTTGTATAATAATACCTACATCATTAGAGTTACTAGAAGCTCCACTATTTAATTCTAATAAATTATCTTTAATAGTTGTATTCGTAGTATCAACAGTAGTTGTAGATCCATTAACTGTTAAGTTACCAGTTATTGTTATGTTTCCAGAAACAGCTAAGTCTTGAGACATTACAATATCACCATCTGCTTCAATCTGTAAAGCATCTGTATCTGAAGCAGAACCAATAAAACCGGCATCAGGTATTACTATATTTCCCCCTGTGGTCATTAAACCACCACCAGTATATGTACCACTTACATCTAAGTTACCATTAAGATCTACAGTAGTAGCATTAATTTCTATTTCTGTATCAGATACTAAATCTAGTACTCCATCTGCACTTTGATGAATATAAGTACCACTATCACCAAATTGTAGCTGTCTTGTACTATTTAGTAGTATACCAGTATCTGCAACGTGTGTCAAGCTAACATCTTGATCTGCACCAAAAGTTAATAATGCTGCATCACTATCTAAGTTTAAATCATCTCCTATCCAAACATCTTTAGCTATACCAACACCACCTGAAACAACAAGAGCAGCTGTATTTGTTGCACTAGCTTCTGTTGTAGCTGATAATGTTACTACACCTGCACTAGAGATGGCTATAGCGTCTGTATCACTCGCAGATCCTATATTACCTGCATCAGGAATAACAATATTACCACCTGTAGTCATAAGACCACCACCAGTGTACGTTCCACTAACCTCGACGTTACCTGTAACATCAACTGTAGAACCAGATGTTAAGTTTATTTTAGCGCCTGATGTAATTGTTAAATCAGTGTTGTCTCCTTCTATCTTTTCTCCACTACCAAAAGTTATACCAACATTTGCAGGTACAACTACATCAGCTACAGCAGTAAGATTAATATTATTACCACTAATAGTTAAGTCAGTACCATCACCTTCTATTTTTTCTGCATCATCACCAAACGTCAAACCTACATTAGCCGGAATATTAATATCAGCAGTAGCAGTTAAATTAATATCATTACCAGAAGCAAATGTAAAATCAGTACCATCAGAAGATATGTGTTCTCCACCCTCATCAAAAAAGTAGACCTTTCTGTTGTCAGCAATGCGCATAACTTCATTGCCATCAAACTGTTGAAATATAAGATCTTTAGAATCTACTTTAGTTTTTATAACAACATCAGTGGAAGAATTAAAAATTTGTAATAGTGCTGTTCCATTATCTGCATAGGTAATACCTGCACTTGCTGTATCAGCATCTAAAGTAATACCACCTGCAGAGTCTAAAAAGATAGAATCAGCAGCTGTACCATCAGAAATAATATCTAAGTCACCATCAGCATTAGAATGAATATAAATTCCAGTGTCTCTAAAATAAAGTTTTTCATTTGTACTTATAACAATATCATCATCAAATTGAAAATAGTCTTCATCCTCCATCCACTTCATTACACCATCATTTGTTTCTCCATCAAATGTGATAGTAATATCTGTGCCTGCAGTAGCATCACCTATCGTAATACTCATACCTAATAGTTTAGTAATAGGTCCACCCTCTGCAGATGTCCCATCATGACTATGACCTGTGGAAGCTGCAAAAGCATTTACAACAGCATTAAGTTCAGCATTTATAGGTGCTGACTTAACAACTTCATCTGCTTGTATATCAGCTGTGTTTGTTCTTGTGTAACCTGTTCCCATTACCTTACATCTCCTAATCCATAAGTGACTGTAAATCCTTGTATACTGTGTGCTGCATTAGTATCTTCTGCAACAAAACGAAAGGATATTGATTTACCTGATCCTGTAAATGTTGAAGTTTCTACAGGTGCAGGATTTCCATCATAAATTTGTGTAGTATCAAAAATAGCTGAACCATAAACAGCTGCAGGACTTGTATTTTCTATTAATAAGTTTGAAGGGGTTAAAACATCAGTATCATCAAAGTCATAAACAATACCTAATGATAAAGAGTTTACACCTTCTGATCTTAAATAAGTAGATATATCATAAAATGCTTTTCTCATTCTTGGATTACCAAAATATAAAAAAGGTGTTTGATAAATACTTAATATGTTAGAACCTGCAAAAGATGTTCCTGATTCCTGTGCATAAACTTTACCTGAAGAATCACCGTGTAAAACTGTTTCTGATGTTCCTATATATCCACTATCTGCACATGTAACAGAAAAACCAAATAAGGTTGAAAACTCAAAAGTAAATCCACCACCTTGAGGATTTTCTCTTAATGCACCTAATATGCCTGTGGAACTTGTTCCTGAAAACATATATCTAAATTGTGATTTAGCTCTAATAAGAACAGCAGATAAACCTGAAAGTGTTTCTGTATCTATTGTATTTTGTACTGTCTTATGTATTTGTTTAGAAACAGTTTCAAGATTAACGTCACCAATCTTTGCAGTACCACCAATAGGTCTAATACCATCTGGAGCTAAAAAGATTAAGTCACCACCAATTTCCAACACACTATCTGTTGCTAGACAACCTAAGTTATTTGTAACATTCTCTAAATTAAAATCAGTTCTATTATTACCAACAAGTCTTTTAATATTATTAGTTCCAAATATATAAAGAATATTACGAAAAACTTTTATTGCAACAATATCAAAACCTACATTAATATTACCTGCACCGTTAGCAGGAGTAAAATCAGTTTCAGATAAAGGCGCACTAAAAAATAATTGATCTTTCTTTGCAGGATCACCTGCTAAAAATAAATGATTTTGATATATTTCTGATATAGTAGGATCAGTAGGTGCATTAGAATCTGTTATTTGTACATAACCATTACTTGCATCATACAAAGCTGCAGGATTAATACCATCTGTTAATACAATCTTAGGAGTTCCAAAGTTTAACCTAGTAAATCTTACTTTAGTTACACCAACCATAGTTGGAGATCCTGAGGTGGCAATAGCAGTCCAAGAAGATCCATTCCAAAAATGAAGATAGTTATTACCTGAAGATGGTTTTCTTGCAGCTAGTATACCATTGTTTATTCCATCAGCTACGCAAACACCTAAAACAGAACCAGTTCCTGTTACTGTACCGTAAGCATTTGAAAAACCACTTATTCTTCTATAACCACCTTGTAAGTCAGGTTCATAATTTAATAATTTTGTAGCACTGCCCGGAGATTCCTCTCCTTGTGATAAAACATCACCTGTAGTATTTAAACCACCTCTGCAGATGGCTTTAAATGTTTGTATATTGTCTGCCATTTATGAACTTAAACTTAACATGTGTGAAGAAAATTTAGGTCTTTGTATCATTGTAGACTCTACGTACAGTTTATCATCTAATAATAATCTACGCATTGCTTTCATACCTAACATAAATTTTTGTTGATGTATCTGTGCGCTTTGTTCGTTTGACCTAAATCTCATCATATAAACCATTGCACCATCTATAATAATATAGTTAAATCTTTCAGGTATTATAGGAATATCATGTGTGCTATCTGTTCCATCAGTAGCAACACCCGTAGTAGCATTAGTTCCTAAAGGATTTGGAAATTTATAATACACATACTCTATTACATAAGCTGCATTAGGAATAGGTGTAACTCCAAATTTTTCTTCTGCAGTTTGATACACAAGATTAGGAGCAGCTCTACCACCTGTACCTGAAGCATCTTCTATAGTTCTATAATTTCTAGTATAACTTTCAAAAGAAATAGTAGGTAGTGCTTTAGCTGTATTAGACTCTGAAGTTAGTGTCTTTAAATAAAAAGTATCCCAATCCACTGAAGACATGTCTGAAGGAAAATCATAAGTTCCTGTACCTGCCGTTAGTGTTTGGGATTGTGTTGTTTTTAAAAATGGAAACTCATGTCCATCTTGTAGTATTTCTCTTATCGAACTATTAATAGAATCTTTTGCTATAGCCTGAACATTTTTAGCCCCTGCAAAAGTATCTGTTGTAAGAGTCACTTCATTAAGTCTACGCAGTAATTCATTTGTTAAAGTTAAAAATGTTGTTGCCATAATTTACCTTTTCTAAAAATCTACACAGTATTCCATATAAGTACTTTTTAAAATTGTATCTTTGTCTTGCCATGTAGGTGCATAAACACATTCTATTTTTTCATATCCGTTTTGTTTAGCATAATTAAATCTATTATTTCCTATAGCACAACGGTATTTTAAATCTTGTTCTGTTGCTTTAGTTGGATCTATTCTGTGAGATTGCTCTTGTGCATAGATCATAAAAGTTTCTTGTAACCAAACTATTGGAGGCCAAAGCATACCTTTTTCATTTAAAGATTTATTTATAGCATTTCTAAATCTAAAATCTTGTAAAGCAGCCTCATCCATTTGCCAATAAACTTCATCTATATTAAAAGTTTTAATATTCCATTCAGAAAGTTTATTTTTTGCTTTTAATATCATTAGATAAATTAAGAGGGCAAGTTACCCTGCCCCCCTAAAGTTAATTATTAAGCAAGTAGATCTCTGTCTACTTCATCAGCTCCATCTGCTGCAAAATGAACAGTGCTTTGATTACCCATAGCATCTATATCCATTAATATAGCAAATATACGAATTTGCCCTGTATTAGGAGCAGTTGATGTTGCTTGAAGCTCAAGATCAAGAGTATCAGCAGTTGCACCTACAAAGAAAGGAACTCCTGCTTCTGCTGCAGGTGTAAGATAACCTACACCTGATGACAGAATAGCAGAGTCATCATCAATGTCTGCTCCTGCTATATACTGATCAACATCTGTTATACCTAAATTAACAGTATTACCATCAGCACCAGATTGAACTGATTCAATCATTTCTGCTCCTGCTGTTAATACCATAGTATTAGTAGGTATAGTAATTGCTTCAACAATATCACCTGCACTTAGGGCATCTAGATCAGCGTGTCCGAAATCTATAGTAGTTTGAACCATATAAGGCTTTCTACTTGGATTACCTACACCTCTAGCATCGACTTTAAATGTACTAATTGTAGCCATTGTTTATCCTCCCTTAAGCTGCGTTATATTTAGCAGTTACGATAGCTTCAGGTCGAAGTATCTTTCTGCCATATAAGTGCATACCACGAACAATGTCTGCAAATGAGTCAGGATCACGATATGTTTCTGTTTTACTTAACTGCTCGGCAGTAGCAATAGCAGAACCATGACCTGCAACAAGCACACCAAAGTTTGCATTTTGGTTTGCAGAACCTG
>FUFK010041039.1_pt1 | contig 28794 bp, 31 predicted proteins | sample 1021851 | NCBI WGS metagenome assembly FUFK01 (sample SAMEA51879418, study PRJEB19060) | metagenome
GTAGTATCAGCCTTTCCCATTTTTGTTTGTATAGACGCTGGTGAAAATGAACTTACTCTAATATTATATTTTTTAAGTTCTTTTGTCATCGATCTGGACAAACCTAACAACGCGTGTTTGGAAACGCAGTAAACTCCAGTCATAGCTGAACCATTATATGAAGAAGATGAGCCTATGTTTATTATTAGTCCAGCACCTCTTTTCTTCATTGATTCTATAGACCTTTTCGAAAGCATAAATGGAGTTCTACAGTTTATATTCATGACTTCATCGTACCGTTCAGGAGTAGTATCTTCTATTGATAAATCTAAAGACCAAAATCCAGCACAGTTTATTAAAATATCCACATCGTTAAACATTTCGTTTTTCAATAAATTATCTACGTCTTCTTTTTTTGCAAAATCACAACGCGTTATTTTGTCTGTAAAGTTTATAGTTCTTACATCTGAATTATTGCTGACAATTAAATTTAGATTGGAACCGCAAGAATTAAGAGATTTTGCCAATTCCATACCTAAACCTCCAGCGGCTCCAGTGAGTATGATATTTTTACCCTTATAGAACTTTTTAATCATATTTCTTCTATTCTTTTAGTTTTATCGCAAATCAATAAATCATAGTCAGGTTTTTCGCCTACACTTAATTCATGATATTGGCATCCCCATTCATCTAGTTGATCAGCTGTTGTTTCTAACCAATCAATACCTGTTACTGATCCTCTTGCTGTCCAATATTTAATGTAATGTCCTTTATCGTATAACTTATTTATCTTAGCTATATTCTCAATATTAGGAACTGCGTCTGGATAGTGCCTTTCTCCCTCGTAAAAACATATAGTTTCGTCTATATCTACAAATATTTTCAACTCTGGCTATCTCCTTTTTCTACCCTATATGAATCTTCTACTTTATCTGGCGTGGAAACCTCAAAAATAATACTGTCTTCAATTGCCTCTAATTGGTGAGCTATACCTTGATAAATTGTTACTATATCACCTTCACCTAGCCTTTCTCTTTTCTTTTCTGCATTAGTTGGATCGATCCATGTAAAAAGAAAGAGACCTTTTTGTACATACCAAGTTTCATATTTATCAACGTGATAGTGCATTGAAAACTTTTTTCCTTCCTCAAATATCAAAAGTTTTCCACAATAGTCTTGATTATTAACTATGTGTACTTCTTTTCCCCAGCCTTTAGGTACTTCTTTTCCTCTTGTTAATTTTGGAAACTTATCCATTGTTTTTTCTACACCAATATGGCTTTGATAATTTTTCTCTTGCTGCAACCTCTTCTTCTCTTATTGACTTTTTTCCGTCACCCATTGACGACACCACAACATTTATTATCTTAGATAGCTTGTGTAACTCCATTGGACCTATTGAAGCAAATTGATCTGAACCATACATGTATCTATCTAGTGTTATGTGTCTCTCTACACTAGAAACTCCCATGGCAACGGCTGCTAAAGTAACCTGAATTCCTTTTTCGTGGCCACTATAACCAACTTTACAACCATATCTTTTTTTAAGTGTTTCTATTCCATATAAGTTAGAGTTAGAGTTTTCTGTAGGATAGCTAGAATTACAATGCATCAATTCGAATGGGCAATCATGATTCTTAAATATTTCTACAACTCTATCAATCTCTTCTAGTGTGCTCATTCCTGTAGAAATAAACGTATATCTTTTTTCAGACGCAATTTCTTCAAGTAATGGCTCTATTGTGAGCATGGCAGATGCCACCTTATTATACTTAAGTTTGTATTGCCTAAGAAATTTTTGACTTTCAATATCCCATGCGGATGCAAACCATTCTATTCCTTTCTCACGGCAGTAAGAGTCTATCTCATCATACTCTTTTTTACCAAACTCTAATCCATTTTTCTGTTCTCTATTTGTTGTACCAAAAGGACTTTCTCTAGGAACGTCTAATTCTTCTGGAGAGTATACCTCTTCAACTGTTCTTTTTTGAAACTTGACTGCGTCGCAACCAGATAAAACTGCTAAATCAATTAGCTTTTTAGCTATTGACATGTCTCCATTGTGATTGATTCCAACCTCTGCTATAAAGTATGGTTTTTTATTCATTATTATCTCCCTTTTCTTTAGTTATATATAATATAATAAAAATAATTCAAAATAAAAAATCTAGAGATGCTTAATATCTATGTTTTTGTAATTTTTTATCACTGATTTTTTTGTTAAATTAAATATTTTAATTTGTTTATCTTTACAATATTTTTCAATATTATCGTGCAACCTAATTATTCTGTCATTTGATTTTTCAAAGTTACCAGCCTCAAAGCCATAAGAACCATCAAAGTGATTGAGTCCTCTTTTGTATGTATACCCATCTTGACCAATTATACCTATTCTTTTTATTCCCATCTCAAAACACAACTGAAAGGCTGGTACTGTTGCACTGAAAGATTTTAGTGGTTTTTCTGTAAATGTTTTACTGAACAAATCAGAGGGTATTTTAGAATTTCTAGGGTGTTCATGTGTTTTTACAAAGATTACATTTTCCCTATCTGCAACATATTTTTTGTATNTTAAAGAAACGTAACATTTAGTTTTGGTATTAGAACTAATTTTATCTACACTCGTATACCAACCCTTGTGTGTAAGATTAGATGAAAAACAGAAGTAATAATCAGGGTACCAGTCTGTCTCCTTTAATATCAAATCTATCCTGTTTGTAGCAAATGAAATAATATCTTTTCTAGACTTTAAGTATTCAAAGTCAAGTTCTGAAAGGCTTGGACCATTCCCTAAAATAATAGCTTTATTTTGAGTTTCCATATATAACAACTGATTCCCATGGTGTGTCTGGTTTATACATTTTTGTTTTTGTTACATCAAAATATTTTTCAGCAATCTTCATCCACCAAGACTTTGGTTTAACACATGTATGTAACGTCTCCCCGTCAATAAGCGTCTTATTTTTAGTTAAACAAATTTTTATAAAAATCCTTTTACCAACCCTTGCAAATTCTGAAAAGCAAGATTCTACCTCTTCTTCAGGGATATGTTCCATGCAGTCAAACGATATAATCAAATCAAAAGATTTGTCTTCAAATGGCAGATCGTGCGCTGAAGCAATTACGTCTGCGCCTGGGCAAGAGCAATCTAATCCAACTGAGTTTTGTATACCTTTATCCTTTAAGTTATTCACCATCTCGTTCCATCCACAACCTATATCTAGTACAGAAGCCGGCCTCATTCTAACTATTTCGTTAGTGTATTCTTTTCCTTCATTTGAATGACCATACTTTTCCCATTTATGTCTAAATTCTTCGTCTGCATCTTCCCACGTCTTAGTTCCTAACCCTTTTTTAGTAAGCTTTCCCTTTTTTTGATATATTTTGTCGTATTTGTATACTTCTATTCCTTTGCTGGTGTCTTTCATTTTAATACTCCATATAGTTTTTTTGGCAAAATTGCAATGCTTCGTCTACTGAAGATACCTCATATATTCCTTGATTGATTCTAGTATCTGCGTGCATATGATATATTCTTGGCTTTAAGTGTTCTTCTCCAAACCTGTATTTATTTTTTACTTGCTTTTGCCTATTAGCTTTACTTCTAATATTAAATTCAACAGGCATAATGTATAGTTTTACATCTGAATGCCAAAGTGCTGTTCTAAACGTCGGTTGCTCATAAGGGTTTCTAGAGAAATATTTGTAGAATAACTTTCTCCAGTCTTCAAAAAATTTCATTACCCTTTCATTCTTCTTAAAAACCACTACTCCAGGATTAACCTCTGAAAAAACGTATGGAATTTTTGAATATTCTGGTATTTGTTCAGATACGTATTTTCTCTTTCTTGCGAGATCGTGGCAAATCGCCATGTCATATTTTTCTAATATGTCAAACATTTCAGAAATATCATGGTCTATTATAGTGTCTGAATCTAGAAATATAGTTTTTTCATACGGTGTTGTGTGGATGAAATCAACTTTAGACCTTATGTGTTTTGGAGATATTTTTGCATAATTGTCTACGTATTTAGACGATACTTCAATGTCACTATATATTGTTATATTCATATCTGGACAGTGTTTCTTTACACTTTCAGCAGATATTAGTGCTTCTTTTAAAAAGTTTTTATTAAATGCTATGTACAGTACTCCTCTATCCATGCGCTATCTCCAAGATTTGTTTATATAATTTATCTGCCCATTTTTTTGGGTCATAAAGCTCGTTGAACCTATTAAAAGCATTGGTTGAAATATTAGTTCTTTTATTTTTATCGGTTAAGCTAAGTATCGATCTTTTCCATCCGTTTTTTGAATTTACCAAATAACCACAGTCGTCTCCTCCCATAATATGAAAATTACTTGGCGTTATATCGGCAACTACTGGTATACCTAACTGATGGAAAACAAAGGCTCTACCAGCATTAGACTTGTTTTTCATTCTAAGTATGTAATCTGTATTGTATAGTCCTAAAGCCGAATCACTTGGAAAACTTTTTGCGTTTATTTGTGTAATATTTGGTACCAACCCAATGTCACAACTAGACAAGTCTTTTTTTACTGTTTCAAAGTTCCATTGCTTTATTTGTAAGTTATTTATTTTTGGTCTACCTATTTTCCAATTGAAATTTGGGTCTGAAGTTATCACTAACAGTTCAAAATTTATTAGATCGTCTAACTCTTCTAATGCTCTTCTTAAGTTTGGCTCAAATTTTGCTAGGTGAGTATGACTACCATGAAATCCTAATCTAAGCATTTTTTTATTACCATGAACCTTACATTTTTGTCCTTGATACATTTTCTCTATGAGTGGAAACATAAAAACGTTGTTGTATTCAGATAGACTGTCTATTTCCTCAATCGATCCAACTATTACGAAATCTAAAGGTAAGCCTATTTTATCAGCAGCTAAATTTATTACGCCAACAACTTTGTTTGGAAAGTTATTTTTAACACTAACTGCTGTGTTGGCATCACCTTTTCCACATATAATTATATCGTAGTCTTTAGAATCTTCTATTCTGTTTGTTATTTTTGTATCTATTCCAATAGAGTTAAAATAATTAGACAGATCGTTTACCCATATTCTATAAGAACCAGTCGATATATTAGAAGTTGAAGATATAAAAAGTATTTTTTTCATTATATTTTTCCACAAACAATTACTTGATGATTTGGCAAGTTACTAGCTGTTTTTCCAACCTCATAAATATAGTGATTATCGTTATTAGAGCAAATACTTTGAATGTCATGAAAACAGCCAAATCTCTCATCAAAATCATCAAAAACCCAAACACTGTTTTCATGTTGAAAATTTCTTAAATTTGATACATCAGTTAAAACATCATTTCTATCGTGGCCTGCATCTATATAAAATAAATCTATTTTTTCATTTATCTCCCTAGAAAGTGAAAAACTATTACCTAGACAAAAATTTGCATTGTCATATTTTGTAGAATAACTTGGATTCCTTTTATCGAAAACATCGCAGCTCCAAACTTTTCCGTCCGTAGTATGTTCTTTGAGGTACTGTGCAAATGAGAAAAACTGAAGACCTTCTGCTGTTCCAACTTCAACTATGTTTTTTGCCCCTATCAAATTTGCTAACTTAACTAGATAATATGGTCTCTTCAATAAATCTTCAAATATAAGGTTTCTATCTTCTAAATTAAGGCCGACTCTGTCAGCTTTTCTATTTTGAACATTAAAGCTTATGTCTTTCCATATTTTTCTATAGTTATCTGGAACAACTAAATCTGTTATTTCTCCTAGTTCTAAAAATAAATTATTTACAGAGTTACCTAAAAAAGCATGAACCTTCTCAATAAATCTTTCTGCATATCTTTCTTGTGTATACTCTTTACTCCATGTAATTCCTGTTTCTCTCAAAACATCTAACTTTTTAGAATCATCTAAATAGGATACTACTTTAGAAATTATTTGCTCGTCTGTCATTTCATTATTTATCTCTATAACAAATTTTCTAAAGCTTTCTTTGTCATCGTTTGGTATATCTCCAGCAATGACTGTTCCACACATGGGTATTTCAACGTACTTTCCAAATCTAGATTTTGGTGCTCCTGAATCTGTCACACATATTCTAGCAGAATTTATAGCTTTTGCAAACTCAATTGCTGTATGATTATTATTGGCATTGGAAACTCTAGCATGGGGTTTTGAAAATCTACCTACTTTATATTTACTTGGAAATTTATTTATTAGTGTTGCCATTCTATCTCTTATTGGATAGTGCTGACCTACCTTAGATGTGAAGCCGCTTGCTCCAACAAGTAGAATGTCATATTGTTTATCGACTTCTTCATATACCTTAAATATTGTTTTTTCAGCTGAATGTGGTACGTATTCAAAAACTACGTTTGGCAACATTTTTCTATAATCTTCTAAATTTCCAAACAGGTCTTTTTCATGGTGAAATATAACTAAAGACGCGTTAGATTGCTCTATTTCCTTTTTCGTCCAATCTTGATCGTATGTTTCATTGTATCTCAAGCAAATTGGAATATCTAAATCTTTCCAATCATCTGCCATATCTAGTGGCTTGTATACTACAATCAAGTCTATTTTAGATTCTAAATTTTCAATATTTTTCTTTATACTTCCGTTTATCCAACCTTCCCAATTTGGACCCCACCACATTAAGTTTGATTTTTCTCCAACAGCCTGCATAGAATGAAATCTAACTCTTGACATTTTTTGTTCGTAAAAAGTTTTATCACAAAGATATAGTATGTTAGTCATTTAGATACTCCTCTACGTATTTCCCAAAACCTCTATCATATATTCTAGTTTTGATAAGCTCTTCTTCAGATTCTGACAAAGAACTCCCTTTGAAATGGACAACGCTACAATTTTCTACATTTTCAACATTAAACTCAGATACTTCTGATAAAGTTAAATTTATTATATTCAAATTGTCTGAATTTTTTGTAGCAACTTTACTCATTGCTTTACTTTCTTTAGGCCATAGTTTTCCATCTAGCCATCTGTTAGCCGAGCTTTCCATTTCAAATATACAGTCTTCTATAAATTTTATGCACTTTTTATTATTCACTACACAGAAGTATGAACCTAAATATGGTGTTTCTGGATCCGTGTCTCCCCTATAGCACAGTTGAATGTCTCCTCCTCTATCTAATATCTCGCCTAAATCCTTTGTAACCATGCAATCTCCATCTATCATTAACACCGGCTCACTAACCTGTTGTGTTAAACTGCCTAATACTCTTAACTTAAGAGATATGTTTGTATGCCAGTCTTCGCTCCAACTACCGTTTGAAAAATCTGTTGTTAAACCAGAATCTAAAATTTCTACTTTATCAAAAGATTGTACAAATTCTAATTGGTCTCTATTAAGTCCAGTATTTAAAATGTATATTTTCTCTATTCTTTTCAATTCACAATTTTTTAAAATTGAACCCAAAAGTATTTTTCCAAACGTGAAGTAAGGACTGTTTAGTATAAAGAATATGTTATATTTTTTCATAGAAGTCATTTTGCCTTTCTTGTCTTTTTATATCTTTAGGATGGTGTAAACAATATTCTTCGTTTGAAGGTAAAGATGCATACTTCCTATATCCAACTAATTGTTCATGAACTGGACGAGTCCACTTGATTCTATCTGGGTCATTCTTGTATATTCGCATCTGTTTATCTGGAAAATTTACCCAACCTCTATTATCAACATTCCATCCCCATTTTCTAACATGTTCAGAGGTTAATCCATTAACTGTATTTATTCTAGATACCCAATATGCCTCTACTTCTGGATTTCGTTCTATAAGTGGAAGTAGTGCCATACATAAATATTCATCTGGGTATTCGTCTGCGTCAATCAAAAAGACCCAATCTCCTGTACACATTTTGGTTAAATAATTTTTTTGTTGTGCAAAGTCTTTTTTTAGTGGGTTAGAATACCACTGAAAATCTGGATTATTTACAGACTTTGCCCTTAAAAAATCTTCTACCTCTTTTGTACCGTTTTCAGAATCAAACAATATAACTATTTCGTCTTGTTCTCTTTTGTATTTTACTAGTTGGCTTAATAATCTTTCTAATTCTACCAATTCATTACAAACCGGCACAGCATAACTTATCTTCATTTTATTCCTCTCCTAAGAACTTTTGCAAAATCTTTTTGTTGAATTTGTAATCAACAAGTCTGATCTGTGAAAAGTTCTTTGGTAAAAGCGTTCTATAACTATTTTCGTATTTTGTTTTTATTTCTCGTCTAATTTTTTGGCTGTAGAACCTCTGACTACTTTGCTCAATGATTAGTTTTGGTACATCTAAGCCTATCTTTTTTTGAAACTTAGGTATGTATCTAACACCAATGTCTTCTGCTAATTTATTCAAAGTTTGCGGAGAAAACATATCCATGCTTAAAGCGTGTACCTTTGGTAATGTTGTACCTGGAGTCTTGTAGCTTGGGTTGAGTATTAAAAACATATAATTGTTCGGCTTTCCTTTTTTACCTTCACTAGTCATTGGAGAATATCTAACCTCAACAATCATACCTTTTTGCAGATCTGCCAGTCTCAAGTTTACAGACTTTTTTCTATCTTGATTTGCTCTATGTTGAGATAAAAAACCCATTAATCAGTGACAACCTCTTTTGCTAAGCCTACTCTTTTACAAACACTTCTAAAATCGTCATGCTTGTATCTCTCAGCCATGTCAACAGCAACTCTTGTTTCATAGTATTCTCCTTCCTTTCCAGGTACCGGATAGTCTTTTTTCTCTTCTTCAGTTAGCTCAACAATAGGGGCATAAACCCACATCCAATCAGTTAATCCTCCTTCTGGATATATTATACCATCGGTAAACATTACCGTTGTTGGATACCAATATTGACCTAGTTGGTCGTCTGTATATCTCAGATTTCTTATTAACTCACTAGTTGTTGATTCAAATTCTTCAATCTTATCAGAATCTGTTTTATATTCTGAGTTTGTTGTGAAACCTGTATCCATGCAAATTCTAGTTTCCACACCATTGTATTCTTCAATGACCACTGACTTTTTACCTGTAAATGGACTTATTTCTGTTGTATCTACTTTCATGCCTCTACCCTCTTTAATTTTGGTAATTTTGGTAATTGTTGTTTTTGATTTGGTAGTTTTAACTCTACTTTTTCTACTAAATATTTATCCATTATCTCTTTCATTTTTACATTCATTGCAGACAAAGAAAATTCCTCTCTAGATAATCTAGCCTGTTTCTTGGCGTTTGGTAAATATGTCTTGTAATTTTTAAATACGTCTTTTAAAACTTTAGAAGCGTATCCATAATTAACGTAAAACCACCCACTCTCTTTTAAAATTACGTCTTTCCATACTGCTGATTCGTGTACTTGCTGTACTTTTCCAGGTAGTTTAACTGAATACTTTAAAAAGTCTACTTGACCTGACCAGTTTGATGCTATTACTGGCTTTCCACTTAGACTAGCCTCTAATAATGGTCTACCAAAGCCTTCTCCTTTTGTAAAGCTAACGTGAGCTTTTACTTTAGGGTGGTTGTATAAATAATTTAGTTCATCACTAGTTAAATTTCCATGCAACAAGTATATTTTTGGAGGATTTTTAACCTTCATTCTTGATAGTACATCTCTTATTTTTTTCTTCATGTGTTCTCTATCTACGACACTAAACGTTGCACTACTGGTCTTAAGTATTAACGCTGGTCGGGTTGATGATGGATTAGACTTAAACGTAGTAATAAATATTTCTATCAATTTTCCAACATCTTTTCTATCGTGGCCGTGAGAACCCTCTAGCCAGTGGCCTACATATAAAAAGCAAAATTTTTCTTTTATCAAATTTAATTCATCATCGACAGTTTTGAATGATTTTGGTTTATTGTTGAAAACATCGGTGTCTGCTCCTTCAAACAACACTTCAATAGGCTTTTCATATTTAAGCTGAGAGGTTACTTGATTTGTTCTTTTATCAACTGCATCGTAAACAGAGCTGATAAACGCTTGCTTTGAATGTTCTGAAGGGACTATATTCATGTCCATTCTGTTCATTCCTTCAATCCATTGCGGTGCAACTGCTGTTGTTTCTATTCCAGCNGTAATTCCAATGTTATACTTGCCTTTTCTTTGAAACTCGTTTGGCACGCTAACCTGAATAAATACGTCTGGTTGAACGTGTAGGTTTTGAGTCAAAAATAGCTTTTTAAGATTTTCGTCTTTTTCTTCTATACCATTTCTAGGACAACTTCCCCATCTCATATCAACAACCTTTATGTCGAACCTATCCAGTTCAATCAAACTCTTTAATATATCCCTAGTATGGTCTCCATATCCTGATCTCGAACTTACTGGGCCCTGTAAAACTAATAATTCTTTCATAATATAACCTCTTTACTTTATTATTCCTTTTGGATAAATTACATTTTCATTCTGTGAAACTTCAATCAAACTAAATCTTTTTCTAGGCTTCCACTCTTTCATCATGTTTTCTATGGAATCTATTGTATTTTCAGCCATCATTTTAGAAGTCATCATGATATTTTTTGAAGTAACATATTCTCTTCCTAATGCTCCTCTTCTTTTTAATTCTTCAGTACCTAAACCATAAGCCTCTTCAATTCTACTCGATATGTCTGTTATTGAAGGTATTGAATCATAGATATATGGCGTCATAGGAGAACCTTGAAGCGTTAGAGTTGGCCAAACAGGAAATGCCCATTCACCATGCTCTCTATATCTACCATTACTATTTGAAGGCCAGTTTTCGTCAAAGTCTTCTGTTGTCAAATAACTACCATCTTCTTTTTTAAAGCCCATCTGATCTTGTAATCCTCCGATACAGGTTGCAAGAATTGGAGTACCGGCCATTAGTGATTCACACACACTTAATCCAAACCCTTCTGCAGAACTAGGCTGACAAGTTAGACTCGATATGTTATACAAATAATTTAGATATTTTGTATCAAGTTTTCCATCGGTAAATCTAACATTGTAATCTGGACAAAGAGCCTTTCTAACGGCGGTTAGATCTGTACCATTATTATCTACCCTATCAGTGTGTAATAGTAAACAAGTATTGTCTGCATCTTCTTTTGTTAACTTGTCGCAGAATAATTTGTAAGCGAGCATCAAGTTTGCTGGCCCCTTTCTTCTAATGTTTCTACTGTTAAAAAAGATTACAAATTCTGGATCTGACCCTTTAAAAATATTATTTTTAAAATCATAAAGTTCACTGAATTCTGGGTGTTCAAATCCTATTGGGTAAAATGCTTTATCATTAACACCATGTGGAACGTACGTTAAATCTACTCCTTCCTTTCTAGGTGATATTTGGCAAACATGCTTATTGATATTATATGTTTGTTTTGAAATTGCCATTAGTAAATCGCATGATTCATAAAAAGGCTCATTCCAATGCGGAAAAGGCAGATCGTCCCAAATATTGTAATAAACTATTGGCATAGTTTGTCTTAGTTCGTGCTCCATGTTGTATAACCATCCCCAAAATCTTGGATCTGTAAAGTGCATGATTATGTCAGGTCTCTCTGTTTTAATTAGTTGTCTTAGTATTTCTTCATTACCGTAGCCATCTGTTGGATAAACAACTACGCTTGCATCTTTAACTCCAGATACCTCTCTTACTTTTTCACTAAGGTCTATTCTTTTGCCTTGGTCTGGGTGTTTTATTGCACCTCCAACTTGAACCCAATCATATTTATGGCAAGAATTAAAAACTATCTCTTTACTCATAGTACCTACACCTGAGTGAAGTCTCAAATCATCAGAAAGAAGTAAAATCTTTTTCTTTTTTACCTTATTAAAATCTACCTTTTTTAATTTTGGAAGTTGTATACTCATAACCTTTTTCTCCTTTTAATATTTTTCAGTAAGTATTGTTGTTTTTTCTATGGTCTCTTTAAACACTTTGTCGTTGTTGTATAGGTACAAAGCTCTATTTACTAACTTTTGAAAATTCATGCCATTTTCTAAACAAATCTTCTTAAATTTATATTGTTCATTTATGCAAACCTTTACTGAAGTCAATTTAACTTTTTCCATAACTAATCTCCTCAATGTATATATAAATATATGTATATACATAAAAAAATCAAGTTATCACAACAACTTTTTTATTAAATTTCATAGCATACTTTACAGTGCTTGCTGTTCCAGATGCTGCGTCTCCTTCAGGTACAAACGCTATCAGCCTATCTATAGTTTTAGCCAATATTTTATTTCTAGTATGAAAGTTCTTTATAGAATATTCTTTTCCGTACCAACTTTCTCTCATATAAGAATATAAATTTTTAGGCGTATGTGATGGATTCAATTCTACGTATTTACAACCCAGCTCTAGAGCATACTTTTTTGCATATTTATCTGCTCCATCTCCGCTACCACCACTAAATATCGTCAGTTCGTCTCCAAACATTCTTTTAAGCTCAAAAATGGTCTCTTTTATTTTGCGCTTATTTTCGTATAATCTGCTACCGACTATTCCTATCTTCATACCTTTTCCCATTTACCATTATTCATCAACTTAAATGTGCCAATATATTTTTGCTTCCAAAATTCTGGCTCAATCAAACTTAAGAATATTTTTTTATCTTTTCCTTCNTAAAGATAATATAGCTTACCAACTATTGGTTGAAAATTATACGTTGAAGCATACACTAAACTTGTCCAATTGTATTCATCAATAAGTTTCTTATACTCTGCCTTTAATTCATTTAGTTTAGACTCAAAATAGTGATTTGCATCGGCTGCAGAACTCTTGTCTACTTTTAATGGCTCAAACTTTTGACCGTTTACAGAGGTAGGATATGCTTTTTTATGGGCATCAAATTCTCCAGTCTCATAATTGTAGACAATATTGTCAGGATATTTCTTTTTTGTAGACAATTAACGTATCCTCTCAGCTTTTGGACAAAGGTCTTCTCTGTCGCTAAATTCACACCATTTACAATTTACATTTTTTTCACCAGCTATAGCAGGATAGTTTGCCTCTTTATTATACTTACCTTCAGGTGTAAAAGCTGTAGATATGAAATTATCTAACTCTCTCATTACCTTATTTAAAGATGGCTTTCCTGATGATGGTCTAACTAATTGTATTCTTTTTTGTGGAAAGTCACAGTTTTCCCATAATTTACGTTTTACAATAAAATATTCTACTTCAATATCTTTCTCTTCTATTCCGTACTGCTTAGAGAAAAACTTTTTATATAGCCTCAATTGGTCACCATTAGACTTTTTTTGTTTGTCTTTCCAACCTCTTGTTGAAGTTTTAATATCATAAATCTTAATTTTATCGTGTTCCTTCATCACAATATCTAAAAAACCCATCATCATAATGTTTGAATTAGATTCTGTCTCGCAAAGTATTGGCATTTCTATACCAACAAGTTTTGTATTTTTCTTAGAAAAGTATGCTCCTCTTTTCTTTTTGAACCATTCCATTATGGCTACACCATCTTGATAAAATTCTCCTAATTCTGCTGGCGTTGAAAAGTCTTCACCACAGTCTTCTACAACTGCCTTATATTCTCTTTTCATAGATTCCATCAGAATCTTATTTACATCTAGTTCATTTGCTTTTACAGCAGACTCTTTATACATAGTATCTAAATATGTTTGTAGAGTCTCGTGAAAAGCTGTACCAAATATTAAGAATATTGAAGGGTCAAATTCTCTATGTTTGTCAATGTATGATAACTTCCAAGATTTTGGACAGGTTTTGTACCTAGAAAATTGACTGTAAGATACAGTTTTCTTTCCAAGCATTCTAGCTTTTATTGCGAGGTCTCTGGGTGTTTTTAGTTCCATACTATAATATAATAAAAATTTATGACATAAAAAAATCTGGTAATTATTTTTTACCAGATTCTTCTAAAGTTTTTTCAATGTAAACAATGGCGTCCATTAACTCTTCTTGTAGATGAATCATCCATTCTTTTAATGATAAATCACCTCTCTCCATAGTGACTCCATATTTGTTTTTACCAACTTTTGCCCTATCTTGGATTTTTTTACAAACTGAATCTTCTATCTTACTCATCGTCTGTTCTAGGCATTAGTTCATCATTTATATGACCACAAGACGAGCACTGGTAAAGGGGTATCGGTAAAAATCCTGCCTTTCCTGTTGGATTCATTACTGGAGATATTCTCCTNAAAAGTGTTACTTGAACAAATGTTGGACATCCACATTTTTCNCATTCAACTGGATCTAAATCTTTAAGTTTTAAACCTTGTAGATTTCTAGCCAATTGTTGTTTCATGTCTTGATTTCCGCCTGTTAAAGATTCCATATCTATTCTCCTTACATCATTCCAAAGCCGCCACCAGCCATTGGAGGTTCTTTGCCTTCCTCTCCAGGAAGATTTGTGATTACACATTCAGTAGTTAAAAGCGTTCCTGCCACAGATGCTGCTTTTTCTAGGGCAGTCCTTGTAACTTTACACGGATCAATAATCCCTGACTCAAACATATCTACTACTTTTTCAGTTCTGGCGTCAAAGCCTTTACCTTTTCCTTCTGACTCAATCTTGTTCCAAACAACTTCTGGTGTTAAGCCTGAGTTTTCCATTATTTTATTAAATGGGGCTTGACAAGCAGCTTGTACTATTCCTACACCTAAGTCCTGGTCTCCATTTTCTACATCAACACCTAAGTGTTCTAAAGAAAGTTCTCTAAGGGCAATTCCTCCTCCAGCTACTATACCTTCATCTAAGGCTGCTCTAGTAGCATTGAGTGCGTCTTCTACTCTATCCTTCTTNTCTTTCATTTCGAGCTCTGATTGAGCACCTATTCTTAAAATTGCAACACCTCCAGCTAATTTTGCCAATCTTTCTTGACTTTGCTCTTTGTCGTAATTAGACGATGCATTATCGATATCGTGTTTGATTACGTTTATTCTTTGTTCTATAGCTTCTACAGATCCAGCTCCATCTACAATAGTTGTCTTTTTATTGTCAATTGTAACAGTTGCAGCTGTTCCAAAAACATCAGGGGTAATCTTATCTAACCTCATTCCTCTATGATATGAAACTACTTGCGCGCCTGTTAATGCAGCAATATCTTCTAAATACTGGTTTCTTTTCTCACCAAAACCTGGAGCCTTTACGGCAGCAACCTTCAGTGTACCTCTAATTTTGTTTACAATAAGTCCTGCCAGTGCTTCTCCATCAACGTCCTCAGCAACAATCAAAAGAGGCTTGTTTTGTTGAATGGCTGCTTCTAACACCTTTACAATATCCTTTATTGAAGTTATTTTTTTATCATATAAAAGAATCCATGGATTTTCTAACTCAACTCTCATATCAGCATTATTAGTAATAAAGTATGGTGATAAGTATTTACTTTCAAACTGCATACCTTCAACCATTTCCAATCTAGTATCTCCTGTTTGAGATTCCTCTACTGTCACAACGCCTTCTCTACCAACCTTGGCAATTGCTTCAGAAATTAAATTACCTACTTCAAAATCATTATTAGCACTGATCGTGGCTACATTTTTAATATCTTCCTCAGAACTAATCTCTTCGCTATTCTTTTTTAAAGACTTTACAATGCTTTTAACTGCTCCATCAATACCTCTTTTTAATTCAATAGGGTGAGATCCTTGCTCAATTGCAGCAAAACTTTGTTTAATTATTGAAGAAGCTAATACTGTTGCTGTTGTTGTTCCATCTCCAGCTTCGTCATTAGTTTGTTGAGATACCTCTTTTACAATTTGAGCACCTGCATTTTCTAATGGGTCTTCTAGTTCTATGGCTTTAGCAACTGTAACTCCATCTTTCGTTGAGTGATATTCTCCATATTCTTTTTCAATTACAACATTTCTACCTCTTGGTCCTAGTGTTGCTTCTACTGCTTTTGATAGTTTATCAACTCCAGATTTTAATGACTTTCTAGCAGTTGAATCAAATGTTAAATCTTTGGCCATTTATTTTTCTCCTCTTTTAACTATACCAAATAAGTCAATTTCACTAGCAACTAAAATATCTTCGTCTTCAAGTTCAACAGTGTATGCTGCTCTTTTTGGATAAGCTACTATGTCGCCAACCTTAACCATTGGTTCTATTAATGTTCCAAAATTATAGGCGCCTGGACCAACGGCCACAACCTTACCTCTACTTACCCCTTCTTGAGAAATATCCGGTAGAATTACTCCACCTGAAGTCATTTCCTCTGGGTCTAATTGTTTAATCGCTACTTTTCCTCTGATTGGTTCAATCATTGTATAACCTCCTTAGTTGAATTGTTCATAACTTTTTACTAATATAAATATCATTTTCTATAATTATATTGTCGCCTTTTCCTTAATTATTTCTTTGTAATCTTCTAAAATATTCTTTACACTTTCAATCTTATTAAATTCTTTTAATTGGTCTAAAACTTGCTTATCAAAAAATGTATCATAATCTAGTTCAAAAACGTCTTTTCTCTTTTCTATCAATTCTAAGTCTTCTTCGTTAAGACATATTGCGGTTTGCCTATCTCTGGGTTTCAGTTCTTCTTCGCAGTTACTCTTTATATAAAACAGATATGGATTATCAGTATTTTTAATTGCAGTTTCTAACCTTTCATTAGCCCAAACTGAAGCTTTAACGTGTTGAGGCATTGTCTTTACATATTCATTGAATCTTTTTGTAAAAGATTTTGATATACCTATCATCTTATAATCAACAGATTCTATCTTTTCTCTTAAAGCTAGTAAATGTTTTGTTTGTAATTGTTCTCGAACTGCTAATTCTGCTATCTTATTCATTGCTCCTTTCATAAATTCAGGAGTATCTTTACGAATAATATTCATACCTCTAATATATTTTTTGCCTGTGTCTCTGACTATACCGTAGTATCTCTTTTTAGAATCACCAAAATATATCTTTTCCATATCATATTCAAACTTAAGGTCCATCAACATATAATCATCTTGAAGCTTTGGATTGTATCTTTTTACATACTCTTCTTTTAAGGCTTCATTGAATATCTCTAGTTGATTTTCCATTTGGTTTGCTGTCATACCCATAGACTTTACAAATATAGAATCTGTATCACCATATAGGGTCTTGTGTCCGTACTCATTGAATTTTAATACTGCAAATTTTAGAGCTTGTCTTGCAAAATACGTAATTGCATCAGCTACTTCAGGCTTGTATAACCTAAACTGATTAAAGCCCATTGCGCCATAAGCAGAGTTTAATATAATTTTGTATGCCCATTGTCTTTTTTCCATTGCAACAATATCGTCTCCAGTATATTCACCAGCCTTTAATCCTCTATTTATCTCAACTCTTTTTAAGAATAGCTTTTTCAATACATAAGGCAATAAACCTAGTTTGTGTTCTTGAGAATAAAATAAATATCTACCACCAAATAGAGATTCGTCATAGCCTGTATCTATAAATGGTATGTTATCTTTATTTAGCTGATCTATTATCTCTTCAATCTTAATTCCTAACTTATCACAGTCTTGTTGAGATGCAATAAATGTTTCTGGGCTAAGATTAAAAGCCATCATCGCTGTTGGATAAAGAGAAGTATAATCCATAACGGTAACATCGTCATGTGCGCCTGGCTCTGTTGGATTAAATACTATTGCTCCGGCGTATTGTTGTTTTCTACCATGTCTTCTAGTAGGAAATATTAGTTTTTGGTGGAACTCTTTTAGTATATAATTATCAACAATCATAGATTTGTAAAACACCAATCCTAAAGAATCTAAGTTTGCAATACTTTGAATTGTAGTGTATAGTCCAAATATATTTATTTTGTCATTTATCTCTTTTAGTATCTCTACATCTCTTACACCATACTGAATAAAACCTTTATAGTTTGTATCCCAATCTTTCCAAGTAACATCGGTCAATTTATCTAATCCTTCTTGACCAACTATTTCTTTAACTGCAGTTGCAAGTTTATAGTTTGGAAGATTATATCCCATGTCTTGTACACCTTCCATCATATCAATATGGTCTAGACCTTTTATATTTACTTTCCAGTATTCACCACGCTTTCTAATGTAAACATCCTTTATTGGTGAAAGATTTTCATAAGGTAAACCTAAAACTTTACATCTGTTAACAATATACGGAAGGTCATATCCTGCAGAATACCAACCACTGATTATATCGATCTTTAACATATTAAGCGTGTTGATAAAACCAAGTATTGCACTTTCTTCTTCTTTACAGAGCATGAAAACATATTTTCCATCATCAATTATTTTTGGCTCATCAAAATCTTTGGTATGTTCTGGATGCCATGAAAATACATAATATTTGTCTTGATCTGGAGAATAACACTGTATAGAAGTTATAGGCATTTTAGCCTTTTCAGGCATGTTATCTTTAGGATTTTCTGGGTCAAACCAAGTCTCAATATCAAAGTACAAAATGTTTCTTTTGTCTGACCATTCTATGTTTTTATCTAGAACAAAGTTAAACTCTGGGCTCATGTCTGATTCGAATATTCTACCTGGATGCTCTCTAGCTATTTGATTTCTCATCTTGATTGAAGTATAACCAATCTTGTATACCTCTTCCTCATGTAATGAAGTATAGATAGTAGTATCTGTACAATCAAACTGTTTTATGTCTAATATATCATCAATGTGTTTTGCAGAATAGTAAAAATAGTCTTTGAATGTATCTACTTTAGTAACGAATTTACCTTCGTCATCATAGCCAAATTGATACATTTTGTATAGGCCTCTGTCAAATTTTGACGTTATTCTTGATAGTTTAAAGTTGTTCATAGTATTCATTTTATATAAGCTAATATAATAAAAATAATTGAATTAAAAAAATTCTGAGTGAAAAGTTATTAACAATTTGTGGAGAATATCGGAGTCGAACCGATGACCTCTACAGTGCAAATGTAGCGCTCTAGCCAACTGAGCTAATTCCCCATTAAATCAAATCGTAGTGTTGGCCAGTTTTAACAAGCATATTAGCTTTAACCATTTCTTGCATGATTGCCCAACTTTCTTTCCAGTTACTGTCTAGTCTAAGACCGTGACCTCCTTCAGATATAATTACCTTTAACACCTGATCGTGTCTAATAGACTTGCTACCAAGAGACTTCATGATTCTAGTTATTAAGTCTACGTTTGGTTGATTAAGAGTTATCTTTTTAGTTTTTGCCTTTTTAATCTGCTTAACTTTTTCTGATGGCTCTTCTTTTACCATTTTTACTTTACAAGTTTCACCTACAAGAACCTCTTCCATTTCAGTGTTTTCAAATAATACCTGTTGTTGAGGTTTTGGAGTTGCTCTTGCAACCTTTCTGTTCTTAATTAAGTGCGGATTCTTTTTGAGTCTACAATAAACAGAATACTGGCAAAGACTTACTTCAGTACCATAAGACTTTAGTTCATTCTGCTCATCTTCAAATATCTTTATTCCACTAGTAGAAGTATAGTTCCACAGTTCTTTATGAAACTCAATATCTAAAATTTCTTTTTGATTTTCTCTTATCCAAACGACTCTTTCTCCTAGTGGCACATCCTTTTTAGATAAGCCTGGAAACATGAGTTCTAGCGTTTCACAAGCGCCTGGGCCTGGAGCTACAAATTTAGAATCGTGACTAAAATTAAGTTTAGGGTTGACAGAGTTAGATGTTGAACAGTGATAACCGTAATAGTCTCCTATCATGTTTTCACCTGTTAAGTATGCAAAACCTTCACTTAAGTCTTTTGCTTCTCTCATACCTTGCATTACAGTCTTTTTTGAATTGTATCCAGATGGAAGNTGTGTCCAAGATGCTATCCATTCTGATACATTAGACCATGTTCCTTTATCTGCGTGTCTAGGGTCTCCTAAATACCAACCATTAACGAATCTTCTACCGGCTGTTTGAATACTAGTATGAAGTTCGGTTGTTCCCCATACTTTTTGCTTATCTTCTTTTGCCTTAACTGCTAGTTCTCTAAGGTGTTTGGTATATTCTCCAACATTTTTTGTCTCTTTAAATTCTATTTGCTCTTGACCGAGTTTAACAAAATCTATATGAGCCTTTTTATCATCATCTATTCCAGTTAAAATGTTATGTACACCTCTTGCACCGTAAAAGTGAGATATAATTGTATTACCAATAACGTTTTGCCACTTAAGACCAGGAACGGTCACAATATTTTCCATAATGTAAACCATCCTGTCGTCAGCGGTTATTGAAGGGTGAAAATATTCTACTTCTAGTCCAAGAGCCGGGTCAGTTGGGTTGTAAGATTCAACTATTCCTTTTTGGAATAATGTTCTCCTATTTACCATCTTTACAAAATGCTCATAGTCTTTCAATACATCCCAATCAATGTTGTTTCTAAGTAACTGGTCTTTTGTACTACCAAGCTGAATTAGCCTATTATCCATCTAAATCCTCCAAATGTCTCACATTTTCTTTTTCTGTAAAGTCATGAGAAACATGTATTACCTTTCCATCCCAACTTTCTTCTATCTCTTCTTTTTGAATAATATCATCTTCAAAGAAAAACTGAACTTCAATTCCTTCTTCATGTTTTAAGAACTTTAAGGTACGAGCTTTGTGTGCTCCTGAACTTTCTCTTGATTTTTCTTCAAATGGTAATGGATTAAAATATACATGATTTTTGATTCCATGCTTGTGTAAAAAGGCTTTAGTCTCTGGTTCTTCTTCATAACTTCTACCTGTTATGATTACATCGTTAGGGCCAGGCCTTACACCACATACTCCATTTCCTAAATGAATTACTCCGTCTATGTCAAATCCGTTAATTTTCATCGTTCATCTGTTTTGAAGTAGATTCAGTTAATCTTCTGTTAGCTAATTCAGTACATTCATAAACAGCATCAGAAAACATCATTTGATCTGGCGGAGTCTTTTGTGTAAATGCTGAAGGACCTCTTAATGCTCCTACAACACCTAATTCTCTAGCAACCTTTAAATATCTAATTGCATCTATAACTACTCCTGCAGAATTTGGACTATCTTGTACACTTAGCTGGGCATCAAATATTACTGGAGAACCACCAAAGCCTTCAAGCTCTAGTCTAAAGTTTGCAACTTTATTGTCTCCATAATAGTGAATATATTCAGAAGGTCCTGCATGAAGGAATGAATCTTCAGTTGAAATGTTTCTAATATCATTCTGAGCTCTAATTACATTTTCTTTAGAAATCTTTTTTGATGCTAATCTACTTTTGTCTTCCATATTTAGGAAGTCTGTATTACCACCCACGTTTCTTTGAATGTGAGCCTTTACATGGTGACCTCTTTCAAAAGCCAATTCTTGTAGCATTTGAGATAGGATACTTGCACCAAATTGAGAACGCATATCATCACCAATCAATGGAATACCTGCATCAATAAATCTTTGCTCCCATGCAGGGTCAGATGCTATAAATACTGGAATACAGTTTACAAAAGAGATTCCAGTTTCTAAACAAATTTCTGCCCAAAACTCTGTTGTCTTTTGAGAACCTACTGGTAAATAGTTAACAAGTACCTCAACGTCTCTTTTCTTTAATTCTTTGATAATGGAATCCTTCCAAGATCTTTCTAACTTAGTTGTCCAAGATACTCTGTTCATATCTGTAGAATTCCTTAATTTTTCTGAAACTAAGAATCTATTTTCTTCAGGGTAACTATCCATTAAACCTGCATAACCATCAATTACTGGAGATTCAAATACTGGAGCATTACACTTAATAGTATCTACAATATCCCATGCGCAGTTTGGTCTTTGTTTAAGAGCTTTACCTAAACCTAATCCAGTTTTACGCTCATCAATATCAAAACCTATTACAAATTCAACATCGCCAGCCAAATAACCACCAATGTCTGTTTTCATTACACCAGTTTCTTCTTTGTTATTTTCAGCATAGTATTGTACACCTTCAACAAGTGACTTAGCACAGTTTCCTACACCTATAATACCAACTTTAATTTTACTACTTTTTGCCATTTTAATTCCTCTTTAATTGTTATTTTATATAATATAATAAATTTTTTTTAATCGGAAAAATTATTTCACTTTTATTTTCCCCAATATAAATACTAAGTTAGAATGAAAAAACTACACTTTTGTGATATTTATTTTCACAATTATTTTCCATATCCCATCTATAGTATTCTCTACTTAAGTGGACACTTTGTGGTTTTTCCATAGCATCAAACGATAATTCTTTTTTGTCATTTAATATATTTTCTGGCCATGATAAAGCCTTCCAGCCATATTGTTCGCAGACAGCATCAACTGTATCATTAAATATTTTTACTAAATCTGATCTCTCTTGCCAAGAGCCGTAGAATGGAGTATCTTTGTAATATCCTGTTTTTGGTAATTTTCTGCTTTCATTTTCGATGGGTAGTGCATGAGATATTTCAATGTTTGGGATATTTAACCTGTTCAATTGATCTGCTAAATATGTAACCATAACTCTAGTAGCTTTTTCTCTATCTTCTCTTCTACAAAGATGGTGTCTAATATCTATGTTTCCTGCATAAAAAGTAAGATGTGTTAAGTCGTCTGTATTTATGCCAGACTTTTCCATTATCTTTTCTTTTACTCCGTCTCTAAGTATAGAGAACAAGGTTAAACCATCATTTCTACTTGTCATGTATCCTGCCTGATACTGTGAGAAAGAATGACTGTCTCCAAAACAAAGTTTAGTCGTCTTTTCTATTCTATCGATCTTCTCAGTTCTATCAATTGCTTTTTGTAATTCGTCTAGTTCTATTATTTTTGCATAAGAAGAAGTAGAACTATTTTTCAGTCTTTTAGATACCATATCTACCAAGTTGGGCATTTCATGTTCTAGACATATCAGTTTTCCAGGATAACTTTCTAGCTGAATCATTTTTTTACAAAACTCATCTCCTAGTCCACCAAATAAATTTAAAGTACCCTCATAACTTATGCCTAGATAAAGAATAACTGCATCATAATCGTGTAGTCTCTCGCCTTTTTCCATAATGGTTACATTAGTATATCCTGCGTTTGTACACTGATTGTATACCTTATGGGCCCATGCTCCGTTATGATTTGATATTCTTTTTGATATAGGACCAGTTAATCCATCTATTCCTATCTTTAAATTTTTGTCTTGAATTTTGTCTACTAATGTTACCATATTATCTTGTTCCTGATGAACCAAAACCTCCTTCTCCTCTTGAAGATTCTGACTCATATAAATTATTACTATCTACCAACTCTACTGAAGGTTCACCAAGAGGCAATAAGACAAACTGAACTATCTTGTCTCCAGGTTTAATGTACTGTGGAGATTCTCCTACATTTGTTAAGTTTATGTGTACCTCTCCTTGATAACCGCAATCTACTACACATGCACCAACATGTAAATTCTTCTTAACAGCTATTCCGCTTTTATTAAATGCTACGAGCGCAAAACCTTCAGGTACATTTACTTTTACACCAGATGGAATTAGGCAAGACCTACCTGGAAATATCTCTGTTTCACCTTCATAATCATTTGGTATAAAAAAGTCTATACCAGCATCGGTTGAATTTGCCCTTGTTGGAGTCTTTACATCTCTAATTTTACTTATCTTCATTGTTTTTCTCCTTGATATAGTTATCTAAACCTCCTAAATAAGCAACACAGTCTAATAGATTGTCTTCTCTATAATTGTATGAATGGCGAGATAATTTTAGTGCTATCAAAGCCGCATACATATCTTCAGCTACAAATTCTTTGCCAGTCATACCACTAGCTATCTTTGCTGCTCTTTCCATGCCTTCACTAAAAGGACCGTATTGTCTTTCTTTTTCTTCTGATCGATTGTTTATTATCTCGTCAGCTCTTTTGAGTATTGATTCTTTCTTTTTCATATAAATAATTTTTGCATTTGTTTATTTGTAAAAGCTACTAATTCTAGTTTTTCCATACTTCTTTGTGGTAAAAATACCTCTTCTCTATCTATGTAATCTATATTTACCTCAGGTTTCAATATCCACTGCTCATTAAATTCAGGTTGAACCTGTTTAGCAGCATCCATAAGTATATTGTCTCTCATGTTGTAGTGCATTTCATATAAATGTAAACTACCTGCAATATGATAGTATGAGCCTAATTCTAGATCTGGATATATTTCTCTAAGTTCATTTAGCATTAACTGCTGGAAAAGTGCAAAGTTAAATACATCGTTACACAAGCCAAAAATAATATCGTTACTTCTCATATTAACACAGAGATGCAATTTATTGTCTCTAATAAAAACTTGTAAAAATTGAGTACATGGAATATCATGCCAGTTTTTAGTCTTATGGTAAGGCTGACCAATTACGATTGTACACCTTCTAGAGTCTATGTCTTTTTCTAACTCTTTCTTAATCCAATCCCATTGCTCTCCTAGTATGAATGTTCCGTAATTTGATTCTACTTCATTTTGGCCATCTTGAATTCTTAACCAAATATTAGCACATTTACCAATGTTATCTACTCTTTTATTTCTAGATAGATACCACAAGAATTCCATAACCGCATAATTAGTATTAAATTTTCTAGATGGAAAACCTATTCCTAATTTTGTTGGGTCTTTTAATTCAAACGACCTAAACAATAATTCTGTCTGCTTGCTACCATTACTGTTTACGTAATTACCAAAATGGGTAAGCGCTTGTAGCTCTGATAAAAATAGTTCATGTAAACTGTTAAATTTATTCATATCTTGTTAACCTTTATTTGTATATAATATAATAAAAATATTTGAAACTAGAAAACTTTTTTGTGATTTTTTTCACTACTTTCGTAAAATTCTTTCAACTCCTGACAATCATTGTATATTGTTTCTAAATTTACTCCTTCTTTCCATTGAGCAAATTTTCCAACCATATCTATTCCCATTACCTTTTTTATGTCTAAATTATCTGATATTTGAGTCGTTTCTACATATTCGATGACATCGTTACCTTCTATTTTATCTTCATATATGTTTCTCATACAATCATAAAAGACTTTGTCTCCCACGTACGTTTTTCTGAAGTATGGACGGCCAGTAGCAAGTACCTGTTTATATATTCCAGAGAGTATTTTATCTTCACTCGATTTTAGGTCACAAATGTATATGAACTTATCATTGTGCGGCAAGTGAAACCCATCTAAGTTATTATTTTCAACTATTGATTGTCTAATTTTTGTAGATGAGTCTAGATCTACTAAGTCGGCCAGGTTAATTGTTGAAATTAGTCTATCAAATTTAACCTCCTCATCACTAAAAATCAATTTTCCATTTGTATCTAATTTAAGTAATGGTTTATCTATGCGGCTTTTATTTACAGTTTCTTTAATTTTATCAAATAGTAGTTCATAACTTTCTTCAGGTCCTTTTCCATTAATTGATACGTATTTTTGATACTTTTCTAACTGTTTGAGATAGCTGTTTTCTACGTTTGTTTTTCCTCTAGTATATAGGCAATACAATTTATGAAAGTTTTTAGGCCTATTTGATGTGCACTTTCCTCTATCATCATAAAATCTCTCATATTCGGTAACACTACATTCTGAAAATAAAGTTCTGCATGTACCTATTAGTGAAGGTGGTATTGAGTCTTCTCCGTGATTTCTATCCAAAGTTTCTAGGCTCTTATACGTTACAAGTGGAATGTTTAAGATATAGGATACAAAATAAGAAACAAAATTATTTCCTAAAACATATTTCATAATTAACCCCGTTCATCTGTCATGACAAACATACAAGACATTGAGGTTATGTACCTCTTCAATATATTTCCGTCAATGTCTCTAACTGAACCAGTACACTCAAACAGCACTGACTGGGTTACCACAGAGGCATAATTGTTTGAATGAGCAGCGATGATAGGACTAAAATAAGGCACGTGCCTCTGATCTCCTCCAGACTCTAGTCCGTTTGTGTAAGAGCCGCCATTTATTACCGATGATGGATAGCCTTTGTAAATGTTGCCATTACTTATCGATTGAGAAAAAGCTCTCTGTGCAGGTAAGAAAGTTGGCGCCTCAATAAAAGATTCAGAGGTAAAGGTGTCTAAGAATGAGCCTGTTATCACTGCAGCTGGAATGTCAGTACCATGCACTAGTTCATTTCCATCAGCACCATAAACTGCTATCTGTCTGGCTCTCCATTCAAAGTCTATTCCAAAACCGTAATCTGCCATACCACAAGTAGGGTTCTCATGAAAGTCCTTTATTAGTGAAAGAAATGGAGGGGCTAATGCAAGTGGTGCACCGACAGCCTCAAATCTTTTTGTCCTAGTTACAAGTGTAGGGTACGGATCGTCAGGAAATTCACTATCATCAGTACCTCCAGAATAAGATCCTATTTCATAAACAGATTTTATCAATGGATAAGCCTGTCCATTGGTTAATCTGTTAGTTCTCCACTGTCTTTTCACTCCTCCTAGGTGTACGCCTGATGGGTTACCATGGCGATCTATTCCACCTAAATTTTCGCCTGCAGTGGTTGGTCCACTAAAAACTATATCTGTTATACTGGCCAAGGAAGTAGACTTATTAGTTGGAGGTTTTATCCCAAGGGTACCATTCTGTGGGTGTAGGCGGTTAGCTAATGCACCAAACGGTGGTGTTTGTCTAAATGGGTCATTAACACTACAGGATAGGAAAAATCCACAACTGTTTTTAGTAAGGTCATGGTTGTAAATTACGCTCGATCCTGTATTACCTATTCTCACAGATTCTGAAATTAAATTTAAGGCAAACACATCTCTATAGACAGGGACTTTGTGTCCAAGGGTCGGCTCCATCAGCGTTCTTGTCGTAAATAGTTCTTCTAGTTGATTTCCATCTCTGTCAAAAAGCGCGTGTTTGGATTGAGTCGCTATGAAAAAATCGTCTGCCTCTATCCTAAAGAATATTCTACCTTGTGCTCCTTTTACTTCACAAGCGCAGTCATCAAAAGAGGCGCTGAGTGCTGTACCATAGTATGTTCTCTCTAATGCCGATGTAGAACCTAAACTACCACTTCTTGCAGCATAGCTTGCGCTAGTGGACCCTGACCAGGCAAAAATTGAACTAGTTATGATGCTCGTAGAAGGGTTGTGCACGCCAACTGGCATGAAATTCATTGAGGTTGTCAAGAAACCTCTACCAAAAGAACCACTATTGTTTACACGTACATTAAAAACGTTTTGGTCTCCTTCCGCTACAGTTTTTCTAATTCTAAACATTCTCCCCTCGTGTATCGTATTCTTTTGAGCGGCTCCATATATGTGGAATGGGAAAGTAGCTAGATTAGTAGGTATATTAAATACAGTTTCTAATCTCTCTACGGATGGAAATGCTGTATATGCCAGTTTAAAATTAGAGTGTCCTCTAACAAATATGTTTAAATCTACCAAGCTGTCTTGATCACTTATAATTACACCACCAAGATTAAATGACCCACCAGCTAGAGGAAAAGGGCCTCTATAATTTATCAAAGGATCAGATGAATGAGGTCCATGACTCACGCTAACAGAACCTGTAAATAGATTAGGGTTACTTGGTGTATTTAAANTAGCAGGATCTGTATGGTGAGAGTAATAGTGTCCCACAATTTTTGGTGCCTTTCCTGTATTTCTAGCTTCAATGTTAACTGTATCTGAATCTGAGCAATTGATAAAAAACTGTTCTCCCTCTATTTCTATTATACTTTGACTTGACTCTGTCCACTTTATAGTTGTTGGGCCAGAACAATTTGATATTCTGTATGGGCTCTCAGGATTTGTTGCCTCTAGTATTTGATTTGCAACACTACCAAAAAACATTGTAGGAGGGTCTACATAGCTCCAAAAGCCTGATGGAGGGTCAATAGACGAAGCAGTTGCCTGTAACTGGATTAGGTTGTTAGAGGTAATTGGTCCACCAGGGTCTCCACCTACACATCTTACCCTGTCCGGGCCTGCAAATGCCCTTGTTCTAGCTACGTAATGTATTGCAGTGTCTGTAAATGTACATGGGCCGTTTGAGACTTGGCAACTCATAGTGAAAAAGCCAAAGTTTTCTGTAAACGAGTTAACGTTATCCATATGAAGGTCTGTTACATAAGAATTAGTAGCTGCGTTTACTATTCCGAATGTACCATTTTGATTAGTAATTTCATTGCCTCCATGGACATCAGAATAATCTTGACCATTATAGGTACCGGTTCCGTCTACCGTTTGAACAAAACCTCCGGCAAGACTCCATGTTGGTTGACTCACGTCAGTATCTGTAAATGTGAATATCGGAGAAGTACCGTTTAGTGACATTGTTGGAAAACAATGGATTCCATTTTGTCCAGCAGTAAATCCTGGGTGAAAGAATATATCTACACATCCACTAATTGCAGGACAACAATCTGGTGTNGAAGTTGGAGATATAGCCGCTATCTCATCAGCATTATTCGTACAGTCAGGATTATTTGATGAAGCAGTATAGCACATCGTAATTTTACCCTTCGAAAAACTTTGGGTATCTACGACCATTCTTGCTGGTCTATTATTTGTAAAGTCTTTAAAGTATACTATAGAACCACTCGCCGCCTCAAATGTTACATTGTCCGCATTTTCAAATGCCAGATCTTGGTCTAGGTTAATTTGTGTACCAAATCCTGTCTGGCAAACTGAAGAAGTGTTAAATAACTCTCTAGGCTGTCTGTTTAATATTACATTGACACAACAAGAATCCTCTGCTGTTACACCTAGCCCTAAGTTTCTACTTTCAGTATAGCATATTTCTATAATAGCAGGTTGAGGCAAACTAGTCACTGACATGGTAAGCTCTCTATTGCCATTGTTTAGTTGTGTGGTAAAAGAAACGTTATCCTCTGGTCGAGGCACGACGCTCCATGTTTTTGTTGTTGCC
>FUFK010045960.1_pt1 | contig 28794 bp, 32 predicted proteins | sample 1021851 | NCBI WGS metagenome assembly FUFK01 (sample SAMEA51879418, study PRJEB19060) | metagenome
AAAAAATTCATTATCGTCATCAATTGTTGGCAAGTTAACAATAAAAATAGAAAGCAAAATTGGAAGGGTAAATATTAATAAAACCTTTTTTATTGTTTTTGAACATAGAAAAAAATAACTTATGAAAATTATCGCAATTCCAATAACAAATGAAAATTGCGGACCTCTACTTAATGTTAGAAGTAATGCGGCATATTGAATTGAAATGACTATGATTGGCCAAATAAATTCTTTACCTTTTTTTCCTTCAAGGTTATAGAAATTTAGAAAGTAAACAATTGTAAGTTGAATACCAATTAATAAAACTGAACCGAAGTAAATCGGGTTTCCTAAAGTGCTAACAATTCTATCTTGATGATAAAAAGTAAAAGTCTCAAAAATGTTTGGAGCAAAAAATTGCAATAATCCAATTATTGAAATCAATGAAGTGCTAATAATTATGGCAATAAAAATTCTAGTTATATTTTTAATATTTTCATATCTAATAAATATTCCTGTAAAAATTATTGATAGTGCTAAGTAAGTTTGAAATGAATTTGNAGACATTCCATATTCCCTGCCAAAAAAACTAGCAGTTGAATTTATAGAAAAAATTGATGATAAAAAATAAGAAAATAAAATAAATAATATTGCTGATGTTGCTAGCCTATTTGAATTTAATTTATTTAATAAGTTATTTGGTTCTAATAAAAATTTTAATCCTACACATATAAGAATTATGTTTGAAAAAGAGTGAAGTAAAAATTCCTTTGGAAATTGATAGAATCCAAATAATTCTTCTGGGGAAAAAACAATAGGGATTAATAAAATTGCAAATATGTAAACAATTTCTATAATTTTATTATTAATATTAATTAAATTTTTAAAATTCATAATTATAATGTTGAATAATTCAATAAAGTTAGTCAATCCTCTAGTATTTTTAGATCTTGCATCTACTGATATTGATCTAAAAAAAGCAAGGATAGTTAGAATTTCAACAATTAAAATACTACCAGATAATACTAAGATATTTGTAACAAACATTATTAACCCTGAAGATGAAATATCTAAAGATGCTGAGAAAATTCATGGTATTAGTCAAGAAATGGTAAAAAAAGAAAAGCCATTTCATAAGTATTCAGAATCAATATCAAAACATCTTGCAGGCTGTGATTTAGTAGGTTTTGGAATTAAAAGATTTTCTTTGCCTTTATTAAGAAAAGAGTTTAGAAAATCAAAAACTTTTTTTAGCACAAAGAATAGATCTGTTATTGATCTAATGAGAATTTATCACAGGGTCGAACCTAGAGATTTTAAATCAGCTTATGAAAGGTTTGCAAGAAAGAATTTAGATAATTACTATGATTCTCGTAAAAGATGTTGAAGGAATGGTTGAGATTATGGAAGGTCAAATTAGTGAATTCAATCAAATACCTGATTCAATTTCAGAAATTGTTAAATGGATAAATAAATAGGTTACTTTACTGATTCTAATAACTTCTCTATTTCATTACATCCTGAATCATCTGGAGGAGTGGCGTATGTTACTTTTAAATTACATTGAAGAATATTTTTTCCTATTACTCTTACATCATTTAAAGTTTCTTCTTGAAAAAAAGTTTTAGTTATTTTATCTACTAAATCTTGATCAGGTTCTTTATTGAGCATATGAACGCTAAAATACTTTGTATACCTATCATCTCTTTCATTATGAAAAGCAAATTGTTCGCCATCAACAATTGTGTGAACACCAAAAATTTTTAATTGATTATTACCTAAAAATAGATCGAGACTGTTTGACATTTCATTACAAAGAGATGTAATTTCTTTTTCATCAACTTGGGGATAATTTTTTGACATAACAAANAAACACTCNTCTTTGCCTGAAGATACAAATTGATCAAAATTACCACTCATAGATTGAACATTTTTTAAATTAAGATTCAAGTTTTCTACTGTCATTCCATTTTTGATTCTTATTTTATTAAGTTCTTCATTATCTTTTGGGAGGTGTGATGTTAAAGTGTACCTAATTAGAATATCATTTTCGAAGGAATTTGAAGAAACAGTTCTTAAATTTAATGATGAAAAAAATGATTCAGCATACATTTCCTCACTATATAATTTTTGGAAATCAGTCTGTGATTTGCAAGAAATAATCAAAAAAATAGTTAATATCAAAATTAATTTATTCATACTTATTACTATACATAAAATTTAGTATTATTGAATTATGATTATTGATACACATTGCCATGCTGGCATAAATTGGTTTGAACCAATTGAAAACCTAATTTTCCAAATGGATAAAAATTCTGTAGATAAGGCAGTGTTAATTCAGCACAAAGGATCTACTAACAATTATTTATATGAATGCTTAAATAGGTTTTCAGACAAATTTTCTATTGTCCCAGCCGTAAATTGGAATGAAAATTTAGAAAATCAATTAAAAGAATTTAAAAATAATGGGGCATCAGGTATCAGGGTATATCTTGATTTTCCAGAAATTTTTAATAAAAAGGGAGATGATTTATTTAAAAATTGTGCTGAAAAAAACTTTGTAATTAGTGTAGCTTCAAATTTAAAAACTTTTTCATCTTCGACCTTTAGTGAATTAGTAAAAAGGAATCCAAAAACTACATTCATTATTGAGCATTTAGCGGGAGCTAATAATTTTTCTGAAGATAAAAATTCTAATGATTACCTAGATGAGGTTCTCAAATTGTCTCAAAACAATAATCTATACATAAAAATCCCAGGTTTAGGAGAAATTTATGAAAGACCTAAAATTCTTGATTTAAATAACCCATTTTATGGCGTAGATTTGAAATTGATAAAAAAGGTGTTTCAATCTTTTAGTTCAAAAAACTTAATGTGGGGAAGCGACTTTCCTCCAGTATCCAACAGAGAAGGGTACAGAAATGCTTTAATTGGAATATATAATATAAATTTTTTTAACGAAAAGGATAAGGAAGATATCTTTTTTAATGTTCCGGAGAAATTGTTTTTTTAGATTCTTTTGTCCCTAGTTTATAATCTTTTATTGCACTCCAAGAACAACCAATCTGTATTCCGAAAACGTGCATATCAGTTTTGTGCTCTTCTTGAGTTAAACCACACAAAATACATACATTGCAGTCGTTATCTTTGTTTTTAATATTTTCCATATATATATAATAACACTAAAATTAAATCAGAATTTATTTTTAAAGTAATTTTTAAATTCTTTCATAAATTCTTCTTTATTTGTTTCATACGCTTCACCATGATCTTCGCAATATTCAAATGGAACATATTTGCTTTCATTTGAATAGGAATAAACTCTTTCTGGGTGAGATATTGGAACCCTTTCATCATTCTTGCAACTAATAATTATTACTGGAAAATTTAATTNACCTATNCCTTTCATTGACTCTTCAACATCCTCAATATTCATATTTTGGAAAAATTCACCACTTTGAATAATTCCAAACTTAAGTAATTTTGAAATAAATAAAGGTATTGGGGTTCTGTCAGAAACCTCCTTAGTTAATAATTCAGTAACACTAAAATAAGGAGTATCTGAAAACAAGCCAACTATTTCTACTTCATCATTTTTATAGTTTATTGCTGCGTCGATAACAGCGACTGCTCCATAACTAATTCCATACAATCCAACTTTATTAATATTATGGTTTTCATTTAAATAATTAATTGCACCGTAGATATCATTTTTTTCTCTAATCCCAAGCCCTAAGGGAGCGTCTCCAGAGTTCCCATGACCTCTTAAATCGAAAGTTAGTATTGAATATCCTAATTCATGAATATCTTTCATCATATTTAATTTCCCTTCCCCACCACTTCTTTCTGAATCCAGTCCATGTACCCAAATAATTGTTCCTATGCTTTCTTTATTTTCAATCCACCAACCATTCAAATTTATGTCATTTGCATCAACAGATTTAAAGCTTATGTTTTCATAATTTAATGAATACAAATCTGGTGTCTCTTCAAAATTATTTCTCTTAGGTTGAAATGCTAAATTAGTTATGTAAATTGAAAGTATTATGTATATCAATACAATTACAATGAAAAAGGGTATTATTATTTTTTTTAGAACATTCATAATATTGATGAAGAATAGATTACGATAATAAAATAAAAAATGAAAATTAGGTTAAAATTTGATAGGGAATTTCATTTAATTGATCCCATTTTTTTTAAAAAAAAGTNTAGATATATTTTTCAATCTTTTTTAGCATCAATCGCATTATTATTAGTTCTAATTATTGGTGAAAACATTGCTCAAGGTGCAATTATTGCTGGTATTGCAGGGACAACTGCTTTAATATCTTTTGCTCCGCATTCATACGCATCGGATACTAGAAGAGTAGTAGGAGGTCATACACTGTCAGTTATTGTAGGAGTTTCTTCAATATTTTTATTTTCATTATTTTCATTTGATTATAATAATGCGTCAAATTTGATTATTTACTTAAATTCTTCAGTATGCATTGGTATTTTAATTATTTTAATGGGAGTTTTAAATTGCGAACATGCNCCAGCNGCAGGTTGCTTACTCGGNTTAACATATGGAGGNGTGGATTTAAACAGTATTGCGTTTATTATTTTTTCNGCNGTNATTCTTTCNNNTATTAGAATTGTTTTACTTAAATGGATAAAAAATCTTGTNTAAATTATTACAATTAGAACACCTGAAAAACAAAACATTATTCCAAGGAAACCATTTTTATCTATTTTTTCTTTTAAATAAATTCTTGCTCCAATAAGAGCAAAAATAGGAGCGCTACTCCCCAAAATTACTGTTAAGGCCGCTTCTGAAAGTTCAAGGCTGGTGAACCATCCTAGTCTAGCTAATGTTGTTAAGAAGGATGCAAATAAAAGCATATTAAACTTTGTTTTAATCGATTTTAATTCATTATTTTTCAAAAAAAGATAAATAGGGGTGTATATAATAAATGTGGTTGCAGCTCTAATTAATGTAACAGGCATTACTGAGGCTGATTTGAGTACATTGTCCATCAATAAAGCACCTGTAGCCCAAAACAATGGAGTTGATATACAAAGAAATAATGCAATTTTCATAGATGACCCTTTTTCAACAAAGTTTAAATTTTTTCTATTTCTAAATGTGATTGATGCTATTCCAAACAAAATTAAAATTGCCCCTAAATAAACTGTTATTGACAGTGAATCAGAAAAGAAAAATACACTTCCAAATATCGAAAATAATGGGAATAAACTATTTATAACTACAAATGCCATTCCCACTTTTACATGTTTGATAGTAAAAATGTAGCTCAAAAACCCGGTTAGATTTATAAGTGAAGCTGTTATGCAAATCAGTAGAGTACTTGTACTGAATTCACTAAATCCACCCCATTGATCAAAAATTGAAATTAAAAGTATTAAAATTAAACCAGAAATTATACTTTCAAAATATATGAAGGAAGCCCTTACCTTGCTTGGAAGCGATTTAAGAAGTACGCCTGAGTTACCCCAAAAGAAGGCAGAAAGTAATGCACAAATTTCACCCAAACTAAACATTAATATTTCTTGGGTGCTAAAATTGAATATGGATTCATCCTAGGAGTATAAATTAATGAGTAACCCAGAATCAATAAGAATAGATAATGATATACATATTTTAAATGATGGCTTTTGGTCATTTAAATTGTATACGGAACAATTAATTTATAAAGAGATAGAAAGTGTATTTGAATTTTATGCAACTCCAAATAATTTAAATCTAATCACTCCCAAATTTTTAAATTTTAAAATTTTAGGAAAAAAGGTTGATACAACATCTGAAGGAATGATATTCCAATATAGATTGGATCTACACAAAATTCCTATTTTTTGGAAAAGTAAAATTGAAGAATGGAACCCCCCATTGAAGTTTGTTGATAAACAATTAATAGGACCATATTTAAAATGGCGACACCAACATCAATTTGAAAGCATTGGAAGAAACACAAAAGTTATCGACATTGTGGATTATATTGTTCCAGGTGGATCTTTAATTCATAATTTATTTGTAAAAAAGGATTTAATTAATATATTTAATTACAGAAAAGAAGCATTAGATAAAATATTTAATTAAGTGAGGTAATAAATGAATAATCAATTCGAAAATAAAGTTGTTTATATAACTGGGGCTGCAAATGGAATTGGCAAGGCTGCTGCAGATGTATTTTCAGAAAGAGGTGCAAAACTTGCCTTATGTGATACCAATGAAAACCTCCTTCAAGAAGTAGTAAATGATTATAAAAAAAAGGGAATAGAAGTTTTATCTAAAAAAATTGATGTTACTCAAAAAGATGAATTATTAAGTTTCTCAGATCAAATAATTTCTAAATTTGGGAAGGTAGATATTTGTGTTCCAAATGCCGGAGCAATAGGTAGTTCGGATTTTGCAAAAAGAAAAGATTACATTGATGAAGATTGGGAGATCACATATTCAGTTAATGTAAAAGGGCTTGTTAATACTACTGACTCAGTAAAAGATCACATGATTAAAAATAAAAATGGAAAAATAGTTATAGTTTCATCTCAAGGCGGAAGAAAGCCAAGAGGTATAGGAGACAAGGGGAGAGGAAATGTCTTAAATCCNTATTTAGTGTCAAAAGCNGCTGCNATTCAATTNACTCATNCNCTTGCTATNGAATTAGGAANANACAANATNAATGTTAATACNGTNTGCCCAGGNAGATTNTNTACNTCATTTTGGCAGCAAATTGCAGAAAATCATAAATCAATGAATAGTGATTACTCTGATATGGACCCATTTGAAATATTTAAACAACAAGCTGAATCCTACTTTCCATTAAAAAGAGCCCAAGAACCAAGAGATGTGGCATACTCAATAGCTTTCTTAGCTTCAGATGAAGCATCAGAAATTACAGGACAGGCACTTAATGTTAATGGCGGAGGGATTTTAAATTAAATCTACTTAAGCCCTAAAATGTGTAGTATAATCAACTTATGATATATAAATTAGTTGAGTTTAAACTACATGACAACTACAAAATCTCTTAATCAGATTATTAGAAGATACAAGGATTCTTTAGTTGATGGTGATCAGAAAAATGCATTGGCCTCTATTAACCTAGCACTTGCAAATGGATCTGACGTTAAAACCGTTTATAAAAAAATATTTACTTCAGCTCAAAGAGAAATTGGACAGATGTGGCATGATGGTGAAATATCAATTTCTCATGAAAATAGGGCTGCTGGTATAACACTTGAAATAATGTCTAGGCTAAGAGCTAATTTTGAGATTGAAGACCCAAACGCACCACTTGCTATAGTCACTATCCCGAAGAATGATAATCATACAATCGGTGCTAGAATGTTTGCTGATTTTCTTATGATGGAAGGTTGGAGAGTAGATTATTTAACAAATCACAACGTTAATAAATATCAAATTCCAAATGATGATTTTATTAAATACGTGAATGAAATTAAGCCAAAACTTTTTGCAATTTCAGTTGCAACTGATATGGCATTTGTAGAATGTAACAAGTTGACAGAATTTTTCAAATTTAATTGGCCACATATTAAAGTTATCTGGGGAGGTCCTGGTGTGTCTAAATCATTGAAAACTGATAAGGATATTGAACTAAATCACATCGAAGAAAATTTCTCTGATTCAATTAATTCAAAACCAGATTTTATTTGTTGTAGCAATTCAGCTTTTGAATCAAAAGAATGTAAAAGTTTTTTAAGTAGATCCATGAATCACAGTGATTTGGATTCGGTAGACGACACTTTATCTAAAATTGGAAATAATATAAAAGCATTGAGGATCTCTAAAGGTATAAGTCAACAAGAATTGGCAAATTTGGCTTCAATTGATAGAGCTTTTATAAGTACAATCGAAAATGGAAAGAGGAACTTAAGTATTTCAGTTCTTCACAAGATTGCTACTAATCTAGATAGTAATATTAGTGAAATTTTTAAAGATTAAATTATTTATTGATGCTAACTTTATTGTAAGAAGCATATTTATCTTCAAGCATCATTATCATTTCGTTACCAGATAATTTATGGAAGTTATCCATTGTTGGTGTACTTAAGCCGCAATTTATACAACTAAGTTCTTCTTCATGATCCAAGGTATTAGTAAAAACTAAAGTACCTTTACATTTAGGGCATTTATTAATTATTACCATAGTATTTCCTTTAACTATTAATTATATTTAACAATTTATCAGTAATATTGCATATAGTCAACTATTGAATGATAAAAAGTTATATTTATTGTTTATATTAAACAATAGAATTTAAATTTTAGATTAGTAATAACTCTGAGNGGAAGATGGTGGAGATATTTGATCACTTTGATTTTTATTAGGTAATGATGAAGGGTCAGGAGTGGGTTGAGGAGTAATTAAATATCCATTTTCATCAAGAACATTAATCTTGCCAGTCATGCTTGGATGAAGAAGACATTTGTATGAGAAAGTCCCAGATTCTTCAAACTTAAATTCAAATGAATAGCTTTCAGGAAGATATCCTGATTCAAATTTTGAATTAATCGATGAAGCAGTGTGTGTTGAACTGTCATTATTTGTCCAAACGACTGTTGTTCCTAAATTAATTGTGATTTCATCTTGAATAAATTTAAAACCTGAAATTAATACTTTTTTTATAAGTGCCCCTTGTTCAGGCGTTGGAGTAGGCTCAGGTGTTGGAGTAGGCTCAGGCTTTGGAGTAGGCTCAGGTGTTGGAGTAGGATGATTTGCTCAAAACTTCTTCAATATTTTTATTTTCACTATATTCAATAGATACAGTCAAATCTGGTAATAATTCTTGATCAGTGTTTTCGGCACACCCAACAAAAATTGTAATTATTAAGAAAGTAAAAATTTTTTTCATTTTATATATTTGAGAATTAAATTAGATATATTTTCAGGATTTTCGAAGATTACCATATGCGTAGAATCNGCTATTTCATCAATNCTAAAATTTGAATAATTATTTTTTAGTTTTTCAATTTGAGAATTTCTTATAAGACTAGATTCTGGTCTTATTAATAAAGAAGGTATTGTAATTTTTGATAATTTATTTTGAATTAAAGTACCTTTTTGGACATCAGAATCCCAAATTCTAATGTCATAATCAAACCTGTTTTTTGAAATTGAATCATTTTGCAATTCATTAAGATTTGGATTCATATTTACTATATATTTTTTTGAATCACTGTAATTTTTCCAATTGTTTTTTTCTCTTTTTTCAACAAATCCAAGTAATTTAAATGCAGCTAAATCAATTGTCGTATTATTACTAAACCAAGGATCAATAAAAACAGCACTTTTTATGTTTGTTAAGCCTCTATTAAGTAAATTGTTAGTTATAGTGCCCCCTAAAGAATAACCAACAANGTGCAANTCANCATCAAAATTATGATTTATAAATTTTTCAACAACATCTGAAACTTCATTTATATTGAAATTTATTGATAAATTAGACTTTCCATGTCCAGGCAAATCAATAGCAGTAATATAAAAATTTTCTTCCAAAAGTACTATAATGTCATTAAATGAAGTTGAACTTCCCATCAATCCGTGAATGAATAAAATATCTGGATTTTTTTTGTCACCATAATTTTCATAATAAACTTTTTGGTTTTCAAANTTAAAAAAGTTGTTTGAAACATTTTCGGTTGTACATGAAACCATAAATATTACTCCTATGAATAAAATAAAACTTTTAAACATAACTTAATTTTAACAATGAAATATGGATTTTGGGGGTTTGTGATTAAATATTTTTTACAAAGTGTTTGCCGTCCCAAGCAAAACCATCTTGTTTAAATTCTATTATTTCATCTAATTTTTCCAATTTATTTTCAACAACAAATCTAATAAATTTTCCTTTAATTGCTTTGCCATTATGGCCTGCTGAAATTGACTTATTATTTTTAATAAATTTAAAATCTATTTCCACAGAATTCTTAGATTCATAAGATTTCTTATGAATTGTTGGGAGTAAGTCCAAAATGAAATCTTCATCTTTTAAATAATTGCTAAAAATTGGCTTCCAAAAAGCAGATAATTTTAATGAATTCATTTTGAGCTTATAATTTGGTATTAAATCATTAAGTTTTACTAAACCTAAAAATCCACTTGTTATTAATATTTTATCTTCAGCAAATTTTTTAGAAGATTNATCTAATGATTTAAAATCAAAATTGTTATAAACAACACCGGTGTATCTCTCTATGGCCTGAGAACATTTATTATTTAAAATATTTAAATTTTCATCATGGATAATCTTAGATTTATCAAAAGATGTTCCATATATTTTTACTAATTCTTCATTTTTTACCGAAGAAAGAATTTCTAAAATTTTTCTTATTTCATCAAAAAATATATTTTTAGTTTCAATAAATTCAATATTTCTTATATTATTTCTAGATTTGCCTTCGCTAGGTGGAATTAATATCTTCATGATTTTATTATATTATTAATTTATGAGGATTACCGATATTAAAACTTATGTACTTGTTGCTGATAATGCAGATGTTTCATTAACTTCTTCAGCGCAAGATACAATTCTTGTTGAAATTTACACAGATAATGGGATCGTTGGATATGGTGAGACAGATACAAATCCATGGGTAGCAAAAGCTCTAATTGACTCACCAGGAACACATACCATGGACCAGTCAATGAAAGATATATTAATTGGCAAGGATCCTTTAGATATAGATAGAAGATGGGAAGAGCTTTATGTAGGAACTGCAATGACAGGGAGAAGAGGAGCTGGTGTTAATGCAATTGGCGCAATTGATATGGCATTATGGGACATTAAAGGTAAACATGAAGAAAAACCTGTTTATGAATTAATGGGAGGAAATTATCATGAAACAATTACTCCTTACGCATCACTACAGCCATTAGGAAGTAGTTTTGAAGAATATAGAGATTCATTAGTTGAATGGGCAGAGAGAGCAAAAAATTTAGGATTTAAAGCTGTTAAATCTGAAGTAACTATGAATGGCCCATACGCTCATAATGGCATGAATGAGAATGATGATAAACACACTTTAGTTATTGAGTCTGTAAGGAAAGCATTAGGGCCTGAAGTAAAACTTATGGTAGATGTTCAATATAAGTGGAAAACTGCTGAGGATGCTTTGAGAACTGTAACAGATTGGGGTGAATTTGATATTTATTTTCTTGAAACTCCAGTATGGACAGATAATCTCGAAGATTATGCAAGAATGCATGAAGAGGCGCCAATGAAAATTGCTGCAGGAGAATGGTTAACTACATCACACGAATTTAAAGATTTAATAGAAAAAGGTAAAGTTGATGTTGCCCAACCTGACATTGGTAGGGTTGGAGGACTTACTGAAGCAAAAAAAGTATCAAAAATTGTTGATAAANATGAAAGAATAATAGTTCCGCATTGTTGGAAAACATCAATATCTATAAGCGCTACTGCACATTTTGCATTTAACACCCCTTCATGCAAGTTTATTGAATATTTACCTCCGCAATTATGCCATGAAACATTAAGAAAAGAATTGGCANATGAAGGNTTTGAATTTAAAAATGGATTAATTCAACTTCCAACCAAAAGTGGTTTAGGGGTTGAGTTAAACAATGAAGCTGTAAAGAAATACACAGTTGGATAGAAAATTTTAGTAGTAAAGGAAAAAATGGCTGGAAAAAAAATAAGTATAGATTTTGAAATACAACAGGACTCTATTGATATGCTAGATTATTTTAAGGATAAATATAAATTAGCAGACAGATCAAAAGCACTTAGAGTAATATTGGATTATGTTGCTAGTGAAAGTGAAGAGCATGAAAATATTTATTCAATTAGAAGATGTTTAAGATGCGGGTCCAGAGAAGGTTGGGTAAAGCCTGAAAATTAGGAGAAATTATGAATGAAGGAATAGGGCCAGATATTTGGCTTGCAGGCGATCCTGCTGATCTTGATAAATATATGAATAACGGCATTAAAGGTATTGTTACCAATACAGTAGTTCAAAGAGAACTTGTTCAAAAATACGGAACTTTGACTGAATTAACAAAGAAATATTTGGAAATAACAGACAAAAAAATAGCTATCGAAATTGATGGAAATTCAACTCAAGAATTATTAGATGTTGGTGAAAAATTTACTCAGCTCTCAGACCAAATTATTTTAAAAATACCATGCAGTGATATAGCGCTAGAGGCATTTTCAGTTTTGAAAAAGGAGGGGGTGGAGACATTTTGTACAACAGTTTTTTCACTTTCTCAGGCGGTTGTATCAGCTCAAGCTGGAGCAGATCATATACTTCCATTTTGTGAACCTTTCAAGGATTTGGGACTAAGCCCAACTAAGTTAGTTAAGGATTGCTACGAAACATTTAAAAATTGGAAAGAAAGGCCAAAAATAACTGCTGCATTAGTAAGGTCTCCAGATGTTGCCAATTCTGCTCTTAGAGACGGAGCAGATGGGATTATTATTTTTTGGCCAGTTTATGATGAAATATTGAAAAACCCATTAACTGATAAATGGAACAATATTTTTATGGATGAATGGAAAATAATGAACAAACATGGNCACTTAAAAGATCTTCCAACAAATTTAGGTTAATAAATGAAAAATTTACCTACACTAATAACATATAGTAGATTCCTTTTTGCAATTTTAGTAGCCATTTTGCTTTGTTTTAATTCAGATGTACTTATATCATTTGCAGTATTTTTTTTCGTTATTGGTGCGTTATCAGATGCTCTTGATGGTAAGTTGGCAAGAAGGCAAAAGAAACCATCAAAATTTGGTGCATTTCTTGATCCTATTGCAGATAAGTTTTTAGTTTTTATTGTTTTAGTATCTCTGACATTTAATAGAGATTCTGTAATATTGTTTATTTTGTCATTAATTATTATTTCAAGAGAAATTATTGTTATGTCATTAAGAGAATGGATGGCTTCCATAAATAATAAAGAGGTAGTAGAGGTTTCTAATCTTGGAAAATATAAAACTATTATTCAAATGAGTGGAATAAGTTTAGTAATTGGCACACCACTGGTCGAAAATTATTATTATGGTGAAATTTCATTATCAATATTGCTTTTAGGGGCATTATTAGGTGTTTTATCAGGATTTAGTTATTTAAAAAAAAGCTACAAATATCTTTTTTAAATTACTTCTTTTTCTAGCTCCATTAAAGATTCATCTATAGCATCACATATATGATTTATTTGGTCTTTAGTTGATGTTAATGGTGGAGCAACAGGGAGAATATATGCTGGCACTCTTATCCATACACCTCTGCTTTTGAGTTTTTCTGTCAAAATCATATTTATATATTTAGAAGGTTCAAATCTTTCTTTAGTTTTTTTATCTTTAACTATTTCTAATCCTTGTAAAAGACCAATACCTCTATTATCCCCAATTATTCTTGATTTGTCTTTGATTTCAGATAGTCTCTCAGAAAGTTGAATGCCTCTTTCTCTAGCGTTTTCAATCAAGTTTTCTCTTTCTAGTATTTCTAAGTTTTTCATTGCTGCTGCTGCACCTCCAGGGTGAGCAGAATAGGTATACATATGTGACCATGCGTTCGAAGGCTCTCCATTAAATACTTTTGAAATATCAGTTGATGAAATTGATCCTCCCAAAGGAAAATAGCCACTCGTTATTCCTTTTGCGAAACTAAGAATATCTGGAACAGTGTTTACTACATTTGACCCAAACCATTCACCCAGTCTACCAAATCCAGTTATTACTTCATCAAAAATTAATAATATTCCGTACTTTAAACATACTTCTTTAACTCTTGGCCAATATTCACTTGGCGGAACNACNCCTCCTAATGGTTGAGAAACTGGTTCGCCAATAAAACATGAAATCGATTCAGGCCCGTGAAAAAGAATCTTATCTTCAATATCTTGAATAAGCCTGTCAGTAAATTCATTTATGCTCTCATTTTCATATTTTCTTCTGTAATAATTAGGTTGCTCAACATGAATTAAATGCTGAGGAGAAGGTTGGTAATCTGTCCTAGGAAACCCAGGGTGACCACCAAGCCATTCTGTTAAATAGGTAGAACCATGGTAACTTCCGTCTCTAGAAATAATTTTGTATCTTCCCCTATCGCCATTTCTAACATGATAAGCTTGNGCCATTTTNAAGCTTGATTCGTTTGCTTCAGAACCTCCTTGGCAAAAAAAAGTTTTACTCAAATTCCCCGGCGCTAATGATGAAATTTTTTGGGCTAATTCAACAGATTTCGGAGTAATGCCAGCATAAACATTCATACTTACATTAGCTAACTGATCGTATATTGCTTTTGCAATTTCTTCTCNTCCATGACCAACATTTCTAAAGTACATACCGCTTATGCCATCAATGTACTTTACATTCTCATAGGACTTTAGATAAATTCCTTCAGAATTATCAATTATTAATGGACCGCCTTCTTTTTCCATGGTGGTTTCATTAAACATTCCAATGTACATATGTTCATTAGCTGATTGAGCAAACTCATTTTTGTAATTAATGTCACTCATTTATTTTTACTCCTAAATTTACTTTAGATAAATATTCTATACTCATGATTGTGGTTTTTAAAATATTTTTTTATTCTTATATAATCTAATTTTTAAAGGCAAATAAATTGAAAATAATTTACATTACAATCATACTTTTTATATTAGCATGTTCCAGTGGAGAAGAAGTAAACCCAGTAGAAAATGCTGACTCTCTTTCAAAATCTCATGTCAATAATATTGATAAAAAATTTATTGTAGATGACTTTGTTGATGCTGGGTGGAAAAAATCAAAAGAATTTATAACTGATGCAAAAAATGAAAACGGGGATTTATTAACTCCTGAAGCGAAAGAAATTTGGTACGGATTTTTTAAAAGAAAAGATATTGAAATAAGATTTTACGAAAACCATTCTATGTCTTCAACATTTGGCAAGGAAAGTGCGGAAAAAGCTATTTCAAGGGCAGTAAATGCTAACGCAGGTGGAGGAATTATTACATCAACCAACAACAGGGTTTCCTATCAGTCATATGTCGTATCTGGTAACACAGTAATACTTTGCCAAGACTTATTGCCTGACTGCATATTATTATCAGAAAAATTAGAATGAGCCAAAAACAAAAATGGCTTTCTTTTATGTCCATTGCATTTGGTCTTTTTACCGCTGTCATGGATGCAAGCATGATCGGAATAGCGCTACCAAGTATATCAAAAGATTTCTCGTTAGATTTATCTTCAGCAGCTTGGATTTCTCTGGTATCAACAATTACTGTAGTTGCAGTTTTATTGCCAATGGGCAATATTTCAGACAGAGTTGGCAGAAAAAAAATATACTTATATGGTGTAATAATAATGGCAGCCGGGTCATTATTCTCTTCATTTTCAAATGAAATTGTCAGTTTGTTGATTTTTAGAATAATTGTCTCTATTGGTGCAGCTATGAGGATGAGTACTGGTTTAGCTATGGTGATGATGATATTTAAAGATAAGGAAAGGGGAAAGGGGCTTGGTGCAAATACTACAACTGTTGGTCTTGCTGCAATCACAGGTCCAATTTTTGGTGGATTTTTGGTTGGGAATTTTGGCTGGGAATCAATTTTTATTACTCAGGCATTATTAAGCCTACCTACATATTTATTAGGCTTTTANTTCTTAAATAAAGATGTTGTTGATTCAAATCATAATCAAAGAAAAGGAAATTTCGATTTTATAGGTTCAATAATTTCTGCAGTAGCTTTTTCAGTTTTATTGTTCACCATAAATTATGGTCTTGTGAACATGTCTACTTTGGTAATCTCATTTAGCTTTTTAATATCCATGTTGTTATTTATCTTATTTATTTATGCCGAAACCAAAGCAGATCAGCCAATATTGAATACAATACTTTTAAAAAATAAAAATTTTATGCTAACCATGGGCACAAGATTGCTCGGGTTTCTTTCGGGGAGTTCAACTTTATTCCTTATGCCTTTTTATATTCAATTGTTAAAAGGTATTTCTCCTGATAAAGCTGGGCTAATTATATTTCCAGGTGCGTTGGGAATGTCAATAACAGCAAGTTTTAGCGGAAGACTTTCAGATAAGTACGGTGAGAAGCCATTTGTAATATTGGGATTAATCATAATACTAATATCCAGCTTTTTATTTTCATTATTCGATGAAAAAACAACCATTGTAATGATTATCGCTGTTTTNATGCTTCATGGTTTAGGGATGGGTATATGGGGAACTCCAAACAGTAGTCAAACTGTATCAATTGTACCAAAAAATACATATGGGTCTGTTGCAGCTCTTATTAATTTGATTCGAACAGTTGGGATGGGAATTTCAATCGCCATATCTTCTAGTTTAATTACTTTAGCATTTATTAATTTAGGTTTAAATTCTGATTTTTCATCTGTAAACGATGCCTTTGATGTTGATCAGTCAAAAGCATTCCTTAATGGATTTAAAACTACATACTACGTTTTAATGTCAATATGCTTGCTTTCAATAATTCTTTCATTATTAACCAAAATTAATCGTTCGTCAGAAAGTTAAACTTTTATTAATAATTTTCCAAAATTTTCTCCAGAAAATAATTTTAGAAAAGCACTTGGTGCATTTTCAAATCCGTCAACAATAGTTTCTTTGAAAATTAATTTATTTTTATTTTTTAAATTAACTAGATAATCAATTCCTTCATGAAAATCTTCTTCAAAGTCATAAACAACAAATCCTTCAAGTCGAGATTTTTTAGATAAAAATTGCCAATAATTTCTTGGGCCTAATTCGGGTTCTTTATTATTATATTGAGATATTTGACCACATATTAAAACCCTTGCCCCAATATTTAAATTCTCAATAACTTTATCAGATATATAACCACCAACATTATCAAAATATATATCTACTTTGTCCTTAGCAATAGATTTTAATTCTTCTTCCCATCCTTCATGATTGTAATTTAATCCATAATCAAATTTTAATTCATCCTTAATATAGTTAACTTTCTTTTCTGAGCCAGCAATGCCAACTACAGTGCAACCAATTTCTTTAGCTATTTGCCCTACAACAGAACCAACTGCGCCGCTTGCTGCAGAAACAACTACAGTCTCACCTTTTTTTATTTTCCCAATCCTGAAAAGACCAAAATAAGCTGTTAGGCCAGGCATCCCAATTGAGCCCAATGCCAAACTGAGAGGACTTATTCTTTTATCTACTTTTTTTAAAGTACTTTCATCAGCTATCGAAAACATCTGCCAACCTGACTTAGATAAAACAATTTCACCAACTTTATAATTCTCAGAATTTGAACGAATGACCTCACCAATTATTTCTCCCATCATTACCTCTCCTTCATCTATTCTATTCATTGTTCCCCTCATATATGGATCTAGAGAAAGCCATAAAGTTTTTACCAACACTTCCTTTTCTTCTAAGTCTCTTAAATCTTCATTTATTATTTTAAAATTTGACTCATTTGGCAGACCTATTGGTTTTTTGGGCATCACTATTTTTGTGTTGGTAATTTGTTGTTGCATAATCTTCCTTTTTTTAGCTTAAATATGTATTCTAAAATAGTTTTAAAAATATTATAAAGAGGAAAAAATGAAATTATTCAGATTTAGAGATAACGGCAACGTAAAACCAGGAATAGTGGACCAGTCAGGCATTTCAAGAGATGCCTCAAGCATCGTGAGCGATTGGAGCGGAGAATCATTGAGTGATAATTTTATTAAAAGTATAGATAATTCAAAACTTTCTGATCTTCCTCAATTAAATGATGTTGATTATGCTCCATGCGTGGGTGACATAGGTAAATTTATGTGTATTGGGCTTAATTATTCTGATCACGCGAAAGAAGTAGGTATGGATCCTCCAGCTGAACCAATCCTATTTATGAAGGCTACAAGTGCTGTAATTGGACCAAATGACAATGTTGAAATACCAAAAAACTCTGTAAAGTCGGACTGGGAAGTTGAACTTGGTGTGGTAATTGGAAAAGAAGCAAAATACGTTTCAGAAAGTGATGCTGAAAATTACATTGCTGGTTACTGTGTAATTAATGACTTAAGTGAAAGAGAATTTCAGCTTGAAAAAGGTGGACAGTGGGTTAAGGGAAAAAGTTGTGATACTTTTGGCCCAATAGGCCCCTATCTGGTTACAAGAGATGAGGTAGGTGATCCTCATAATCTAAATCTTTGGCTGGAATTAAACGGAAAAAAAGTTCAGGATGGAAACACTAACACTATGATCCACAAAGTGTTTTTCACATTAAGTTATTTGAGTCAGTTCATGTCTTTGCAGCCAGGAGATGTTATTTCTACTGGTACGCCTCCGGGTGTTGGCAGTGGAATGAANCCGCCACTTTACCTGAAGTCGGGAGATAAGATGAGATTGGGCATAGAAGGATTGGGAGAACAAACTCAAAACGTTAGTTAACTGAATTTTTCATCCCTCCATGAATATTTAGGTTCCCAGCCAAATTTGTCTTTGGCAAGGTCAATAAGAATGGGTGAATTAAATCCATCGATTTTATGCCTTACTTCCACGTTTGGGTAAACTGTTTTAATTGCCTGCATGGTTTCAACAGTTATCATTGTATCCTTCGCATTAAGAAAAAATTTCTCATGTCCTTGCCAATTAGGGTTTTCAACAGCCATCCTGCAAGCTGTTGCTGCGTCCTTGATGTGCAGATAAGTCCAAAATCCTTGGCATCTTTCCCAAACATCATTAATCGGATTTTTGTTTAGATCTTTAAATTTTTCATCATCCCACATTCCGTTAAACCTCATACTTCCAATCGACATTTCAGGACTCCTTCTTGCGAAGGCATCTCCAACTTGTTCACCAATCCATTTTGCAACAGAATATGGATCTTCTGATCTTGTTCCTTGGTGCTGATCAATTGGGAAATATGCTGGATCCTTAACCTCTTTACTTCCCCATCTTGCAGCTGTGCCCATGGCGCCAATAGCATTATAGGATGATCCTAACAAAACATTTTTAATTCCAAGTTGCTCTGCTGCCCTGCATATATTCCACATGGATGATGTATTCGTTGTAAATACAAATTCTTCTGTATAATATTCTGCACTTGGACACGCAGCCAAATGGATAACGCCATCACACCCCTCCATTGAAGAAATTACTTGGCCGTAGTTAGTAACATCAACCTCAAAAAAGGTAGGAAGCTTTCCCCAAGACTTCCTCATTTCAAGAGCTTTGTCAGCTTTTGCAGTTGTAGTAGTTCCGCTATGAGATAGTGTTCCCCACCTTACTTTGTCGGCATTTACAACTTCATGGTTATTCTCTATTAGCTCATTAATTACGTAATGACCAACAATTCCTGACCCACCTGTAACTAAAACCTTCATTTGAACTCCCTAATAATATATATTTAAATTCTATTATATAAATCCTAATTAATTTATGTGGAAATTTGAAGAGATTAAGAGATCAAATGGAAATTTGACCGAGGGGCCAGTATGGGACGGCAATGGCTTGATTTTTACTGACGGAAAATCGAATAGACTTCTTCGNTTTGATCCTGCAAAAAATTCAATCGATATTTATTTTGAAGGGACCATGGGTCCTAATGGATTAAACTTTAATTCAAACACCGAACTTTTTGGTTGCGAGCAAAAAGGTAGAAAAATAGTTAAGTATTCCAATGAAAATATTGAAACAGTGATTACTGAATTGGATGGCAAAAAATTGAGTGCTCCAAATGATTTGGCAATAGACAATAATGATAATATTTGGTTCTCTGACCAAATTGGGAATGTTGACACAAAGCCCGAATTAAGTTTTTCCTGCGTAGTNAAGGCTGAAAGAAATTCAGANGGAAGCTACACTTCAAANAGGATGACATATGATTGCACTTCACCAAATGGGTTAATTTTTTCAAAGGATTTCAAGGAACTCTATGTTGCTCAGAGTGACTTTAACGGCAATCAAAGAAGGCAGCTTAGATCATATCAAGTTGATACTAAAAACAATTTAAAATCTCATAAGGTACTTCATGATTTTGGTCCGCATAGAGGAATCGATGGAATGGCTCTTGATTCAGATGGGAACATAGTTGCTACCTGCGGTTGGGAGGTATCCGGGCCGGGTCCAATGATATGTATATTTGATAAAAAGGGTAGGATTATTTTATCTGAAAGAACTCCATGCATGAGGCCTTCAAACATAGCTTTCGGCGGGAAAAACTTGGAAGACATTTATATAACCAGNCTAGAAGGTCATCTTTACAGAGTGAGAAATTCAGGGTTGAAGGGNAATAAANTACCTTAATCAAGGAGANNTATGGAAAATTGGAATAAAATTGCAGATCAGAAAAATTTAACAGAGGGCCCAACATGGATCGAAGGAAGTGGATTACTTTACTCAGAATGTTCCGCAAGTCTTACATGGTTATGGGATTACAAGAAAAGAACTAACGAGGTATGGAGGAGAAATACAGGAGGAAGCAATGGAATGATTCTTGACGTTGAAGGGAAGTTATACGCATGTGAAGGGGAAGCTAGAAGAGTTGTTTCTTATGAGGAAGGTTTGGAAACTGAACTGATTTCAGATTCTTTTGAAGGGATGGCATTTAACGAACCAAATGATCTTGCCGTTCACCCAAACAAAAAAGTAATTTGGTTTTCAGATCCAAACTATGGAGGAAGGAAGCTCAGAATCAGCCATGAATCAGTTTATCTTTTAATCAAAGAACCTCAAAAATGGTCTGTTCAAAGAGTGACATTCAATACTGATAGGCCAAACGGAGTCCTTCTTTCCAAAGATTTAAAAAAACTATATGTGGCAAACAGTCCGCACGATTTTGAAAATGAGAGTATTAGAAGAGAGCTTAGGTCTTACGACATAAAACCTGATTTCACCTTGGGTGATTACGAGGTTATGCATGATTTTGGACCTGCTCGAGGAGTTGACGGAATGACTTTGGATAGCAAAGGAAACATTGTTGCAACTGCAGGGTTCAAGAAAGGTGGTCCNGGGCCCATGATTTATTATTTTGAGCCTGACGGAAGGGTTGTGAAAACATTTGAAGCTCCTGAAGACAGCCCGACAAACTGTACTTTTGGTGGAGATAACTTGGACATTTTGTATGTTACATTTGCAACAGGAGCCGTTTACGAGTTAATAAATTCTGGATTATATGGCCTAAAAAATAGAGATTAATAGGGCACCAGAAATAATAAATACTATTCCAACAGTTTTTTTAACAGTGAAGTTTTCACCCAAGAATATTTTTGCAAAAATAGCCCCAAAAACGGTACCAACCTCTCTAAATGTTCCTGCGTACGACAAAAAAGTCGTTGAGTAGGCATAAATTACAATTGCATATGACATGAATTGAAAAATACCAGGCACAATAAGTTTTTTAAAATTTGATGAAAAATAGCTTATGTAATCTTTGTTTCTTTTTTGATAGTAGAAAAATAACAATACGGAAGATGTGTCTGTAAACCATACAAACAATATTGGATCAACTCCTCCAGACGCTTGTTTGTCTGCAAGTGAATAAAGTGAAATTACTAATCCAATAGAAAGTGCCAAGAATACTCCGCTGTTTAACAGCTTTTTAAAGCCATTTATTGAAGTGAAATAATTATGAGATATTGATCCAGTAAGAATTATTCCGTAAAAAATAAGAAAACAACCAATTAGCGCAAACTTTGTAATTGTTTCTGAAAGTATAAATATTCCATATATAGGTATCAAAAAAACAGAAATTCCTCTTGCAATTGGATACACGAGTGAAAGTTCAAATTTAGAGTAAGCCTTTCCTAAAAAAATAAAATAAAAAAAATGAATAATAAAACTTAAAAATATAAATATCACTGCATCAGGAGAAATGGTTGAAGTAAAAAGTTTAAAAATTGAATACGGCGTAAATATAACCCAAGCACATGTTGCAATATTGATTAGAAACTTAAATGGATCCTGTGATTTTTTTAACTGAACATTCCAAATAGAATGTATAAGAGCAGAAAATAATATAAGTAGAGTTATTCCTAATGTCATGTCTTACCAAAGCTCAAAGGATTCTTCGAAAAGCATCCTTAATTCTTTTTTACCTACATCTATTGGAGACAACTTTGTTACTCTATGCTGAGGAAGCGTGCCTTCTACAAGATTATCAATATCTGATTCATTATAACCAAGTCCACTAAGACCATTTGGCATTCCAAGTTTTTTTATAAATTCGATAAGTTTATTTGAAATGAGATTTCCAGCTTTTTCTGAAGATTCACCTGAAATGTCCACCCCTAGAAGCTTAGCAGCCTCAAGGTGCCTTTCAGGATTAGTTGTTGAAGTAAACCTGAAAACTGCAGGAGCGTTAATAATTACTGATAGTCCGTGCGGAACCAAAGGCTTTCCCTCAGGGTATCCATCAAGCGTGAATTCCTTCACGTTTCCCGAAACCGCATATGACATTCCGTGAGGCAAATGTACCCCTGCATTTCCAAAGCCGACTCCCGCTGCTGATGCGGCAAGCATCATCTTTTCTCTTGAAGTCTCGTTGTTGTTCAATGTTGATTCCACAATATTTTCAGCAACCATTTTAATAGTAGATGTTGCCCATATGTCACTTATTGGATTGGAGCCTTGATACGCTGGTCTTAATTTCGGATCTTCGGAGTATTCCCTCTGGTTAAATGGTTTTGCGGTAAAGGATTCAATTCCGTGTGACAACACGTCGAAGCCACTGCAGGCGGCAACCATTTTCGGCATGGTCTTGGTGTTTTCGGGATCAATTATTCCAACCGTTGGCCTTAGATATCTGTCAGAAAGCCCAGTCTTTGCATGCATTTCCTCCAAATCAAAGATAGCTCCTCCGGTGGTTTCACTTCCGGTTCCAGCTGTCGTCGGTACGCAGATCAATGGCTTCAAAGGNCCAGGAATAGGAATCCCTTTTCCTATTGGCGCGTTCACGTAGTCAAGAAAATCTGCAGGATATGTCGANTAAAGATTGGCAGCCTTGGTGGTATCCATTACCGAACCTCCGCCTACTGCAATGAATCCGTCNTAGTCACCATCGGATGCGAAAGAAGATGCATTCTTAAATGAAGTGTCTGTTGGTTCCGTAACCACGTTGTTATAGATAGAAAAATCAACGCCGTATCTACCTAGGGAATCTTTGACTGTCTGGAAAAGACTAAGTTTTTCTATTTTTTTGTCGGTTATTATTAGTGCTTTCCCAATACCAAATCTTTTTGCTTCATAGCCTACTTCTTCAGTGCAACCATTACCGAATTTGATTCCAGAAGTGTCCATTGTAAATATGTTTTCTTTAGTCATTTTTACATCCTAAATGAATTAATTTTTTAAAACAATTTAATAATGATAAGTTTTAGATATGGATACTAAGGGCGAAAGAAGAGAGAAAAAAAGAAATTCATTAAAAAAGAAGTCTTCGGACAACAGGAAGTCTATCAGTTTAATAATTGACCTAATAAAAAAAAGATCAAAAGCTCCTAGAAAAAATAAAAAATGAATGTAAAGTTTGGAGCGGAATACGAGAATTGAACTCGTCTCTCGACCTTGGCAAGGTCGCGTAATAGCCACTATACCAATCCCGCCTTAGAAATGGATTTTATACCAAAATAATTTTTTTACCAGCTTTTTGCGTCTCTCCAGCTGTATTTTGGTTCCCAGCCAAGAATTTCCTTTGCCTTGTCGACGTCCAAAAGAGTTCCGTATTCTTCTACTTCTTTTACGAAAGGAACATCTGGAAAAAGTTCATTTGTGGCATCCCTTGTAGGAATGTCCAAGACAGTATCCTTTCCATTTATAAAAAAGGCCTCGTGTCCAGTCCAGTCACCTTCAATACTTAGTCTGCATGCAGAAGCAGCGTCTCTTCTGTCGGTCCATGCGAAAAATCCCGCCGCATTGTGACCAGATAGATCCATCTTTTTTTTGGAGTTAACGTAATTTTTTGCCATCTCTTCATCCCACAAGGCGTGAAATCTCATGCTTGATATTTGAACCTTTCTTTTTCGAGCGAATGACTCGGCCATTTCCTCTCCAAGCCATTTGGTAAGACTGTATACGTCCTTGTTTCGAGTTGGATGTTTCTCGTCCACTGGAAAATATTCGGGCGCTATTGGAGGCTCACCCCAGAGCGTTGCAGGCCAACCNGCACCAAGNGCGTTGACTGAAGATGCAAGAACTATCTTTTCTATGCCCCTGTCTTCTGCTGCTTCAAGAATGTTAAATGTTGAAAGCATATTTACTCTAAAAACTTCTTGATTAGGTATTACTCCTGGATTAGGAATGGCCGCAAGATGAATTATCGCGTCACAATTTTCGGTTGCAAAAACAGTTTGTCCGTAATCAGTGAAATCAATTTTTTTGAAACTAAGTTCTGGATTTCTGTCTTCAAGATACCCGTTGATCATATCTGCATTTACTACACTGTGACCATTTTCCAAGAGATCCTTAATAACGTATTTTCCAGCTCTTCCGCTACCACCAGTTACAAGTACTTTCATATATCCTCCAAAGAAATGTGGTGCCTCAGGGCGGGCTCGAACCGCCGACACATGGATTTTCAGTCCATTGCTCTACCAACTGAGCTACCGAGGCACACAATCATATGATGTTATTTTAGCTTTTAAATCTTTTCAAGTGATAAAATATTCTTGATAGGTAAAAAGTAAAAATATATAGTAAAAAAATGAGTTCAATAATTGTTGCATCCAATAAAAAGAAGGCAGGAAAAACATCGGTTGCTTCTGCATTAAGTGGTCACTTAAATTTAAATAATTCAAAATCCGCTATATTAAACACACAGAGTGGAGATAATAAATCTAATTTTTCAGAAGAACTTGGTTTAGAGATAATTAATTCGTCTCCCTTAGAATCAGATAAGATAAGTAAATTTTCTGAAGAGATTATCAGGAATTCAAAAGATAATGTATTGATTACAGAATCAAGCGCAAATGACAGCAAACTAAATGTTGAAATCGCAAAAAAAAGTAATTCTAAAATCTTATATGTTGCTTCAATAAATGAAGACTTAGACTCTATAATTAAATATTACGGAGAAAGTTTGGGCGGGATAGTTTTAAATAAGATCCCTAGGTACAGGTATGAAGAAGTAGTCAATAAATACTCCTCATTACCCTTTTTAGGGTACATTCCTGATAACAGGTATTTTGTATCAAATACAGTTGACCAAATTGCTGAGCATCTTGATGGTGAATACGTATTTGATGGTGATGGAAAAGATAACCTGATCTTGAATGTATTGATAGGGGGGATAGTTTTGGATTGGAGTGTTCATTATTACAGCTCAAAAGAAAATGTTATTGCATTAATTAGAGGAGATAGGCCTGACCTGCAATTAGGAGCAATGCAATCTGGTGGCAACGTAAAATCAATAGTCTTGACCAAAGGAATAAAGCCAATCGAATACGTTGTATATGAAGCTAAAAAACAAGAAATACCATTAATATCTGTTAAGAGTGACACTCATGAAACTGCTCAAATGATTTCTAAATTAGTTGGAAAATCAAAATTTGATCATGAATTAAAGCTTAAAAAAATGATTGAGTTACTTTCAAGTAATTTTGACATGGACAACTTTAAAAAATCTTTTGATATTAGTACCCTTTAGCGTGTAAAACGTTTTCGTTTAATTGATACTAGTTAACAGGTAAATTATGAATGAAAAATTGGATGTTCTTTCAGAAGTTCAGTTAAAAGCAATCAATATCAAAGAAGGCCCAGCAATGATTATTGCGGGCCCCGGTTCTGGCAAAACAAAGGTTATAGCTTCACGAATAGCTACATTAATAAATAAGNACAACGTAGATCCTTCAAGCATATTGGCTATGACTTTCACAAATAAAGCTGCAGACGAAATGAGAGAAAGATGTAAAAGTTTAACTCAGTGTGAAAATATCAATATATTTACATTCCATAGTCTTTCGGCATTCCTTTTAAGAAGATATGGATTGAAAATAGGAATTGATCAGAATTTTACAATTTTTGATGATGGTGACCAGTTGAGGGTGATTAAAAAAGTCTTTAAAGATGCAAATAAAGATCCAAAAAAACTACCATTTAAAGCATCTACTCTTTTGAATGAAATATCTAATTTTAAGAATAAAAACATTCGTTACAACGAAGTAAGTAAGCTTGAAGATAATGATTATTCTGAATTAATTTCTGATTTTTACAAGAGATATGAAGATGAGCTCAAGAATTCAAATGCACTAGATTTTGATGACTTNCTAGTNAGGACAGCTGACCTTCTNAATAATTCTAACGAAATAAGAGACATGCTAGAAGAAAGATACAAGTATTTATTGGTTGATGAGTTCCAAGACACCAATAAGATCCAAATGGATATCTCAATTAAGCTTTCTGAAAAAAATAAGAACATATTTGTTGTTGGAGACCCTGATCAGTCAATATATTCTTGGAGAAATGCTGAGCCAAGGAACCTGTTAGATTTTCAAAAATATTTTCCAGAAGTAGAAATAATCAAATTAGACCAGAATTACAGATCAACCAAGTCAATAATTTCAGTTGCAGACGAATTAATTTCTCATAATGATGAAAGATTTGAAAGAGAGCTTTGGACTGAAAATATTCAGGGAAACCAAGCAGTTCTTGTTACAGCTAAAAATCCCAAACTTGAAGCTGAATTTGTAACAAGAGAAATTAATTATCTAATTGGAAATGGCTACTCACCAGAACAAATTGCTGTGATGTATAGAGTGAATTCTCAATCAAGAAGCATGGAAGATTTATTAAAAGAGTGGAATATATCATACAGATTAATAGGAGCTGTAAGTTTTAGAGAGAGAAGGGAAATAAAGGATTTACTTTCATACTTTTCAATATTAATTAATCCAAATGACGAAATTTCTTTATCAAGAATAATTAATACTCCTAGAAGAGCTATAAGTGATAAGACATTTGACCTAATAAGAAGTGCCTACAGTAAGCAAGACAAATATTCAGGTTTATTAAATTTTATCCTTTCTAAGCCTTGGAAGGAAAATATAAAATTGACACCAAGAGCAACAAAGGGTTTGGAAGATTTTGCAGATATTATTTCAGATTTAATTGGAAAAATAAAAACACTTAACCCTGAAATTATGGTTCAAGAAATACTGGATAAATCAAAATACTTGAAGTATTTAGAAGATGACCCTGATTTTGATAACAGGTTAAGAAATATTGAAGAGCTTAGAATAAAAGCGAGAGAAATAGGTTTTGAAATTGAAGATCCTTTTTATAAAAATTTAGAATTTGTGCAAAGATTTTCATTAATAAATAACGATGAATCAATTAATAATTCAGATTCTGGAATAGATAAAGAAAAAGTTACACTTATAACACTTCATCAGGCTAAGGGGCTTGAATATTCTGTGGTCTTTATTATAGGTTTTGAGCAAGGTTTGCTCCCTCATGCTAGATCATTAGAAAATTTAAAAGAAATGGAAGAGGAGAGGAGAATATGTTATGTNGGGATTACACGTGCAAAAGAAAGGCTTTACTTGTCAAATTGTAGTCAAAGATTCACATGGAATAATTCTGGAAAAAATATGTTCTCTCAAACTCAATTNCCATCACAATTTCTTTCTGAGATTCCNGGAGATTTNTTTAAAACAGCTGAATATTCAAATTCTGGTGAAATNATNTTTGTTGAAAGAAAGTTCGATAAGAAAGTTTTAAATAAAACTAAAAATAAAAAAGTTTTAGGAAATAACTTTAATATCTCAGATGTTGTAATTCATAAAGTATTTGGTGAAGGGGTTATATTAAATATTTCAAAAGAAAATGAAGAGGAGTTGTTAATAAAATTTGAAAATCATGACAAGCCAAAACTAATACTTTCAGCCTTTGGTTCTTTATCAAAAAAAATTGAAAGTAGTGATCAGGATTTTGATTATTTGAACGGATTAAATAATTCTAATTCCGATGATGATTTTAGTGAATATTTTAATGATTAATTATTACTTATTTGCTTNTTGAAATTCATCTTAATAAAGTTCATTCCATCTTTTCTTACTTCACCAATTTCACTGAAACCAGCTTTTTTGAATGATTTTCTTGCTCTTTCGTTGGTAATTAAAGTGTGCAAGTATAAGTTTTCAAGATTTGTTTCTTCGAAGATATAATCTTTCAGGGTTATTAAAGCATCTGTACCATAACCTTTTCCTTGAAACTCTCTATCTCCAATTATAATTCCGACTTCTGCCTCTTTATCAACAGGATCAATGTCGTAGTACATGATATTTCCAATTAGAACACCTTCTTTATTTTCAATGCCAAATTTTACAGACCAAGGTACAGGATATTTAATTTCATCTTTTAGGTGATCCCTAAATTCTCTTAAGGAAATATTTATCGGAACAGTTGCGTCTAATGCTGAAAGTTCAGGGTCCACTCTCCATTTGTAATCAAGTTCAGCGTCTTCAATTTTTTTACTTCGAAGATTAATATTTTTACCTTCAATAAAAATATTTTTTTTTGATTTCTCAGAAGTCTTTGGCCAGTTCAATAGCTTTTTCCAATACATCCTTTTCTCCCTGATGACTCAATTTTTTTAAGGCTGAATCACATTTNTCCCAATATACTTTATCAAACTCATCATCATGGTTACTAATTTCTCCATCTATTTTCTCCATCAGGAAGAAGGAAACTTTTTTATTGATAATTCCATTTGGGCTTTCAAATGTGTAAAAGATATCTTTGATCTTATTTTTGATAATTGCATTAATTCCTGTTTCTTCTCTTACTTCACGAATTGCAGTGGCTGCTTCATATTCGCCCTCGTTAGGTTTGCCTTTTGGT
>FUFK010896271.1_pt1 | contig 28785 bp, 41 predicted proteins | sample 1021851 | NCBI WGS metagenome assembly FUFK01 (sample SAMEA51879418, study PRJEB19060) | metagenome
ACAATTCACCGCTTGTAAAATACCAAGGCATTACTTGTAACTTCCTTTCATAAGACTCTTACCTTTCGGCTTCTTCTTTTGCTCCTGCATTTTCTTAGCAGCAGCTATTCCTTTCTTTGTGTATGGGAATTTCTTTCCATTAACATTAGGCATTTCTATATCTCCTTACCTTGTTAGCAATCTTTTTCGGTTGAGCCACAAACTGCTTACCCTTTGCCTTACCCTTTCGTTTTGCTCTGGTTGTAGCGCGATACTCAGAATCACTAAGAGCAGCGATAGCCGCAGAAGGTAAGTAACGCTCACCTGTTTCACTAGACTTCTTACCAGACTTGGTTCTCCACTTCTGTTTGCCCCAGTTTAACAATGAACGTTGTCGCGCTTTCATTTCGATGCGTCCGCTTTAAATTCACCACACCTATCTACATTCATTACAACCGTTTCCCAACGACTTTGCTCATACTTGTACTTATCAAGGGATGCAATGAATATTGGCTCTACAGATTTCACTCTGCCTGATGGTGGATATCTTCTACAAAGTCCGCGCACAGGATCATCGTCAAATTCTAAAAAATGTAAACATTCTCCACACTTCACGTTTTATATCCCCCACCTCTAGCCTTATAAGTCTTAGCAAGTAACTGTGCCTTTCGAGCAGACCATTGTCCTGCCGCAGTACCATGAGTAGCTCTCGCCTTGATCGAGTTAAATAAACTCTTACGCAATTTTGGTTTTGTGTAAACCCCTGCCTTATTTACTGTGCTCATGTCTTTTTATGCCTCGCTGCAAATGATCTGGCTGCCGCAACACTGCCAAAGCCCCACTTCTTTAATGCCAAAGCTTTTCTTGTAGGTCTACCCTTTTCATCTTTCATCGGACCTTTCATCCCTGCAAACCTTGCAGCAAAAGATACACGTCTAGGGTTTGTGCCTTTAGGAACAGGCCTCTTTAAATTAGCGCCCTCTTTCCTCTTAAAATATCTTCGCCCTGCTTCCGTCAAACCACCTGTCGGACTCTTATGTATCTTCCTCATTACATCGGACCTTTCTAGGTAAAAATATTTTTTGGGATTGCTTATAAACCTTTTTAGAAAAAAATGCTAGTGGTAGACTACTTGCATACATCGCCCCTACAGTTTTTGACCCCACCCCCACAAAAAAGACAATCACTTTCTATGCTGTAGAGCACGCAATAATATATCAGATTAATGACAGTCTGCTATATTATTGCTAGGACAAATCAATACTAACCTGTATGTCTCCTGCAACCTGAACCTGCGATCTATCAATCGGCTTGTATCCTGCACGATCAAGCAAATCCTTAGCGGCTTCAAGTTGTACATATTCAGACTTTGCATTGGAAACCAGATCTCTTAGCCTACCTGCTGCAACCGTAGCACTGAGACCAAACTCTTCACCCATTCTTTGCATTAAGTATTGCTGCACATGTGGGAGCTTTAAAGTCTTGCTTGCACTTACTCTTCCACTCTCCCCTTTAGAATATCCTGCAAGCTCAGCCGCTTTAGTTATGGTGCAACCATTTGCTACGAGCGTGTCAACAAGTGCTGTTTGTTTTTGGGTGAGTTTCTTCTCTGTAATATTAGACATTCTTTGAAAATTTTCCCTGTATAATACAGGCTGTATTTCAACAGTATTTTTATTTCTGTATCATCAAAAAGGCGACAGCCTGTCTTGCCCCCCCTGTTGTCCCCCCCATCAATGACTTGTGTCAACAGGTCTGTCAATTATGACGTAACGTCACAACCTCAAAAGAACGTAACGTCACTATGTAAATTATTCGTATCTTTCTCTTGCATTACTGCACATATGCAGCTAGTATCATATTGTAAGTAAAGGAGATAATAAGATGAAAGCACAAATACAGATGTTAGTAGCATTGCTAGGCACAATGATGGTCTTAGTGTTGTTATATGCATTCTGCCTATCTTGGGCATTTCACGCAAGTCTTTTGTAAAAGGAGAAGAAAACATGACAAAGGATAGATTAAGTCCGTACCATACAACATGGTATGAAGGTGACGAACATGGTGGAGTTACCTACCATTCAACGAATATAGTTTCTTGGAAAGATAACAAGGTGACGTTGAACTCGGATGGTTGGGAAACAGTGACCACCAAACGCAAGATGAACCAAGCAAGTAAAATGTTCTGTCTTGGTTACTCAGTATTTCAAAGGAACTTCGAATGGTTTGTCAATCTCCCAAATGGTGACATTGTAAAATTCAAAGACAACATGACATTCGAAAGGGTAGTGTAATTATGTACGGTGTAGATATTTTCGAATTTAGATACAAGCATGAGTATATGGTTTTTGAGGGTGTTACTTTAAGTGAAGCCATGAATGAAGCCAATGAAATGACCAGATCAAAACCTGAGGGCGTCTGGTATGAGAGCAAGACTGGCAAGTATAAATGGGTTGAAGGTAACTTTTTTGATTAGGAGAAGAGTGTCATGGAAATAGAGGAACAACAAATGATAGTAAAAGAAAAGATGCATCAAGCATGGGAAATGATTGACGATTGCTGCAACTTTATCAGCGAACTTCAACAAGATCTGGACAACATCCAAATCCCAGACGATCCATTGTTGGAAGAAAAACACGAGAAAACGGCAAATGATTTTTTAGTAATCTTGAGTGTTGTTGATGGTCTAAACAAAAAACTTCAAGAATATAGAGTGAGATAAATGACAACAATAACTATGACCTTGGATGAATACGATCATTTAGCGTCGGTCGTTGGTTCTCTATATGTCAAACAATTTGAGGAAAACTTTGGGGAGAATGGACAAACAGAATACCGGCAAACTATCAATGCTATTTTTCATGAGTGGTTTATTACTCACAAGCAACAGCAAGCAATAAAGCTTGAAGAAAGACTACAAAAACAATCAGACAAAATAAAAAAATGGAGAGATATAAAATGACAGATTTAATTAAAAAAGGTCTGGAAGATCTGTTGAAACAAAAGTGTCTTGAGCAACTAGGAGACACTGAGGAAAACAAGAAATGGTTGGACGATAAGTTAATTATTGTAATGCCAGAAAGCAAAGAAAATGAACGAAAGTAAAAAGCCTAAGATAATTTTAGAAAAAACCTACAATCAAGGCAAAACTTATAAACTATGTGATGGTCGTGAAATGATAACTGACTGGATTTTATTATCATGGCTAACACCAGATGGAGAAAAAATTACTTCTTGGAATTGGAGAGGAAGCGATTGCGAACGTAGGTGTAAAAGAAGATTAGAATTAATAGCTGAGGCTTGTGACTTTGAATTGATTGAAACATTTAAGGAACTAAAAAATGCAAAACAAAAAGCCTGACATGATTTTACAAGTAATGTTGAGTGAAGTTTTTGACAAAGCATTTTACAAAACATTTAGATCAAATCTTTGCAAGTATTGTGATGGTGATGGGCAAATTGAAGTAGACGAATATTATCAGCGTGGCTTTAATAATGACATTGGAATAGTCGGAACAAAGTTTATTGAATGTGACGAATGCTACGGAACAGGCAAGATTGATTATGAATAAGGAGAAAGGAGAGAAGTAAAAGTTAAGGGGGAGTTGCGCCTCAATTCTCCCCCTTGACAATATCTATAACATTACTCCATACATGCAGTTATGAAAGCATACTTAGAAACGGTTCAAGACAAAGCAAGGGAAAACGGTATTGATTTACTAGAAGCATTTAAGATTGCTGAGATACCGACCTCTACATATTACAGAACTATCAATGGAGTAACCGAAATGCGTTTTGATACAGCGTGTAAGGTTTTAGATGCCATAGATGAACAGATCAAAAGAGACGCAAGAGTCAAGCATACCAAACAACTACGAGAGAATGGTCAAGTTGTTAATAGACGCACGACGAGAAAGGGGCTTGTCGCAAGAAAGCCTCAGCGATAAAATTGGATGCACTCCCACGCTAGTCGGAAAGTGGGAAGCACTTCAAAGAATGCCCTCTGGTTTTATGCTCATGTGTTGGTTGGAAGCTTTGGAATACGACATTGAAGCGGTCAAAAGGTAAGTCTGCAATTTGTCAGAGTTGTAAAGAAAAGACGTTTAAGTTTGTTGCAATACTTAAGAACGAACACAAAGCAACAATGGTTAAACATTGGATAGTATGTATGAATTGTTACGAGAATGACACATGGCAAACAAGAATAAAAACAAAGGAACATATCACGAAAAATGGTTTGTCGAGTGGCTCAGAACAATCGGTATCAACGCAAAGCGGCAACCCCTCAGTGGATCATTGGGGGGAGAGTATTCAGGAGATATTAAACTCGAATTGTGTGAACAAGAAATGGTGGGAGAGGTAAAGTACAGAGACAAGTCAAACTTCCCTAGCCCATTCAAAGTATTAGAGGGTCGAGACATAGCCTTCTACAAAAGACGGAGAGGAACTCCGCAAACTCTAGTAATTATGTCTGGTGAAGTGTTTGAAAAACTAATGGAGAATAGTAATGGAAACTCAAACAAAATTAATCAAAGCCCATCTTAAAGATGGTAAAACAATTAATCCAATGGAAGCCTTGTTTCTGTATGGATGTTTTAGATTAGCCGCAAGAATAAAAGATCTAAAAGATAGCGGTATGATTATTGATAAAGTTATGAAGCAGGACGAGAACGGCAAACGGTTTGCTATGTACTGGGAAGTAACGTAATGTCTCAGTTCAAACAATACACTGCGAACATGACTTGGGATCAAAGGGTCAACAGACAACTTAACCCAACTGCTAGGCCAAAGGCTTCAAATCCAACTGGTTTTCAGGCAGACAGCCTAAGAATAAATGCAACAAGAATTAAGAATGGTGAGGACGTTGGTGAGCATTGGTTGAAGGGTCGGTTAAAAAAACAATTACTACAATACACTGACCTAACTGAAAATGACTTTAAAAAATATGTTGAACCAACTGCAAAAATGCAGTATGCAACACCTTATAACTACAATAAAAAATAAGATGATGGAGAAAATCAATGGAAAGAAAAGGATTTATCGGGGGCAGTGATTGTGTCCAGATAATGCAAGGCAACTGGTATGAGTTGTGGCAAGTGAAATGCGGCATCAAAGAACCAGATGATTTAAGTGATAACTTAGCTGTTCAACTTGGCATTCATACAGAAGAGTTCAATCTAAAGTGGTTTGAGAAAGAACACGAAATAACAAGTCTTAGTCACCATCAGACTGAGATTGAGAAAACAATAGGAATAAAGGCAATACCTTGTAAGGGTACTATTGATGCATTGTGGGGCAGGGATATTGTTGAAGCTAAACACACAAATGCATTTAACAAAATGAGTAATGTAATCGAATATTACATGCCTCAGTTACAATTCTATATGGAATTAGCTAATGCAGATGGTGGATATTTTTCAGTTATCTTTGGCAATAGTGACTATCAATCTGTCCGTGTTGAAAGAAACAAAGAATATTTTGGATCAATGTGGGCTGTTGTCTCTGATTTTTGGGAACACGTTCAAGAAAGAAAAGAGCCAGTGGGTAACGATATGCCGAGCATTTCAATAGACAAGATACCACTAGATGAAATGGTAGCAAGAGACGCAAGCACTGACAATATGTTTATGGATAGTGCAGTTACATATGTGAATGGATACGAGCACAACAAATCATTTGAAAGGGCAAAGAAAGATTTGAAAGCAATGGTTGGAGACAATGAGCGTGAGGTTTATTGCGATCAACTGACAGTGAAACGTGACAAGAGAGGGTCACTTAGAATACATTTGAGAGGACAAAATGACAGATAAAAAAACATGGTTTGAAGATTTTATAGAGTTTCAAAAGACAGTAGACAGTCCTGAGAAAGACCAAACAAATCCACATTACAGAAATGCTTATGCAAGTTTTGAGAGTTGTTTAACAGCGATCAAACCTGCATTACACGAACATAACTTTGTATTATTACAATCAAACAATCGTGATGAACTTGGTGACTATACTGAGACAAAGTTTATTCATGGCAGTGGTCAAGAATTATCAACAAAGGTTTATCTTGTTCTTGATAAACAGAACATGCAAGGTGTTGGGTCTGCAATAACCTATGCAAAAAGATATGGCATCCTTACTCTTGCAGGGATTGAGCCAGAAACAAAAGACGATGATGATGGAAACAAGGCATCAGGTGTTGGCAAGCAAGAAACGAAAAATTCAAATGACAATTCAAAGCAGGGAAAGGAACTTTGGTGATATGTCTGAGGAAAAAAAAGAATACGACAATCGCAATCGGGGTGTAGCTTTTACACCTTTCGACAATCAGCAATATTTTTTACAAGGCGAATTAGATATTGATGGACAGCAACTAAAGGTAAATATCATACGCGACCAACTAAAAAGTGGTAAGGTTATATTTAATATTTATCAAAAAGTTGGAGTGCTCTTTGATGCAGAAAAGAAAGACGAGAAAAGTCCTGACCTAACAGGGGAGATATTCGACAAGAGACTTGCAGGTTGGAAAGCACTTACAAAGTTTGACAAGCCAATGCTTCAAATGCGAGTGAGTGAAGCACGACCAAAGCCCGAAGAACCAAAACAAGAACAGCCAGATCAAGGGCAACAAGCAAATAATCTGAATGATGAAATACCATTTTAATACTCAATGAAGTGTGAGTTTTTCTTCTCCATCCTCACACTCTTGAGCAACTACCCCCCAGAAATGGGGGGGTTTTTTAGGAGATAAATATGAGTGAACTAACAGAAACATATCCCGAAATGAAAGAACGACATAGGCGAGAAATGATTGCTCTTGTTATGCGTTTCAATGACACAATGACTGTCAATCAAGCAGCGACAGCAATCGGTATGAGTAAAGATAAGTTAAGAAAGTTTGCATACGATAACGGAATATCTTTTCTCAGAAGCTACAAAACAGGAAAGACTAATCACAAGACGCAACCATGTTACAAGCATGAGAGAAAAGTAACCTTGCCAAAATTCCCTTGGCATTAGTCGTGAGAGAGACAGGGCGAAATGTCTCCCTCTATAAATTTTTAATAAAATGGAGAAAAGATTACAATGATTAAATTATTTTATACACTGCTCGTCATTGAATACGTTGTTGAAGATCAAGAAGTAGCAACCAGTGTTATATTCCCAAGCCAACAAGAATGTTATGACGCTATGGGTGATGGTGCATTAGATACTTTATACGATATACTGGCTGATACCTATGGCAAAGAGATTATGATGTACTGTAAGAAAACACCATTCATGTCAGGAGTTCAGCAACCAAATATAAAACCAATGCCTAGACCATAAGTTCAAAGTGTGGACCATCTATGAATGGTCTGCGCCCTTGTGCTCTTCTCAAATCTATATAAGAGTTCATTGCATCTTGCATGGTAAAATCCCAGTCAGCGATTGAGTCAACATGCCATGCTGCGCCCCACCTAATCTTTACATTATTATTTCTTGCTGCCTCTGCCATTGCATCAGCAATATCATCATACAGATTGAGTTCCCAACTTGCCCTTGAACCAATGTAAGCCATAAGGTCAACAGCCAAACCGTCTAAATGTTTTGACTTCATAGTTTTACTTGCACCTTTGGCAACAAGTTCTCTCTGTTCATCCTCGGTTCTCATTCCGCATATCACTCCGAAGTCTACTTTGGTGAGGGTGATAGCTTCCATTACAACGTCCTGCATTCTCGGATCGACACCTTGAAGTTTTGACATTGATCTTTCTGATAATTTGTAAGACATAAGACTTCCTTTATGAATTTTAAAACGGCTTAAATTTTACTTTCTAGCGAAAAATTTTGTAGCAGAGCGCACTGCAAAGCTACTGGCTACGATAACACCTAAAGTATACTGATACCACTCGGGCATCTGTTCAAGCGCTGTAAACCCCTCTGCAACGACTGTGCGACCCCATTCACCGGTGAACACTAGGATCAATGGGATTGAGAATAATAATACTAACCACTCGTCCTTCCAAGAATTCTGAGAACCTTGTGCCATAATCCTTTCCCAGTCTTGGACTGAGGTTTCTTTGGAGACGAGGATCTTGGCTTTGGCTTCGGCTTCGGTGAGCTTGAGTTTCGCGTTTGCTTGTTGGGCTTGTGTTTTGGCATTTAACCAACCTCCTGCTAATTCAGTAATCGGACCTATCAGTGTTTGGAGCATGATGTCCTCCTCTGTCTGTCTTTGCTTCCTTCCCTAGCCATAGCGCAAATGATGCAGAAAGCATAGCCGTAACTAAAGAAACAAATGCAGACTGTTGCGTTGTTGGATCTTCTAGTGTCATGAACCATAAGCAAACTTTCCAAGTCAAGACAATCTGACATAGAAATGCTAAGCGTGGTAAGATCTTTAATTCATCTAAATAATTAGCTGTGATTGCTACCATAATATTTCCTTGCGTGTTTGTAGGCTACTCGTTTGTCCCTAGTTATAATTAATACATAACCATTATCATCATAGATTATGTACTTTCCCTTCCATTCTGCTATTGTCACCGTTCAATTTTAATACAGACTACTTTAGAATTTTGATTAGTTACTAATACTTTTGCTTCTTTCTGCGCTAACTTACATGCTTCTTCACTTGAATAACTGCCCACGTGATAGTGGTCAAAGTTGCCAGTAATAACTTGTAACCAAAGCAAAACCCACATCTAACTAGTTGCAACAGCCATAAATAAAAATGGAGATCCTGCTACAAACATTAAAAATAAAATATGTAATACTACTTTCATTACCATCTACCTTGCCACTGACCTAAATAATAAAATGCAATAAATAAAATACCACCACCAACAATAAAAATTACAAACCCAATACCAAAATTAATCAAAGCATCTATCTGTTCTTGCTTTCTATATAACTCTTGTTTTCTTCTTCGACGCATATCTGCTTCTATTTGCAATACTTCTTTCCAAGCACTTGGCCCATAGTTCCAAGAAATATGATCTTTTATTTCCGCTCTCATTTGTTCCATTTTTTTCTTTTGAGCAAAAATTTCTAAAGCTGTTTCTTCATCAGATCCTTTAAATGTTTTCTTCCAAAATGGTGGATTCTTCTCTCGCTCTTCAAGATTAGAAAAATCACTAAAGGCTTTGCCCCATTGAGACAAAGTGCCTGTCATATCTTGTAAATCCTTGCCCGTAGAAATAGCCGCACGTAGCGTTTTGTACGCCCCTGTCGCTAATGCTACACAAGAAACTGGGTCCATCTACTCGGGCGCACTAGGCCAATCATCATCTTCAAGAGAAGGCCAGTTCTCATTTGTTGGAAGATTACGCAATGCTGTACGATATGTAGCCCAAGAAGTCTTGGCTTCATCTGTTAATGGGCTGTCGCTAAACTGTGTCCAATCGGATGCTGCAAGTAACTCATTGCGAGTTTCTCTGTGTTTGGATGCTAGTCTATCAGAAGCACCGTCTGCCCATTCTTTTTCTTCTGCATCACGAGCTAGCTCTTCTTCTTCAGTAAACTGAATTCTGCCAAACTCTGTGGTTCTAAACCTTGGGTTTTCTCTTTCGCTCATATTAATTCATCCCATATATCTTAATTGAACCTCTCATGAAGTTTCCTCCTGATGGATACAATTTAAACCCTGTTATTAAGTTATTTAGACCACCATTATAATGACCACCAAACCGATGCTGTCTTATATTTGCACCTTGTTGCCACACTAATGTAGAATAAAATTGTGGTCTATAATTAGCTTCATTACCCATAAACTCAAAGAATCCAATAATCGGATAACCACTTCCAGCTTCATAATTATGAATTAAATAAAAAGAATCTTGTGTAGTATTGTACCTATTAACAGAGGTATTTGATCTTTCTACACCACCAAATCTATAGTAACTACCTGTTTCCAAAGTACCATCAAGATAAAACTGCATTCGTAAATACATATTTTGATTTGGAGTTAATCCATCAAGAAGAATCCTAAAACTGCGAAACGTTGAAGGTAAAGAAGTGTATTCAAGAGTAGAAGAACTATCCGCAGTAAGTTTAGCTATAAATTGATAAGGTGTGTTGCCCTTTATCAGCGTTGTTACATCAGACGTTGAAACACCTGATGCACCACCGCCAGAACTAGCAAGGGTAAGACTGTTAGTATTTAAAGTTAATCCCATGTCAGTCTCCTATGTACTTGTAATGCCAGTTACTCGTAACTTAAGTGAGGGGTTTGGATAGCCAGAGCGACCACTTATTGTTGAGCTATCTGGTGTTCTTTCTACTTGCTGAAGGTCAGTGCCATAATTTACGCTAACAGTATTTGTACCAACCTCTGCTTTAGTTGGCGTATCTGGCGCAAAATCAACATATGCTAATTTAGAATTATCATTTATATAATACAATTTGCTTCCAACTACCGCCATGTTATGATTTCTGTCACTTATTCCTTCAGCGTTGCCACTTAAATTTAAGGTATTAAATGTAAGTTGATTACTACCTGTGACAAAAGTTGATGCATCCCATTCAAAATATACAAATTCATTTCCTTGATTTGGAATTACTTGACGATATTTACCGTCACTTCTTTTAACAACAAAATAGTTTTTATCAGTTTGAGTTAATCGGTTTTGAGCCGTACTATCTGCCCAACTAGAAACTTGACCAGTAGCAAAATTATATACGTGGGGGGTGTCACTATCATACCTTGACCAAAACCAAAGATATTCATTTCTGTATCCATACATTTTTGGATATGTATAGCCGTTAGCTAAAGAAACATTTACAAGCCTAGTAACAGTTCCAGTATAACAATCTACTCTGTCAATACCTGATGTACCGCTATCATTAAACCAATAAGCATATTGCTTACCGTCAAACCATTTTGGTGCATATGAATCAGTATTTGACCAAACAGCACTGCCAGAACTATTATACAAATATCCATTTGTATTGTTATTTTGATTATCAAGAATTATTAAATGATAATTATTTGCCCCAAGATTAGGAGCATATATATCTCTGGTTTCATTTTGAGCAAGACTAAAAGGTATACTGTTTGTTCCATCATAAATATTTGATATTACAGAAATATCATTTACAGTAGCTTCGATGTGCGAGACATAGTTAGTGTTTGTAGTACGCAACGCTATATCATAATCTAAATACGTTAGAGGCATTGCTGATGATTTAACTTTAACCGTTGAACTAGGCGCAATAATTTCAGAACCACTTGAGTTACCTGTTAATCCAACAATATCGAAATCGTTAATTTTAAGTGCACCGTTAACTGGTATCTGTGTATCCGTATCAGATACCTGAATATTTTTTATTACATGAGAAGTGCTACTGTTTGTCGTAACAATCGTAGCCTCTCCGTTACTATCAAAATCACTTGATGTTAAAGTGTTTCGATAAATTTCTGCGAGTGTATCAGCCATAGTTAATAATCTCCAAATGCTAATGTTGATGCATACGAAAATCCTTGTATGCCTGTCAGAGCAGAGCCGTCTATTGCTCCAAGTTTTCCATTGCTATCAAGCTGTGGAATGTTGTTTGCCCCTGTGCCTACGTCTAGGGCTGCGGCTGTGCCAAGAGTAGGTGAGCCAGTAAGAGAACCGTAAGCACCGTCAAAGCTGTCTGTAATGCCATATCCTGCTACTGTTGTAGGTGTTCCTGTTACTTCACTAAAAGCAATCCCACCGTCTGAAAGAGGATTACCCTGTGATATTAAGTTTGCTAAGTCTCTTGCTTTTGTCATGTTTTATCCCTTATAAATCTTGGCTAAATGAATTAGTAATCAAACCAGTTGTTGATGTAAGAGCAACCATGTGTGACCTCGCTCTTTGTGATTCACCAAATGCGTAATTGTATTGATTAGAAGCCGCATGTTGTTGCCATGCGCCATTGTAATTTATTTTGTAAACATTACCTGCGGTTAAACCTGAGAAACCTGTTCCAATTGTACCTACGTTAGCAATCTTAACGGTGCTATTTGCTGATGCATCCTCCAATGCAGTACCGATGAAGTAATGGTAATTATCTTCTTGAAGTGCATATCGGTAAATTCTTGTTGGATTTTGAGCACCAATAAGACATACAAATCCAGAATAAGAGTCAAACTCACATGCTCTTATTAATGTATATGCGCTATTATGTATGGTTGTACCAGCTCCATTAGATGATTGACGCATATCGTTTGCATCCTCACCTACTTGCACTGAAATATATCGATTAAATACATATGTCCTGTTATTAGAAGGGTCATAGGCAAAGGCAAAACCGTTTGTTGTACCACTAGAACCGTTCAATGTGTAATTGTTTGCGTTAGAAATAGTAGTTCCCGAAACATCAAAATGATACATCATTGAGTCGTTGTTAGCAGACTGCCCACCATACGCAAATCTATTAGAGTTTTGGGCACTGTGGCTTACATGAAAAACTTGGCCTCTGACATTTTGTTGGTTGCCTATGTTAAACGCAAGTACATTGCCAAATGTAAGAGTAGACCCACTCATGGTTGCCGCGTAAGCAAAGTTAGCACCATTGCTTGCTTGCCTTCCGCAAAATACAATAGTTGAGCCATTTACAGCAATGCCTACATTTTTTATGTAAGAGCCACCGTTTGATAAATAACCACCATCTGGACCCTGATCAGATGACCAACTGATGCTACTTGATCCAACATTACCAACAGTTATTCTATATACGTCACTAACAGATTGCCTACACCAAGCAACAATAATTCGTTGATGGGTTGGGCTATAAACTGCTGCAATTTGTGTTTCATTTTCACTCATAGTAACAGTCGTTTGAGTTAAAGTTGTAGCACCCTCGTTTGTCACATTATTTCCGCTAATTGAAAACAAACGGCCTATAGTATTACCACTACTATTTTTGTAGAGAGCAACTAAACGTGAGGCGCTTGCATCATAAACAAGTTTTGCACCGCCTCGTGTCGCACCACTATCTCCATACCAAGAAGTACCCCAAGTTAAAGCCGCACCATTTGGGTTTACTTCTCCAACCATAATTGTAGTTTGCCCACCAGAACTACTGCCAAGAATTGCAATCTTATTTATAGATGGAATTGTAATTAAATCGTATATTTGAAGGTTAGAAGATTGAGAAGAATCGTATACATAATCACCTGTTGATGAACCAAGTCCACCAACTCTAGTTACTTTCTTAACTTTACCAGTGCTAAAATCCATAGCTAAAGTATCACCTTCAACTACGTTTTCAGCAGCAGTCAACTCAATACCACCGCCACCGCCAATTCCAGCTGCACCTAGAGCAGCCACCGTTGTGCTATCTACAGACGCAATGTTACTTAGCTGTCTGCTATCATTTATGACGGTTGTGCCGCCTACTTTTAAAGCCATCTTCGGATACTCCTATTAGCTAATCGTTGCATTAGAATTAACTGAGCCAACCACATCGAGGTTGCCAGATGCATCGAGTTTCATTTTGTTCACACCACCAGTTGCAAAGTACAGCGACCCACCGCTTTCTGTGATAGTCCAACCACCAATAGCAATAGGTCCATTAATATCTGCGCTTGTTGCTGTAACCGCACCAGTAACATCTAATGGCTTATTCATTGTCCATTTGTCACCAGTATTAGCATAATTAAAAGTTGCATTAGCTCCATCTACTGTAAGCCCTGCACCATCCGCAGCCGCAGCATCAGCCGCACCATTTGCTATCGTAATGTTCTTATCTGCAACATCTAACGTTGTACTGTTTACAGTTGTTGTAGTGCCTGAGACTGTAAGGTTGCCTGAGATAACTACATTGCCGCTAGTATCTTCATTAACTAATTTTAGCCAGTTACCTGCGTGTGCAAAATAACCTGCACCAGTAGCGTGAACATGGGCAAACATACCATGATAAGTAGATGCACTAGGAAGATCACTTAGCGCGGAATAAACATTACTATACTTTATCTGATACGAACCAAAGTCTACATTAGCTCCAAGAGTAGCATATCGAGCGTCAGATTGTGTTTTGTTATAGTGATCTGATAAAGCAAATGTACCATATCCAACTACACCTAATGTATCACCTGCCGTTGCTGCACTACCTAAAACAACAGTTGATCCATTCGAAGCGGTATAATCAGAGGGGTCTAATCGTACACCATTGAGGTATACATCAACATATCCTGCATCATAAGTTGCAGGGAAAGATGTAGTAGACCCATTGTAAGAACCAGAAGATGAGCCAACCACATAATTTACTCTATTCGTTGTTCCATTTACACTTGATCCTGCGTTTTGAAAACTAGAACCATTGTAAACTTTCATTGTATCTGTAGATGTATCGAACCAAAGCAGTCCATCATTTGGAGAGCTAGGCGCATTAGCACTAATTACATACTGATTACCAAATGCGTTTACAGATGTAAGGTTATTAGCAACCGTATTTACGCTAGATATTGAGCCGCCAACATTATTAACATTTGTAATTGCGCCTGCAACAGCACCAATATTATTAGAACCAGTTAAATCTCCGGCAACAGTATTAATATTCTGAGTATTAGAACTTTGACCAATTGTTTGAATATTAGGGCCTAATGCTGCAACAGCAGTAACATCACTTGATATTCCTGCGACTGTTGTAACATTTGCTGAAATACCACCAACAGTATTAACATTTGATATATTGGTTGCAACAGTTCCAATATCTGTAGCATCGGACGCTACAGCAGTTATATTTGCATTATTGGAAGCTACTGTATTTACATTAGTAATATTATTACCAACAGCGTTTACATTAGTAATATTATTAGCAACAGTATCAATCTCAGAAGTTGATTCATTAAGGTCATTTGCTACTGTTTCTATTTCAGATACTGTCTCAGCAAGATCAGCAGCTACAGCAACCACACTTGCAATGTTTGTTGCAACAGAATTAACACTTGTTATGTTTGTAGCTACTGTATTTACGTTTGAAATAGATCCTGCAACGGTAGTTATATTTGCACTTATTGGACCTAATGCTTGAATATGAGTTGTGTCACCTGCGACTGTAGTAACATTAGATGCTATACCCGCTACTGTTGTAACGTTACTAGATATACCTGCTACTGTTGTTACATTTGCAGATATTCCACTTACCGTAGAAATATTAGCATTATTGCTTGCAGCAATAGTAATTGCATTAGTTGCTATTGTTCCGTCTTGTATATCAGCTAGTAATGCTATGTCAGTTGACGCAGCAGAAACAGTTTGGACATCGGTTATACTTGGGCCTGCTTCCACTGCGCCAGTTGATGCATTGAAAGCGAGCGTCTTTCCTTTACGAGTGTCGACATCGGGGAGGACGAGTGACACCGCAGCATCAAAATCTGTAAGCTGTAATGCTCTGTTTGCCTGATCTTCTAAGTCAGCAGCAATAGCAACTAATCTATCTAGCTCAGTATTAAGAGCTACAATGTTAAATGCACCAGAAACAGGAAAGTCAGTTGTTCTTTCAAGAGTTATATCACGGGTAATAACAACACTAGACCCAGAAGCGCCACCAGTGACAGACATAGAAACACTACCAGTAGAACCGTCACCACCTGAAACAGTGTAGTTAGTAGTAATTGTTTGTAACGTGCCATTGATATATACGTTTAGGTCCGTGTTATCAAAAAATTCAAATGGTACTGCAAAGGTGGTTTGTGTGACTCCCGACGCAACGGTGTAGGAAATACGTGGTGAATTGTCTGCAATGTTAATTGTCATAGTAAACCCTCATTTGAGTGCAGAATATAAATGTAATTAGTTTGCTTCAACGCACAAAAAGCAAAAAATTCCGCACAATTAATAACGACCTATTGTTATGTTGCCATAGTTTTCTGCAACAGCAGTTGGTAAAACTCTTGACATATAATCAATATATGGAATGCCAAGAAACGGTAAAATTCTATCTAATGTTTTTGCACTTTGCTCAAAGTTGCCACGAATTAAATCATTAAATGCACGACCATATTCTAATCCAATTGAGGGTCCTGCTCCTAAAACTCCAACAATAGCATCAGGAGTATTTGGTTTTTGAGGATACTTAGCTTCAATAAGGCCACCAGTTAAATTAGGACCTCCAAGAGCAAGGCTTGTAGCAATAGAAGTATAAATTAAATCAGAATATAATGGTGCAATACCAGAATAATCAAACGCTCTAGCAAATTTGTCTTTATCGTCAAGCTCAACAAAATCAGGTGTCCTTGACTCAAGCACCATATAACCAAGACCCATTGCTACAGCAAAACCAAGAAACTGAGATTTGACCTGACCATGAGCATATGCACCCATAGTTTTATTTACAGCAGCCAAACTATAACTATAAAATTGAAATGGTAATCCGAGCAATCCACTTTCTATTCTTGCATAACCTCGATACTGTTTATCTTCTTTCATTCCAAATTTTCTAGCTATTCGCATTGGAATGTAGGCAACACCATCTGTAATTATTGGTTTGTCAGCAGGAGTTCCCATAAGAATTGTATTTGCAATGCCAGAGCTAAGAGCATTTCTAAATCTATTTTTTGCTAATTCATCTGTCCAAGCATCAGAGTTAGCAATGTATAATCCTGAATTACCTTTTTGCCATTTAGATTTTGAGTTATCAGCAATTCGTTTTGCAATATCTTCGTCAATTAAATATCTCGCAAGATATTCTTTTTCAAATGGAGAAGCTTTATTTTTAGCTAATTTAACAGAATAATCTATAAGTGTATGACACCGCACCATAGAATCAAATTCTTTAAATATTCTTGTTAATGGAGCTAATCCATTCAGCAAGTAAAAAGCATTTTTAGCTTTATCAAAAACATTAGAACGTAATGGATTATTTCCTAAATCATCTACTAATCGTAAATGAGAACTGCCCATAAGTATTTCTAATATTTCCCCTGCAATCCTACCTTCTCTTGCACCCATCTTAAGTTCTGTTTTTTCGAGAACCCCAAAGAGCCCTTTCATTGTAGAACCAAGACCATGCTCCATAAGAATTTTTGCAGGTTCAGTTAATGTAGATATTCCTGCCTTGCCAAGAAAACCAAGCTGAGCAAGATCACGTAAAACATTAGCTGCGGTATAATCCCATCCACTAGGATCACGATGAATAACACTTCCTGCAACACGCTCATATAAATGACGCATATCTTTCATTACAGCAAATCTTTTACGAGCAGGAACTTTATTAATAATCATTTCTATTTCCTGATCGTCTAATAAATCTTCTATTGATCTACCGCCAAACTGTTTAGAAAATTCATACCGTGAACCTGTTCTGTTTACATATGCTTTCATTACCTGCAAAGGATTAGTATGAATAAACTTCAACACTTCACTATTGGGTATATCTATAGCCCTATGTTTCATATGCTTAGACTTGCCAAGCCCAAAAAACCCCTGATCAAAATCTAAATCATCAGTATTATTTATTATTTTATCTGTAAGTTCTTTTACCCTTCTAGTAACATCTTTGTCTTTTGTAGAAGATAAAACTATTTTACCATTACGTTCTATTTCAACAGGGTTATTTGTAAACCATTGGAAAAGAATGCGCTCAAATTCGTCTCTATTTTTTCTAATTATATCTCTATCCCAATATCTCGGACGAAATACAGTTTCATTTTTAGGTAATACTTTTTTATTTTTTGTTTGAGTCTGAGATTCTAAAACAGCTTTATGCTCTTTTATTTTTGCTTTTTGATTTGATATTGCCCTGCGAATATATGCTTTATCATCTTTATTTTTAACACGCTTAAGCTGATCTTCATATACACTTATTTTTGTTTCACGTTTAATTATATCAGCCTCATAAAATGAATTGCTTCCGATAAGCCCTTCTTCTTTAAGTCTTATTTCCCATTCATCATAGAATGTATTTAGAACATTCATTGCTTGGGTTTCAAAATCATCTGCGCCTTTCTGACCTTTAATTACTTTTGCATCAACATTTGTAACCCATGTTTCAAAGTCACTTCTTTTATGCATGTAATCAAACTTAGATGTAACACCTTTGCCTGTTGACTTACCCCATATTTCTAAGAGTTCGTCATAAGCTCTTACCATTTCTCCTTCTAATAGTTTTGAGTTTTGAAATACAGAAGGACGTAATGTTTTTCCTGCTTTGTTAGCAGCAAGCAATATGCCAGAATCATTTGCAATTTCTAAGGTAGTAAGCTTTACAGAATCAGGAATAGTTTTGTCTTGAAGTATTCTTTTCATTGGGGTTGTTACAGCACCATAAAGCCATGAATCTGTAAATATACTTTCTGCAATCCCAAGATCTTTTGTTGCTGTTCCTGTTTGTACTTCATCTTTCTTACGTGTAACTGTTTCTTTTAATTTTTTAATTTCAAACTCAGCATCCTGCATTGCTTTTGCTCGTCGAGTTTTTGGAACAGAAACAGCACCTTGCAGCAAAAATCCAAATGCAGCAGCAGATCCAATATTCATAAAAACTTCTTGTTTTGTTGCTAATGGATCATTCGGATAACGAATAGCTTCTTGGGCAGCAACTAATCCACCAGTTGCTGCGCCAGTTTTTGCAGATTTAGCAAGAATAGTTGCACCTTTAACAAATGGTATTGGTACATAATTGATTAAATCAAATGCTTCTGAACCTAATGAAGTAAGTAATGATGCTCGGCCTTGTACGTCTCGTCGCTCAATATTTCGTCTAAGATTATATTCTAATGTTCTTAAATGGTCCATGCTTGTGGCTTTTGCCAACTCATTTGAATACAAAACAAGATCATCAGAAACATGCTCAATAGGATTAAATCCTTCTTCTAATTCAGGATTCCAACCATATTGATTAATTTCTCTTATCTTATCTATAAAAGGCATATACCGAGAACCGAGCATAGCAACTGTATTCTCATAGAATGTTGCTTCTGCCTCTTCTTCCTCGTCTGTACCTCTTGGCAAAAACTGTATATTAGGAATATGATCTATAGCATTTTTCATTATGGTAAATCTATATCATACATTGTTACAATCCCAAGCCTTCTTAAAAAGCTATCTGTTGGGATCAACTTTTTGTTTGCTTTTTCAATCATTTTTTGACGAGTTGCTTCTGCTTGTTGAATAGCAAACTGTTTTTCTCGCTCATATTTATTTTGCATAAAATCGCCTGTTAATGATGGGTCAAACATAGGCCAAAAAGGAGCAGTCTCGCCAGATGGTTCAAGGGGATTTTTTTCTTGCTCAATTATTAAAGCTCTAATCTCACCAGTATCTTCTTTATAATAAGCATAGAACTCTGGAATATCTCCATTCATAAAAGGCACAAGAAAGACTTGCTTGGTCATACCAGTTACTACTGTTTTATCTGAAACAATTCTTTCACCACTGCGAGAAGCTCTTGTTTGTGTTGTTGTATAAGATATTTCTTGAGGCTCACCTAATCTAAATCCTCTTGGTAAAGCGTCATTTACGCGAGTTATAAATTCTTGTCTTTCATCTTCATCAGGGAAAACAAGACTTAAAGCCATTCGTGTTTTAGCTTTATCATTATGTATTGAAAAATTAGGATCAATTACATGAACAGATTCAGCATAATTTTGATTTATATAATTATCTAAATTTGTTTTTATATCTTCTCTTGATAAACCCATCTGGGCATACATTGAAGCAACACTATCAATTTGACCTGCAACGCTAGCATCAACATTTAAGTTTCTCATAACCCATGATTTAGGCGTTACCCTTTTACCAAAATCGGTAAATCCAAAAATCTTATCAGCATTCTCTTGTGCATTAGGTCCGTTGATTGCATTTTGTAACTCAACAATTATTTCCGATGCACTTCTGTTATCACCATGATATCGTTTTATTTCAAGAACTTGGTCTAACAGTGCAGCTTCTTTTTCAGTAAAAGCACCTCTAAGTCTATTTATAACACCTTTCTCACTAAGATCATTTCGTAATGTCATAAGGTGACGCAATAATATTTCTGACTCTTCATCAGTAAATGGATCAGTACCAGATAAATATTTTTTGGTATTGCTTACAAGATTTTCTGATAAAGTATATCTATTTAAATTAATAAACTCTGGTATTAATGAGGATTTATCTATTGACGATTGAACACCAAAATTATCTAACAGAACTTTATCAACATGAAGTCTTGCTTCTTGATCTTTTACAGTGCCGCCACCAGTAATTATTTTTTTGTTTAATTCTTGTAATTCAATTGCTTCTTTTAATAATTTTTCTTCTTCAACCTCTTGCTGTCTTACGCGCTCTTCTCTTGATCGAATTGATTTAAGAACTTCTTTTTTACTTACATCAAAGGTTTCTGGACTTTGTTCCATTGTTTGCAATATTTCATTTGCAATTTGAACAGATTCTTCTGACAGACTTAAGACAGCATCGCTTCTATCTTTACCGTCAGATTCAATGTAAAGGTGTATTCCATTAAGTTCTAAAGATGTAAAAGAATCTTTATTATTTAATATTCCTAAGTTTTTATTTATTTGAATACTGTTTATTAATTGTTTTTTTTCAGTATCACCAAGCAATGAATTAGTTGTAACTCTATTAATAAAATCATCAGCTACTTCATCTGTAATTCCATTTGTTCTTGCTACAATTCCTAACTTGCCACCTTCATTTGCAAAGGCTCTACTTGTTTTAAACTTTTCAATATTATTTACATAATCACTTTCTATACTTTTATAATAACCTTCTGCAAAGCTTAAATCTGTATCTTGGAAAATTCTTTTACTTACTAAATTACCTATAAGAGATTTTTGAAAATCAGTTAGTGGGAGTTCATCTAAATCCCTACCACGTCGAGCAAGACCAGTTAAAAATTCATCTGGATTGCCCTGTTCTGCACCGAGTATTAAAAAAGTTTCTAAAATCTTTTCTCTATATTCTGATCTTAACTGACCTTCCTGACCTTCTTTAAGATTAACATTACTATTCCTAATATAATCTTGAAGAGTTCTTTCGTGATTATTTATTAAATTTGTTGCTGTAATTAAAGCAGCCTGTAATGGAATTGCACTATCACCATCAAATGCTTGGACAGCTTCTAACAAATTATTATACAACAATGATGAATCTAATATTCCCTGATTAGCATTACCTGATGCAAAAATATTAAAATCTTGTTTTTCTTGTATTGCTAATTTTTTATTTTCTTCAGTCTGAATTGCTGCGAGTTCAGATGCTTCTGCTGTTTCTGCACTTAAAAAAGCATTAGACAAATCTTTTGTAAAAGTAGCAATTTTTTCAACATTATTATCATCAGTATATTTGAGAATATTTTCTAAAGCTGGCCTTAATGCTTCTGATAAACCATCAGTAAATCCACCTTGTGTTTTTATAGCAAGTAAAAACTTTTTGCGTTGAATGTCATTTCCTGCAAGTTTCTCTATCACAGAATTTACTTTGCCTGTCGCATACGCAGTTCGCAAAAGAATATTATGTTCACGACTTTTGCCTTGACCTAAAAGATTTGTTTGTTCTGCATCAACAACTTTAGCTACCCTCGCTTCAAGCCAAGGGTCAAAATCATCTGATGTATTTCCAAATCGACTACCCTCTTCTGTATCAGAAAAAGTTTTTCCTGCATTAAAAGCAGTTATCAAATCATCATTAAGACCATTTTCTAAGCTTTCTTTTAGCTTTGCTTTTTCTTTTGCAGCATTAAAATTTCGCAAACTTATTTCTGTTTGAGCCATTTCCATTGCCGATTGGCTTTCGATAAAGTTTGTAAATAATGTAGGTTTGCCGTTTTCTTCTGATCCAAAAGCAAGACTTTTTGTATATTCCCCTAACGCATTAGAAACTAAAGCAATATTATTAGGATCATCTTGATATTTGAGAGCAAGCTCATTAGCTTTAAGTTTTATATCAGTAGAAATTTCTTGTTGAAATCTATCAGTAACTAATCTTTGGTATGCTTCTCCTGCGGTTCTACCAACAAAGTTATTAGCATTAAGTTCGTTTAAAGCTTCTGGCTCACCAGTTAAGGGATTTATTGCTTTAATTTCTGTTGAGGATAATGCTGCGGCTTTATCTTCTGCCTCTGATACCGAAGCCCTTGCCATTTCTTTAACAGCAACTTCAACCATTTGGTTTGCTGCATTGGCTATCCTTCCATACTTTTCTGCACCACCAGTATTTAAATTTACTGTTCCTATTGGCCCAAGACCTTTTGCTTGTCTCTTCATCCGTATGATTGGCATGATAACCTCACTAAGCCTTAAACACGTTCTTTAAACCATCTGAAACAGACGGAGGTAAGTTAGTAGCAATCTTATACATATTGCCTAAGAAGTTTGCATTAGAAGTTGCCCTCATTCCTGCCGAAGCATTCTGTCCATACTTGTAAGCAACAGCCGCTTGTGTTGCATATTTTGCTGCAACAAGTTCTGTTTGTCTTTCAATATTCGCAACATCTTCACCAACAGCTTGATTGTTTGCTTTTAGTATTGCTTTGACAGACCTATCTTCTCTACCCATTGCACTAAAAGCAGCTATATTTTGAGACTCTGCATTTTTAGCATCCTCTAATATTCTGCTTATTGCATCAATTCCTTGAGCTTTTGCTAGAAACAATTCATTTACAAACTGTCTCGCTTCAAGCTTTCCAACAGCAGCCTTGTCTGCCGCAGCTTTTTTTTCTGCAGATCTTTGATCAAATGCACCCTTTATACCTATTACTGTTCCTAAAACACCTAACAAACTCATTAGAAAGAAACCTCTGCAACTAAACCATTTACTTGAATAAACATAGGTGCAGTTTGTGTTACCGTCACCTGTGGGTCTTTATTGTAACCTAAAAGATAGAACTCTTTCTTACCAGTTACGGCCTGTCTTGGCTGACTAAAATCATTATTAACTTTTCTAATAATTAATTTTTTATTGTTGACTGAAACAGAAAGTGTTTCCGATAGATCAAGAATAACTCTAGATAAAGTTCTTGGCTGTCCTGTTTCTGGCCCAACCCCTGTACTTACATCTATCGGATTAGTCTTTAACTCTACATCAAAACCGAAACCTACCTGACAGCTTGTGAGAGAGCTATCTACAGCCGAAACGTCAATCTGACCACCTGACACTGTAAACTTGCCTAAGTAGTCCGTAGCGCTTATTACATCGACCTGAGCGCCATCTTCAAAATAATTAGATACTGTAAAGACTCCTGCCGTTCCAGTATATAGATTTCCTAGATCTAAACTGACGTTTTGATTTAACTCAGATAATACAAAACTGTTTGTACCTGATCCAAGATTGGTTTTAATGACAGCAAAAACCCTGTTACCAATAGCAGTAACAGAATGAAAAGAGCCGTTTGTTTCAAATCTTGTCCACCCTGCAACACCCTCAACTCTGTTTAGATTATAAACAGCTATCTCACCAGTAAAGTTCTGGGCAAAAACAAATGACTCGGCTGTGTTTACCGCGCCACTAATCACACACATTTGAACAGGATCACTTATTAAATGAGAAGAAAGCAATGATATAGGATCAGCTTTATATGCTTGTTGACTATCATCAAACACAAACTGACGTATCATCTTACCACCAATCTGCCCAAAGATTGTTGCACCATAAAACGGCTGTGGTCTTACAAAGCTTGAGCCAAAAGCAGTTTGTCGTTTTACTCTTGCATTAGTGGGAGTTATTGGTTGGTTTTGAAACGTAGGAATAAAAAACTCTGATCCTGCCGTAAAGATATGTATATCTCTATTAGAAACAAAATGGCGTATAGTAGCCACCTCTCCAATACTCATAACCAGTTCAAGACCATCATCGTCTCTAGCTTCACCAATATCAAAGTTATAATATAAGCCAGACTTACTTGCCCATACAGTATCAGGTTGTGCAAGAGTACCACCAAACCATAACCTGTTTTCATGAAAACCTACAGCCGCAGGATAGCCACGTAACTGTGAATATGATTGTTCCATCCATTCAGTTGTTGGAGAATGAGTTACAATTTCGATAAAACCGCCACCATCCTCAGATGTATTTGCTGCTGCTCCTGCCGCAACAAGATACCTATTTTCATCAATAACAGTTCCAATAGTTCTTGAGCCGTTTATTTGACCTTGATTAATACCACCAACAGATGTTGCCTTACGTATCTCAATAGTATCGCCTTGAGTCATGCCGTGATTAATATGCGTAATCTCAAGATTACTTGAACCGTCTGTTGTTCTTATTGCGCTTGGATCAAGCTCAACAGATAATTCATCTATAACTCTGCCTGTTGCCTGAGTATTTGATTGAACAGAAGTGATGTATATTTCTGAATTATGATATAATAATGTTATCCCAACATGCTTAGAGTCCAAATAGTTCCCATTTGTTTGACTGCCTGTTGTATCAAAATAAGCTGCACTTGTTGTAACTGTAATAGAGTTTCCTGTCGTTGCAGAAGGATTAAGAGTAACGCCAGTAGGATGAAAGTGATAATAGGGCTGAAAAATCTTTGCCCCTCCTGCTTGCAGTTGAAAATTAAACTGCTCTACTTGGAAACTATTTAATCCAGTTCTTATAATCTGTTGACACATAAAGGTATTATGACAAAGAAAAAGGATGTCACCACCTTGAGCATATGTCATTTCATGAAGGTAAGCATGATCCCATTGTAGAGCATTACCATCTATATCTTGCGTAAGAGTAGTTGCTAAAGTTAATGCACCTGTCACCGGATTTATAAAAAAGATTTCACATTTTTGATTAGTAAATGCGATTAGATATTCTTCATCATCGGAGAATATAAAAGGTATAAGCCTTACTTGCTGTCTTATAGAAGTATTCTCAACAATAGATGTAAAATCATGTAGTGCTTGAAAACCACCACGTTTTGCTACACCACCCTCTGTTCGTATAAAAAAGTTTTTAACTGATTGTGCAGACGAGTTATAAATAGGCGAATCCGTCCTTGAAACCAAAGACGGACTTATCTCACCATACTGAAAGTTTGTAATCGGTATTCGTGCTTTTTGCATTAACTACGCCTATTTGTAATAAACCTCGATGTTGTAACTTTTCGTGTGGTTTGCTGTTGAGAGTCGGTTGATCTAGCTTTAGCCAACAACATTAAGTATTGTGTTTGCATCATATTAGCTAGGCTTTGATCCCTAGCTAATGCAGTAGCAAAGACTTGAGCCATTGCATATTCAACACAAACAGAAAAATAAGAAGGCCAATCTACCTCGTCAGCCCTATATGTAAAGTCTGCAATCAGTATATCATTAACAGAAGCATCACAAAATATCTTGCTACCATAGATATTATATTCAATTGCTAAATCATTTACTGTAACTGCATGAACAAAAAGATTATCTGGTAATTGATATGCAGCATTGAATCTTCCAGTAGGCGCATCACTCAATCTATTCAATACAGCTTGGTTAGATGCAAACCTCCATCGTGTAGATGTTAAATTAGTACGAGCAATATCTTCATACATATTCCCTGCAATAAGGGCTTCTGTTGTATCATCATCGAAAGATGTAATTGGTTCTGCACCAATCAATATTAATGCTCGGCTACATATGTCTATTGCGCTGTTTGCAGGAGTGCTAAGTGCCATTGTGAACCCTATGAACTATGTGAACAAATGGGGGCTTTCACCCCCACCTGAATTAGTTGTTATCTAGAACTTCGTAGATACCATTAGCGTCTATAGCAACAGCACCCATTGACATCATAGATGTAGCTAGGTGTGCTACTTTCATAGGCACATAATTAACTTCTGTTGTTACATCTGAGTTGATACCAATACCCATAGCACTTGTATGGTAAGCAAAGTTCTTACCTCCTGCTACAGCAGACGTTGAAAAGATCTTGAAGCCCAAGAACTCTTTCATTGTCATACCACCTGCAAACGGTAAGTTTTGCGGCCCAACAAAATCAGATGATGCAAACTCGTTGATGTTAAACAAGTCAGCAAATCCTGCAGGAGACATTGCAAGATAGCGTTGACCATCTTCTGGAATGTCCGCAGCACCAAATGTTTGAAACAATGTAAGCAGATCAGCTTTTGCTAATGCGCCGCTTGTATCTGCAATCTGAGTAGAATTAGCACCTGCATCCATTGCAGTAATGATAAGCTCGTCAGTCTTACGTCCAAGCGCACCTGCCGCAGACTGAGCAACAGCTTGACGCTCATTGATGTTTATTTTCAACTCGTCAAGTTTGTCGATTAATTCAGCAGCATAATGATCTGTCATTGTTGCTTCAACATTAGTGTGTGCCAATTCCATTGTGGTCACATCACCATTTCTAGTTTTAGTAGAAGCCGCACCTGCTCCTATTTTTTGAAATCTAGCAGTTGATCCAGAAACATTTGTAGAGCGAATAGTATTCCGTAGCTTGGAACCCATACGCTGATATGCCATGTGTACTTCTGTTTCAAACTGCTTAATGAAGGCTTGATCTATTGTATTAGCCATTTTTACAGTCCTATATTGAGTTTCCGATTGCTACGAGTATCCACTCTTACATATCAATTCGGGTATCCAATAAGGGCCGATCAATGCGATATGGGTCGTAATGACCCATTCTAAACAATAAATTTATTTAAATTGCAACGCACAATTTGTTTTTACTGATTATAAAGTTTCTTATAACCTTCTTGAACTTGCTTTACATAATCATCATTTCGCCTTGCAGGATTCCAATATCTTTCGTCTTGCATCATTTCTCTGAGGCCTTCTTCTGTTATTTGAGCAGATGGTGTAGCATCAGAACCTAATGGTGTAGACTGTAGTTGTTCCATAATAAATTCAATTACTTCTACACCTTCTGAAGTTTCAGCAAGCCTTTCAATTGAAGGCATATGTTTTTCCCCAAAAAACTTTTGCGAAAACAATGCAGCCGCTTCAATTCTAGCATTTGCATTATCGCCTAACTTTTCTAACTCTTCGTCAGGATTTATAGAAGCATCCATAGCAGAATTAATTATTTTTTCTAATCCTTCTGCAAACTCGTCTTGACTAAAACCATATGTAAAAGAATGATCTGCCCACCATTTTAATACTTCATCATTATATACAGTATCATCATCAATAAAATCAGGAAGTTGATAATCTCCTGCACTATCTGGACGATCTTTAAATGACTCTTCTTCAATTTGTTTTAAGACCTCGGCTCGAATATCATCGTCTTTAGAACCAAGCTTTGATTCTAACTCTTTATATGCTTTAGCTAAATCCTCACCAGTTTTATATTTTTCAGGCAACCATTCAGGACGTTGTTCTGTTTTTGGCTCTAGATCTTCTGCAACAACGAAATCTCTTTCCTCTTGTGGAGGCAATTCGTTAGTAGTTTCTGTTTGTTGAACTTCTTCACTCATTGTTTTTTACCTTATGTGATCTTTGGATGTGACGCTCTATTAAACCAACAAGATACCGTTGGCCCTCCAAATGACGCAGTTCATCAGTAGAAATATTAGGACCACTTACCATTTCAATGGTTATACTACGCAAGTATTTAAGAATCTCTTGACCAGTAGGTTCAGAAAAAAGAGCCCCAAAGTTAAGGCTTATTTTATCTTCTTCTGTTTTCTTTCTTGCTATTCCGTCTAAACCAATATGACTATTCTGCGGCAATAGGTGGTCCTGCTATTTGTTCCTGTTGTTGCATTTGTTGCATTTGCTGCATCATTGCAACTATCTCTTTACGCTCTTCTGCGTCACGAATCAAGGTGTCAGGTACACCAAATTTTTTCGCAAGATGAATAGCTGTCTCTTCTGAGTTAATTAAGACGTTTGTTGTCTCAGGTCCAAAGTAAGCATTAACTAATTCAAGAAATCTTGAAACAGAAGTAATATCTTGGTTTGATTGTGCTTGTGCTAATGGAGAAGAAGATCTTATTTTAACCTCTCTACCATTAACAGTTGGCATTTCTATACGGCCTTGTTTCTTTAAAATATGTATAACTCTCTGCAATACTGGCTGAACAAGCTCGGCTTGCAGTCTGCCAAACGCTGATCCTATCCTGCGTGACAAATCTGCCATACGTTCAGCTACTTCTGTAGCAGATGCAGGAGTTCTGTCTGGATTTCCTAGCATATCATTGTATAATGCGCGTTTTATATTTAGCCGCATATCGCTCAAAACTATGTCAGCAACGTCAAATCTTCCTGCTGATTGTATAGGTTGAAGCCCACCAGACTGCGGAGACTTGGGAATTATAGTTCCAGGAACTAGATTAATAGTATCAGGATTAATAATACCGTCATCGTCCATTTGATAAATGCCAGAGATAGCCATTTGTGCATTCTCTAATATGAGTTGAATAGTCAGGTTTGTGGTCTTGATAGCTGATAAAGCATTAATTAATGGGCCTCTACCGTATACTTCTCCTGCACACTTAGACCATCGAAAACATACATATGGGTTAGAACCAACGCCCTTAAATTCTTTTTCAATAATATATTTTTTAGTCGACATATCTATTACATAATGGAAATAGGCTTCCTCATTTTTCTTAGAATAGTCTTTGCAAACAAGTTCAAGCAAAGTACATTTGCCTTCTGGGTCACGCGATACTCTTTGCTGTATCTGCGGATCAAGTTTGGCATCAGGATAAAGTATCGTAATCTCAGAGTTTCGTATACCTTTACGCTCTCTAAATACGTGATCTATCTTATCATCAGGTCCAGTATCTAATACAACATGCGGTAATGGTATTGCAGAAAAAGTAATTGGATTTACTGCATCCCCTTCATCTACACAGAGAACACCAGTACCAACAGCTAGATCCATAAATGCTTCATGAACTTCCTGAGAAAAATTTGAGTTCTGTAAAATCTCAAATACATATTCTGTAATTTCATCAAGGTCATTATCAACAAAATCCCTA
>FUFK010072260.1_pt1 | contig 28780 bp, 31 predicted proteins | sample 1021851 | NCBI WGS metagenome assembly FUFK01 (sample SAMEA51879418, study PRJEB19060) | metagenome
GATGGAGCAAGACGGTATTCATTTGCACACCAACACTACGCTCACTGAGGTCAATAAAAACGAAGATGGCAGCTTAGAGCTATTTACCAAAGATGGCACGCTAGATACGTTTGATTGTCTGATTTGGGCGATTGGCCGCGCGCCGTCTACTGACAACATCAACCTACAAGTAACGGGCGTAGAAACCACCGAGTTTGGCAAAATCAAAGTCGATAAATTCCAAAATACCAATGTCGATGGTATTTACGCGGTCGGTGATATTATCGAAAANAGNATTGATCTGACACCAGTTGCCATCGCCGCTGGTAGGCGTCTGTCTGAGCGCTTGTTTAACAACAAGACCNATGAGCATTTGGTTTATGATTTGATACCGACGGTGATTTTTACTCATCCNGCTATNGGTACNATTGGNTTNTCNGAGATTGACGCGGTGNNGCTACATGGCAAAGACAACATTAAGTGCTACACCTCGACCTTTACCTCGATGTATAGCGCGGTGACTCAGCATCGGCAAAAGTGCGTAATGAAGCTGGTGTGCTTAGGTGAGGAGGAGAAAATCATTGGCCTACATGGCATCGGTTACGGTGTCGATGAGATGCTGCAAGGGTTTGCCGTAGCAGTGAAGATGGGCGCGACCAAAGCAGANTTTGATAATACCGTTGCTATTCATCCAACCGGTGCAGAAGAGTTTGTGACAATGCGTTAGTGGGCGTTAACGAGCGTTAATGGGCGTTAATGGGCGCTAGATGAGCGTTATAGGCGTCAACAAGTGTTATTGCTGTCAGTAGAAGCTGATCAATAAAGAGTAAACATATAGAGTTAAATAACAAAAGGAGTGCCGCTTGGNCACTCCTTTTTTTTCATCGTTTGTATCTCATACCAACCACTATGGCCACTATGGCGTCAATACCCATTCGCCATTGACATCACTGACCTTAAAAGCGCCGCTATCAGTACGACTATTGCCACCGATGGTTTGCGTGACATCAGCGGTACACAGATAAGTGTTGTCACCCTCAGTCGTATCACAGCTGACATTGTCTACGCTCTCAAGCGTTGGCATCATACCTGCCATCATGCCGCTCACAGCTTTTGCCATCTCATCATCACCCGCTTGCACCATTGCATCGTCCATGATGCTATTGGCCTTGTCATACTGCGCTTGAATCAGCTCTTCTACATCACTATCAGAGGGGCCGCTCGAGCAAGCGGCAAAGAGCGGTGTCAATACAGCGATAATTGCTAATTTTTTTATACGTCTCATCATATTCTCGTTTCGATTAGGTAGTGCTCAAAGTATACCTAAACACCCTTTAAAACCCAACATAATTTCTTTGTCAATAGCACTGCTTTTTATAGCCTTTTATCTTTGCTAGTATCTTGCTCTTTTTATGCCTTAGCCTCAAGTGACTTNCAGACAGNNCAATATCCTTGCTGTTATTATGCCAGTATTCTAATAAACGATAAGAGAGTTGCAAGATGGTAGCCGTCTACCTTTATATTTTACCTGTTGGCTTAGGCATTATGACTTTAGCAGCAAGTTTATTGTTCTTGTTTGCATTTTTGATGTCTGANGACCCNGCNACNCGCTTGCCTGCTTTTAACTGGTTCAAGCGCTTAATCATTGTGGCGTTTATCTTGCTCAGCATTGGNCTGTTTATGACTTTTGGTCACTTTTGGGGCGCATAAAGTAAAGTCCGCTGTTATGCGTTAACGATTTTCTCAAGCTCCAATAGCACTAAGTCATCGCGCTTAGGCTCGCCATTATTGCCATCGACAGGAAACGGCATACTATTACCATTTAGCTGATAACCGCGGCGCTGATAATAAGCCAATAATTCAGGGCGGTGGCTTAAGATGGACATAGTAAGACGGGTGGGTTGATTGTTACTTTTTAGATGTCTTTCAGCGAANGTTTCGGCGGCCTGCAATATCANGTTACCGATGCCNGCTCCTTGCAGCTTTGGATGTACGGCAAACATACCGATATAAGCTTTGTTGNTATGAGATTTTTTATCTGAACCTGTCTCGACCTTTATATCGACAGCTATGCAGCCCAATAGCTCGCCTGTCTCCTTGCCGCCGCGCTCGCCGGTATCGGTCTGCGGATAAACAAAAACATAGTGCTTAGGATTGGCAATGACGCCAGCTAGCTCGTCTGCCGTGGTGCGAATACCGCCCACCAAATCGGCCTCATTGGTCCAGCCTTCATCTTGGCGATAGCAGAGGTTTAAGAGTTGCTCTAAAGCGCTCACATCATTAGCATCCGCTTGCCGTAAAAATACTTTTGCTGCTTTGTCAGCAGTGTCATTGTCAGTTTTTTTGTTTTTCGCGGTATCAGTCATTTGGGTACTCTCTCGGGCTAAACATTATTGCTAATAAAAAGGGCTGACCTAATATACTAGGACAGCCTTTATGGTAATTATTAACCGCTAATTAGTCTATGGTGATAGCGCATGGGCTTGCTCGATAATATCGAATCCTGCATTGATTTGAGCGCGGGTTGGCGCATGACCACGGCGTAATAATTCGCTAAAAGCAATCAGCTCTTTGTCTCGGCCTAGGGAGCTGGCGGCACTAGCGCGAGTATTCTCTCCTTCGTCATCAAAATAGTACTCGATGTAATCTAAATCGTCAGGCGTACCAAATAAAATGCCTTTATCTGGCGTCGCGGCATGTCCGCTGTAGCGNAGGCTNTTGCCATATTGCGCCGTCCAAAAGAACGGGATACGCTCCTCTAGCGNGTNNNCNTTNTCNTCATTNAAGATAGCNNCNGCNGTTACNATACCATGCTGCAAGGCGACGCGCCAATGNTCNATACGCATACGTCCCATCTGATTGGTGGCTTTGGCAATATCGCCTAGCGCATACACACCATCGCGCAGCTGCAACTCGTTATCGACTTGTACGCCATCAGGATCATTGACCTGCTCAAGTAGATCAGTGCGCGGTGCTACTCCTGTACCCAAAATCACCACGTCAGCNTTNATCTCANTGCCGTCAGTTAAAGTAACGCNGGTGACTTTANCCTTATCGCCATTGATATCAGCAACGTTCGCGCCAAAGGCAAAGTTTACGCCATGCTCTTCATGCATCTTTATTAGCGTATTGCTGACGCTTTGGGAGACGATATTGCTCATTACCCGCGCGCTACGACCAACGACAGTGATTGANGCGGCCTCGCCTGCTTGCGATAACGCCGCTGCAGCTTCCATGCCGATAAACCCAGTACCCACGATGACCACCTGCTTATCTTGNCTNGCCTCTTTGATGGCTTTGGCGTCGCTCATGCTACGTAACGTAAACACGCCTGCAAGATCAGCACCTTTAAACGGTGGTATCTTAGGTTCAGCGCCGGTCGCCACCACCAAAAAGTCTGCGCTTTGTTTTTCATTATCGCCGTTGTTATTTTCGATAATAATGGCGTTCTCATTGGGCAAGACTTCGCTGACTCGCTGATTCAGACGCAAGTCGATATTATTTCTATCAGCCCAATTTGAGCCGCCTAAAATAAGTTTACTCTCGTCCATTTGACCTGCTAGAAAGGCTTTGGACAACAAAGGGCGATTATAAGGCGCTTTATTGTCGGCACTGATTAGGGTGATTTTGCCGCCATAGCCAGTGTGACGTAGCTGGTTGGCGGTCATAAAGCCGGCACCGCCGCCGCCGACGATGATGGTATGCGTATCAGCGAGCTGATCGTTATCTGCTCGCTCGTTGATATTGCTAGTNGTATCAACGATTAAGTGGTCGCCTTGCCTAGTCACGCTATAGCGCGTCAAGCCTTTTATCGCAACCGGCTCTATCAGCGAGCCATCAGTACTATCAAAAGTGCCGTGATGCCAAGGACAAATCACGCGATTACCGCAGCGTAGTCCTTCACCTAAGTCCGCGCCTGCATGGGTACATTTACCATCAAAAGCGTTAAACTCATCACCATCGCGGGTGATTAAAATGATACTATCATCGTCTTGTTTGAACGACTTCATACCGCCATCTTTGATACCCTCTGCGCTAATAGTAATTTTGTTATTGTCAGTCATAAGTTATCCTTAACGTTTGCTATTTCATTATTAGGTATTGATCGTTAGTTGCTTCTACTAGGCTGATTGTGAAGCACTACTTTTTTGATATTGCAGATAAATAAGTACCATTAAAAATGGCGTTATCTTTAATAGTAGCAAGACCACTTGGCGGGCGATGTTTTTTTGTATATCTAGCGCGTTGCAAATCGTAACTTTTCAGCGGTTAATCCAAAACTCGATAGTTTAAGCGTTAAGCGTTAAGCGTTTATGCTACTTTACTCAGTGAATCAACCTAAATGTCTTACTATAGTCAATTCACTTTAAGAGTGACATAGCGCTGCTGGAATGAATTTTGCGCAGCCTCTGTGACAACAGCACGCAAGTAAAATTTATACCAGTAGCGCGCTTAGATTTGTAACAATCTTTGTCTGATCTGACTATAATTCTTTTATCACTTATTAAATGACTNTNTTATGACTGCTATAGAGAATCAACATCTTGACCNTNCCACTATCGACTTTGCGGCAGTAACCCATNCCGCTGATCTACCTCAGCCTATGANGCCACCTATCAAACAGGCGCTCTATAAAGCTAAGCCTGAAGACTTTGTGGTCAATGAGCGGTTAGAGGTAGACTTCACAGGCGAGGGTGAGCACTTGTGGCTACATATCAAAAAATCAGGGATTAATACCGCTTATTTAGCTAAATTACTCTCTGAATGGGCGAACATACCTTTGCGCGATGTCGGTTATTCGGGGCTAAAAGATCGCCAAGCGCTAACGACGCAGTGGTTTAGTCTACGGCTGCCTAAAAAACAAAAGCCTGATAGCGACTTTGCACCTGTAGATATCAAGGAGCATGAGACGGTCAAAATTATCGCTGAGCACTGGCATAATAAAAAATTAAATCGCGNTACGCATAACGCCAATCAATTTGTGATTACTCTACGTGATATTGAGTTTGCAAAAGATCAAACGCTGGGNGATAAATCATCCGTAGAGCAGCACTTACAGACCATCAGCAAGACCGGCGTGCCTAACTATTTTGGTCCGCAGCGCTTTGGTTTTGGTGGTAATAATATCCGCGANGCGCTAAACCTATTTGCCAGACCATTAAAAAGCACTTCATCAGCTAAAAAGAAAAATAAACGTAAAAGTGCCGTACGCGAGCAAAANTCGATGGAGTTATCGGCGGCGCGAAGCCTCATTTTTAATCAGATATTGGCNGCTAGAGTGCAAGACGGCAGCTGGAATACAGGATTAAATGGCGAGGTATTTAATCTAAATGGCTCAGGCTCGATATTTGCCAGCGAGCACATGGATGAGACCTTGCAAGCGCGATTGGCCAGCGGTGATATTCATCCAACCGCGGTCATGTGGGGCGCAGGTAATNATAAAGTAGCAGGNGANGCTGCTGAGTTAGAGAACACAGTCGTACAGCAAGATGCTNTNTTGGCGGCATTGGCAANAGGACTTGAGCAGCGTGAGGTAAAAGCGCAAAGACGAGCACTGCGACTACCGGTTGAGGATTTGAGCTGGCNATGGGCGGATGAGCAAGATGGGGAGCAAACGCTGGTCTTGAGCTTTACGTTGACGACAGGCAGCTTTGCCACTAGCGTATTGGCAAGTGTAGTTGAGCATTTAACGGTACGCTAGCTTATAGACATTTATCTGTCATTACCAAGTTAACAACTGCGCCTCTATGCTTCCACTGCTAATAAATCATTAGCACTGACCACCTCATTGCGCCCTCTATCTTTGGCTTCGTATAGTGCTTTATCAGCGCTACTGATCAAGTGCTGGCAGATATCCTTTGGTAGCTGCTGCTGAATATCGGATAAAGCGTTAGCAGAACCGCTGGGTTTGTTTTGGCTAAATACTGCTGCTCGCGTGCGCGTCGGTTTCGCTTGTGAGCTGAGTAGCGCTCGTTCTTTTGAGAAGTGCCTGTCTTTGATCACCGTGAGCTCATCAGCCGTTAAGGTATAAATCCCTAAACTCGCAGTCACTTTGACACTATCCTTGTCCTCGGTTTGGATGACGTGTTCAGCGATTCTTACTCGCAACTGCTCAGCGATACTCAGGGTCTCAGCATGTGCTGTATTGGGTAGCACAATCAAAAACTCCTCACCCCCATAACGACTAATGATAGCGTCAGTCGTCGCTAGCGAATCAATTAAGACTTGCGCCACTTCGCGTAATACTTGATCGCCTACATTGTGGCCATAGCTGTCGTTAATNTCTTTAAAAAGATCTAAATCTAATAAAATCACACTATANTCTTGCGTGGCTGTAGCGTCTGCTAAGGTCTGCTGCATTTGCGTCAAGCCATAACGGCGGTTATCTAAAGTCGTTAGCTCATCTTTATGGGCATGCTCCAAAATCTCCTTTCTACTCTCATCCAAGATATATAGCAGCTTACGAAAAATATAGACGGTAAAAAGCGCTTTAGGAAGTGCCAAATAGACATGAGTTGAGCGCCAAAAAAAAGTCGATGAGCGCTGTAGCTCACTAATATCATCCCAATCCAAGGTCTCTTTTGTGAAAATAAAAGCGGCAATAGCGTTTTCGATAGTCATAATCTCGTTATAAGTGAGATAACTATAAATATCAATCAGCGGAGAGATGACCGGCATTTGCCGCAAATTGGGCAAACTGATACCAAAGTAAGGAGAGATAATGGCCAGTAGCACTAAAAATATCTGTAATAAAAATATACGCCATGCATAACGACGCTTTATAAGCATCATCCCCAAAATAGCACCGCTAATCAGCGATACGCCAGCGACTAGACTACTGTAGCCGACCATGATGATAATAGAAGTGATATAAACCGTATAGAGCAGCACTAATGTAAGCTGCCAACGCAGTAATAGCTTATAGTTGCTTTTTATGCGCGATAAATAGCCAATCATCCACCATAAAAGAACCCCAGTGACCGTAACGCCTAACCAAAGCGGGTAAAACAGATGCATATCGACATAAGGTTCAACGGTATCTCGGCACAACCATACCACTAAAAACCACAACCAATGCAGAGCGACTTCTATAAAAATAAATAAGGCAAGTAGCGAGGTACGATCTGCTATTTGCCATTCAAATATAATCTGAGAGAGCTTCTTATAGCCTAATTGATATATCGAAATAGCCATGGATACGCAGCCGTATACAGGTTGGTATAAATAAATCGAGTTTTTTATTGATATTATCGAATGTAAGGTCTTGATTCAATCATAAAACGCTCAATAGCTTTAAGTCATTCGCTATTACTGGCGAGATAATGAGTCAAAAGATTGCCAAATCCCTNGCTGNTCNTCATGCAAAGTAGGTACATCACCAAGGCGTCGCCAAGGCATNTTACTNCCGTGAAAGTCGCTACCTATAGAGGTGGCTAGCTGATGCTCAGCGATAGTGCGATCGACCATACGCCGAGTGCTGACCGGCTCACTATCAGCCGGTAACTCACAGGCATCGCCGCCAAGCTCGGCAAACTCTTTGATGAGTTTACGCACTCGCGTGGCTGAGAGATGATAGCGGGTAGGATGCGCGAGCACTGCTTTGCCGCCGCATGCATGAATAAGCTCGATACCGCGTGCCATACTCAGCGCCTCAATCGCCACGTAAGCTGGCTTGTGATCTGCCAGATACTTGTCAAATGCCTTTTGTACCGTTTTGACCTCACCGCGCTCAAACAACACTTGCCCAATATGGGCGCGCCCTACTGCTTGCGGATTACCGCCTGCTTTAGTCAGTACATCTTGCCAAAGCTCATCATAATCGATAGCCAAAAGCTCACTGAGTTTTTCGGTGATTCGCTGACCGCGCGTCGCACGGCTGTCTTGCAGGTGCTGCAAGGTGGCATGCATCTGCGCGCGATCAGCAAAATCAAGCCCCACTACATGAATGATCTTATTGGTGGATTTGTTTTTACCATAACCGCCCGTTAGCGTATGCTCACAACTGATCTCAACGCCGTTAATCAGCTGCATACCACAAGCAGTAGCTGCAGCTCTTGCTTCATCGATACCCAGCAGCGTGTCGTGATCGGTCAAAGCCAATACCTCAACGCCGGCGCTATGAGCACGCTGTACCACCTCAGTAGGCGCATAAGTGCCATCAGAGCAAGTACTGTGACAATGTAAGTCTATCTTCATAAAGCGGGCCTTAAAGTGTTATCGTCAGATCAAAATAAAGAAAGTAAAGGTAAGAGCCATATCTGCGTGGTCATATATGGTTATTGCAGCTCTGACTGCTTTTGTTTAGTACAGTAGACGTGTAAACTACACTCTACGTTTTTGTTGGACATCTCATCTGCTATGAAAGCCTTATTAGACTTTATTCCCCTAATTGCCTTCTTCGTTGTTGCTAGGCAAAATGGTATTTTGGCAGCGGCGGGCGCTTTGCTTATCGCTACTGTCATCGTTTATGCCATTCACTTTATTCGCCAAAAAGGCAAATTCGATAAGCAGCAATGGGTGGTGTTATTATTGACCATTGTTTTTTGTGGCGGCACCTTGCTGCTGCGTGATGACGTTTATTTACGTTGGAAGTCCCCTATTATTAATGGCATCTTTGCCTTAACATTGTTTGTCAGCGCCGCTATTAATAAACCCTTAATGCAATTGGCGATGAAAGAGGTCTTCACTCTGACCATGAGCGGCTGGAAAAAGCTGACCGTCGCTTGGGCTTTGTTTTTTGTATTAATGGGTGTGCTTCATTATATCACGGCATTTACGATGTCTGATGAGGCTTGGATTAATTTTAAAACCTACGGCTGGATACCTATTATGCTGGTATTTATTATTGCGCAGTTCGCGGTATTAAAAAACCATATTAATCCGGCCTTGACGGATCAAAAACCTAAATAGCGCTTATTATTCAATGGTTTGCTCATACAACCCCTGAAGCTTATCGTGTTATGAGAGGTTGTTAATGAGCACCGACTATATACGAATAACAGCACTTTACTAAATGCTAATTTTGATAATAATAAGTCGTTATTATTCACTATTCTTATTAAAGGAAACCTAATGCCCTTATTTGTAATTATCGGTCACGATGTGGCAAATAGCAGTGCCCAGCGTAAGATCACGCGAGCAGAACACGTCGAGCGCTTGCAAGCTCTAGATCGCGACAAGCGTCTAATTATCGCTGGTCCCACGCCTATTGAGCATGATGCGGCAGCGATGTCAGGTAGTGTTATTATCGCGGATTTTGAGTCGTTAGCAGCAGCGCAAGCTTGGGTCGATGCTGAGCCTTATCTACGCGATGGCGTGTATAGCCATGTCGATGTCAGACCTTTTATCCACACCCTACCTAGCGATAAGGTTTCATCATCGTGAGTCAAACCTCTTTCGTGCCAACTTATATCATCAAGTGCGCTTTGTTTGCTCTACTGGCTATGGCCTTACTGTTCAGCGCTGCTAGTGTGCAAGCGGCATCAGCCGTATCTTCTACAGAGCCAACAACCGCACAATCCGAGCCGGCTGAGACGTCAACGTCAGTGCGACCAGCGGCGACTACCGATGCCGATGGCAAACCAACGCTTGCCACTGAACTACAGCCAACAGACCAAGCGCTATCGGCCGCCAACCAACAGCTACTCAGCCGTAACGCGCAGTTGCAGCGACAAGTCAATGACTTGCAGACACAGGCTAATGTCTTGGTTTATGAGAGCAAAGGTCAGCTGTTTTTATACGGTGCTTTTACAGTGTTGATTAGCTTACTGGTCGGTATTTTTATCTCTTGGCTAGTATTTGTACGCCGAGAGCGCTGGTAGTTTTGCTAATTTTGATATAGTTAGCTGAATGTAAAACTGTTATGGATTTAAACGCGCTACTGGTATAAATTTTACTTGCGTGCTGCGTTCCCAGAGGCTGCGCAAAATTCATCCCAGTAGCGCTATGACATTTTTAGAGTGTATCGACTATAGTTTAGATAGTTTAGATACCCTTAAGCTGTTCTATCTCTTACTAATCTTGCTAACCTTACAATGTTATTTTATAAATTAAGCTGATATAGTCGGTTATGTCAGCTACCTCCTTTTCTTATCTCTCTTAGCCGTTGAGATCTCTATGTCTACTCTTGTCACTAATGTTACCAACACTAGCACTAGCGCTTATGCAAACCCGATTATCCCTGCCAATATCGCATGGCAGAGTGACGATAGCGGTAACCGAGTGCCGGTATCTGGTGAGTTTGGCGATGTGTATTTTTCTCATGCCGACGGCTTAGCTGAGTCGCGTTATGTTTTTATTCAGGGCAATCAGCTTGCTGAGCGCTTGGNCAATCTTAGCGCTCATCAGTGCTTTACTATTGCTGAATTAGGTTTTGGTACTGGCCTTAATCTGCTAGCGGTTTGGCAATTATGGCAACAGCTACGAGTCGAACATCCCAATCTAGACACTGCGCGACTGCATTTTATCACTACCGAGAAGCACCCTATCCTCCTGACAGACTTAAGGCAAATCTTGGGTATGTGGAGCATGCGCGCGCCTGAGCTGGCACAAAATATTGAAAGTTTTTTGGCGGTATACCCTAGCCTTATCGAAGGCTGTCATCGCTTGCATTTTGAGGAAGATAATCTCACCGTTGATATTTGGCTTGGTGAGGCTCAGAGTAGTCTAGCGAAATTAGCGACAGATACTGGAACTACTAGCACTGCAGATACTGAAACTGGAAGCAAACCACAAGTGGATGCTTGGTTTTTAGACGGTTTTGCCCCTTCTTGCAATGAGTCATTGTGGGCAGAGACGATTTTTGCGCAATTGCAGCGTCTCTCCTTTGTTGGCACTACCGCAGCCACTTATAGCTGTGCTGGAGTGGTCAAACGCGGCTTACAAGAGCATGGCTTTACGATAAACAAAGTCAAAGGCTTTGGCCGTAAGCGTGAGATGCTGACTGCCAGAGTCAGTGAGAGTTTGCCGACAACTCCTACTCAAGATAACTCTAAGCGAAGCTCTACCTTAGATAACTATCACTATATCGTTATTGGTGCTGGCGTTGCAGGGCTAATGCTGGCTTGGTCGTTGGCTAATCGCGGCATCAAAGTGACTCTACTGGATAAAACAGCGCCATTAGCAGGGGCATCGGGCAATCCGCGCGCCCTACTCGCACCGAAGATGACGCCACTTCATCANGCTAATGAGCACCTACATACCATCGGTTATCTCTATAGCAGCCGCTTCTATAAACAGCTCAATGAGCAAGCAAAAAAGCAGCATAGCGCGCCTATTATCGAGCCGACAGCGGCGCTTGATTTACTACTAAAGGCCAATATCGACAGTAGTCAGATTAGTGCTTACCCTGATGATTTAGCGACAACCTTGCCAGCTAGCAAAGCAAGTGAATTGTCAGGATTAACGGCGCAGGATTTGACTGAGAACTTATATCTACCGCAGTCAGGTCTAATCAATCCGCAAGCATTAAAGGACGTTATTCTGGCTCATCCCCTGATTCGCTTTAAACGCTTAGAAGTGACTCAGATAGACGAGCAAAAAGACCATATCAGCGTTAGCGGTCACAATCATACAGAACAAAGCGCTAGTACAATCACACTACAAGCAGTAAATGTAGTAATTTGCGCGGCTTTTGAGAGTCATCAGTTAGACGAGCGTATTTTTGATTGTCGTAAGATACGTGGGCAGCTGTCTTGGTTTACGCCGACTGCTAAACAGCTTGGCAGTCTACCGAAACTACCNCTTAAATATGGCGGGTATTGTAGTCTATTTACGCCAAAAGCTGGCGATGCTAAGTTAAATCCTGTAGCAGAAGGAGAGTCGCAGTTTTTATTGGGTGCAAGTTTTGTGCGTAATGATATTGATACTAGTGTAAGAGCAGATGAGCATGAGGTTAGCCGTGATAAATTAATCACAGCTATTCCTGAGCTTGACGCTATTATTCCAAGCGATATGCAGTCTTGGCAAGCGCGCGCAGGCGTACGCACGCAAACGCCAGACTATCATCCTATCGTTGGTCAACTAACGGGCAGTCAGCGCCTATGGGTAATGAGTGCGATGGGCGCAAAAGGCTATGCCTTTGCACCGGTATGTGCCGAGGCTTTNGCTGATATTATGTTAGGAGCGTTTGCGCCTTTATCAAGCGAGATGATGAGCAAGTTATCACCGAATCGTAAACGCCTGCAGACGCCACTAACCTCATAGCGAGAGCAACTGATGCCTTATCAACAAACCACCCTAACCCTACCCGCCTACTCGCGCGGTATTCATATTATTACGCCGCAGATTAACCAAGCTATCGACAAGCTGATATCGAGAGATACAAAAATAGGCTTAGTGCATCTATTTTTGCAGCATACCTCAGCCAGCCTTGCTATCAATGAAAATGCCGACCCTGATGTGCGCTTAGATACTGAAGATTGGCTTAATAAAGTTGCGCCCGCCGATCAGCCCCATTATCGTCATACACTTGAGGGAAGCGACGACTTGCCTGCACACTTTAAAAGCATAATGCTTGGGGTGAGCTTAACCATACCACTTGTGAATGGCGCGTTAGGACTCGGTACTTGGCAAGGAATTTATTTGTGCGAGCACCGAGATTATGGTGGTAAGCGCCGAGTGGTTATTACGGTCAGCAGTTAAGTTTATACAAAATAAAAAAGTGGTTAGCTTAGGGTGGGCTTAAATTTAACTCATCTGTTACATGTTACAGCGCTTGTATATCAATAATAAGGCATCNATTATGAAAAGCTTATCTAAGACTCAGCCTAAAACTCGCCTACTACCTATTATGGCTTTAGGTATAGCAAGCTTTGCATTGATAGCTTGCCAACAAGAGCCTGAAACTGAAACGGTAGTCATTGAGGAGTCAGCCGCGCCTGTAGCAACAACAGTTGAAGAAACCGACGTCAATAATGAAGAAAATGAGCAAAAATCGGCGACAATTGTAGAAGAGACGTCAAGCGAGCATGATATTGAGCTTGAGTCACTTGAGGACGACCTTGGCGCAGCAGGAGTGACGACTAACACAGAGACCAGCAGCCCAAACCNAGAGCAGGCAATAAAAGGCACGCAGATTACNGATGTAGAATATCGCAGTGCTAGTGGTGAGAGCCTATCGGTAGTTTTTGAGACATCAGCGACAGGTGTTTTGAATGCGATTGTTACCCTACCTAATAGACCTAAACTGACCTTGAGCGCGCCAGAGGGTCAAGGTAATAACCCTACTTATCGCTCCAAGGATGGTAGCATAGAGCTGGTCAGTCATGGCGGCGGTAGTAGTATAGATCTAATAGAAAACGGCACTATCACAAGTTATGAAGCGACTAGCGCTGAGGCGGAAGTAGTGACTCAGACTTAGTGTTTATGATTGGCTGACTTAAAAAGAGTCAGACTCATCGTTTCAGCCTAAGAAAATAAGCCGATTAACCCGTTGATTACGGTCCAAAGTCCCAGCACCACAAAGACAATAATAATAAGCCCCAAAATATCAGGAATATGCAAGTATATCCAAGCGACGACTGGATTGCGCCAAATCGCACTCTGCCGCTGCTTATCCTCTAGGCTCTGATGCAAAAACGGCCGATCTAGATGAGTGGTCTCAGTAATGCCATACTCGTCTTGCAAATGCTGATGAACGATAGTCAAAGTCTTACGACTTGGGCGAATAAAGATATCGAGTAAGGTGCCAATACCGGGCACGATACCCACTACCGTATCAACCAGTGCCAGCTGTACCGCTGGGGTCATTTTATTGGCAGGAACGCCTAATTGCCGGCCTAAAATAAACGCATAACTGGTCAATATCAGTCCGGCTATATCACCTGCTAGTGGAATGGTGGATAGCGCCGCATCCGCACCTAAGCCCTGCTTAGTGAAAGGTATGCGCACCACCGAATCCATAGTATTAGCGAATTTGGCAAGCTTACGCTCAGTAGCAATAACCTCTTCGCGGGTCAAGCCATGCTCAGCAAGATTAATCTCGTAAGCCGTTTGTACTTCATTAACTACAGGCTTCTTAGTCGAGCGTCGCTTTAATGACTCAGAGAATTTACCCATTGAAAGTCGTCCATAGACAAGAGATAGCGGTTAAGACAAAGACGTAACGCCCGACCCAGATATTGGCCAAAAAAGCTTGGAAACAAGGTATCGGCTGACGGCTAGCGCAGGCGCTGTTTTGCTTAGCGAACATCATTGCTACTAAGGCTAAGCCAAAGACAGGAATGATATTTAAGCTCGTTGGGGCAAAATAATGCCACAATACCACGCCCATTATCAGCAAAAACAATACTTGTAGAATAGAGATGATAACGATATCAAAACGGCCAAAGAGTATCGCGGTGGATTTAACCCCAATCTTTAAATCGTCTTCGCGATCTGCCATCGCATANTGNGTATCGTAGGCCACCGTCCAGCACATATAAGCGATAAATAGCAGCCAACACCAAATATCAGGCGCGCCTTGTACCGCCACATAAGCCATTGGAATCGCCCAACCAAAGGCGGCAGCTAAGAACACTTGCGGCAGATGGGTGAAGCGCTTCATAAACGGATAAATAAACGCTAGCACTACTGCACCAAGCGACCAATAGAACACTTGTATCGGTAAAAAAAACAATAGACAAGCACTGAGAGTCACCAATATTAAAAACGCGGCGACTGCCTCACGACCTGACAGACGACCGTCAGCAAGCGGCCTGCCTTTCGTGCGCGTCACANNNCCATCGACTTTACGATCGGCAAAATCATTAATCGCGCAGCCTGCCGCCCGCATCAAAATCGCCCCAAGCGCAAAGATAATAAATACTTTTAGACTAGGCAAGCCGGCCACCATGCCCTGCTTTTGCGCCTGCCCCATCGCTGCTAGCATCACACCCCAAAGCGTCGGCCAAAGTAGCAGCTCTATACCGACTGGCTTATCAAAGCGCGTCAACTGCATATAGGCATGCAGCTTGTCTTTTAGGCTTAACTCTAAGGGCGTACTACTCATAACTTTGATGCTCTTTATAGGTTCTCATACAGACTATTGGCTTCGATTAACGACAACTCAGGATACTGCTTACGTAATGNCTTGATTGCTGCAACTTTATTGTCTTGGACGTTTTGCTGACGTAGATAGGTCATATATTCTTGCGGACTGCGTAGCTTTTTAAGCTCCGCTTCTAAACGCAAAATACGGGTGCGCAAAAATATATTTATTAATAATAATGCGGCTCCTACCGCCCAAACTATGATGGTTAACATCGCTCTCTCCTAAGCTGACTGCTACTAAAGATCAATATAAACATAATGACTCATATTCCACTAAACGAAATAACCATCAAAGCGGANGGCTGCATTATGCCAACTCTCATCGGGATTTTGCTGAGNCAAAAATGGCGCTTGTTGTGGCCGCTTAACAATGACTCGGCCTTGACCTGCTTGATTATCAGCTACTACGGCCTGCGCGTTATTGAGTAGTGCTTTTTCTTCGTCTAANGTTGGCGGTCTTGCTAGGTGATGCAGCGCTTGCATCTGCTTGCCNACTTTTGCGCCTTTGCCAGTCTTACTATCTTGATAGCTGTCTTCTGGAAACATCGGATCTAAATAAACGACATCAACGGNTACGGCTTGGTCAGTCGTGTTTTTTTGCAATTGAGCAAAATAACTTAGTGCGTCCGTGTTGATAATAGTTAAGCGCGCCATCAGTTTTTGCCAGTTGGGCTGCGCGCTCATGCGCTGCTGCTCTACCAACAATAGCAATGCCATCAACGGCTGCTGCTCAAGCATGGTGACTTGNGCNCCNGTGCTCGCTAGTATCAAGCTATCATGACCGAAACCTGCGGTTGCGTCTATCACTTGGCTGTCTGCGCTGATTTTTGCCGCCCTTAATATCAGCTCCGACTTACGCCCGGCGCTCACTACCCGCCGCTGCAATTTATCCCACTCTGGTGCTACGCTGAGACCATCCTTTAATAAGGATAGTTTGTTTTTGTTATCCAATAACAAAGCGGCTTGCTCGCCTTCAGCATTTAGTGCTGCTAACCGCTGTTTTATTTTACCTTCAATGCGCTCTACATCGAGCGTTATTGGCAGTTGATTATCAGCAATTAATGTCTGCAGGCGCTCAACAGCGGTAAGCTGTGAGTGATCAACATAAAGTAGTTTTATCGTTTTATCCGGCAAACTGATACCCAAACACCCAAGCCGCTAGTAACACGATGACGCCGGTGACAATGCGCAACCAAGCAAAAATAGTAAAGTCGCGGCGACTCACCCAAGCGACAAGCCAGCGTATGCATAGCAGCGCGACAATAAAAGATACGACCGTGCCTATCGCTAATACCAGCCAATCTTCACTGCTAGCCAGTACTTCATGATGCTTCGCTAAATCAAGCAAGCCTGCACCAACGATCACTGGGATACCCAAAAAGAAAGAAAACTCTGCCGAAGCCTTACGCGAAACGCCAAGCCAAAGCGCACCGATAATGGTTGCGCCCGAGCGCGAGGTGCCTGGTATTAACGCTAAACATTGAAACAGACCTATCATTAGCGCGGTCTTAAAACTCACCTCTTCTGCCTCTTTGGCGATAATCGTTTTCGGGCGCTTTTCGACATAAAATATCAGCAGACCACCGATGATGAGCATAATAGCGACAACAATAGGGTTAAACAGGTACGCCTTGATCTGATCGGCGAAAGTAAAGCCAACGATCATCACCGGAATAGTGGCGACAATCAAACTAAGCCCAAGCTGACGCGGATTGCCCATCGTCTCAGATTTACCGGTTATCAGCCCCATCAGCGCTTGCCAGAGTCTACCCCAATAGTCGTAAATGACCGCGAGAATAGCGCCTAGCTGTACCACGACGACGAACAGATCGACCTTTTCTTTGGTCCAAAAGCCCATGATATCGGCAGATAAAATCAGATAGCCGGTGCTAGAGATGGGTAAAAACTCAGTGATACCTTCAACGATACCCATGATGACGGCTTGAATAAATAAAATAATGTCCACGTACGCTTTCCTAACCACAGACGTAGCGCCTGCTCGATATGATGATATAGTTAATTAAAAACAANGCTGTCATAAATTGAAGGGCGCTACTGGTATAAACCCTCCTTGCGTGCTGCTTTTATTCGATGCTGTGCAAAATTCATCCCAGTAGCGCTACAACATTTTTATATTGAAAATTTTTTTGTTAAAAAAACAAATAGATAACCGTTAAGCCCCTTAAGCTTTGCCTTGCTCTTTTAGAGTCTTCCAAGCCTGATTACGCAGATACTTTGGTAATGCGCCTGCCGCCTCTGTACCGCCCTTCGCCATAAACTGTGCGATACCAATTTGGCCAATGATCACCGCATCTGGCCAAATATCGTCATGCGTGACTTGCTCATCTTGCAAAGTGAGCAAGCTTGCGCCATTGCCTACTATCGGCAAATTATTATCCGTTTGACGCTCATAATCTAATAAGCGCTCCGTACCGTTCTCTTCATCCGCATTACCTTTAGCAGTAGTCAGCATGGGCTGCATAATCGCAATTCGACTGTCGTTATCTGCTAGCGCATACTCACCAAAGTATACTTGCTGCATACGCGCATCAAGAGCACTATAAACGTGCGTTAAGCCGTATTGCTGATATGCACTCTGCGCGATAGCCTGCAAACTCGATACGCCGACACAAGGCAAATCATGCGCCACCGATAGCGCTTGTATCACCGCAGTATTGATACGAATACCACTAAAAGCGCCTGGGCCACGATTGAATATCAGTGCCCGCATATCGCTAAGCGGCAAGTCGCTAGCCTGCAAAGCCGCTTCTATCATCGGCAGTATTTGCCGCGTTTGCTCACGTTTGCCTTTTTCGGTTTGGCTAAAGACAACTTGCCCTTCGCCATCCAATATGGCGACCGAACACTGATCAAACACGGTATCCATAGCTAAAAACATCATGACCTCGGCTTATGTTAAAGACTTCATTTTTTGCTAGCAAATTGGTAGTTATAAATAGCGCTTATCATAACACAAAGCCTCAAAGCTAAAGCTAGCTTTGAGGCTTTGTCATGCATCACTATAATATTTATTAAAAGCGCTTTTTAAAGCCCTTTGGCATCTGATTTTGCATATCCGCCATCTGCTTTTGCATGTCTTCCGCGCTTGGCATATTGTTAGGATCGAGACCCATCTGCTTAGCCATTTCGGCTTGATTGACATTTTTCATGCCGCCTTGCCCTTTGGCACTACCGCCGCCGAATAACGGACCACCGCCACCCGCTGCGCCGCCACCGCCCATTAGCCCTTGCATCGACTTCATCATTTTACTGATGCCTTCTGGCTTTGAGATCATTTTCATCATCTTTGCCATTTGCTTGTGCTGCTTGAGCAAACGGTTGACGTCTTGAATCTCACGCCCAGAGCCTGCGGCAATACGGCGCTTGCGGCTTGGGTTGATCTTATCTGGGTTTTTACGCTCAAACGGCGTCATCGAATTGATAAGCGCTTCCATCTCACGCACTTTTTCTTCAGGCTTAGCGTCTTCGACGGCCTTTTGCATATCAGAGCCGCCCATACCCGGCATCTTATCTAAAAACCCTGCCATACCGCCCATACTCTTCATTTGCTGAAACTGGGTCAATAGATCCTCAAGGTCGAAGTCACCGCCCTTTTGCATCTTTTTCGCCATTTTTTCAGCTTTATCACGGTCAATCTTTTGCTCGACCTCTTCTACTAGGCTGAGTACGTCACCCATGCCAAGGATACGCTGGGCGATACGCTCAGGATGGAAGGCCTCAAGCGCGTCTAACTGCTCGCCGCGTCCTAAGAACTTGATAGGCTTACCGGTGATAGCGCGTACTGATAACGCCGCACCGCCGCGCGCATCACCATCAGTTTTGGTGAGGATAACGCCCGTTAATGGCAGCGCATCGTTAAAGGCCTTAGCGGTATTAGCCGCATCTTGCCCAGTCATGGCATCAACGACGAACAGCGTCTCAGACGGATTGACCGCCGCAGTCAGCGCTTTAATTTCGTTCATCATCGCCTCATCGATGGCAAGGCGGCCGGCGGTATCGATGATCAAGATGTCTTGATATTGAATTTTTGCCTCTTCGATAGCGCGCTTGGCAATTTCAATTGGATCTTCTTCCACCGTAGAATTGACAAACTTAGCATTCACTTGCCCGGCGACTTGCTCAAGTTGCTTAATCGCGGCTGGACGATAGACGTCGGCTGAGACCAGCATGACTTTTTTCTTTTGCCGCTCTTGTAAGTACTTGGCAAGCTTACCGGCAGTGGTGGTTTTACCCGCCCCTTGTAGACCGGCGAGCAAGTAAACGACTGGCGGCTTACCCGTCATCTCTAGTTGCTGATTGGCGCTGCCCATCATCTCGGTCAGCTCGTCATGGACGATTTTGACAAAGGCTTGGCCCGGCGCCAGCTCTTTTAGCACCTCAGCTCCCAGTGCCTGCTCTTTGACACGTTTGACAAAGTCACGGGTGACAGGTAGCGCCACGTCAGCCTCTAGTAATGCCATACGCACTTCGCGCAGCGTGTCTTTGATATTGTCTTCGGTAAGCTGTCCGGTACCAGCGATATTGCGCAAACTCGATGATAAGCGTTCGGTTAAGGTATCAAACATAAGTATGTCTCGTATTTCAGTGAATGTTTTAACGTGTTCTGTGTTCTGTAGCTTATAACAAATAAATGATTACTAAATAGGGATTGGACTTTATAGACCAGCTTCGTACATCAGCGGTAACGAGCCATTGCTAGTTTAACTCGACATAATAGTCCTAAAGCGAGAATAAAATAAAGGTATAGCTAATCCACTATAAAATAAATACAGTTCTACTGTAGCTGTACTCTTTGTCTTTAGGATGAGCTATATCAAAACTTATAGCAAAAATAATAAATGAGATGATTCTCAATTAGGGACCATTTTATGATAAATTGAACGATTATTCTAATCATATCATTTTAGCAGTCGCTTGAGCGCCGATAAGTCATAATAGCGATAGTCTTGCGCCGCTGCTACTTCATGAGGCATGCCTGTGTTACTTGCGTTTGTGATTGCCAGTACGGCTTATATTGTGGTCAGTCTTTATATCGGCTGGGCGTTGACGACGAATAGAGTTATCCATAAATCCGTTAGCCTTGCGCTGCTATTAATCGGGATGCTTGCTCATGCAGTGCTGCTATATCCTTATATTGTCACGCTTTATGGTTTAAATTTTAATCTATTTAACGTCCTTAGTCTAACCAGTTTGTTTTTCTTACTTTTTTACGTGCTGTTCTCATTGTACCGCCCTATTATCAGTTTAGGGATTTTGGCGGCGCCTACTGCATTGCTAGGTATGACCGCAGGCTATGTCGGCCGTGCCCCCTATCAGCCCATTACCGATATCAGCCTCGGGCTTGAGACCCATATTTTACTGTCGCTGGCGGCCTATTGTGTGCTCTTGATGGCGGCGGTGCAAGCACTGTTTTTACGCCTACAAATTCGTGAGCTTAAGCACAAAACCATCCACCGATTTTGGGTCAATAAGCTACCCTCCCTACAAAGTATGGAAGGTTTACTATTCGATATGATCTTAGTCGGCTTTGTACTGCTGAGCGTAGCGCTAGGTATCGGGTTTATCTACGTTGAAGACCTGATGGCACAGCACATCGCCCACAAAACCGTGTTTAGCGTCCTGTCTTGGTTGTTATTTGGCTTATTATTAATAGGCAATTGGCGCGGCGGCCTACGCGGCAAACGTGCTGCCAATATGACCATTTATGCGTTTATCTTATTGGCAATTGGCTTTATTGGCAGCAAGTTTGTATTAGAGATGCTGCTATAGTTGGTATTTTCAAGCAGCAAACATAAAAAGGCCGCCAGTCATAATAGAAAATGACTGGCGGCCTTTTTACTGACGTACAGTGATTTCAGCACTATTTAATTAAATCCCTTAATTAAACACCACGGTTTTATTACCCGCTACAATCACTCGGTTTTGGACGTGCCAATTGACCGCGCGCGCTAACACATTGCGCTCAATATCGCGACCAATAGCGCGTAATTCTGTTACCCCTTGTCTGTGGGTGACGCGGTGCACATCTTGCTCGATGATAGGCCCTTGATCGAGCTCGGCGGTAACATAGTGCGCTGTTGCGCCGATAAGTTTGACACCTTTGTCATAAGCCTGACGATAAGGGTCGGCACCGACAAACGCTGGCAAAAATGAGTGATGGATATTAATCACCTGCATCGGCCAGCGTTTGACAAAATCGGACGACAATATCTGCATATAACGCGCCAATACCAATAAGTCATTGCCTGCCATCAGCGTATGAATCTGCTCTTCGGCATCTGCTTTGTTGTCTTTAGTCACCGGTACATGATGAAAAGTAATATCAAAGTTTTCTACCGCTTGGCGCAGGTCTGGATGGTTGCTGACCACACACGTAATATCACAATCGAGCAAGCCGCGCTGATGACGCCATAATAAGTCCAATAATGCATGATCGAACTTTGACACCAAGATACCGACCTTGGTCTTGATGGCATTGTTGTGTAGCCGCCACGTCATGTTGTGGCGCTTAGCAACCGTATGCGCAAAGCTGGCCTCAAAGTTATCCATAATTTCGCTCAAGCCTGCCAAAGCAAACTCTAAACGCATAAAGTATTGGCCCCCTTCATGCGCGGTTGAGTACTGATCCAAGGTGATGATATTCGCGCCATAACGATGAATAAATTCAGATACCGCTTGCACGATGCCCGCTTGGTCGCGGCATTTAATGAGTAGCGTCGCGGTATCGATAACATCAGTAGATAGTACATTTTGAGAAGTTTTGCTCGACTTTATGCTTGCTGTAGCAGTCATGGTATTGTCTGACATAGTGCGCCCAATTAAAAATAAAACGTAGCCTGCCATCAGTTAAAAGTATTCTAATGGCATAGCAAATCGGCTATTTTAATAGATTTTGCAAAACTTTGCTGATTGAGTTAGTTGTTTTTGGTTATTTAGGATGATTTATATATTTAGGGAGATATAACGCAAGAACCCCCAATGTAGGGTTGGGGGTTCTATACTTTTAGCTTAATTGACTTTATATAAATCTAATCAGTTTTGTAGAACTGTTTGCAGCTGGAGATGGCGTTACCACTGTTAGTTTAAGTTGATCGTTAGGGCGGCAACCACTGTAGCTAAATGTGTAGCTGACCGCACCATCTGTTACCTTGCCAAAAGTACCATTTCCTACTGGTACACCAGCTCCTAAGTTAACAACATCAGGTACAGTCAAACTACCAGAAACGAGTTCAGCTTCGCATGTTGAACTTGTATCTGCTACTGTCAATGAAGAGTCTGCTGGTAAATTACCACTAGAGGCCGAACCTGTACCGTTTGTACCGATAGATACATTAAACGAAGATGAACCTGCTGTAACAATAGCAACCGTATTTGGCTCAGCATTTGATACTTGAATTCTGCCATCCGCCAAAACGGCTGTAGGAGAGTAACTGGTCTTATCTTCAGCTGCGATGCTAATATTCGTTCCAGATGGCATGCTAACCGTTTGAGCGCCGTTACCGTACATTTTGAAGTCTACTTCAACAGGAGAGTCCAAATCAGTTAATGGGTTTGCTGGCAAAGTTCTTCCCAAACTTGGATATAGAGGACTGTTTGATGCCAAACCTAATACAACCTGATAACGTAAGATAGCATCTAATTTGTCATCACATGTTCCGTCAATATTAGGATAACTGAATGATGAGCTACCGCATTCTAGATTAGAAGCATTTCGGCGATAGATAAATTCACCTAGATTATCATCATACTGGTTATTTTCATTATCATCTCGGAAGAAGTCACCGATATTACGGGTTAGTATATCTCCAGCACTAAACTGGTTATCCCCATCTCTATCTATATAGCTTTTGTCTCCTTCTACATACGCCATAACAGAGATACGATCATCTACAGGACGTGGATTTTGCGTACTAAATTCAACGCTACATTGACCATTAGCAGTTGCACAACTTGGAATAATTCGACCACCTTCGCTAATAAAACTTACGACTGTACCATCAGGTACAGGGTTACCTACTCTATCCACTAGTCTTGCTGTCACAGTAGCAATATCACCATCAACGCCAGCAGCTAATACGTTTTTACTTAGTGAAATACTAAAGCCATTTTGTGTGGCACGTCCGGTCGCTACAGAAACATTTTTAGATAAAGCAAAGACACTACTGTTCGATACTAAAGCGGCCTTTATCTCTACTGGGCCAGGTAAGGCTCCAGGATATAAATTGACTACGACCCTACCTTGAGAATCACTCGTAACTGTCTCAGGGGCTCGATTGCCCAGACTCACGAAACTAAAGTCAGTAGGAGCGAACACCTTACTTATCTGAACTCTTTGGTTAGCGGCAGGTCTACCATTTGAATACACAGTAAATTCTATACTTCCTGAGCGTGACGAACCGCTATTATTGGCACCTAGCTGCACATCATCTGTAGTGGTATATACTATTGAGCTGGCTTCCACACCTTCAATATTAACGGTTACCGTTTGGCTGTTAGAAGGATTACTTACAGGTGCGACTGTAATGGTTTGCTCACCTTCACATAAGTTGCCATTATCATCTATTGCTTGATAAGTTGCAGACACATCACCTTGGTTGCTTGAAACCATACTATTATTGTCAAAAGTGCCACAGCTCGTATCGAACGTAACTGAAATATTGTTTTGATTGGTATTACTAATGACATCTCTTGTCTTCAACGTAATATTTGTACTACCACCTGATTCTAGACTGCTAGAAGATAGAGCAACATTTGTTAATACAACCTCTAAGGTTTGCAAAGAGAAATTATAACCTGGGGTAGTTGCGGTTAGATCCTCATAACTGGCAGTTGCTCTGAGTTGGTAACTACCTGTCGTACTATTATCTAACGGTTTGACAGATATGTTCGCTTCACCGTCCTCATTAGTTAGTATGGCCGCATTACTAGTGCCGAAGATTACATTTTCACCTTCAAAGGTTACTAACGCATTGCTAACTGGTGCACCATCGTTATCGGTTACCACGACTTTTGCATTGGCTCCTGTAGATGTTATAGTACGGGTAATATTGCCATTAGTATCTGTCAGCGCGATAGGTGTGACATTTAGCTCACCCACTTCTTGCCCTCCATTATCAGACCCATTACCCGTACCGGGCTGTTGCGTACCCAAATCAGGCTCTGGCGCAACCGTATCAGTCCCCCCACCGCCACATCCAGCCAAAGCTAGTGAGAGTGTTAAGGCTGTCAGTTGAAACAATTTAGAAGTAGGTAGCAAATGATGTGACATGTTTTTAACTCCGCATGAGCAGTAATGTAGTCGAACAGTATAGGCAAAAATCATCACACAACTTGATATAGAATCGGTAATGATAAGCAGATTGACAGCAACGTCAGATTTATTAACAGATTGTATTAAATATATAACAGCAACTTTACTGACTTTCGTCAGAACTTACAACCAAAAATTAATCTTTACTATCAAACAATCAACAACATAGCACGCTCATTTCAGGTATAATAAGCCCCGTTGAGATCGACTATTATTGTAAAATAGTTTGAGTATTCATCTGTTTTATGGTATAAATGTCGCCTTTAAATTTTCTGAATTGGTCACTCTGTTATTTGCCTTTAGATAACAGTAATGCCAGCTCAACCTTCATATAGTTTTGTTTGGTGCAAAGATGCCGCTGCTGTGTCCATGCCGCATATTCGCGCAACTTGCCCAGACTGGTATGGGACAAACCCCATACCTCATAGATTAGGAGTTCGCCATGTCTAGAGTTTGCCAAGTGACTGGAAAGCGCCCTATGGTGGGTAATAATGTTTCGCACGCGAACAACAAAACCCGTCGTCGCTTCCTACCAAACCTAAAGCATCATCGTTTTTGGGTAGAGTCTGAAAATCGTTTTGTACGTCTACGTGTGTCTACCAAAGGTATGCGTACCATCGATAAATTAGGTATTGATAAAGTGCTAGCTGATCTGCGTGCACAAGGTCAAAAAGTTTAAGTCCCATTTAAACTTAGTGCTCTGCCACTTTTAAAGGAAATTATCATGAGAGATAAAATCAAATTAGTATCAACTGCTGGTACTGGATACTACTATACGACGACTAAAAACAAGCGCACAATGCCTGGCAAAATGGAAATCAAAAAGTTTGATCCTAAAGTTCGCCAGCATGTGATCTTTAAAGAAGCTAAAATCAAATAATCTGCGTTTATATTAATCGCTGATATTTGCATAAAAAAAGGGTTTATCACATGATAAACCCTTTTTTTTGCGCCACGTTTTAGCTTTTATTACCTGTTCCTTTTAATACCTGTTCTGTTAAATGCTAACTAATAAATACTAGCTAAGCCAAACCCAGTATTGCGTTAACTATAATGCGTCGGCTCTTTGTCGTAGACATGGGCATGCCACTGGCTCATCTGCTTTTGCATAATGACCTGAATAGCGGCATGAATCATGTGCTGACCGATAGATTGCGTATCGCTGCCCAATAAGTCTTTTAGCTTATCGGAGAAATCAATCGTCATCAGCGCTTCTTCATTTTTATCCGAATCACGCAGTAATAGCGTACCATCATCAGCCTCAATCAGCTCAAGCGTCGTCTCTTTGGCAAACCCTGAAAACGGATCAGTATTATCAGTCTCCACTTCTATCTCATTATCAATATCGTATGGCATCTCGTGTTTCCTTATTATCCCGTAGCTCGCTGTCTTGAGAACTAATGATTTAATCCTCTACAGCGCTCGAGAAAAGTCTTCGTTACTTCATACAATGGACGCTTTAGCTCTCAATTTCAAGGGCTAATATTCAACGCCAGTAGCGCAGTTTGGCGATGGTAAATAAGAAGGCTACAAACATCCCTAGGTAATACATGAGCTTGAGCTCTAAAGTCGGATCGCGGTATTTAAAAGGTAAAGCCACCACAGCGGTCGCCGTTGGCAATATTAGCAGCATTAGCAGCCAGTTCTCTATTACATTGAGCCAACCCTCTTGGCCCGTGCCTTTACTTAATCCTGCAAGCCCTAATAATAAGCAGGCAATAATAAGACTGGTAAATAGACCATTCGGTAACTCTTTAGGGTAGATAACATTGGCAATGCGAGTGGGCATAATTTGCATACAAAAACTCAGTCGTTTTTATGATCTAAGCTAGTAATAGCTTATTAAAGGTAGGAGAATTATGGCGTAAGACAAGATCAGCTATAAGTGCCCATGATCCATAATAATGAGATGCAAGAGGTCAGATAGCCCAAACTTATCGCATTCCAGCCCTCTATCTGCGTGCCATTAAGCTTATTAAAGATCTTTGAGCCAAGCCAAAACAGTAAGGGAATACCAATGATAAAAGCGGGAACTAGCACTGCCGCATGAAGCATAACCTCGCTGACATCGTGACCTACTATCAGGCGAAAGCCGTAGCCTGCTGAGCTTAGTATTAAAGCAAAAACAGCTAAACCAATAGTAATGCCTTTGGGCACTAAGCTACGCGGCTTAGACGCAGGAGCGTCAGCCTTTAAACTCGGGTTTTGGCTATTGATTGGCGTAGTCATAAGTCACCTCAATTAACAGTCATCTCAATTAATAGTCATATCAATTGATAGTATAGTGCGCTCAAATCAGCTGGTACGACCTTTTATCTCGTCTTATCTAGATGGAGGCTTATAGGCCTAAAAACAAGAGACAGAGCGAGCCGCGACTACTCGCCTGCTTTTGCAAGCTCAGCACGCATAGCATCAATAGCGACTTTATAATCGTCTTGGTTAAAGATAGCTGAGCCGGCAACAAACATATCAGCGCCTGCCTCCGCGATTGCGCGGATGTTATTGGCTTTGATACCGCCATCGACCTCTAGCCTGATATCGCGGCCGCTTGCATCGATACGCTGACGTACTTGTCGTACTTTATCCAACGTGCCTTCGATAAATGACTGTCCGCCAAAGCCAGGATTGACACTCATAAGCAAAATTTGATCGACCTTGTCCATCACATAATCTAGATAGTGTAGCGGTGTCGCTGGATTGAACACTAAGCCGCATTTCGCGCCGCCGTCTTTGATCAGCTGCAATGAGCGATCGATATGATCGCTGGCTTCAGGATGAAAGGTAATAACGCTAGGATTGGCTTGTAGGAACTGCTCAATCATACCATCGACAGGCGCTACCATTAAGTGCACGTCGATAGGCGCGTCAATACCATAATCACGCAGCGCCTGACAGATCATGCTACCAAAAGTTAAGTTCGGTACGTAGTGATTGTCCATGACATCGAAATGAATAACATCGGCCCCTGCTGCCAAGACGTTTTCGACCTCCTCGCCTAATCGAGCAAAGTCAGCGGATAAAATAGAAGGGGCGATTAAGTACTGCTTATCAGGACAAATCATAGGAGAGCTACCTCTTTAATGGGTATTAAAATAAGAAATAATTTGAGAAGCACTAACGCGGTTTATACTGAGTCTTGCTATAAGCGCGGCCCACTTCAAAGTCGCGTTTGGCTTCGTGCTTAGTGTTACGGCCCGTTACCCGCTCACGCCACAATCGAAAAGATGACGGCTTTAGCTCATGACGCATCAGCTTAATTACCGCCGTCTCATCAAGACCATAGCTATGCTCTATCGCGGCAAATGGCGTTCTATCTTCCCATGCCATCTCGATGACTCTTGACGTCTGTACTTCGTCTAATACGATATTGCCGTCTGCATCGACTGGCGTTTGGTTCATAAGGGTTACCTTGTCGATAATGTGAGGCGCTTGATATGAGTTTAGCTTAGCTGCGCTTGACGATAATGGTGCCAAATATGATCTTCGATGACCGTTTGGATAAAATAGTAACTGTGATCGTGACCCGCTTGATAACGTAGGGTCAAAGGCTGCTGCGCGTCTTTACAAGCCTGTTGCAGCTTTTCGGTTTGTAGTTGCCCCTCACTCAAAAAGTTATCGGCAGCGCCTTGGTCTACCAATAAGCTGGCGTACTGCTGTCCTGCCTTTGCTATAACCTTAGCGGCATCAGCTTGTTGCCATAATGACTTATCGTCACCGAAATACTGGGTATAGGCCGCTTGTCCCCAATCCGATTCGCTCGCAGCGCACACCGGCGACAACGCTGAGACACTAACGAACTTACTAGGATATTTAAAGCCTAATAGTAATGCACCATGACCGCCCATAGAGTGACCCGTAATACCGATACTATTCACCGGAAACTCTTGACGCACTAAGTCATAAAACTCATCGACGATGTAACTTTGCATATTAAAATGCTCTGACCATGGCGCCTCTACCGCGTCGACATAGTAGCTTGCGCCCTGCCCGACAAAGTAACGCTCATCATCTGCCACATCAATATCGTCGCTACTACGAGGAGAGGTGTCTGGGGCGATAAAGATGACACCAAGCTCGCTGCATTTTTGTTGGAAGTGCGCTTTATGGGTGACGTTATCCGCATTACAGGTCAATCCTGATAAATATAGTATCGCTGGACAGTTCTGACCGGCTAATGCTTCATCTGGCAAATAAATACTAAAGGTCATGGGCGTGTTAGTCGCTGATGACTCATGGCGATAATAGTGCTGCTCACCATCGAAGCAACGATTAGCGCTAACTTGTGTCAATTTTGAGCTGACAGATAACTTTTGCTTAGAATACTGACTCATCATTGATATCCTTTTAGATTTACCGTTGTTATCGTTATATTGTTGATTAAAAAAATACGTTATATTTATCGTGTTATGCAAATGCCGTTAAAAGCAGACTTATTATTCA
>FUFK010065754.1_pt1 | contig 28775 bp, 14 predicted proteins | sample 1021851 | NCBI WGS metagenome assembly FUFK01 (sample SAMEA51879418, study PRJEB19060) | metagenome
ATTTATAAATTAAGCAATATGATTTATTGTTTTAAGAAGGTCCTAAGAGCTTTTAAAATATTAGCCCTGATCACATTTCTTTTAAATGGGCAATCAGATTTTTTATTCAATAATATTTCAGTAAATGATGGTCTTTCAGAATCCACGGTAAAAGTAGTCTATGAGGACAAAGACGGGTTTATTTATTTTGGAACAGAAAATGGATTGGATTTATATAATGGTTATGAGTTCGAAAATTTTCAAATGAATTCCTTTGACACTACAACTATATTTGGTAACAAAATAAGCACAATATACCAAAGCCAAAAAAATAAATTATGGTTAGGTACAGAGCTTGGAATTACCGTATTTGATTTGAATGATAGATCTTTTTCTCGCCCTTCAGAGTTGCGTTCAACTGAATCAAGAGACCTTGCAAATTCTGATGTAATTATTGAAGATGATTATGACAATATTTGGCTGAAAATACCTACGTCAGGATCAATCTATAGATACAATACTAATACAAACAAAACCCTCTGCATAAATTGTTCTAGTAACTCAGAAATGGGTACTTCAAAAGGGACGTATCTTTATAGTGACAAAAACAATGGTGTTTGGGTTGGGAGCGAAAACGGTCTTTTTAGATACAATAGCCAAAAGAATGAAATTGTAAAATTTTCATTTTCAGACAATATCAATGAGAGCAAAGTCAATGTAATCAAAGAAGGTGAGATTGATGATCTCTGGATAGGTACTGAAAATGGCCTCGTAAGAATTGACCTTAATACGCGTAAGGTTATAAATATTTATCAAACATCTGAAAATCAAAACTGGATTGTTTCAAATAATATTAAGGACATTGATTGGAACAATGCCGAAAAAGAGCTTTGGATAGCAACTGACAGAGGGCTATCACGGTTCGTACTGGAGAACGAACAATTTTTTAATATCCAAACTACTCCCTATGCTGACGGAATCATTGAAAATAATATAAGCGAGATACTTTACGCGAAAAAATCTAAAAGATTGTGGTTTACAACTGAAAATTACCCTGGTATAAATTGCTTATCAGTGGTTTCAAATATGTTTAATGGAAAAAATGATACAATTTTTACACATTTTGAGCATGACCCTATTGACTCTAGATCAATTGCAGATAATAAAATTACTGATTTCATTGAAGATAGGGCTGGGAATATTTGGATAACAACCGCACAAAATGGTGTCAGTTTTAATTCACATGTTAATCCTAAGTTCATAAACTTTAAGTATGATTCAGAAAATGAATGGGGCCTAAAAAGTAATAAGATTTATTCAATCGCAGTTCAAGATGATGGCATGTTGTGGGTCGCGACCGGTTTTGGCTTAGAGCTTTTGTCTCCTGATGGAATAAGGGATTATGAGTACGATAAATCTGACCTAATGGTCAATTATCTCATCGATATTGAAGTAATTAATGCACACATACTTTGGGCGGCAACAGATCTTGGTGTCCTAAAAATCAACACAATGAGCGACGATGTTATAAGATTTACATCCTCAAAAGGAGCACATAAAGAGGGGAGATTAGCTAACAACCTAGCTCATGATATATCTTTGATAGGTGATAAAGTGTGGGTGGCAACAGAATCAGGTTTATCGATAATCGACACCCTCTCAAATTCTGTTTTAAACATAGACGAGAATTTAGCAACAAGACTCATTTTTAAAGATAATGATGGAGACATATGGCTTGGCTCTGATTCAAAAGGTCTCCACAGGATTCAGAGCAATTTATTAAATGACTTTGTGAAAAGGAAAAACATCAACCTTGATTCATACACATTTAATCCATTAGATGATGGTGGGATTTCCTCTTCAAAGATAACATGCATCGCTCAGGATAGCTTAGGCACCATTTGGATTGGCACAAACGGTGGGCTTAATAGATATTCTAAAAAAACTAAAACTTTCAGACACTTTTTTACAAGCGATGGTCTGCCAAGTAATTATATAACCGGTATCGTAGTGGATAGGAAAAATAATCTCTGGGTTAGTTCAAAAAGGGGTATTTCGTTTTTTAATCAGCAAAATGGAATTTTTAAAAATTATGGTCTCATCGATGATATAGGCAATATAGACTTCCATAGGAATAGTTTTGATGTGAGCAATAATTTAGAAATCTACTTTGGAGGACCCCACGGTATAACCAAAATTGTACCACATAACATTAGGTACAACCAATATAAACCACCATGTAAAATTACAAGGATTAAAAAAACCTACTTTGATGGAGCAGAGGAGGAATTTTATTCACACATGAAACAAAAAAATTCCTCTAGCATGACTGAAAAGATAACAATTGACCATAAGGTAAAGTCATTTACAATAGATTTTGTTTCTTTAAATTATCATAAAAGTGAAAAAAATAAATATAGATATAAACTAATTCCATTTGATAGAGATTGGATTGAATCTGGTGGTTTACGTTTTGCATCATATAACAATTTAGGAAGAAATACTTATAAATTTGTTGTGCAGGGCTCCAATGATGACGGAGTCTGGAGTGATCCTGAAAATCTAGCAATTAAATTTATACCTCATCCAATGCTCAGTTTAGCTGCGATAAGCGTTTATATACTGCTCGCTGCAATAATGATCTTTCTCTATGTAAGACATCGTATGATAAAACAGAAGAGTCAATTAAATGAAGAAAGACGTATCAGAGAGCTTGAGGAAGCAAGAAAGTTTCAAATGTCGTTGATTCCGCAGAATCCTCCTACTCACCCGGATTATGATATAGCATTCCACATGAAAACGTCGACAGAAGTGGGTGGTGATTATTACGATTTTTTCCCACAAGAGGATGGATCAATGTATGTCGTCTGTGGAGATGCAACGGGCCACGGGTTAAACGCAGGAATGATGGTGTCAATAACGAAAGCAGGCTTGTATGGCTCAAATTTTGATGCACCAGATAGCACCACAACTAGACTTAACAGAACTATCAAAGCTATTGATTTAGGAACAACAAGAATGTCACTTAATATGGCAAAATTTCATAATGGTTCGTTTGATTTCACATCCGCTGGAATGCCCCCTGCTTATTTATATAAAAGCAGGCAAAATAGTGTTGATGAAATTTTAGTACCAGGGCTACCGCTTGGTTCAATGAAGAAAGCTGATTTTGATTTACATTCTTTTAAATTAGAGAGCAGCGATGTTCTTGTCTTAATTTCAGACGGACTACCAGAATGTGTCAATCATGATGGAAAAATGTTAGATTACCAGGCTGTCAAAGATTGTATATTAAAAAATGGGAATAAAACTGCACAGGATATAGTCGATTCGTTAATAAATCTTGGAGATAATTGGATGTCCGGATTAATGAATGACGATGATATTACTTTGGTCGTAATTAAAAGAAATTAAAAAATGGTCAATTTTAATTGATCAATAGTTTAATACTTTTACTAAATTTGTAAGGATGTGTAAAAAATTTATTATCATATTTAATATCACCACCTTAATTAATTAAGAAAATACAATTAGTTATGCGCCCGTAGCTCAACTGGATAGAGTGTCTGGCTACGGACCAGAAGGTTGGGGGTTCGAATCCTCCCGGGCGTACTTGTTTAGTGGTTTGGTCGTTTATGTCTTCTTTGTTCTACCGCAATTATGGTAGAAATCTGTTATACCCTTGATCAAAAGTTAAACTGCAATCCCAATATTTTATCTCCCCTTTTCATGATTCTCATAGAATTTTATAACCATTGGTCTAAGAACATCTATTACCTCGTTTATCTCATTAAGCAAATAAATATTATCAAAGTCATATTCATGAATTAATTCTTTTTCTAATACTCTGGATTTCATCCAGTCCATCAGACCAGGCCACATTTTACCAAAAAGGATTATGGGTCGTGGGGAAATATGCCCTACTTGAATTAATTGCCATGTGTACATTAATTCAAGAATTGTCCCTATCCCACCAGGAGTTACAATGACTGCATGGCTTATGCGCATAAATTCATCAAGGCGAGAACTAAACTTTTTATGATGATATGTAATATCAAGATGCCCGTTTGGCGATACTTCGAAGGGTAGGTCAACATGCAAGCCAAATGACTTGGATTGTGAACTACCATCTTTAGCTCCTGCATTCGCAGCCTCCATTAAACCCGGTCCACCTCCTGTGACGATATCAACTTTATTTTTTGCTAATTTTTTTGCTAATTCGTAAACCTCTTGATACTCATCAGTATCGGGTTTTAACCTTGCAGAACCAAAAATACTCACCCGGTAATAATCCGAACCTATTTCAGTGACAAGATTATCTAAGTCTGCAACAACATTGTTTAGCTGCTGTATTTTTTTGGATAAAAATTTTCTAACNGTTTTCTCTTTTATCTGCATAACATTCACTCTTTGTTTACTTAATAACATACTAAAATCAATTCAGGTTCGGCAATCTATGCAAACTTTTATTTTTTAAAAATATTATTTATTGTTAAAAAGTTGTTACTTACTTTCATTATTTATTTGTAAATATGCCACCCACAAAATGCTTAAAAAATTATTAAAATGTTCACTCGCTCTTCTGATAATTTCCAGTAGTCTGCATCTGGAATTTCATGATCACGAATTATCTGAGGGGTATGGCTTTTGTGATATAGACTGCAAAAATAGGAACCACCGCAAGGAGCTTGAAGATTGTCAGCAGTGCCTATCAAAAAATACTAGATCCGTTCTTGTACACGTAGACGATATTTTCTTTGGTGAAAATAAACTCACCTATTCTCCACTTTATCAAAATTTCGATAAGAATTACTCATCTTACTATCTCTATGGCCGCCCACCGCCTCATTTCACCTTTGTTTAACAAGTAATACCATACGCTGCCAAGGAGGTAGCGTCAATATCATAATAATTTTTTTGAAGGAGCATTTTAATGCATTCACTATTTTTCCGTGTTTTAAAAACACAATTCGTTATACTATTAACAAGCATGATGTTCATCACAACAGGTTGTGAAGACACTGATGATGATCACGACCACGATCACGACGCAGGCCACACAGATGCTGAAGGTTTTGTCTTAGAAACTGCAGATGGCACTGAGCTATACAAGCAACTTGAGGGCACCGTAGTTACCAACAATCTTTCAGTTGCTGTAGGTCAAGAGCTGGAGCTTGCGGTACATTTCCTTGACCATGATGGTGAAGAAATTGAGCACGATGATCATGATGATGAACACACAACTGAAGAAAGTACACTGAGAGTTACTATGTTTGATGCAACCATCGCTACCGTAGAGGTCGAAGGCCATGATGAGGATGGTGATGATGACCATGGTGATGATGATCACGATCATGGTGATGAACATGGTCACGCTTTGCATGTTGCTGGTGTCAGCGCGGGTTCCACAACCTTTAAGTTAGAGCTGATGCATGGTGATCACGCTGACTATACTTCATCACCCAACGTAACAATTACAGTCACTTCCGCTCGATAATCATCAGTTAGTAAGATAATGCTTCCTGGAGTCTATTGGATTCCAGGAAGCCATCTTATAACATAAAAGAATCAAAAAATTGACTCGACGTTAGGTTTATGCTGAAAAACATAATCGCATCTTTTATCTCTCTGCACATTGTGATTTCGCTCACATTTGTTCAGAAATATCACTTTTTTGACGATGAAAAATATGGCTTTTGCAACGCCGGCTGTCAAAATCAAGAACACTTCAAAAAATTTCAAGAAAATAAGGGGATAAGCCAAAACTACGAATTATTTAGCTTTATGCATGATGCACTTAGACGGCTGAATGTAAAAACTAGCCATATTAATCCCATCAATTATGTATCTTGGGAATCCCCTCGTTCCTTTAATCTTTTCTGTCGTCCTCCCCCAGAGCACTCCTGCTAATAGTAATATGAGACAGCGCTGCTTATGTTAGCAGTGTATTTATAGATTTAATATTAACAGGAGTATCAATATGTTACTTCGGCTTAGTGGTATACTTAAACCACTAACAATCATTATATATATCAGCGGTTCATTGTTGTCAGAGGAAGCAACAGTCATAGGATCCGTCAGTACTGACATTGAACAAGTTCCTATACATGGTGCCAACATTTATATTGAAGAATTGAGTTCGGGTACTTCCTCAAAAGTGGATGGAAGTTTTGTCATTGACAACCTGCCATATGGAAGCCTCCACCTAACCATCTCTATGATTGGGTTTAAAGACAAAGACATTTCTATAAACATAAATAAGGTGGTTTATGATCTAGGTCAAATCAATATGATAAGGGATACAATAAAAATTGACGGAGTAAATGTTAGCGCACACACGGAAATTCAACCTAAAAGTGTCTCTTCAAGCTTTTACATTGCAGGTGACAGGTACCATACTAACCTACAATCATCATTAGCCATGACAATGGAGGAGAAAGTGGGAATGGCCATCCAATCTATGGGTCAAGGTGCCACGCAGCCGGTGTTGAGAGGTTATTCAGGAGATAGATTCTTGCTTACCGAGGACGGTTTAACTGTTGGAGATCTTTCCAATACCTCCGTTGATCACACAGTAAGTATGGATATGGCTTCATTTAATAAAGTAGAGGTTATACGTGGCCCAGAGTCTTTGCTTTATGGCTCAAATACTATTGCCGGTGTTATTGACGTTTCTAGACAAATTGATTGGCAAACACGATATAAAAAATCAAGCCTTCAGGCGGTTATAGGTTCAGAGTCAGCTAGCACTAGTTTCTTTGGCAATATCGTTTACCATATTCCAATTTTGAAACAGCATCAATTAAAATTTTCAATTCTGAAGCGGGAATCAGGTAACCAGGTAACTCCTTTAGGTCCACTTCAAAACACCTCTGTTAACAACGATGAGGTCACAGGAAGTTATACCTACTTCGGTTCAAATTACCGGGGAACTTTTTCATTTGAACAGATAAACATGGATTATGGTATTCCGGGTAGTCCAGAAGGTCATATTAGCGGTGTGGACCTAGATATGGAAAAGAAAAGCCAAAAGCTAAGCTTCCATAAAGATATTATGTTTTTAGGTTTTCAAACTCTAGATATTGATCAGCGTTATATACGGTATAGCCATACCGAGTCAGAGAAAAAAATTGAAAACCCAACAGTAGTTTTGCAACACCAAATTTTTTCTTTACAAGCTATTTTAAAAAAGGCTGGTTTTCATTTAGGCACTTCCTTTCAAAATAGAGATTTCCAAGCAGGTGGAAATTATTGGACACCCAATACCAAAGAAGTAAAGGCAGCACTATTTGGATTAAAGGAAAAGGAATTATATGATTTCCTGATCCAATTTTCATCACGTTTTGAATACCTCTCAGTTATTCCTGACATGAAATACAGACCATCAAATTTAGATCCAAGCCTTATGATAAAGCGTGATTTCCAATTAATCTCTGGAGCAATGTCAATTTTCAAAGACTGGGAATTTTGGAAATTGAATTTAACCACAATGGTTACTGGAAGATCACCTGGGATTGAAGATCTTTTTTCCGATGGCCCTCACCTAGGTACTTACGCTTATGAAATTGGAAAACCGCAATTAGATCAAGAGCAGACAATAGGATTGGAATCAATTTTAGAACATCGTACAGAAAAAAGTTCAATAAAGTTGACGGCATTCCAGAACTTTAGTCCCAATTACCATATTACCTCCAAGATAGGCGATTGTCCTGAAGCATTAAACTGGAGTCCTACTTTGGGAATTTCTCATCCTTGCGCTGGTTCAGATTTCATTGCTTGGGGTAGTGGACCAGGTTGGCTCTACAAGTACCAAATCGAGGGTGTGAGAGCATTAATTTATGGTTTTGAATCTACACTGGAATATCAGCTTACAGACCAAATAAATCTGTACGGTAACATATCTTCGGTCAGGGGAAGAAATATGACTGCAAACATTCCGCTGGCATTGATGCCGCCCGATAAGTTCTTGCTTGCTACTGAGGTAAACTCTGGTAAAGCAATCAGCATGACAGCCACATTAAAAAGGGTTTCTGATCAGAACCGTCTAGGAGAATTTGAAACAGAAACTGATGGATATTTTCTTGCAGATTTAAGTGGAACGTATACCATGAATAAAAGAAATAGTTTACATAAAATTATTCTCAGTGTTGACAATATCTTTGACGCTGAGTATTACAATCATTTATCAAGAATAAAAATGATAATGCCGGAGAAGGGAAGAAGTTTCAATCTTCAGTATCGTTTAATTTTTTAAAAAAAAGAAATGACTATGAAAAAAATTATTGAGGTCCAAAATATTACAAAATATTTCGATGATTTAACCGCGCTTGATGATTTATCTTTAAAGGTCTGTGAGGGAGAAATCTATGGTTTGCTTGGTTCAAATGGAGCTGGAAAATCAACAACCATAAATATCCTGCTTGGTTTTCTTCAGCCTGAAATTGGCAAAGCGACGATAAACGGAATAGATGCGGTAACCAATTCTAATCAATCAAGAAAGTACATAGGCTACATCCCAGAGAATGTTAGTCTATATGGGTATTTATCAGGAGTTGAAAATCTTGATTATTTTTGTAAGCTAGCAGGCAAATCGCATACAGAAGACCAGCTTCGTGAGTTACTAAGAGAAAGCGGTTTAGATGACGAAGCTCACAATAAACGCATTAAAACTTATTCAAAAGGTATGCGACAAAAAGTAGGAATAGCAATCGCGCTTGCAAAAAAAGCAAAAGTATATTTGCTTGATGAGCCAGCAAGTGGTTTAGACCCATTGGCGAGCAATGAGCTATCAAGCTCACTAAAAAAAATATCTGAAAATGGATCTGCAATTTTAATGGCATCCCATGATATTTTCAGGATGCGAGAGACTTGTGACAAAATTGGAATACTGAAAAGTGGCAAATTAATAAAGGAAATGGACACAAAAGACGTTTCTACAAATGAGCTTGAAAAAATTTATATTGATTACATGCAGAGTTAATATATGAGTGCTACAAGAAATATCATTTTTAATGAATTTAAAAAGCTACTTAGAGGGCCTTCATTTATTATTACACTAGTTTTTTTCCTGCTTACACTATCAATCGTGGTATATCTAGGCATAATTCAAAACAAAAATCAGCAGCTAAATCAAGTTAAGGCCCAGGAGCACGTTCGTTCTCAATGGGAAAGTTTAGAAGCTATGAATCCCCACAGAGCAGCGCACTATGGATCTTATGCTTTTAAGCCAATGAATGCATTACATAGTATGGACAGTGGAATAAATGAAGTGACGGGTAATGTTATAAGGTTAGAGGGGCATGTGCAAAATGAAATTATATACTCTGAAGCCTCTCAATCCATAGCTGCATCCAAATTCGGCAAGCTCAAAACTTCGCTGTTACTACAATATATTATCCCATTGTTTATTATTTTTTTTGGCTTTGGATCAATGGTTCGTGAGAGAGAAAAACAGAGGCTAAAGTTAGTAGTGTTCCAAGGAGTTTCCATTGCCAAATTGGCCTTCGGAAAATCAATAGCAGTTTGGTTATATGGCTTAATATTATTGACTTTCACTGTGTTTGTCCAATGTCTATTTAGCGATCCAGATGCTGAAAATTTCCAAAGATTATCATTATTAGTGATTGCATATGGCCTGTATTACTACGTGATAGCATCTTTAACTACATACCTGTCTGCAAGACTAAAAGATAAGTCTTCAGCCTTATCTTCTATACTAGCAGTTTGGATTCTATGGACAATATTTCTACCAAAAATATGGGGCAATACAGCCGAAAAAATCCATCAATTACCCAGCAGGAAAACCTTCAAAGAGAGTATGAGGGAGGAGCGTTCTAGAGGAATCGATGGCCACAACCCTCGGGATAAGAGAAGAGAAAAATTGAAAGAGAAATATTTAGCTGAATACAAGGTTGATAGCTTGAAAAATCTTCCCCTTAATTTCGATGGTATTGTAATGCAAGAGGATGAAGAATATGGAAACCTCGTTTGGGATAAATATTTTGGATACAATTATGATATTTTGAGGGAGCAAAAATTATTTTACCAAATTTCTGGATTTCTCAATCCATTTGCATCTCTTCAAAGCGCGAGTATGGGTTTCTCTGGTACGGATATGGTTCATCACCTGGATTTTCTAAAAGAATCTGAAAACTACAGAAGATACATGGTAAAAACATTAAACGATGCGCATGCTTATGGGGGATCAAAAACTGGGGATTGGAAATGGACAGTAGATGAGACCTTTTTTAAGTCTGTTAATGACTTCACCTATGATACTCCTCTTATTGCAAATCATATCCATCACTATTTTTTGGACCTTTTTTTCCTAACCTTGTGGGCATTAGCTGCAAGCATGTTGATAAGACTTAACGCTAATAAGTTTCCCATTATATGAAGAAATATTTACAAATCCTACGGAGCGAGCAGGTACACTTTTTGCGAGCTCCCTATAAAATTGTCTCATTCGTCCTGTTTTTACTCGCTACCATTTATGGTGCTCAAAATGGTCACGATTTATTCAAAAAACATCAAAATGAGATAGCCTCAATACAGTCAAAAAATGAAGAATTAGTTAAGCAATCAATCATCAAATACGAGGCGATTGAGAATGGTGAGGAAAATAATGGTAGGAGAGATCCTACTGATCCCTATTGGGCAGTTTGGAGTACTCCATCTTTTGCATTCAAACACCCTTCTCCCATGATGGTGTTTAGTTTGGGGCAGTCTGAACAGTATGGCTATTACAAGCGTGTCACAAATTGGAGCACTACATTTGACGGTGATCTTGCAGCAGAAATTGCCAACCCGGAGCGTCTTGCCGTTGGGACGTTAGACTTTAATTTCGTATTGCTATATCTCACCCCAATTCTTATGATTATTTTGCTGTTCAATGTCGGTGGTTATGAAAAAGATCTAAAATTTGATAATCTTATTTATCTAGGTGACATAAGAAAATATCAATGGTTAGCTCTTCGATTTTTATTTTATTTTATATTAATTTTTGCTTCGGTTTTTTTGTGCATGGTTTTCTACGCCTTCATAGCAGGTGTTTTGCAACACGAGGGTCAAAACTTCCTGAGTTTAATTCTAACAATTGTTCTATACATTTTGCTCTGGTTCATCATTCTCTACCTTATAGCCAATTGGAGCAATGGGAGCTCTGATTCGTCAATAAAAATGATTTCCTGTTGGTTGACTCTCTGCATTTTGATACCAGGGGCAGTGCACCAGTTGGCCTCGTTGAAATACCCAACAAACTACATGACGGACTTTTTGGATGTTGACAGGGAGCAAACTGATGCTATTTTTGAACTATCTCCTGATACTATGAAGTTAAGAATACTTGAGTCATATCCATTTTTAGAAGAAACTATGTTTGCAACCGATACACTGATGGATGAGAATATCATCAATAGAGGTGTTTCTGGACTTGTTAATGATCTAAATGTGAAAGTAGCAAAATCTGTTGAGAAGTTAAATGAACAAAAAAATGTATTTATTCAAGGCTTCAATATGTTAAATCCTGTTATCTACTTTCAAAATAAAATAAATTTCTTAACAGGAACAGATTACTATGCTTACGCTAGTTACCGGGAACACATTCAGTCAATTATCAATAAAAAAATTAAAATTATTTTGAAGGATACGTGGAATAGAGTAATTGTCGATAAAGAAATTTATAAAGGATATGTAAAGAACTTTGATTAAACTTTCGGCAGGTGCCAACTTTAATTCCCATCTATATATCCCAAGACAATATAATGGCATAATGGCACCTGTCGTAAAATTTACGTAAGTTAAAAGCATGGTTAAGTTATTAAATATTTCTGTTAAGAAAATATTTTCCGATCTGTCCAGAGTGAATTCAGATACGGTTGGTGTATTTGCAAGTGGTTTATGTATGGCGCACTGCATCGCTACTCCGTTTTTCTTTATTGCATCTGCCTGTTCTTTAAGTTGTTGTAGCGCATCGCCATTATGGTGGCAGTGGCTCGATTATGCATTTCTACTTATTTCATTCTCAGCAATAGTTCAAGTGTCTAAATCAATCAATACTGAATGGGTTAAATATGGTTTATGGGTCAGTTGGTCGACGCTTTGCCTTCTAATAATGAACATAACATTTGGGTGGGTCAATCTCGTGGACAATATAAAATTTATTCCTGCATTTGCCCTAGTATTCCTTCACATGTATAATATGAGATATGTCAAGTGTGAAAAAGAGTGCTGCTAGACAAAGTTTGAACTATTACTTAATGAGTTATAGGTGAAAGAAAACGAATTTCCCGTTCTAAAAATTGAAAAAATTGATTGGGATGAAGACCACGACGATATAGAAAAACTACCGAAAGAGGTTGAAGTAAGGTGGAACACAAAAGAGTGGAACATGAATGAGGTATCTGATTGGCTAAGCGTTAAGTTTGATTGGATCTTTGATAGTCTAAGCATCAAGCAGGTTGGTACATGGTTCGACAGCGGTTGCTGTTGCGCTGGTGGTTGCAGCTGCTGCTAGCCTGTTTCTATCATTTTTCATTAGGCATCCCATTTTACCATTTTTTAATTCATCACCGTCCGACTATCCTCTCTCTACTGCTTGATTTAAATAAACTGATATGCCCAGATTTGCATTAGTGGGTGCGAATGTTTAGTAGAATAATTCTCTACATAATGTTGATTCATGAGGAAAAAACGTTTACTGTTACCTTTATGGCTAAAGTTTCGTAGATTGACTTTAAAACCACATCAAATAAGGATCAGGTATGCTGAATCAACTTATTGTCATCGCGCTCATCACATTTTTCTCCAGTTTAAAGGCTAATACAGTTCCCAACTTTGGAGTTGGTGACAGCGTCATTGTTACGACGCAAGATGGCAACGCTCTAAGAGGAGTAGTCGAGTCAGAATCCAATAATAGACTTGTTTTAAAAACTAGTTTCGGTTCACTTCCTATTGATCTATCACAAATTAGTTCAATAAATGCACTCTCTGCAATTGAGCCTTCCCAAAAGCCTCAAGAATTATTAAACCAGCAAAAAATTAGTCTAAAAAGTACCCTCAATCAGGAAGCAAGATGGAGAACAATTTACAGTACAATGCTACTTGGTAATGGGCTTTACGGCTGGGGTGTTCCGTTTGTGTTGGGTGCAACCGATGGTGCAGTATTGGCAGCCTCACAGGCATTTGCTTTTGGTGGTGGTTTTTATGCGGCATATAGTTACACAAAAAACATGGAGCTTCCATACGGCCGTTGGCAGTTTCAATCCGGAGGTGCCGCACTCGGTGGTTTATCTCTCTTTCCCCTGGTAACTATGGTTGGCGTCGAAAATTGGGCTGACTTTGATAAATCTGGTAAAATTTCCACGTTATACATTATGTCAATGATCCCGTTTGGAGTTATACAGGCTGATAAAAAGTATAATGAGTGGTCTTTAACAAATGGACAAGCATCGGTTATTTCAGGAAGTATACCCTGGGGCTTTGCGAATGCTCTAGGAGCCCTAACTTTAGCATACGGTGAGAGCTGGCCGGATAATGCAGTAATGAATCGGTTGAATGCACTGGCTCTGTATGGAGCAAGTTACGGTGCGCCGTTTCTCGCAAAAAAATATATTCAAAATAAATCGTATACCGAAGACGATGCTAGTTTCATACGGTTTTCTATGGGACTTGGTGTTTTTAACGCTGTTAGTACAATAGCACTCTTTGAAAAAGACAATATCAGGGCTGGTGTGGCATTGATGTTAGGAATAACCAATGGTTTTGGATATTTGGCAAATTCATTAATTGATGACAGGGATCTAAAGAAAGGAGATTCAAGAATCATAGCTCTTGGTACAGGCGCTGCCCTTATCCTAAGGACTGGTTTTGGAATTTTATTTGGCGAAAATTCCTCAAAATTAGGTATTTTGTTAACTATGGCATCTGTGAATGCTGGTTGGTTTTATACATTGAATAAAATCATGGATGAAAACTATAAGAACTCTTATCGATTTAAGGATAAAAAAAATACAGTATTTTCTTTGCATCCTGTAATAATGAACCAATTAAATACACCAATTCCAGGAATACGTTTTCAGGCAACGTTCTTTTAACTATTTGAGAAATAGATTGCCCCCATTCAAGAAGAGGTGTGGTTAGTGCGATGCTTTTTATAAATAATTTGATTTGGATGTGTTTAAAATCGAATAGTCCAGAGCAACTATGTTTCTAAGTGGTAAATCGATAATCTTCATAAATTTCGTAATACAGTAGAAAATTAATTTTCCTTGATATGTGATTAAAACTGCCTAATTTTTTTTTTGAAAAAATAAACAAAAGGAACAAAATGAAAAAACTTTTATTGGCTATTTTGCCATTTTTATTAGTTACCTCATGCGAGGATACGAGCGATGATAGCTCAGAACCAACTATTGAGGGAACATGGAGCTATGTTGCCACTGAGTATGATCAGACGTGCACTGGAGAGGGCGAAGTATGGGAAACAGGTACTATGACTTTTTCAGGAAACAATTTAAATCTTGTTTACACCGAAACCTTTGAAAGCTGGTGTGATGGCACTGTGACAGGCGATGTATGTGACGAAGATGGGTACACCTACAATATTAGTGAGTTTGAAGAGCAATGCGATGGAACATACAGTAGCGCTGGGTGTAATGTTAATCAAAATCACACATTCACTTTTTTGTCTGATTCTCTTACAGTTACCATAACAGAATCTATCGAGATTTCGGAAGCACAGGCTCCAGAGTGTGAGTATGTTGGAGGCACATATGCAAACGGTCTCTGTACAATCACTGGTATTATGGGTCCATTTTTGGTATCATTCGATGGTAACACAGCCACTTTTAATGATTTATATGTGGAAGACGAGGATGAGCCATACTGCGACGTGTTTGTTCTTACTAGGCAATAGGTTTTACAATCTATTGGAAGATTGTAAACAATCTTCCTTTTTTAAAAAAAGACCCCCTTTACACGGGGTCTTTTTTTTTGTAATCCGGTGTCACAATATTCTCTCATATAAAGTAAATTTTAACCGTAAATAGGAGTTTTTTTACTTGATTAACGCTTTCATTTTAAATTTGCCTACGATGCACTGCTGGACTTATATTACGGAGAGTCTATGTACTCACGAGGTAAGACATAAATTAAATAAACAGCGTATAGCCTTGGGAAAGGTCTATCGATTGCGGAGTTCAACATGAGGGAAAGTAGAGTTATTTCCATCCTAATTCATGCAACCCAGCTTATTCTTTGGGGGTGCCTAACTGTGGTTGTTCTATTGCCTAGTAGTAGTCTATTTGCTCAAGATCCAGATGATGTGGAAGACGTAGAGGAGTTCTTTGGCGATGATGACGATTATGACGAATACGAGGATGAAGATGAATATCTTGATTATGACGAATACGAGGATGAAGATGAATATCTTGATGATGACGAGTATGAGGATGACGAGGAGTTTGAGGATGATGAGGAGTTTGAGGATGACGAGGATGACTCCGAAGCTCTCGCCGACGAGGCAGAAAATTTGGGATACACTATAGACCTTGCCATGGGTTCACCTAGGTTTGTAAATCCCACATTAATGGACTGGAACTCAAGTGTAGATTTGCGGGCTAGCGTTGAATTCCCAGTATTGATGCAGCTCATGGGAGCAAGGTTTCGTTTTGGAGTTGAGGTAGGCTCCTTCAAATTTGAAAATGCAAAGTTTAACCAAGTGGGAGAGGATGTAATAAATCTTGGGGAGACCTTCAGCGGCATCACTGCGATGGGTATTGTATCTTTTCCTGCTGGTCCTGGAAAAATTAAAGTTGGTGTTGGACTAGTTGGTTCATCACCAGGGTTTTCAATGGAGGCATCCTACGGCATTCGTATTGGCGGTATGGTCGAAATCAGGGGAGGAATACGCTCTACTGAGACTATAATGGCTAAAACCTCAGATTCCGTTGAGCTTGGTCGTGCTGGTTGGATGGATGGACAAATCGTACTCGGGGTAAATTTATAATAGCGTTTTAGTGATTATGCTCACACCACTTTCAATCAATAGTTTTTTAACTTCAGCAATGAGACGGTTATTGTGTAATGCTGCATTTTTGTTATTTCTCGTGTTTTATCAGCTTTCAGCTGCAAACATTGACATAAGACTATCCAATAATAACAGCTACGGTACTAACAGCAGAGGATCCTACAATATTGACGCGTCTGAAACTAGCAATGGCGGTGTCGATGGTGGCATTGTTGTTTTGATCACTGATGGTGGCATAGACACTGATTTTAAGGTTTATGTGCAATATCATACTGGTAATCCAGCAGATGGGAACATTTGGTATTCTCAGCCCATCAATACCGCTGGTAACACCAAGATAAGAACCGATGCAGCAGGAGATGCAACTGCATATATTAGTCACCTCGCCATAAAATCCTCAGATGATTATCAGGGAGATGACTACAGTGGTAATGTAACTTTCATTGTTGTTAACGATGATGCCGATGACAACGACCCCGCTACAGGTAACTCGACCCAGGGCGGTGACCAGTGGCTCGAGACATTTGACTTTGACCTAGTCGCTCCGGTTGTAAACTCTATTGGAATTACAGCGCCCAAGAGCGCACCCTGGAACCAAACCTTCCCTCATTTTGCAAAAAACGAGGACGAGATAAGGCTATCCTTTACCACTGATGAAGCAATTGAAAGCATGTCCGTAACTGTTTTCTCTGCTTGGGCTGGTGCAGCGCAAAATTTGAGTAGCACAAGCCCATATGCGATACTTGACGCTGTATCAGGTATGCCAGAAAACTCGACTGTTACATTTAGCGCCACTTTACGAGATAAAAATGGTAACGGTGTTACAGTGACAGACGTTAACGATGGTTCAAGCGTCATTACTGATTTTACCCCACCAATACTCGATAACGGATCAACTAACTTTGTAAAGATGATTACCGCTGACGATGATTATTACGCCAAAAGCGGCGATCAGGTAGTATTAACCATTAAAGCTAACGAAACACTAGTCCAGGGTAATTTTGACAATGACGCCTCAACTAGCGAAGCGGCTTATATGGTATTTAACGTAGGGCAGAGCACCAACGTTACAGTTACACCCTCCTTATCAGGTATAGCAGGAAATAACAGTAGCGAGTTTTCAGCAACAGTAACCATCAACGACGATAATGAGACATCGAATACTAATGTTGATTTCTCTATTACCGGCATCTACGATCGGGCAGGCAATGAGACATCAATAACCTCTAATGTGCCTACCATTGGCGAAGCTGTCTATTACGACAGTAATAATCCATCAGTTGAGACTATGGAACATATTGTACCAGATAATAACAACAACCCTAACCCGTTCAGAGCAAAGAATGGAGACGCGGTTAAATTATCTTTTTCGACGAGTGAGGTCCTTGATTACAACTGGGATGAGGACATTAATAATAGACCACAGGTAACATTTCAGGGAGGAGCGGGTAATGGAAACATATTTAACTCATCAACCATTGCCAGTGTGGGAGATTTACAGAATTTTACTGCTGAATTGGATAATGTATCAGGTCTGCAGGATGGTGAGCTGAGGTTTTCACTTACTTACCGAGATCTATCTGGTAACCAGGCAAATGCCTATACAGCTCTAGATGATGAGGCGACCAGAATAACTGTTGATAATTCAGCTCCAGGAATTGATGCTCTGACTATCGCCTCAAGCCAATCTGGGAACACATCCTACGCAAGAATAGGAGAGACCGTAACCGTAACCGTAGATGCCAACGAGGAACTTAGAAATCTTTCAAAGGATGGAATAGGCATCAATGGATTTGATGATGGTGTTGCAGGTACCATTGGAGGTCTGGCAGCAACAGCAACTCTCCAAGGAGGTACAAACGGCCAGGTATGGATACTTGCTGCTGAAATGGGTGAGGGCCACCCAGAGGGTTTATTAGAATTTTCATTAACTATTACGGACATGGCAGGTAATCAAACCGCCCTAACGCAAGCAGATCTTACCTCGGGAAGTTCAGTTACTTTCGATAAGACAGCTCCAACGCTCTCAAATGTTTCTATTGAGGCAACTAGCCAAGCGGAGGCCTACAAAGCATGGGCAGCCGAGGGTTCCACCGTTACGCTAGCTTTTGAAGCCAATGAAGATCTTAAGGTAGATCCTACTGTAAACATTGCAGGTGCGGCAGCAACGAAACAAACACAGGATGGTAGAGCATATACGTATGCAATAACCGCAACGCAAGGAACGCATGAGGAAAATGATACTGGTAATCCAATTGCCAATTTTACTATTGACTTCAAAAACATGGCCAATATTGATGGCACGCAGGTAACGCAAAATACCGCCGGAGTTACCGGGACCGTGACCATCGACTACACTGCCCCCACTCTTGAGGGTGTTTACATTAAATCAGACAACAGCGTTGACACATCTTACGCCAGATCAGGAAGTGTTGTTACGCTAAAATTTGCAGGGGCTGATAATCTTAGCGAGGGGCTCCTTAGACCAGGACTTGTTGTTGAATATGACTACCTAAGTGGTGCTTTAGCGACAACTGAAGTAGGGGATGCGACAGATAAGAATTGGACCGCTAGCGCTCAAATGGATGGGACCGTAACCGAGCAGGTGCTAACCTTCCGAGTCAGTGGTTTTCAAGATCTTGCTGGTAACACAGGTACAGCTGTAACCGCTAGGTCAGGCGGGAAAAATGTTACCTATGATCAAACCCTTCCGACCCTCTCGGGTCTAACGATGAATTCAAACAACGCAAACAATGATCAATTATCTCTCGTCGGAAACAAGATTACAATGCTCATCACAGTAGACCAGACGGTTGAAGCCAATGGCATACAGGTGCCTGTTGTAACCATAGCAAATAGGACCTCTACCGATGGAGATGTTACTATTTTAGATGATTTAAATGTAAACGCGGCTGAAAACGGGAACCTCGTTTATAATGCTAACTACATTATGCAAGAGTCTGACACAGAGACCGATTCCATTGAGTTTCAGGTCGCATTCTCTGACCTCGCCGGTAATGCTGGAACGGCTGTCACTGCCTTGGTCAATGATGATGGTGTCAGCTTTGACAAAACTGCTCCAGATTTTACTAACCAGGCTATCGGATCAAGTGTGTCGATAAGATCGAGCAATACAAATGACAATTCACTAGTCACAGTCGGCGATAATATTATTATTACTCTCACATCTGCCGAAGCTTTAGCGGCAGGAACCAAACCATCGGTAAATGTATTAGGAAGTGCTGCAAACGTTAGTTCTAACGTTGCAAACACCATTTTCACAGTGACATACCCTGTAGACGGCAACGAGGCTAACATAACAAATAATCAGGTCATTTATTTTGATGTTGAGGCAGGATACGAGGATCCAACCGGAAACGCGGGATCTGCCGTAACCCAGACCGCAGCATCTTTTGAAAATGCCACGCTCGTATCAACAGACGGCAGCTACGTACTGTATGATATCACCCCTCCTGTTTTTGAGCAGGTGCGAATAAAATCAAGTAATGCTAATGATACAACGCTTGCAAAGGCAGGAGAGGTAATTACACTTACAATGGTTTCAGATACTCCTATAAAGACCGCGACTAAGCCAACTATTTCAATAGCAAATAATGTTATCCCCGATGGTGATATTACAAGAGTTTCCAACACAAAATTTACTGCCACATATACCATGCAGGATAATGCTAACGATAATAACTACGATGACCCTACCCAAAAAATTCCAATTAGCATAACAGCATACGATGATGCAGCTGGGAATACTGGTGACGCGGTTACAAACACAACCAATCCCGCCGAGAGTTATGTTGTATACGATAACACTAACCCGACCCTTTCTCAGGTATCGATCGTTTCAAACCAAGATGCTAATGATCCAACACTTGCCATCCCAGGGAGCACGGTCACTCTTACTTTCGTTGCAGATGAAACAATACAGGAGCCAACTATCACAATAGCTGGTAGGCCTCCAGACAATTTGGTGGGTACTAATACAAATAAAAATTGGACCGCAACTATTGTCATGCTTGAGGACGATGACGATGCGGTTGACCCTGTGCCATTCTCAGTTACATACTCCGATCTGGTTGGTAACAGCGGAACACCGCTCGATCAGGGTGATACCAATGACGGTTCAACAATAAGTTTCGATAAAACAAAGCCCACACTAAGCGCGATTTACTTCCGTTCCGAGAGCAGTACTAGCTCTGATAGCTCCTACGCTAACCCAGAAACAAATTTGAGTATACGGTTTAAAGTAAGTGAGCCGCTTGCGAACCTTGATATTTATATCAACAACGAGAGAGGAAGATTTCCGGCTGTTGGTGGTGACGCTGTTACCATCACAAAAATAGTTGCTTGGAATGGTGTCTTTGAACAGTGGAAGGCTGTGTACACAATAACGGATGCAACAGATGATAACGATGGTGCCGGCGTGGTTATTCCCTTTTCTATAGATTTTACTGACCTGAACGCCTATGCAGGAACCCAGGTGACAGAGACTACGGACGATAAGTACGTAACTTTTGATAAGACAGCGCCTATAGTGACAAATTTCATTTACACTTCCAATAATGGAAACAACTCTCTCCTTGCAAGGCAGGATGATACCATCACCGCTGAGCTTACCGTTAATGAGCTTGTTCAGACTCCAACGATGAAGGTTGGGGGCAATGCCGTGACAGAGACGGTTGGTGCCACTGCAATATCATGGACTGCTACTCATGTACTTAACACCGATGATACGGAGGGACAGATTGCAATTGATCTTGTCAGCTTCAAAGATTATGCTGGGAACGATGGCCAGGCAAGGTCTACAACTACCAGTGGAGAGTATGTGACCTATGATAAGACCAGACCTGTATTAAGAACTGTAAGCGTAGCAAGCAACAATACTTTCAGTTCAGGTACTCTCGCAAAAGAGCAAGATGTCGTTACAATTACTATCTCTACTTCGGATGATGACAACGTAGGTGAGCTCATCACTGAGCCAACTGTTAGCATGCTTGGAGGAGCGGAAAACGTTACTGTTAGCCCTAATACTCCTAACGCTACAGAGGATAGAACATGGACCGCATCTAAAACTGTTGTATCATCTACCGCAGAGACAGAGGTTGTTTTTTCAATAACCTATTCAGATTTAGCAGGGAATGAGGGTGCAGCCGCGGCCGAAGCAATTTTACAGGATGCCGATGGAACAAACGTTACTGTGGACCGCACGAAGACAGATGTGTCAACCTTGTCTCTCGATTTAGTGGATGCATCAGACAGTGGGGTCAGTAACTCAGATAATCTCACAAAAGAGACAAAGCCTACTTTTAGTCTAACGGGATTAACAGCCGCTCCTGTCAGTGCTGCAACCGACTCGATTTATATTGTTATTGGTACGGACACAACCATTCGCAGCAAGGTAAACGCAAATGAAATGACATTTACTGTCCCAGCAGATAAGGAGCTTGCAAACCAGGTTGCCGCGTATTCTGCTACGGTACTAACAAAAGACCTTGTTGGTAACCTATCAGACCCCAGTAATGCATTTTTATTTAGAGTAGATACTCAGGCTCCTGCCACAGGCAGTGTCCTAGATCTTGTTGCTGATGATGATATTGGCTTTAGCGATACCGATAACCGAACAAACGATCGAACGCCTCGTTTTCAGGTAACATCTCTAGATCCTGGAAAAAGACATTTAGTTGATATTTACTACGATGCAGTGTCTGCGGGACTGAATGATCAGCTTGTTGGGTCATTTAGAATGGCACAGGCTGAGCTTGATGTTTTCCAGATTGGATCTAGGCTAAACGATGATACCTACAGCTTCACATATTTTGTTACAGACTCGGCTGGTAATGTGTCTTCAGAGAGCGCCGCTCTATCTGTGGTTGTAGACAGCACTGCATCTGCTGCGCCAGATGCACCAGATCTTGTGGATGCCTTTGACATGGGCACATCGAGCTCAGATAACTTGACTAATTTATCAACATTTGATCTACAGGTTACAAGCGTTACTGCCGGTGACAGTATTCACATCAAGAACGCTGCCAATAATATTGTAGGCCGAGGGATTGTAGGACTGGGCCAAAATACTGCTACAGTAAACATAGTAGGAGCAACCAGCGATAATTATTTTGCCTTTGCCCTTGATGAGGCGGGCAACACCTCAGCCACTTCATTGGGTGTCAACATAACCGTTGATCAGGATCCCACTGACGTTGATGGCTTAGATGTCAATGGCAATACCGTCTTCACTGATCCAGGTGATATTGAACCAGTTGTCATTGACCTAGACACCGACTCTGATACAGGTATTCTTGGAGACGATAATCTTACCAACGACGTCACTCCAAGCTTTACAGTTTCTANTCATAACTGCTACCGCATTCTGTTTTCCTATATTTTGGCGACACTGACTCTATTGCGGGATACGTTTCAGTGGGCACAACCCACTCTTTCACCGTGCCATCAGCCAAGGAGCTCGCTGATAACCTATACACATTCACCATTAAGACGAGAGACTATGCGGGTAATTTATCTGGCGCCTCGAACCCATTAGAGGTAAATATAGATGCAACCCCGCATACCATCGCTAGTGCCCCTGATCTTCTTGCGGAGGACGACACCGGTANCGACGACGCGGATAACATAACCAATATAAGAATACCTAGTTTTTCATTCAGCCAGCTACCATCGGTTAGAGATTCTCTAAGACTTTTTGTAGATAATGGAATAACGAACCAGTTTGTCATTGGAGGCAGGAAGGGCCTTGATAAGCTTAGAGACAGCCTCACAGTGCCAAATGGTTCAAGATTGGACGAGGGCTCTTATGATTTTACTTTCGTGATTATTGACTCTGCCGGCAATGCCTCTGCGGCAAGTGCTGCAACAACCATTCGTGTTGATTTTACGCCTCCAAATGCACCAACCGTCCCAGATTTAAGTGGTGCGGATGACTCGGGTATTTCCGATAGTGATAATCTTACAAAGGCGGCGACGATGAATCTGACAACAACCGGTTTTACTGCTGGCGATTTTGGTCTTCTCTACAAAATTGATGCTACCCCTGACACGANGCTGATTGATTCGGTAATAGCCACAGACTCAGGCTCCCTGACCTACGCTGTGACAAACGATCTAGAGGGATCATTTAATTTTTACGCAGTGGCTCAAGACACAGCAGGAAACAGATCAGATAACTCACTACTTGAAAACATTGTGGTTGACCAGACTGCTCCATCAATGACCGGGGTTACGATAGATCTGGACGATGCATCTGACACCGGTATAAAAAACGATGATAATCTTACAAATGACGCGACCCCAACATTTACAGTGGCAAATGTTACGGCCACAGACTCTGTGTTTCTTTACTTTAATGATACTGACTCACTGAAACTAAAAGCAGGAGTCTCTACTGTTGGCTTTAACGGCGACATTTCTGATGACGGTGCATATGTAGCAACGGTAAAATCAAAAGATATTGCGGGGAACCTGTCGGGTCCTTCTCCGTCATTATCTTTTAGAATTGATACCACCCCTTTTGTGGCTACGCAGGCACCAGATCTGATGGCTGATTTTGATTCAGGAATCTCGAGCACTGATGATACAACGAACTCCAGAATACCGCAGTTCGAGATAAGGGGGCTTCCTGCAATAGCCGATTCGCTACATCTGTTTGTAAAATCTGGTATCAGTAACAACCTGGTTTCTAAAACGCGAAAATCGTACAATGTTTATAAAGATACGCTTGAGGTTCCGTTATCTGAGCAGTTGGGAACAGGCAACTATATTATTTCTTACACAGTGATCGACTCTGCAGGTAATACATCACTGCCGAGCCCTCCAGACACCATTTACGTTGATTTCACACCGCCTAATGAACCAGGGTTACCTCTGCTTGAGAGCGCGTCAGATTTTGGAGAATCGACTTCTGATAATATTACCAACCAAGACAGAGTAGACATTACCCTCGTAGACATCCTATCAGGAAACTCTGGTTTGTTGTACAGAATTTCTGGAGACGATACTACATTTGCTGACTCCAGTTTACTTTCCCCGGCTGATGAGAAATTGACCTTTACCTATGGTACGCCAGAAACTAATACCTATAAATTTACCTCAGTCCAGGTTGATACAGCTGGAAATCGCTCAGGGTATTCGCCGGCGTTTACCCTTGAGATTGATCGTGTAGCCCCATCAGCCCAGATATCATATGGTAGCGTGGCAGGTGATAGTCTGGTGCGCAGTGCTGATGTAAGCTCCCTAGCAACCTTTGAGTTTGATGAGTCTATGGACTCCGTGAATGTGCCAACGATTAATATAGACTATCCTGAGGTCGATAATCTGCTAGATCTCACCAACCAGGCGCTTACCAGAGCCAGCGGAGATACTACCTGGACATATAACATTCCTCTGAATACGGCCGGTCTTGAAGATATCGATGGAGACATTACAATAACGCTCAACGCTTCTGATGTTGCGGGCAATCCTATTACAGCTCCAAACATATCGGGACTCACCGCACTCAGGGTGGATAACACCCCGGCCCTGTTTGATTCCTTGAGCCCTGGAAGTAACTCATTTAACAACGTCCTTAATAATTTTAGCTGGAACCTATCTGAATCGATTGACACCGGGTACGTGACGTTTAGAAGGCGCTCGGATGGAACCAGGCTTGATATCCCGTTACTTGGAACGGAGAGAGAGGCGGGCTCAAGAGTAGCAGCTGGTTTTACCGCAGGAGACCCGATATTGAGCGAGGAACTATATGATGTGATATTTACGAGCATTGACACCGCAGGCAACACAGGCTTGGATACGGTTTCTAACTACACGTATGATATAACGCCTCCTGAGGTTCTGGTTACCTTTAGTGAATTGTACGCAAGCATGGATCAGACAGATACTGTTTTTGCTACATTCACCGAGAAGATAGCACCGGCGCCAAATATTTTAATTGATTGGAACACATTAAGTGTTCCTCCCACTAATGTTGCTATGAGCCCTGTTGCGGGAGGTGACTCAACCAAATGGTTCCGCGAGCTCATAATTCCGAACGCTGATCAAGGATTCATAAGTGACATATCCATTACGGCTACCGACCTTGCAACAAATCCGCTAGATCCTGCTGGCTTTTCAATGCCTGACATTCTTTATATTGACAAAACTGAAGCCTCTGCAGATTTTCAGTACACAAACACCACTAACCCTGCTTTAGAGACGGCAAATGTTGGTATCGGAGGAGACATTGTACGAGTGACGGTGGTGATGAATGAGCCATTAGAGACATTAGATCCCGGTCCAACGCTCAATATTACCTACGGTTGGGAACAGGGAAGCAACGAGACCGGAACCATTATCACTGGATTTCTGCCAACTGAAACGATAGATAATGATAGCACTTGGATTTTCGACCTTACGCTCTCAGATCTTGTTGAGGACGATGGTTACATCAGGTTTGAGCTCATCGCTGAAGATAGAGCAAATAATGTAGTAACCACTTTCAGAAATAATGAAATTTTTCTTGTTGATAATCTTGCCCCTGCAGATTTTACTACTGGCGTTATAAGCGTGTATGGAGCTAACCCGGTTCAGGGTTGGATAACGGGAATAACGGATTCAATAGGTGTTGTGGTACCAATTCAGAGCAACGAGGAGGATCCGACATTGTTCGAAGGAGGTCAGGTGGAGCTTCAGTTCTACAACATGAACAGAGGAACTAGTTGGGTAACTCCTGAGTCTCCAGGAACCACATTTACCCTTGGAGATTCGATAATGGAATCGGGTGATGAGATATTTTACAGGCACATAAATGCCCTCTATGCTGTCATGCCCCAGGGTAGCGATCTCAAGACAGGTGACTCCCTCGCGGTTCGTGCAAGGGTCATAGACCGTCACGGTAATGCAACAGTCGGAACAGAGAGCCTGACTCGTTTAGCTTTTGACCCCACTGCTCCCGTTGTTGGCGCCGTTACAGGTGGTAGTTTTACATCAGGAGATACACTATTTTCGAGTGATTCATTAAAAATTGAGTGGTCTGCTTTCACAGAGACCGATGAGGACGAGTCAGGAGTTGACCGGTACGAGGTTTCAATCCTAAAGCTGGATGATCAAAACACGGGTACAATTATTTTTGGATGGGATACTCTTGGATCAAATGTGACAACATTTTGGGATAGTACATATCTTGAGCATAACAATCGATATGTGGGCCATGTCAGGGCGTTTGATGTTGCCGGGAATATATCCGACACCCTGGTAACGGACATCATACTCAGATACAACTCGAACCCTGTCATTACTGCGCTTTCAAATGCTGTGCTCAATGAGGATTTTTTCTGGACAGATACTGTTAAGTTCACGGATCTGGACCTAAACGTTTTGCAGGGCGATTCTTTTACATTCAAGGCTAAAACTATGCGAACTGTGGGTGATACGGCAACAGGCTCCGTCCTTATTGACTCAATAGGGGCTCTAACCTGGACCCCAACGCAGGATGATACAGGAACATATACGATAGAGATTGTTATAGAGGACGCCTATGCGCTGACAGATACGTTCAACCTGCCACTTATGGTAAACGCCGTTAACGATACACCTGTATTTGTGATTCCAAGCTCAGGTAGTGACCCTTATTATATTCATCAGTGGGATGAAGATCAGCCTGCCGATACGCTTGTATTAAGTAGATTTATATCGGATGTCGATAATGATATCACAACCGAGATAACCTGGCAGGCGGTAATATTAGATACCTCACAGCTTGATGAGGATTATCCTCTTGGCAGGGTTGTTGTAAGTCCCAACACGCCATGGGAGGTGCATGCTGCCCTCAATAGGCAGTATCTGGGCTTTGATCCACATTATAGATCAAAAGGAGTGAATAGTCTGCCTGCTGAGACTTTGAGGCTCATTACCAATACGCGCACGAACCCACTCATAAGTGTTGATATTGATGTAAAGAGCTACGGAGAAGGAGCCCAGGATTCAGTCATAGCGACCTTCGCGAGCGGCTCAAACTACNACGGTGCGAACCATAGAATTATTTTCATTGCAAGAGATGATGGTGGCGCATTTGCTAGAGATACGATACACGCATCTATCATAGCACAGAATGATCCTCCAACAATAGCCAAAGATATGATTGATGAGGTCATTGAGATGTGGGAGAATGATACGCTGGTAATGGAGTTCGGTCAGTATGTAACAGATATTGATGATACATCATTGGTGTTCACTATCAGCTCTGTCGTTGATCCAGAAGTTGGTAACGACAATAAGGTTACCATCAGCCCATCCGTTGAGTTCGAGGGNGAGATGGACAGTGTGAGCTTCACATCATACAATCTAGGTGACTCGGTACAATTTATACCAGAAAAACTGTGGGATGACTATGTAGTTATCAAAGTAAAAGTCTCCGACAATGTCTCTTTTGATGAGACTACCTTTACTCTTGACGTAAAGCATGTTGAGAGGCCAAAGCTCGCTGTTTCCGTTCTTCAGCAGAATGCTTTCACAAAATTTCTTCAGGTGATTATAAACGACACGTCTTCAAAAACAACCAACCTCTCCATGGAGGTTCAAAACCAGCCAATTGAGTTGGATACGATTGCACCCTATACCTACAGTGGCTTTCTCAGTTTCGAAGCCTCTGGAAGTTATTCCATAGATATATACGCTAACGCCCAGGTAGGTGACACTACACTGAGTGAGTCCTTTGCCTTAGCCGCTGGAAGTGCAGCAAACAGGTGGTCTGGTAGAAGTTTCGATGGTCGCTTTTCTGTTTCAGGTAATCCCGGAACCATATCATTTGATCAGCCCTTTTTAATAGCGGATTCTAGTCTATTTGAAAAACATTTTTACGACCGCGCCTCTTATGTGCTTGGCAATGAAAATTTTTACTTTAATANCCCGGTAGAAGTGAGATTTGCTAGTGACAGGGATGACCTTGCTGTATACATTAGGGAAAACGGTGTGCAGTGGCAGGAGCTTCCCTCGCTCACAATTAATAATGAGATATATACTCTCACCGATCAATCAGGATATTTTAGACTCAAAATACATATTTTTTTCTCACGGTCATCCAGATCATTTGAATCCAGATTCAATCCATAAATTTAAACAAAATAAAATTCCAACATAAGTCGCAACACCTTTCCCACCTCTTAACTTAAGCCAAACTGGAAAAACATGACCTATAAAAACTGATAAAGAAGCTAAGTATAGTTGATCATTATAATAAAAATTAACAAATAAAATAGGCANTACAGCTTTTAAAATATCNAAAGTTAATGTTAAATATCCTATAAATTTATTTCCAGATCTTAAAACATTAGTTGCTCCAATATTTCCAGAACCTATTTTTCTTATATCTTTACCGATAAAAGTTTTAGTTAAGATAAGTCCAAAAGGAATAGAACCAAATAAATAAGAGATTATAATAATAAAAGTAATTTCTAAATTTAACATTTAAATAATTCTACTCCATTAATGAAAGTACTTATTACTTTGCCTTGTAGTTTTTTGTCCTCTATACAAGTATTCTTAGATTTTGATATCATTTTTTCTTTTTTAACTACCCACGGCTTATATATATCAACAATACATAAGTCAGCATCACNTCCTACAGAAAGACTTCCTTTGTTAATTTTTAAAATTTTAGCAGGGTTGCATGTCAGACATTCAATTATCTTATCCAATTTTATAGATCCGTTGTGAAATAATTCTAATGCAAGTGGTAAAAGAGTTTCTATACCAGAGGCACCTGTAG
>FUFK010069751.1_pt1 | contig 28772 bp, 27 predicted proteins | sample 1021851 | NCBI WGS metagenome assembly FUFK01 (sample SAMEA51879418, study PRJEB19060) | metagenome
CAAAACATCATAAAAATAGAACAAAAAAAATGGAAGAAGCTATGAATATTTTTACGAAGAAAATCTGTATCTTATTTTTACAATAAATTGATCCGAGTATGTTGTATCCCATCCTTTTGTATAAAGCTTATCAAATGATGATGAGGACATATCAGAGCTGAAATAATCTCCACCTCTAGTGTAGACCACATAAATATGAGATAGAGGTGCCAACTCATACCTATACCTGATTTGAAATGCCACTTGGCTCAACTCAAATGAATTTAGGTTAGCATCAGCGGACTTCATTTTTCCTTCAGGTGATACAAAAAAAGCTTCGGGATCTTCTGCAGTTAAAGAGTAAAACTGAGCTTTTATTCTTAATTCATGCTTTCTTTCATAATACCCTAAAGATAAAGAGGATGAGAGTTTCTTCTTATGGTAGTAGCCGAACACGTTGTCGTATTCAAATTTGCTCCAGTTTTCGTCCTCATCATATCTAATTAGACCCAAATTAATATTAAGATTATCTGTTGGTTTTACAGTTGCGCCCAAATTAAAACCCCAACCTTCCTCTTTTCTCGATAGCAAAGAATCATCAAATTCATATCCTGATGATCTGCTTTCCACCTTCATTGAAGGAATAAATATAAGAGTCTCTGGCGCCTCATAGCTAATAGCAAAGGTGTATCCTCCTTTATTTCTAATATAAGGTGCATCTGGGAAACCTCTCGTTTCCATATAATCTTTACCGGGATCAAGAAAGCACTCACAACTCAGTCTTACAGAAGAAAAATCCTTAAAATCTAGACTTAAACTCACATTAGCTAAAGACCCACCGTATATTCCTGAGGCACTTTTATTAAATCCACCATTCGAGTCAACAGTCAAACTTTGGAGAGGAGANTTTTTAGCAAATTCAGCTTCTCTATAGTTTGCTACCCATCCAGTTGACATATACTCCTTCATTTCACTGTAACCCATATCGTTAATGTCATATCCTTTGCCATAAGATGAGAAAGCCCATAAACCAGANAATTTTTTTGTAAATTGTTTNGAGATAAGAGCTCTTATNGCAGATCCATTCTTGGATAAATTAGGATCATCAATATCTGAGTANCTTAACATTCCAAAAAAACGAGTATCTTGATTAATAAAATATTCGTAATCAAAAGTGTGTACTTGAGCGCTCCTAGAAATGTTTGGTTTATCTGCNTAAGTTAGAAGATAGCCTACTTTCCCTTCATTAAAATTTCTTCTGTAGCGAATAGCTTGGAAATTTCTTCCTTTATAAATATCCGTTCCTCTTTCAAAAGCAGAGAAGATACCAAACTCGTTAAGTGCTCCTGATTGGGTATATCTTAGGGCAAGGTCGATATCGCTAGTAGATGAATTATCTTGAAGACATTTTTCAGCTAATCGTTCGCTAAGCTCATTACAATCATAATCCGGTGCTGCTCCAATTCTTCTTGTATTTATCAGATAAGTTCTCCAGCCAGTTATTTGAAATAAGTTTTGATTTTCAGTGAAGAATGGCCTCCTATCTTCATAATAAGTCTCTGTTGAATCAAAATTCACAATAACATCATCGCTTTCTACTTGGCCAAAATCAGGATTTATAGTTACATCTAATCTCTTTTCAGCATCTATAGACCAAAATATTTCTCCACCTATTTTATTTATTTGCTCGTCTGTAACTTGCTCTTGTGAAATTGAAATATATGGGTAGAAGTCAGCATCACTTTGAGCATCACGGGCATAATTCTTAATTCTTATAGGTTCAAATTTTGATAAAAAGGCTGAATCGGTGCTCCAAATAGCTGGAAAACTTGACCATTCATTACTGAGAAAATCGAAAGTATTTATTCTAATTTTTATTTCTAGTTCATCTTCAGTAGAAGAACTAATAGGTGCTACATCCCAAGGTATCAAGAATTCAGAGTACCAAGCTTCTCCATCTTGACTGGTTTTGACGAACCACACCCCATCCCAATCCTGATTGAACTGATTCTCATTTGAAACAGTGCCGTCGCCAACCGAATCTCCTAAGGAAGTTCCAAAAGAATATCCATTGTTACCATTACCAACAAAATCAATGATAATGAAATTTCTATCTCCGTCTGCCATCCATGCATCCCGCTTATGTTGAATCGGCGTTTGTCTTTCTGGGGGTTTAAAATTTTTAAAACCGAAATAAATTCCTTTTTCGTTGGCAAAATATAAAACTTCGGTTTTGTATTTTGATTTCTCTAAGGTGTTTGGCTGAACGATTACAAGGTCATCAATCAGTTTAGCTGAGCTCCATTCCTCTTCATCAAGAATTCCATCGATGAAAATTTCACTAACTGAAAAGTTAGATAAAGTGAGTAGGTAGAAAATAAATAATTTTTTCTTAAATTTTAAGATTTCTTTAATCAATGGATTTTATAAGGAAAGTTTATTCAATAAAAATAGTAATTTTATCTGAAATCACTGGCTCTTTGTGTGGAATGTGAAGATAGTTACCCATTAATAGTTGCAAGGTTCTTTTTCCTTTTGGTAATTCAAGGATTGTTTCAGTTTGACCTTTGCCAAAATGAATATGATTTTTATNAGCGGGGATAGGTTTNGAAAGATCAGGCAAATNTTCTAAATCAACAAGAAGATGATGATGCCCAGTATTAGGAAAATCTATTCCAGCNGGAGCCACTCCCATTCCAGATAACCCAAAAACTATTTTTACAGGCCCATTTAGAGTTGCACCATCTTTAGGCTCAATAAAATAAAGTTTATTCTCGCCTGAAAATGCCAGGTTTGAGCACAAAATAAAAATCAAAAGATAAAGAAACTTAAACATATTTTCCTTCTTGATATACCAAGGGTTTTAAAGCGTCATTATGAATTAAATCTTGAACCTCGCCAACGAAGATTGAGTGAGTTGTGTCTTCCATAATTTCTTTTAAATTACAGAAGAGGTTTGATTGAGCATTCTCTAAATACGGTGTCTCTTCTTTATTAAGCCAAGAATCATTTGAAAATCTTTCATTGATTTTCTCTGAGTTGCTACAAATATCTGCTACATGTTTTTGNCCATTGCTTAATAAATTAAGACAAAACGATTGAGTAGTTTTTAAAAAATCATGCATGGCAGCAGATTTATTAATGCAAACTAACATTCTTGGTGGATCAGCTGATAACGATGCTACTGAAGAAACTGTCATTGCCTCTTTCGAATCTGAATTTCCTGAAGAAATTACATATACAGTTTGAGCTTGCGTTCTTAAAATATTTAGAAATATATCTTGCATTGATAAGTGATTAGAAAAGAGAATTATAAAAGAAAATTATGAGCAATAAAGCAAATAAAGGTTCATTTAGAATAATCAGTGGAAAATACAAAGGAAGAAAATTCGAATTCTTACCTTCTAGTGATCTTAGGCCAACTCCAGATAGACTTAGGGAAACATTATTTAATTGGCTTGGACAGGTCATTGATCGGAAGACTTGTCTTGATTTATTTTCTGGGACAGGTTCTTTAGGATTGGAATCATTGTCTAGAGGAGCTCAAAAAGTTACATTTGTCGAAAAAAATTTTGAGCACTTTGACAAATTAAAAGGCTATGTCAAAAAGCTAGGTACTATTGAGAATATATCAATAATTAATAAGGATGTCCTTGCTTGGTTAGATGAGGTGAATGATGAATTTGATCTAATTTTTGTTGATCCTCCATTCTATGAACAACTTGCTGAAAAAGTTCTNTTAAAAATTAAAACAAAATCTCTTCTTGCTAAATCTGGAAATATTTATCTTGAAGTAGAAAAAGATCTAGACTTAAGTTTTTTAGAAAATAATTGGGAGGTTATAAAAGAGACTAACTCTGGCAGGAAGCAATATCTACTTCTCAAAGAAAAATAGTTATTTTCCTTTCTTCATTGAACTGAAGAATTCATTGTTTGTCTTGTGTTTTCCAAGTTTGTCTATCAGCCATTCAGTTGCATCGACATCTTCCATATCATTGAGAAGCTTTCTTAGAATATTTATTCTTTGAAGTTCGGCATCATCGGTTATCAGCTCTTCTCTTCTCGTGCCTGAACGCCTTATGTTAATAGCTGGAAAGACTCTTCTTTCAGCAATTGCTCTATCAAGATGAATTTCTTGATTTCCAGTACCTTTAAATTCTTCGTAAATTACTTCGTCCATTCTCGATCCAGTGTCAATGAGCGCTGTAGCAATAATGGTGAGACTTCCTCCACCTTCTATATTTCTGGCAGCACCAAAAAACCTTTTTGGTTTTTCAAGAGCATTAGCGTCAACACCACCTGTTAATATTTTCCCAGAAGCCGCTTGAGTAGAGTTATAAGCTCTTGCCAAACGAGTGATTGAATCTAACAAAATAATGACATCATTTTTTGTTTCAACAAGTCTTCTAGCTTTGGCAATCACCATCTCAGCTACTTGAACATGTCTTGATGGAGGTTCGTCAAAGGTAGACGCGATTACTTCCCCTCGAACAGAACGTTTCATGTCAGTAACCTCTTCAGGTCTTTCATCAACTAAAAGAACCATGAGCTTACTGTCAGGGCTATTCCTTTCAATTGAATGAGCGATGGTTTGAAGAAGAAGAGTTTTTCCTGCTTTGGGTGGAGAAACGATAAGTCCTCTCTGACCCTTACCTGTTGGGGCAGTTAAATCAATTATTCTTGCTGATAAATCTTCAGTTGTTCCATTCCCTGCCTCCATCACGATTCTTTCTTCAGGAAACAAAGGTGTTAAGTTTTCAAAAGCGACTTTTGATTTCGTTTGCTCTGGTGCATTAAAGTTGATCTCATCAATCTTTAACAGGGCAAAATATCTCTCGCCCTCTTTTGGTGGTCTTATTTTCCCAGATATAGAATCACCTGTTTTGAGTCCAAATCTTCTTATTTGGCTTGGTGAAACATATATGTCGTCTGCACCTGCTAAATAAGAAGACGACGGTGATCTCAAAAATCCAAACCCATCATTTAAAATTTCAAGAACTCCCTCACCCTCAATATCCTCACCTTTTCCAGAATGAGATTTGAGAATTCCAAAAATAACATCTTGTTTTTTTGAACGGGCTAAATTTTCAATACCCATTTCCTCAGCGAGACTGAGCAATTCTTCTACGGGCTTGGCTTTTAATTCGCCTAAATGCATAACAAATTTTGGGATTTAATTAAAGATTGTCTAAGACAAGGTGGATTAATTTAACACCTAAGCTAGCCCTAGTCTAGGTTAAATTTATAGGTGTTGTTCCAAAAAGGATAGAAGCTGAGACTTTGATAAAGCACCTATCGCCTGATCAACTACCTCTCCATCTTTGAATAGAACTAACGTAGGAATGCTCATAATGTTTAATTGGGCTGCTAATTCTTGATTTTCATCCACATCAACTTTGCCAACCGTCAGCTTATCTGACATATCTGAAGCAACTTCCTCAAGTATTGGGGCTACCATTTTGCATGGACCACACCATTCTGCCCAATAATCAACTAAAACAGGTTTATTTGACCCAACCGTTTCTGTGAAGTTTTCCTTATTTAATTCTATTGTGTTACTCATAATTTTTATATTAGGTTAAATTTTAAAAATGCAAATTAAAAATCGTCTGTTACAGCGCCCTCGGAAGCTGAAGATACTGATCTGGCGTATTTAGCTAACACTCCTCTGCTAGGAGGTTCTTTTAAAGATTGCCAGTTTTTCTTTCTATCTGCTAACTGTTCTTCTGAGATATCAATGTTTATTTGATCTTTTTTTGCATCTATGGTGATTAAATCTCCATTCTGTAAAAGTCCAATTGGACCTCCATTCGCTGCTTCAGGAGTAATATGGCCAACTACAAAACCATGAGATCCGCCTGAGAACCTTCCATCAGTAATTAAAGCAACTTTATCTCCAAGCCCAGCTCCCATNATNGCNGCAGTNGGTTTTAGCATTTCACGCATGCCTGGGCCACCTACAGGGCCTTCGTATCTGATAACAATTACTGAACCTTCTTGAATTGTATTCTTGAAAATAGCTTCTACAGCCTCTTCTTCAGATTCAAAAATTATTGCAGGACCAGAAAAAGACAGTCCTTCTTTCCCAGTTATCTTAGCTACAGCTCCTTGAGGAGCTAGATTACCTTTCAAAATTCTAATGTGACTTTCTTTTTTTATAGGTTTACTAATTTGAGCAATAATTTTTTGATCGTCTTTATAGGGTTCTATGTCTTTAAGATTTTCTTCTAAAGTTTTTCCTGAAACAGTCAAACAACTTCCATCCAATAATCCATCATTAAGCATCATTTTCATTAAGGGTTGAATACCGCCCTGTTCATTCAGATCACTCATTAAATAGTAACCAGAAGGCCTAATGTCAGATAAAACAGGTGTATTTTTCCCTATCCTAGTAAAGTCNTCTAAATTTAAATCAACATTTGCTGATTTTGCCATTGCTAGNAGATGAAGGACTGCGTTAGTAGAGCCACCTANTGCAATAACTACTTTAATNGAATTTTCAAAAGCGCTCTTNGTTAGAATATCNCTAGGTTTAATATCCTTTTCTAATAAGTAATCGATAGCTTGACCTACAGCCAGGCAATCATTTTTCTTCTCCTGAGAGATTGCATCTTGTGAGCTACTGCCAGGCAAACTCATTCCTAAGGCTTCAATTGCCGATGCCATAGTGTTTGCAGTGTACATTCCTCCACATGAACCAGGTCCAGGGAGTGCATTTTTCTCAATTGCTATTAGTTCGTCTTCACTTATTTGATTTTGAGAATATGCACCAACCTTTTCAAGAACAGTGGCAAAATCAGTATGATCCTTCCCAGGCTTGATAGAACCACCGTAAACAAANAGACTTGGTCTATCTAACCNTATCAATCCCATCATACAACCTGGCATATTTTTATCGCATCCGCCTATTGCTACAACAGAATCAAATGACTGGCACCCAACAACAGTTTCAATTGAATCTGCAATGACTTCTCTAGAAACCAACGAATATCTCATTCCAAGAGTTCCCATTGAAATACCATCAGAGATTGTGATGGTATTAAAAAGAACTGATTTGAGCCCTGCATCATCAACAGAGCTACATATGGTTTGTGCTAATTCATTGATGTGCATGTTACAAGGAGTCACATTTGACCAAGTTGAAGCGATACCTACTTGTGGTTTTTTAAAATCCTCATCTGAAAAACCTGTTGGCCTAAGCATTGANCGAGCACCAGCTTGATCAATTCCATCAACCANAGAGGATGAATATTTTCTTTTTTTAGACATTGATTTTAATTATAAGCAGCATTTATAAGATTGATTGTATATTCATCTTGAGGTGTATCAAATATCTGATCAGTTGGACCAGATTCAACTATTGAGCCCTTTTTCATCACTAAAACTCTATCTGACATTGACCTGATTACTCTTAAATCATGACTTATCAAAACATAGCTTATATTTTTGGAATTTTGTAAATCCTTCAAGAGCAGAAGTATCTCCTTTTGAATTGAAACATCTAATGCTGAAGTTGGCTCATCNAGCAAGATCAATTTGGGATTTGTAATCAATGCTCTTGCTATTGCAATTCTCTGTCTTTGGCCTCCAGAAAATTCATGCGGAAACTTTTCAAGGCATGATGGATCTAAATGAACGTCATCTATTGATTCCATGATGCGTTGTTTTTTTTCTTGTTTGCTNAATTGCTTAAAATGNATNTCCAAACCTTCTTTGATGATCTCTTCCACCCTCATTCTAGGAGAGAGAGAACTGAAGGGATCTTGAAAGACAACCTGACACTTCTTCCTTAAATCACTTAGCTTATCTTTCCTTAATATTTCATTTTCAAAAAAAATTTTTCCTGAATACTCTTCTATGCCCAGAATTGCTTTGAGAATGGTAGATTTTCCTGATCCTGATTCTCCAACAATTCCTAGAGTTGAATTANCTGATAAAGAGAATGAGACTTCTTTGACTGCATCAAATCTTTCTTCTTTTTGGAAAAGAGAAGCTTCTCTTACTTGGTAGCTTACATTTAATTTTTCGCATTCCAGAATTTTGGAATCTGAAACATTATTAATCTCTTTGGGTTCAGGAATGGACTCTATTAACCTTTTTGTATAAGAATCCTTTGGATTAGAAAAAATTTCTGCAGTAGTTCCTCTTTCGATCACATTACCCTGATTCATCACCAGAACCTTATCTGCGAATCTTTTGACAACATTTAAATCATGCGTGATAAAAATTATGCTGAGGTTTTCCTCTTCTTTTAATTTATTTAAAAGAATTAATAGTTCTTTTTCGACAGTCACATCCAAGGCTGTTGTTGGTTCGTCTGCAATCAATATTTCAGGATTGTTTGACAATGCCATTGCGATCATCACCCTTTGTCTTTGTCCTCCAGAGAGCTGATGAGGAAATGAAGAAAATTTTTGTTCTGGGTTTGGTATTTCAACTTTCCTTAATAGGTCTATGGCTTTTTCTTTTGCCTCTTTGTTGGAACTCTTATTATGGACTTGAATAGACTCCATAATTTGCTTACCGACCTTTATAAAGGGATTCAATGAAGTCATTGGCTCTTGGAATATCATTGATATTCTTTTACCTCTGATATTCTCAAGTTCTTTTTTGGGAAGATTTATAAGTTCTGTGCCTTGAAAGTTTATGGAGCTATCTTTGCTGTGAAATGCAATTGGATAAGGAAGTAGTTGCATAATAGATAAAGCTGTAACTGATTTGCCTGATCCGCTTTCTCCTACAACGGCTAAAGTCTCTTTTTCAGAGAGGTTAAAATTTAAATTATTAACAGCCTTAAAAGTTGAAGATTCATTTGCAAATTCAACATTAAGGTTGTTAACTTTCAAAATTGGTTCGCCAAAATTATTCATGAATTTATTTTTACTTTTTGTTTCAGCTGTCTTTTCAAGCAATAGTTTCTTGTTTNTTGAAACNAGTGATCAGTTCGTATCTCCTGAGGAGGCATATACTATCACTATAAATTCTTTTGATGATCATGTTTTGATAGATTTGAAATTACATCAAAATGTTTACGTTTATTCCGATAAGCTAAACTTCACAATCTCTCCGGAAAATAAAAATTTAAAGGTAGAAACAGAATCATTAGTTATANANGATGAGTTTTTTGGANNGTCTGAAGTCTTCATTAATAATATTTTCTTTAATGTCCCAAATCTGAAGGATGGCATCTTGTCATTCAAATTAAACTATTTGGGATGCTATCAAGGAAAATATTGCTATCCAGAAAAAAATANCAAAATAGATCTATTATTCAAAGAAAATCGTTTAATTTCTAAAAAAATACTTTAAAATTCGCTCAATGTCTTCGATCTTGCTTTTAAATGGGCCAAATTTGAATCTTTTAGGTGAAAGAGAGCCAGATATTTATGGAGNTTTTTCTCTTGAAGATATTGAAAAAACAATAGAAAAGCTAGGCAAAGAGAACAATATTGATACCGAATGCTTTCAAAGTAATGCTGAGCATGAGTTAGTTGACAAGATTCATGATGCTAAATCTAATGGAGTAAAAATTATTCTATTCAATCCAGGCGCCTTCACCCACTCAAGCATATCTTTGAGGGATGCGATACTTGGTGTAAATATTCCTTTGATTGAAATACATTTGTCTAACATTTATGGCAGAGAAGAATTCAGAGAAAAGTCATATTTTTCAGACATTGCTTTAGGAGTGGTTTCAGGATTTGGAAAGCAAAGTTATTTAATGGCCTTTCAAGCAGCAAAAAATTATCTAATAAGGGAGGATTAATGGATATTCGTAAAGTAAAAAAATTAATTGAAATGTTAGAAGAATCTAATCTCAATGAAATAGAAATTAAAGAAGGTGAAGAAGCTGTAAAACTTGTAAAGAGTAACCCTATTCCAGGTAATTTTATTTCTTCTACTCCAGCTGTTATTTCAGAACCTACTCAACAGTCTCCGATTGCTATGTCATCGGCACCTTCGTCTGAAGCAACAGATACTCAAGAAATAAGCCAAACATCAGATGTTCTTGAAAGTGGAAATAAAATGAATTCTCCTATGGTAGGAACTTTTTATTCTGCTCCAAATCCAGAGTCAGAACCCTTTGTAAAAGTTGGCGATCAAATTAATGAAGGTGATGTACTTTGTATAATTGAAGCCATGAAAATGATGAATGAGGTAAAGTCAGAGTTTTCCGGAACAGTAAAACAAATCTTAGTTGACAATGCTGAGCCTGTTGAGTTCGATCAAACCTTATTTGTTATTTCTTAAAGTCCAATGTTTAAAAAAATCCTTATAGCTAATAGAGGAGAAATCGCCTTAAGAATCTTAAGAGCATGCGAAGAACTTGATATAAAGACTGTTGCTGTTTATTCGTCAGCAGATAAAGATTTAAAACATGTAAAGATGGCGGATGAATCCATTTGTATTGGACCTGCAGAATCAGCAAAAAGTTATCTCAACGTCGCTGCTATTATAAGCGCATCAGAACTGACAGGGATTGATGCTATTCATCCGGGCGTAGGTTTTCTCTCAGAAAACGATCATTTTGCTCAACAAGTAACATCCAGCGGATACAAATTCATAGGGCCAGATTCTGAAACCATAAAAGTGATGGGAAATAAAATCACTGCCAAAGAAGCAGTTTTATCAGCTGGAATGCAGCCCGTCCCAGGCACAGGAAGAATTAACTCGGAGGAAGAAGCATTGAAGATGGCTGATGAAATTGGCTATCCAGTAATAATAAAAGCTGCTGCAGGAGGCGGAGGTAAAGGAATACAAATCTGTGAGAAAAAAGAAGAATTTTTGTCAAAACTAAGCCTCACTCAAATTGAAGCCCTAAATAGCTTTGGAAGTGACGAAGTTTATATAGAGAAATATCTCCAAACTCCAAGGCACGTAGAGATACAAGTGGCCGCTGATGATCACGGAAATGTTGTTCATTTTTTTGAAAGAGACTGCTCAATCCAAAGAAGAAATCAAAAAATCATTGAAGAAGCTCCTGCTTTTGATATTCCTCAAGAAAAATTAGATGCAATAAGAAAGATAGCAGTGAACACCTGCAAAAAGATTAATTATAAAGGTTTAGGTACTTTTGAATTTCTTTATGAGGATGGAAATTTTTACTTTATTGAAATGAATACAAGATTGCAGGTAGAACACACAATCACAGAAATGATAACTGGGATTGATCTTGTAAAACTACAAATTATGATTGCNGCAGGTCAGGAAATTCCTTTGTCTCAAGAAGATATTAACTGCCGCGGTCATGCAATTGAATGCAGGATAAATGCTGAACATCATGAAACTTTCATTCCATCTCCTGGCAAGGTAACTGAATTCCATCCTCCNGGCGGATTTAGGATTAGGACCGATTCTCATCTCTATTCTGGTTATACAGTTCCCCAATATTATGATGCTNTNATAGCGAAAATATGTGCGCATTCAAGNGATAGAATTTCTGCAATAAGAAAGATGCGAGTAGCGCTCGAAGAAACTTATATAGANGGAATAAATACAAATGCTCCTCTTCATCAAAGAATTCTTATTGAGCCAAACTTTGTTGAAGAAAAAATCTCAATAAATTACTTAAGAGATATTCTTAACATAAAGTAAATATTTTCATGAAAGAGTATGATCCAAAAGTCATTGATCAATCTATTCAAGATTACTGGGATTCAAACAATGCTTTCGAGGTAGATCCAGATACTGATAAAGAAAAATTTTACTGCTTAAGCATGCTGCCCTACCCGTCTGGAAAAATTCATATGGGTCACGTCAGGAATTATACGATTGGTGATTTAATCTCTAGATTCAATATCAGATTAGGAAAATGCGTCATGCAACCAATGGGTTGGGATGCTTTTGGGTTACCGGCAGAAAACGCAGCAATAGAAAACAAAGTTTCTCCAAAAGACTGGACCTATCAGAATATAGAAACAATGAGAAGTCAGCTTAAACANTTAGGATTTGCCTATGACTGGCGTAGAGAATTTTCTACTTGTGATGAGAGCTACTATAAATGGGAGCAAGATCTGTTTTGTAAAATGTTTGAAAAGGGTTTGGTTATTAGAGAAAAAGCTGAAGTAAATTGGGATCCTGTTGATAAAACAGTTTTAGCAAACGAACAAGTCATCGACGGTCGAGGCTGGAGATCTGGGGCTCTTGTTGAAAAAAAATTCCTAAATCAGTGGTCTTTAAAAATAACTGACTATGCAGATGAACTTCTTTCAGAATTAAGTAATCTTTCTGGCTGGCCTGAACAGGTAAANCTNATGCAAGAGAATTGGATNGGTAAATCNAAGGGAATGGTATTCCAATTTGAAAACTCAGTGATAGATAAGCCAATTGAAGTTTTTACTACAAGGCCTGACACCATTATGGGTGTCAGCTTTATTGCACTTTCATCAGAACATGAAATCACGAAGAGAAAACTATCCGAGAATAAAGATTTACAACTCTGGATAGAAGAAATGAGTAAAGTTAAAAGCGCAGAAAAAGATCAAGCACTACAAGAAAAAAAAGGTTTTTTTCTTAACGAATTTGCCTATCACCCAGTCACAAAAGAAAAGATACCTATTTGGGTAGCAAACTTCGTTCTTTCAGATTATGGATCAGGCGCATTGATGGGTGTACCTGGTCATGATCAAAGAGATTTTGAATTTGCCACAAAATATTCACTGCCTATCGTTAGAGTAATTTCTTCCGAGAACGAAGATTCTGATCAAGCATCTACAGAGAAAGGGAAATTGATTAATTCGGGTCAATTCGATGGTTTAAGTTTTGAAGATGCATTCATAGAAATACAAAAATTTGCAGAGCAAAATAATTTTGGAAGATTTGAAGAAAATTTCAGGCTCAGAAATTGGGGTGTTTCCAGACAGAGATCTTGGGGCGCTCCTATTCCGATGATGATTTCTGAGAATGAAGATGACAACGATGCCATTCCTTTTTCAGATCTATCCGATGATGAGCTAAAGGCAGAGTCAATAGAGAGAAATGGAAAAAAATACGTTAAAGAAAAAGATACGCTTGATACTTTTTTTGAATCCTCTTGGTATTACGCAAGGTATGCATCTTTTAAATCAGATAAAGATATCTTGGATGATGAAGCAAATTATTGGTTACCAGTCGATCAGTACATCGGAGGAATTGAACATGCAATACTTCATCTGCTCTACTCAAGATTTTTCTGCAAAGTTCTTAACGAATTAGGATATTTGGATACAAGGGAGCCGTTTACGAATCTTCTCTGTCAGGGAATGGTTCTTATGGATGGTGCAAAAATGTCTAAGTCAAAAGGTAATGTAGTGAATCCAGACGATTTAATTGAAGAATACGGTGCTGACTCTTTAAGATTGTTTATGATGTTTGCAGCCCCTCCTGAACAGTCNTTNGAGTGGTCCGATAGTGGCATTAAAGGCTCATTTAAATTTATCAATAAACTTTGGACAATGTCCCAAAAACATTTTTCAACTGTTAGACACTATGAACATAACTCTGAAGATTCTGAAATGGAAAAACTTTACATCAAAGTGAATCAGACCATCAAAAAAGTTAATGATGATTTCTCAAGAAGATTTTCTTTCAANACNGCGATTTCTTCAGTCATGGAAATGATAAATGCAATACCTGATAAATTCCTTGATGATAATTCTTCTGAAGATCAAAAAACATTAGTTAATGAAACTTTAAGGATTGCTATAAGTCTTCTCAATCCAATCATTCCCCATGTTACAGAACAACTGTGGAAGGATGCTGGAGGTCATTTTCTTTACAATGAAAGTTGGCCAGTTCCAAATGAAAATTTCCTAGAATCTAATGAAGTTGATTTCATTGTTCAAGTTAATGGGAAATCAAGAGGCAAGTTAATCATTGATATTGAAGCAGGTGAAGATGACGTCAAATCTATGTCGATGAAAATTGAAAATGTTGCAAAGTATTTAGAAGGGAAAGAAATAAAAAAAATAATATTTGTTAAAGGTAAATTGATAAACTTTGTTGTGTGATGCGTTATGTCTGTTTATCCCTTTTATGTCTGTTTATTTATTCCTGTGGGTATAGTTTAGTTTCTAATAATCCATCAAAGCTTGATGCTGTATTGATTTACGAAAGCACTCCTCTTAATAAATTACTTGTCAAAAATATTAAATCTAATCAGGGGTATGTAGGATTGAACTTATCTAAAACAGATCAAGTTGATTTGAAAATTAGAATTATTTCACAAAGAATTGGGAAATTTCTTTCTGCTACCGATAAAAATCTTACACCTGCCGTGGGAAGCATTGAGTATTCTTTAGAGTATGAATTTATCTTAGATGACAAAATCATTTCACAAAGTTTCTATGACTCGGAACTTTATCCTTATAATACTTCGAATATTCTTTCGAATGACAAGATTACAGAAGAAATCAAAAATTCTTTTCTTGATAAAGCTCTAGATGATATTAAGTTTAATCTGATAAAAATCTCTGATGGCTAACATATATTGCTTTATTAGTGATGAACCCTTTCTGCTTCAAGAAAATAGATTAATCGAGATAAATAAATTAAAAAAAGAAGGGTATCTAAATAGAAAAATTTTTTTTGCGGATAAAAAGTTTAACTGGGATACATTTGATAGCAATGACAGTTTATCTTTATTTGAGGATAAAGAGCTTTTAGATATAAGAATTAATGGATTTGCTCCTACGAAAGATTGTCTCAATTATTTAGAGGACTTCTCAGGTAAAGCAGAAAGTTCCAAAATAATTATCTTATCAATTGAAAACGTAACCAAAGTTAAAGGCAGTGCATGGTTTAAAAAAATTTCCTCCATCACGAAATCGTCATACATAGAAAAGATTTATCCAAATCAATTTCCTGCATGGCTTAAGTCTAGAGCTAAAAGAAGAGGTTTGAATTTAGATGTTCAAATGACTGATTATTTAACTGAACTGACAAATGGAAATCTCTTGGCTGCCGATCAAGAGCTAAAATGTCTCAAACTCATATCAAAAAATGAAGATTTAAATATGATCACCATCAAAGATTCATTGATCGATAGTTCAAGCAAAGATATATTTTCTTTTTCAAGGAGTTTCATCAATTCAAATGCACAGCTTTTTAATAAACTTCTTAATCAACTCCTGATTGAGAAAGTACCATTAACTTTAATGCTTTGGAGCTTAAATAGAGAATTGTCTTTTATCGAAGCATTACAAGCCAATCCAACAATGAAAGTGCCAGGGCCTTTTGATTATGTATCTGATTTAAAAAATAAGGCTAAAACAATATCAGAAGATTCAATTAATAAAATTAAAATTGAAATTGCTAAATTAGATAGGTTGATTAAATCAGAAAATAATGAAAAGTTAATTAAGGTTCGTTTCAATACCTTAATGTCTTATGTTTGATAAATTTCTTGTAAATATATTTCTCTTAGTCTCAATGTGAGATCACCTGGTTTATCTGTATCAAACTTAGAACCTATTATTCTCACTACAGGAATAACTCCTTTGGTAGTTGAAGACATAAAAACCTCTTGAGCGTTATCAATTTCCGATAAGGGAATAATCCTTTGAATCACATTTATGTTATTAGCTTCCGCTAAATTAATGAGTTTTGCCCTTGTGACGCCGGGCAGTATGTTTGCATCAAGAGATGGTGTATGAAGATCATCATTTATGAATAGAAATAAGTTTGATACCGCGCCTTCATTTAAAAAACCACCTTTATGCAAGATTACTTCGTCATGGCCTTCAGAATCAGCTTCAATTTTATTCAAAACATTTGCTAATAAAGATGTAGATTTGATATCTGTTTTTAACCACCTCTCATCATCTTTAAGTAAAGCAGAAATTCCTTTGTGTCGATCTGATGGATCATCAATTTTGATAGACGTTATAAAGACTGTCGGACTTAAATTTTCTTCAGGAAGATGATTTCTAATTAGTTGGACTCCTCTAGAAATTTGAACGTATATTGCTTGAAAAGGAGCATTATTTACTTTTGCAATTCTATTAATTTCATCCTCTAAGTTTTTTTCTTTAAAATCTGGAATTAGTTTTATGGATGCAAGACTCTGCTTTAACCTAGCAAGATGATCTTCAAGAAAGATACATCTTCCGTCTATACATAGGATCATTTCATAAACAGCATCCCCAAATATAAAGCCCCTATCAAAAGGAGATATAAAAAGTTTATGAGATTCTTTTATCTCAAAGTTTAAAGAAGAGAAAGACATTAAGTAGTTTCATCTTGCATGAAAAAACTGTAGACGGAGAAAATTAAGTTATCCCATAATGCTGAAATAAAACTTTTTTTCTTTACGTCTGTTATGGCTACTAAATCGTAAGACTGAATTCTTTCTCCGTTAGATAACAAAATTAACTCATCGAGTTTTTGATCCCTGGATATTGGCGCTCTTACACCCAAGCTGCTGGGCAAATCTAATTCAAGATTTTTAAATTTATTTCTTTGCAGAGTAATTTTTAAATCCGATCCTAAACCTAGCGAGACTTTTTCATCGATTCCAGCCCAAACATCGANGGTTGTTAATGGCTCGTATGCTTTCACGATTGTTTTTGTTTGGTAAAACCTAAATGCATAGTCCAGCAATCGTCTTGTATCTCTTATTCTTGTCTTTTCNGATGCACTNTTCAANACAATGCTNACAAATCTTGTTTCTCCTCTNATGGCAGAGCCAGCTAGACAATANCCTGAGTCATTTGTATGCCCAGTTTTAATCCCATCAACGGAATCGTCTTGCCAGAGCAAGCTATTTCTATTCAATTGTCTTATATCATCAAAAGTAAATTCTTTTTCTTTATATAAAGCATAGTGCTCTGGAAAATCATTTATCATGCTGATGCTTAATTTTGCTAGATCTCTAGCGGTTGAGTAATGGTTTACATCAGGCAATCCTGTTGGATTTACAAAATTTGAATCTAGCATACCCAATTCAGAAGCATACTCATTCATCAAGACAGCAAAATCCCCTTGGGTACCAGCAACATGTTCAGCTAAAGCACAGCTCGCATCATTACCAGATTGAATAATCATTCCTTTAAGTAAATCATCAACAGAAACTCTTTTTCCTTCCTGGATAAACATTCTTGAGCCCTCCATTCGCCAACAAACTTCAGAAATCAAAACTTGATCTTCTTTTGATATAAAGCCTTTCTCAATCTGATCCGCAACCACATAACCTGTCATAATTTTTGTTAAGCTGGCCAAACCAGATGGCAGATCTGCATTTTGCTCTGAAATAATTTCATTGGTATGAGCCTCAACTAAAATGTAACTTTTTGCATTTACCTCAGGAGGATCGGGTATCAAAGTCTGGGATGATATATTTGAAATTGAAAGTAGAAAGAAGATAAGTAATATTCTCAAATCAAACCTCATTAATAGTGAAAGCTAACTCTTTGCTTAATAAAAATACCGCAATAATGTAAAAAGAGCTTTTATTATATCTTGATAAGACCTTCAGGTTCTCGCCACCTATCCAATAAGATTTGTCACTAACGGAGACTTGTAAGTATGTTTCACTTTTCAGATCATCAAATTCAACCTGATTTTTAGGCTTTAACTCTAGGTATTCGTTCTTTTTCATTTTCCAAATTGTTGAAATAGGATTTTGCTTATCAACTAGGTTTGCTTCTACAGCAATATTTGCATCCTTTTGCCAACCATTTCTCTTTAAGTAATTGGCAACACTTCCGATGGCATCTACTGGATTATTGATAATATCTCTTACACCGTCATCATCAAAATCTATGGCGAGCCTCCTGTAAGAATCAGGTAAAAATTGTCCATAGCCCATGGCTCCAGCGTAAGAACCGTTTAATTTAAGAGGATCAAAATTTTCTTCCCTTGAAAGTAATAAAAAATTCTCTAACTGGATCTTAAAGAATTTCGATCTTCTAGGATAATCAAAACTTAAAGTAGCGAGAGAATCAATCACTCTGGTGCTTCCTTTTATGGAACCATAACTCGATTCAATGCCAATTATCGAAGCTATGATTTCTTTTGGAACGCCAAATTCTTTTTCTGCGGCAATAAAATCTGTCATGTATTTATTTAAGAATTTTTGACCATTTTCAATCCTCATTGGCGAAACAAGTCTTTTTCGATATTTATCCCAAGAAAAAGTTTTTTCTGCAGGCCTATTCATAAGATCTATGATCTTTTGCTGCTTGTTGGCACTTGAAAAAATTGAAATTAGATAGTTTTGATCAAAATCATGTTTTTGATGCATCTCTTTGATAAAACTTTTTGCATCGTCATGAGAAGAATAATCAGCAAAGCATAGCGGTGCGAGAAACATAATCAAAAATATGATTCTTCTCATGCTGTCCTCCTGAAAGACAAAATAATTCCAATCATGATCATGTTAATGATTAGTGCTGTTCCACCCTGGCTCAAGAAAGGAAGTGGCATGCCGACAACTGGTAAAATTCCAACAACCATAGCAGTATTGAATGCGACATAAGTTAAAAGAAGAAAGATAAATGTGCCGGCTACTAGTTTTACAAAAAGAAAATTTGAGTTCTTTGCAATCATAACTAATCTAAAAGCTAATAATAAGTATACCAAGAACAGTCCCATTACTCCGAATAATCCAAATTCTTCAGCTACAACAGCGAAAATAAAATCTGTATGACTTTCAGGTACAAAATTTAATTGGCTTTGAGTTCCTTGTAAAAANCCTTTNCCAAAAAGACTTCCTGAGCCAACAGCAATTTGTGATTGGATAATGTTCCATCCAGTACCTAATGGATCTGAACCAGGATCAAAAAAAGTGAGTACTCTTTGTTTTTGATAATCCAATAAATTCATCCAAATAAAAGGTGTCGATAATAAGATAGTAACTATTCCAATTATTTGATAACTGACTGGAAATCCGGATATTAAAACTGGAAGAATCCCCGAAATCAAAACCATAATCGAAGTTCCTAAATCAGGTTGAATAAAAACTAGATAAAAGGAGAAAAAACTTACTCCGATAACTATCATCCAATCTCTGAAGACTATTCTTGGATTTCTTGAAAGAAATGCTGCTGCGCTTATTGTCAAAACACAACGCATGAGCTCAGAAGGCTGAAAACCAAAAATTCCCAGATCAATCCATCTTCTAGTAGCTGCATCAGAAGGAATTACAAGAACTACCAATAAAAAAAATAATCCTATCCAAAATACATTCAGGTAAATGGGTAATAACCTCTGATAATCGCTGAATGATAAATAGATCATAAAGACAATGCCGATTACTGCAAAAATACCTTGTCTCAAAACCATCTCCACAGAGCCAGAAGCACTGTAGATCATCATTAATCCAAAACTAACTAAAGAAATGATTAAGAAAAGAACTAACCAGTCTTGATTAAGCCACCTATTTGGCTTGATCATTCTAGAAGATAAAGAAAATTCTAAAGGGTTTCTACTCATTCTTAGTTAAATAATAATCAAAACCTGCTTTCGCGATTGGTGCCGCTACCCTGCTTCCAGATTCTCCATTTTCAATGATTACCAAGATAAGAAGTTCTGGGTCAGGGATAGGAGCATAACCAACGAATAAAGCATGATCTCTGAAGAATGGATTTTCTCTAATATCTTCATATTCCTGATCTTCATAGCTTTTGATTTGAGCTGTACCGGTCTTACCTGCAATCACATATCTAGTATCCTTTATGTTATTGGCAGTGCCATTTGGAGCGTTAATGACTTCGATCATTGATTTTTCAATTTTTTCCCAATTAGTTTCATCTTTAAGGTTAATTTTTCCTAAAGACTCTAATTCTGTAGGTGATTCATCAATTTCTTCTACTAGACGAGGTTTAATTATGTCTCCTCTATTGGCTATTACTGCTATAGCCTGTGAAATTTGTATGGGGGTGGAAAGCATATAACCTTGCCCAATGCCTAAGTTGATGCTGTCTCCTTTGAACCAAAACTCTCCTATGTAGCCTAACTTCCATTTTTCGTTAGGGACAAGTCCATTTGATTCTTCCGCATCAATATTAGTCTTAGCACCAAAGCCAAATTTATTCAGAAAAGGTTCTAACCTTTTTATCGTAAGATCGTAGGCTGTGGAATAAAAATAAACATCCGAGGATTCCACGATTGCTTTTTCTAGATCAACCTTGCCATGACCATCTTCCTTCCAACCTCTATAGGGTCGAGGATCACCTTCAACATAAAATTCTCCATCATCTTGAATAATAGTATTCCAATCGACTATTCCCTCATCAAGAGCTGCTAAACCAAGGATTGGTTTTATTGTTGATGCAGGNGGATAATTACCCATAGTTGCCCTGTTGAATAAAGGCCCTTCATCATCACTGAAGATTGATTGGATTTCAGCTAGAGAACTACTTGAGTTGAAAATATTTGGATCGTAAGAGGGCGAACTTATTAATGCCTTAATAAACCCTGTTTTAGGTTCTAAAGCTACCAGTGCACCTTTTTGTCCCTCAAAAAAAGGAATTAAGAAGTTTTGTAGATCAAGGTCAATAGAAAGTTTTAAGTCTTTCCCGCTTTCAGCATTATTTTCAGATAGAACCCGAACAAACTTACCAGACACATCTTTTTCTTCAATTCTCGTGCCTACTTTGCCACTTAATTGATCATGATAAGTTTTCTCTATCCCAGAAATTCCAATTTGACTACCTGAAATAAAATTTGAACTTTTATTAACATCATTTGACTCGGAATATCCCATATAACCAAGCACGTGAGCNAATGATTNCTTATTTACNACAGATCTAACTAAGCCGGTTTCTACGCTAAATCCCTTAAATTTTTCACTTGAAACGCTAAATAAAGCTATCTGTTCATCATTCAATGATTTAGCTAGNGTAATTGGNTGAAAAGGATACCTAGGTTTTTTTATTTGTTTTTCATAGATATCCAACAAAAAAGACTTTTCTAANTTCAAAAGGTCAGCAATCTCTTTAATTTTTTTTAAGGNATCTGTTGATCTTTCAGGAACCAGATTCAACTGTGATGAGGCAATATTTTCAACTAATAACTTATCGTGTGTATCATAAATCAGTCCTCTCGTAGGATAGATAGTTCTCGATACGATTCTATTGTTCTCTGACTGAGTCTCATATTTTTTTCCATNTATAACTGTCAAATTAANAGTTTGTANCAANACTACNAACATAATAAAAATAGGAAANATTAAATACAGTACTAGCTTGCGGGACTCTGANTCTCGTTTACCCGAAAAAAACTTTTTNATTTTCATTGTTAAAGTAAATCAGGATCCCAGAGACTCTCCAGATCATAAAGTTCTCTGGCAGATTTGGACATTATGTTGACTACAATATCTCCTAAATCTAATAACACCCATTCGCTTGAACCTTTTCCTTCCACTGAGATAATTGGGATGGATTTTTCCTTTAGGTTCTCTTGAATCTTGTCTGAAATAGCAGACATATGCCTAGAGGAAGTGCCAGAAGTTATGATCATGATATCTGTGAAACTACTTATATCTTTCAAAGACAATATTTTAGTATCTACCGCCTTTAATTCTTCCAAAGAATTCATAATTAAATTATGAGAAGTTTTAGTCATCTTTATTATAGATCTTTTGCTCTTGTAAATACTTCAACACATCATCGTCAAGACCTTCCGNCAAAACACTTTGATCATCTATATTCTCTCTAATATGAGTTGACGAAGCTGAGTTTGGTTTAATTTGAATAAAATAAATTTTTCCTTTTTTTAAATTGTTATCTCCATCGATATTTTCAATACAATCTTGATGAAGTTCAATTGCCTTTGCAGTCAGGTCATTATTTAAGCCAGGTCGATTCATAACTAATGTTGACGTCATTTTTATGATGTGTTGATAGTTTTTCCATCGATGAAAGCTTTGAAATGAATCCTCTCCAATTATTAATAAAAAATGTTTATTCTTTCCTAATTTCTTATCCAAGTATTGCAGTGTTTCAATCATAAAAGATGGACCTTTCTTCTTTAATTCATAATCTTCAATTTCAATCTCTTTGAAGTCTTTGAAAGCTATTTCAAGCATTTTGATTTTTTCCAATGAGCTTGCAACTGACAGATCTTTTAAAGGAGAAACCTTGTTTGGTATTACTAATACCTTAGATAAGNTTAANTTCTCGGNGACGCNTTTTAAGGACTCTATGTGCCCTTTATGAATAGGATCAAAAGATCCTCCAAAGACCCCTATGTAATCGTTTTTACTCAAGATCTAATTTGGCCTCTTCCTTCCAAAATAAACTTTTGAGTTGTTAAACCATTCAATCCTACAGGACCCCTGGCATGCAGTTTATCTGTAGATATTCCTACCTCAGCTCCCAAGACCATATTCGAATCCNTCTGCATAACAAGTTGGTAAATTNTGCATGACAGAGCTTGAGTCNACCAACTTAAAAAATTTTTCTTTCTTGTCTTGATTTTCAGTGATTATGCTATCCGTATGACCAGAGCCATAATCATTTATGTGCTTTATTGCTTCGTCTAAGCCTTTGACGATCTTAATTGAAATAATTGGTTCTAAATATTCTGTTGACCAATCTTCTTCAGTAGCTTTGTTCGCTGAGATAGTATTGAGAGTCTTACTGCATGCTCTTACTTCAACTCCTTGCTCATTAAATTCATTAACTATATTTGGTAAGAATTTTTGGGCAATATCTTCAGAGACTAGAAGGGTTTCCATAGCTCCGCAAATACCATATCTATAAGATTTTGCATTGCTTACAACTTTTTGAGCAAGCTCTAAATCGGCTTCTGAGTCAACGAATACATGACACAATCCCTCAAAATGCTTAAGTATTGGAACTTTTGACTCTGCAGCAATTAGCCTCACCAAACTAGATCCTCCTCGCGGAATAATTAAATCAATGCAGTCATCAAATTTGATGAATTCTTTAACCAAGTCTCGATCTTGATTTTGAATTAATTGAACACTGTCTTCAGGCAAATTAGCTTTTGTAAGACCTTTTCTTACTTGTGCAACAATGTGATTATTTGAACGAACGGCCTCAGAGCCCCCTCTTAAGATTGATGCGTTTCCCGATTTAATGCACAAAGCCGAAGCATCAGCTGTTACATTTGGTCTTGATTCATAGATAATTCCTATAGTGCCTAAAGGCACTCTCATCTTGCTAACTTTAAATCCTGATGGTGAAGGTTTCATTTCCTCTAACTCTCCAATAGGATCGTTTAGGTTTATGACCTTATTGAGGCCATCTATCATTGAGTCTACTCTCTTCTCATTTAGCTCAAGTCTGTCAATGAAACTATTTTGCAAGTCCAACTTTTTTGCTTCTTCTAAATCTTTTTCATTTTCTTTAAAAAGATCAGATCTGTTTTTAAGTATTTCCTCGCAGGCAAATTTTAAAGCATCATTTCGGGTGTCCACAGACGAATTAAGCAAAAATTCCTTTGCTTCTTTTGCTTTAGCTCCTAAAGAATTTAGCTCTTTCTTAAACTTTTGATTCGCCATATGGGTTATTATGCTATGGATTTTATTATTTCCAGAAAGATATTTTGTTTGATCTANGTAACATTATGGAATTTCTTCAAGCTAATCCTGCTTGGATTACTTCCGCTATGTTCCTGCTTACTTTTGGGGAGTCCATAGTCATTCTTGGTTTATTCATTCCAGCAAGTTTGGTCATGCCAGGCATTGGTGCCTTAGCCGCGGCAGTTGGTATCGGCCCAGTTGAGATTATGTTTTATGCTAGTTTAGGAATGATTATTGGCGACACCGTTAGCTATGCAATAGGACTAATGATTGGCACAANNATTGAGACCTGGATACCAAATCAATATCAGAAACAACTTCNTCAAGCTAAGCAATTTATGAACAAGTACGGAATATTGTCTGTTGCTTTAGGTCGGTTTTTAGGACCTTTAAGATGTCTTGTACCAATGACTGCAGGCTCTCTGGGTATGAGATTTACCATTTTCGCTCCGGTTGAAATATTATCTGCACCTGTTTGGACAGGCTTATATGTTTTATCAGGATATTTCTTGGGAGAAGTGTTTATAGAAAATTTCTTAATTGGTATGGGTATAATTTTTGTTATTATCTTTGTATATTCAATATGGAAAGACCCGTTTGGAGTNATGAAACAAGCAAGAGAAAACGATGAAAAGTAAAAATAAATTCTTAGATGGTAATTGGCATCCTGTTGAAGAAACTTCGGCTGAAAACTTAAAAGTCTCGGGAGAAATTCCTAAGGAATTAGCTGGATTGTTTCTGAGAAACGGTCCAAATCCAAAAAAATTTGATGAGGCTAATTATCATCCTTTTTTTGGCGATGGCATGATTCATGGTCTAAGNCTNGAAAANGGTCAGGCACTTTGGTACNGNAATAAATTTGTGACCTCACCNAATGGATTTGGTCCAAATACTCACGTCATGAAACATGGAAATAAAATATACGCTCTTGTGGAAGGCGGACTTGCTCCAGTTATTATGGATGAAGAAATGAACTTCCTAGATGATGAGCCCTTTCCTTCTGCGCAGAACAAGAGATTCACTGCGCACCCAAAAATTGACAGTAAATCTGGAGAGATGCATGCCATCAGTTATGACTTTAATGAATATTTAAAAGGAAAGGAACAAGTTCACTATGTAGTGATTGANAAAAATGGAAAACAAACAAAAGATCAAATTATAGAACTTTCAAGNCGTCCAATGGTTCATGATTGTGCAATCACGGAAAACTATATTNTGGTTTTTGATCTGCCTGCAACCTTTAATTTAGGCAGAAGAGAAGGACAAAACAAAGCAACTTCTGGTGACTATCCGGTGATTTGGGATGAAGATCATAATTCAAGAGTNGGTTTGCAGTCCAGACACTCAGATGAGATAACTTGGATAGATGTTCCGAAAGGTTTTTTATTTCACATTGTTAATTCTTATGAAAATGAAGCTGGCGAAGTGATTCTTGATTTTTGTCGGTACGATAAACTGTTTGATTTTGAAAATCCTTTGCCCATGGGTCATAAGCCTTTTCTAACTAGATGGGTTATAGACACTGAAAAGAAGTCATGCAAAGAAACTATGCTAGATGATAGATCCATGGAATTCTCNAGNGTACATCCNGATCTTGATGGTCAAGAGCATCAGTTTGGATACATGCTTAATGATGGCAGTTTAAATAGATTTTTTAAAAGAGACTTTTTTAAAGACGAGACTAAAGAGCATTTTTTAGGAGAGAATAAACAAGCCGCTGAGCCTGTTTTCATTCCAANGAAAAATGCTGTNAGTGAAGATGATGGCTTTGTTGTAGGTTTCGTCTACGATAAAACTTCTGACTCGAGTGAATTCGTAATCATTGATGCAAACAATTTTTCAGATGAACCGCTAGCTACTGTCTCCCTTCCACAGAGAGTGCCTTTTGGCTTTCATGGAAGTTGGATTAACTTAGACTAAACTAATTTAATTAATTTTTGATGCACCTCATCAAAGGAGCCGTTTGAGAAACAGACGTAATGTCCGGGCGTTTTCTTCCACTTGCTCAAAAAACTTTCTACGCTTTCTTCTGCAACTATATTTTTAGCCTTTTTAGCTATGCCCAATGCTTGAGATTTATTCTTAGAAAAAATATGAACAAAATCTGCTTTTTCCACTGCGCTAGGTATTTCTTGATCATGAAAACCGCCTGACATTGTGTTCGATCTCATTTCTAACAAACAATGAACGGGGTCTGAACCAACTCTATTCCTCAAGCCTTCTATGGTCTTTTTTATTGCCGTTGGATGATGAGCGAAATCATCGTATATATGAATTTCATCATTGGAAAATAAAAGCTCCATTCTTCTTGAAACTCCTTTGAAAGATGAAAGAGATTTNACTGCTTTCGATAGATCAAGACCCAACTCNTCGGCTATCGTTAAAGATGCTAAAGCATTGCTTAAGTTATGCTCTCCTATTAGCTCCCAATTTATCTCGCCAAAAGACTCATCTGATCTAAAGACCTCAAATTTTGANCCATAATTATTTAATTGAGAAATCTTTATGTCATCCTGTCCAAAAGAAAAGGTTCTGGTTTTGCTAAAAAAATCCTTCTCAAAAAGTGCCTCTATATTCAAATCAGTATTGGGATAGATCACACAAGCATCTGAAGCCAAAGTTCTCAATAATTGTGAATATTGTTTTTGAATATCAGAGAGGTCATTAAAAATATCAGCATGATCGAATTCCAGGTTATTAATGAGTAAGGTTTTTGGTCTGTAATGAATAAATTTGGATCTTTTATCAAAAAATGCTGAATCATATTCATCTGCTTCGAGAACAAAAAAATCACCAGAGCCCAATCTTGAAGAACTTGGAAAATCTTTAGTTTCACCAGCAATCAAGTATCCAGTCTCTGGCTGTTGATCTAAAAATATTTTTGAGGTCATTGCAGAAACTGATGTTTTGCCATGTGTGCCACTTACCGCAATCACATGTTTATTCCTTAAAATGTGTTCATAAAGGAAATCAGGCCCTGAACAATATCTGTAGCCTTTGGTTAATATGTGCTCCATTAAAGGATTACCTCTGGAGATGACGTTACCGATGACAAAAATATCAATATTTGAAGGAAGATTCTTTTCGTCGTATCCCTCGTCTACTTTTATTGACGCTCTTTGCAAAACTTTATCCATGGGATGATAAAGTTTTTGGTCGCATCCATGGACTTCATAACCCTTTTCTTTAGCTAATTGAGCTATACCAGACATGAAAGTGCCGCCTATACCAAGGATATAAATCTTCATTGAGAAATTATACCCTTTCCCAAATCAATAGTTTTTCAGTAACATATTTCTATGAATAAGCCCGCAAATGCCTTCTATGCTCAATCAGGTGGAGTAACTTCAGTTATTAATGCCTCGGCTTGCGGCGTAATTGAAACAGCAAATAAATCTTCCAAAATAAATAAAGTTCTTTGCGGAAAAAATGGGATCCTAGGAGCGTTAAACGAAGAATTGTTCGATACATCNAAGGAAAAGAAGTCTGAGATTGCCAAACTCAGNCAAACCCCTGGGGGAGCTTTCGGTTCTTGTCGCTTCAAACTTCAGGATCCAGTAAAGCAAAAGAAAGAATACCTCAGGTTATTTGAGGTTTTTAAAGCCCACAACATTGAGTACTTTTTTTATAACGGTGGCGGAGATAGTCAGGATACAACTTTTAAGGTTTCAAAGATGGCCAAGGAACTTAAACTGCCTTTAACTTGCATTGGCATTCCTAAAACTGTCGATAACGACCTGCCGATAACTGATTGTTCTCCAGGTTTTGGTTCTGTAGCAAAATACGTTGCCACATCAACTTTGGAGGCAGGCTTAGATGTTAAAAGCATGTCAGAAACTTCCACAAAGGTATTTATCCTAGANGTTATGGGAAGGCATGCGGGTTGGATTGCTGCAGCATCAGCCTTAGCTTCAACAAATGAAACCGATCCTCCTCATATCATTCTTATGCCAGAAGTTCCTTTTGTGAAGAAGAAATTTATCGATAAAGTAAAACAAACTGTTGCTAACGAGGGCTTCTGTGTTGTGGTGGCTTCTGAAGGGACAAGATACAAGAACGGAATGTTTTTGGCAGATTCAGGTCTTACGGATGCATTCGGTCATAAGCAGTTGGGAGGAGTTGCTCCTGTGCTAGCACAAATGATTTCCTCAATCGGCCTTAAAAATCATTGGGCAGTATCAGATTACCTTCAAAGATCTGCGCGACATATTTCATCGAAAACAGATCTTGATCAAGCTTATGCGGTAGGTAAAAAGGCAGTTGAATTTGCTTTAGCTGGAAAAAATGCAGTTATGCCTGTAATCAAGAGATTAAGCGATAAACCTTACAAATGGAAAATAGAATCAGCCTTACTAAGCAAAGTTGCAAATGTCGAGAAAACTCTTCCAAAAGGATACATCTCGAAAGATGGTTTTGGAATTTCAAATAAAGGTTTAAATTATCTGCGACCCCTTATTCAAGGTGAAACTCTTATAAGCTACAAAGACGGAATTCCGATTGTTGCTAAGTTAAAAAATATTTTGGTTAAAAAAGTAACCTGATTTTTTATCCATCATTAATTCTGTCACAAATGATGTAATCTGGAATACGNGTTCCTGCACCTCCAGAGCTTAGAGAAAATCTACTATCACTTATTAGGTTTACATTCCAAGATTCAATTACATCAGGACCCCCTGAAGAGAATTTTAAAAAGATTCTCTCTTTATATAGACTGTAGGTGCCATCTGATGAGGAATTAGAAACATAAAGTGGGCTGGGAGAAGAGGTGGTAAAATTATAAGGTTGATTCAAACTNTCAGATGTCGTGGTTCCGCCTATTGATGCAGTTAAATTCAATTGAGCTGACTTCAACTCATACATGAAACCTTTTTTATTCCAACTTGGAACATTTTTAACTGGGCAACCAGAACCTTCTTCTTGATCTCCATGTTCTTCAGCTTCTTCGTCATCACAACTTTTTTCGAGAGATGAGCATTCCCAAGCTCCCAGCAAATCTTCGTCCCTGACTTCTCGACTTATCTTTTCTATGGTATCGAATATTTGATTAAAAATTTCAGCTGAAACTATATCTCCCTCCTGAAAATCATCAGCTATTTTCAAATCATCCGAATAGATATAAAAAGGAAGTAAAAGAGAGAGTAAAAGAAACTTATTCAAATTTACATTCTCCAAAAGTACATTCTCCAACTACTATCGTAGGGTATTGTCAACGTTTAGCCGAATACCAACTCACCACAAGTCTAAGAGCGGATTACCTTATGTGCTTCTAAAGTTTACACATTATTCGGTCAATCCCATATAGAGTTAATTACTCTCTATACTTTCA